>Ga0172370_10000929_pt1 | contig 45522 bp, 41 predicted proteins | sample LakKiv5m_FD_114538 | JGI IMG/M metagenome (GOLD analysis project Ga0172370, IMG submission 114538) | Freshwater microbial communities from Kabuno Bay, South-Kivu, Congo - kab_022012_11.5m | ecosystem: Environmental > Aquatic > Freshwater > Lake | place: Democratic Republic of the Congo...
TACGGTGGACTGACGCGGCTGCTGAACATCGCGCCGCTCGGCGATATCGGGCAACTCCTCGGCGCGACTACGGGCCCGATCACTCCCGACGCGCTCGAGGAGCACATAGCGCTGCATCCGACCGGGCTGCGCGTGCTGGCCGCCGCCCAGGCCGTGGAGCACTTCCACACGCTCGGAGAAGGCCAGGGAATCGCGATCGTCGAGGCCGCGGCAGCCGGCACGGACTTGGTGTTGTTGGACCTGCCGGCGGGGGCGACGCAGTCGAATCGCGAGGCATTGCGCGCCGCCGACCTCGTCGCACTGGTGGTCGACAGGGAGCCGTCGTCGCTCACCGCGGCGCGCGTGACGCTGGACCTGCTGCGGAGTTGGCGCGTCGAGGCTCCGGTGGGTACCGTCATAGTCTCGCGTGTGACGCTGCCAGAGGCGGTGCCGATCTCTGAAATCCACGCGATGCTTTCGCTCAGGAAGTACGGCGTGGTCCCGGCCGCACCCGACCTCTTTTACCGCGCGTCGGCCAGCTACACTCCGATCGTAGTGAGCCGACCGGATCACGTAGTCTCCAAAGCACTAGACGAACTCGCTCTGTGCATGCTGCTGCTTCGCTGAGCAGTCCGTCCAGAAGGGATCATCTGCGGCGTCGGATTGCGGCCCGCTCACTCCAGCGTACCTCCGGTACGCCTGCGTTCACTACTACCGAGCCCTTCTTGCCTCTGGACCCTTTTGAACGGACTGTAAACGGCTTCCTAGATGGTTTGCTGGGCGAGCGCCTTGTCGAGGGCAGCGCGCAGAGTATCGGCCGCCTGGGCGTGCAGCGAACGTCGTTCGAGAATCAGAGCTCGTAGGCTGTCGGCGACGATTCCGTCGCGACCGGAATCGTCGATAGCACCGAGCACTCGTTCGGCTTCGTCGTCACGTCCCATGCGGATCAACAAACGGGCGTAGTGCAGCGCCAGTTCTGCGTCGCGCGGGAAGCGCAAGCGCAGCTTGGCGTACATCTTCAGCAACCGTGGGCTGTCGGTCTGCTCGAGTGCTTGGTCGATAGCGCCGAGTACGAGGTCGGCGGGGCGCCGCGCGGCGCTCTTGATCAGCAGACGCAGCGCCGCGCGCTTGCGTCCTTGCGCGAGAAACAGTTTGGCTCTTTCGACTACCGCGGGCGTGAAGTCGGGATCGAGCGCGGCAACAGCACGCAGGCCCGTTTCTCGATCGAAGCCCTCGCTGCTCGCGATCGCGTGCATACGGATCTCGACCAAGCGTTGGCGTTCGGCGGTGTCGGCCGGTCGCAGATCGACGAGACGTTGTTGTACTTCTTCGGCTCGTTTCCACGACGACATGGCAACCAGCGCGTCCCTGAGCATCTGGTACAGCACCACGCTGGCAGGAAATGCGATCACTGCACGTTCGAGTGCGCTGGCCGCCGCGGCGTCGTCTCCGAGAGCGCGGCAACAGCGAGCCAGACCGTGCAACAGCACGGGATCACTACCGAAGTCGGCGAGGCCGTCTTCGAGGACGCGACGCGCGTCTTCGAAACGCTGCTCGGAGATGTAGGTCTCGGCGTGATCCACCACGTCGCCCGCGACCGTACTACCGTGTTTCAAAGCCCGCGCCAGCAGTACGCGGGCCTTGCCGCACTGCCCCGCCAGCACCAGGCTTCTCGCTTCGGCCTTGAGCGCGGCGGCGCGTTCGGCGGCGCGGCGCGCGCGCTGCACTCGCCACTGCCGGACTGCCCAACGACCTTCGCGGGCCAGCAGCGCGACGAACACCAGCAGGGCGCCGCCGGTTACCGAACCGACGATCAGCCATGCCAGCGGCATCGTGTACTGGTAGCCCGGAGCGAGCGTGAGAGTGGTTGGTTGAGCGTTGCAGTAGACGAGCCACGCCACTGCGGCGATCAACGCCACGGCAAGGAGAAAACTCAAAGTTCGACGCAGCATTCTCAGGTGCCTGATGGCGCGGCACGCGACTCCCGACGGCACCGGGAGTGCGGGGTCACGCCAGTGCGATCTGTTTACCCGCCCCCTCGGCGTAGTTCCAACGCGGGGCCTGGTTCCACAGGCGCTCGAGGTCGTAGAGTTGGCGGACGTTGGGCTGGAAGACATGGACCACGATCGAGCCGTAGTCGATCAGAGCCCAGCGGGCGATCTCCAAGCCCTCGACTGAGATCGGCTCCAGGCCGTGACGCTCGGCGAGTCCCTCGCGGATGCGCTGGACGACGGCCTCGACCTGGATGTGCGAACGCCCCGTGCAGATTACGAAAGCGTCGGCGATCGACGAGTGGTTCTCGAGATCCAGGACGACGATGTCGACAGCTTTGCGATCCGCGGCGAGGGCGGCCACGGCGAGGGCGAGTTCACGTGAAGCGTCGTTCAATGGCCGCTGGCTCCGTAGGGGTGGTGTTGCTGAATGAATCCGGCCACTGCCGGGCCGGTCAGGTGTTCGATGGGGAGGCCGAGCGCCGCGCGGCGCCGGATTTCGGAGGCCGAAGCTTCGATTCCGCGGATCCGATGGCCGAGGATCACGTGGCCGCTCTCGTGCAGGTGACAACCAACGGCCGGATCATAGCGAGTCCGGTCACGGGCAGCAACGGGGGCAGGCGGCAGCGCAGCCTCGGATGCGCAACCCGGACGGCTGGTGACGATGATGTTGCACAATCGCGGAAGTTCCTCAGGGCGGCTCCACGTGTCGATCTCGGCGTAGGCGTCGGCGCCGAGGATCAGGTATAGATCCGCTCCGGGGTAAACGCCGACGAGTTCCTTTAGCGTATCGACGGTGTAGGACGGCCCCGGGCGGCGCACCTCGAGGTCGCACGTTTGCAGCAGCGGGTCGTCGGCAACGGCCAGCGCGAGCATCTCGAGGCGTTGCGCGACCGGTGCCGGGTTAACGTGCGGCTTGTGCGGAGGCCGCGCGGAGAGCAACAGCAGAACGCGGTCGAGATCGAAGGCGGCGGCTACTTCGCGGGCGCTCGCCAGATGGCCGAGGTGGACGGGGTCGAAGGTGCCTCCGAGAATGCCGAGGCGCAGTCGATCAGCGCACATGCCCCTGGCCGCGCACCACGTACTTGTAGGTGGTCAGTTCGCGCAGACCCATCGGCCCCCGGGCGTGGATGCGGTTGGTCGAGATGCCGACCTCGGCACCGAAACCGAACTCGAAACCGTCGGTGAAGCGCGTCGAAGCGTTCTCGTAGACAGTCGCCGAATCCACTTCACGAAGGAAACGTTCTGCGTTCTCGCGCGAACGCGTGACGATTGCGTCGGAGTGCCCCGAGCCGTAATCGTTGACGAACAAGATCGCTTCGTCGAGCGAGTCGACCACCTTGATCGACAGGATCAGGTCGAGGTATTCCGTGCGCCAGTCTTCGTCGCTCGCCGCGCGCATTCCGGGCACGATTGCGCACGAGCGTTCACAGCCGCGCAGTTCGACACCGGCTTCGCGCAATCGCGGGGCCAGCATTTCCAAGAACGGCCGCGCGACGTCGGCGTGGACGAGCAGGTTCTCCATAGCGTTGCAAACGCCGGGTCGCTGGACTTTGGCGTTGAAAGCGATGTCGGACGCCATCGCGAGGTCGGCGCCGGCATCGACGTAGGTGTGACAAATCCCTTCGTAGTGACGGATGACCGGTACGCGCGAGTGTTCGGCGATCGCGCGTACCAAACCTGGGCCGCCGCGCGGAATGATGACGTCGATGGTGGCGTCCTGGCGCAGCAGCGCTTTGGTGGCACGACGGTCGGTGGAGCGCAGCAACTGCACCGAGTCGGGGGGAAGGCCGGCGGCGCAGATCTCGGCGCTGAGCAGGTCGGCGATCGCCGAGTTTGAGTGGATCGCTTCCTTTCCGCCTTTGAGCAACGCGGCGTTGCCCGACTTGAGGCACAGCGCAGCAACATCGGCGGTGACGTTGGGGCGCGACTCGTAGATCACGCCGACCACGCCGAGGGGAATGCGAACCTGGCTGATTTCGAGGCCCCGTACCGTCGTCCACTCGGCGATTGCGCCGTCCAACGGGTCGGGCAGGGCGGCCACGACGTCGATCCCGGCCGCCATAGCCTCGATGCGCTCGGGGGTGAGCGTCAAGCGATCGAGCAGAGCGCCGCTGAGTCCGGCGCTGCGGCCGGCTTCGACATCGACAGCGTTGGCGTGCGCAAGGGTCGCAGCATCACTACGAACGCGCCGAGCGATGCGCAGCAGTGCGTCGCTACGCTGCCGGTCGCTGACGAGTGCGAGGCGGCGCGAGGCGGCGCGGGCTCGGCGGCAGATGTCGGCAACTTCGCTTTCGATGCCGGCGGTTTCATCGACGCTGTCTGGCGCGCTCGTGCTCATGGCTATTCCTCTGCCTCGCCGCCGTGGCGTTTGCTTGATCGCTGCCCGTCTGCGTTGACCTGCGTGCGGGTATCATCGCTTCTGGTCACGGCCGTCGTCGGCGCGTCGGCCAGCAGCACCAAGTCGTCCCTGTGTATCACCTCGTCGCCGGCGTGATAACCCAGCAGCCTGAGGATGTTCGCGCTTGGCTGGCCGCACAGTTTCGCGCATTCCCCAGAGTCGTAGGCGACCAAGCCGCGTGCGATCTCGGTGCCCGAAGGGGCCAGGCAGCGCACGGCGTCGCCGCGCGAGAACTGTCCGCGTACTCCGGTGATGCCGGCGGCGAGCAAGCTGCCGCCCTTGTCGGTGAGCGCCTCGGCAGCGCCAGCGTCGAGTAGCAGATCTCCGCGCAGCGCCAAGCCGTACGCGATCCAGTGCTTGCGTCCGGGAATGGTGATTTCACGCGCCGCGAACAAGGTTCCGGTGTGGTCGTCGGGGTCGACGATTCGCGCCAGGGTTGCCGCTTTGACGCCGCTGGCCACTATCGAGGGGATGCCGCGGTGGGCGGCGCTGCGCGCGGCGAGTAGTTTGCTCTTCATGCCGCCGGTTCCAACCGCCGAGCCCGAGGCGCCAGCGGCTCCGCTTCCGAGCCACGCGTCGATGTCATCGACCATCTCGACCAGCGGTGTCTGGCCGAGACGCGGGTCGCTCTCGTGAAGCCCGTCCACGTCCGAGAGCATGACGAGCAGGTCGGCATCGACTAGGCCGGCCACCAGTGCCGAGAGACGATCGTTGTCGCCGAACTTGAGTTCGTCAATGGCGACCGAGTCGTTCTCGTTGACTATCGGCACGACGCCGTGCCTGAGCAGGTGCTCGAAAGTCCGCTTGGCGTTCAGGTAGCGTGTGCGGTTTTGCAGGTCGGCGGCGGTCAGCAAGACTTGGCCGATGTGCTTGTGGAAGTCCGAAAAGAATCGTTCGTAGAACGCCATCAGACGAATCTGGCCGATCGCGGCCGCGGCTTGCTGCTCTGCGATGTTCTTGGGTAGGCGCTTCAATCCCAGACGTGAAAGTCCGGCCGCGCGCGCGCCGGATGTGACGACGACGATCTGAAAGCCGTCATCGACCAGTCGCGCCAACTCAGCGCTGAGGCGCCCGACCTGTTGCTGGTCGACGCCCGATGCGGTGGTCAGGATCGAACTGCCGAGTTTTACGACGATGCGGCGCGTTCGCTCCAGGATCGCTTTCTTGCGCTCTTCATGCATGGGAACACTGTTGCAGCGTCGCGCGCAACTCGGCGGCTCTGGCGCGGCGTTGATCGACCACCTGGCCTATCGCACGCATCAGTTCGCGACAGCCCTGTCCGGTGGCTGCAGAGATCGCTTGCGCCTGATGGCCACGCTCTGCCAGCAGACGGCTGAGCTCGGCAAACTGCTCGAGTGAGCCGGGCAGGTCGATTTTGGTGGCGACCACCAGCAGCGGGCGCGCGGCTAGGTCAGATGTGTAAGCGCTGAGTTCGCGCTGCACCGTGTCGAAGTCTTCGACCGCTTGCTCGGCGCTGCACCCGGAAGCGTCCACCAGGTGCACCAACACTGCCGTACGCTCGATGTGGCGCAGGAAGCGGTCGCCGAGGCCGTGGCCTTGGTGAGCGCCTTCGATGAGACCCGGAATGTCGGCCAGCACGAACGTCTTCTCGTCTGCCCAGCGCACCACGCCGAGCACCGGAGCCAGCGTCGTGAAGGGATAGTCGGCGATCTTGGGTCGCGCCGCGCTGACGCGGGCAAGCAGGCTCGACTTGCCCGCGTTGGGCAGACCTACCAGGCCCGCATCGGCCAGCAAGCGCAGTTCCAGCCGCACCTCGCGCTGCACTCCCGGAGTGCCGGGATCTGCACGGCGGGGTGTCTGATGCGTGGCGGTAGCGAAGCGGGCGTTACCGCGCCCGCCGGCTCCACCGCCGGCCAGCAGTGCCACCTGCGCGTGTTCGGTCATGTCCGCGACGACCCGGCTGGTTTCGTCGTCGACGAACACCGTCCCGACCGGAACTCTCAGGTATACGTCCGAACCCTTCTTGCCGTGTTGGTGCTTGCCGCGCCCGTTCTCGCCGCGCTCGGCTTTGACGGCGCGTCTGGAGCGTAGATCGAGCAGGGTGTTCTCGCCCTCGTCGGCGATCGCGTAGACGTTCCCGCCGTCGCCTCCGTCACCGCCCGAGGGACCGCCCTTGGGTCTGTAGGCTTCGCGAAGGAAGGCGCAACAACCGTCGCCCCCGTCACCGGCGACGACGCGCAGACGCGCTTCGTCGACGAAATTCACGGGGCAGGATCAGGCCGGCAAGACGCAGACTCGAGTGCGATCCTTGCCGAAAGGTTCGTACTTGACCACGCCGTCGTTGAGGGCAAACAGGGTATAGTCGCGACCCATTCCGACGCCCGCTCCCGGATGAATGCGGGTGCCGACCTGGCGGACCAGGATGTTTCCTGCCACTACGGTCTGACCGCCGTACTTCTTTACGCCGCGGCGCTGACCGTGGCTGTCGCGACCGTTGCGGCTGCTTCCTTGACCTTTCTTGTGCGCCATGGCTCGTCTCCGAGGTCAGCCGTCAGTCGATCGAAGTGATCTGGACGGTGGTTTCGTACTGGCGGTGGCCACGGCGATTCCGATAGCCTTTGCGCCGTTTCTTCTTGAACACCAGGATGCGCGGGCCGCGATCCTGCTCGACGATGACGGCTTTCACCGAAGCGCCCTCAACCAGAGGGGCTCCGACCTGCACGCCGCCACCGTCTTCGAGAAGGAGCACGTCGCGGAACTCGACGCTCTGACCCGGGTTACCCGCGAGTTTCTCGATCGTCAGGTGCGCGCCCGGGCTCACTCGGTATTGTTTTCCGCCGCTTCGAATAACCGCATAGGACATGGCCGAATCCCTCGAAAGTCCCGAACACTGGCAAGAGGCGCGTTCGAAGTCAACGCGCGCGGCACAATGGCGTGCCTCGGGTGTGTTGATCGCGCGGCTTTCGCTGACGCGGTTGCCGCCCGGTCGAGGTCGTGCAAGAAACCCGTCGATGCCGCTCGGCATCCTGTGCGTATCTGCCGACGAGCCGCAGGCGGCCAAGGTCGTGACCTGCCCGTTCTCGCCGCTCGGGCCGGCGCAGACCGCCGCTCCTGCCGAGTCCTTCCTGATCGACGTGGTTGACGGGTTGGTCGCAGTCGGCGGTAGGCTGTCGAGGGGGGGGCTCTGGGGCGGTGCGGGTGCGGGCGTCCGGCGCCGGGGGGCGTTGACCGAGAGGGCCGGATTGGCGCGTCGCGAGCGAAGGTCGGAAATAGTGAAGAAGCTCACGGTCTTTCGCTGGGATCTCGACAAGACCTATCTGGTCTCCGACTTCGAATCGCTGCGTGGTTTGCTCCGGATCCCGTTCGAGAGGGCCCAAGACAAGCGCGCCGTTCCCGGCGTGATCGCGCTGGTCAAGGCGTTGCGCCGGACAGCCGAACGTCGCGAGCGACGTGTCTCGGTGTGTTTCGTTTCGGCATCGCCGCCGCAGATCGGCCAGGCGATCCGCGACAAGCTGCTGATCGATCGGATCGAGTACGACGAGATCCGATTCAAGGATCAGATGCGTCACCTGGTACGCGGGCGTTTCGACCTGTTGCGCGAACAGATCGGTTACAAGCTGTCGGAGTTGCTGCGCAGTGCTCGCGTGACCGAGGCCGGGGCCGACGAACTGCTCTTCGGTGACGATTGGGAGTCCGATCCTCTGGTGTATTCGCTCTACGCCGACGTGGTTGCGGGGCGCATCGATCGCGCCAGGGTGGGGGCGCTGCTCGAGCAGGCGGGAGTTCACGCCGACTATCTCGATTCGATTTTCGACTCAATGACTCGAGGGCTGAGGCCGCGTCGAGTGCGTTCGATCTGCATCCTGCGCGCGCGTCCGCGTGCGGATCATGAATTGGCGGCGTTCGGCAAGCGTCTGCTGTGGTTCGACAACTACTTCGAGGGTGCGCTCTCGTTGCACGCGCTCGGCGATCTCGATCCCGAGGGCGTGGTCTCGGTGGCACGCGGTTGCGAACTCGATCCGGTCGCTCTGACGCGCAGCTTCGAAGCGACGGTACGGCGTGGCTGCGGGCTGCGCCGCGAACATCTGACGCTGGCCAGAGTGGCGCTGCGCAAGGCGGGCCTGATCTCACCGGTGGCGGCGGGCCGCATGCTCGGTCGTGCGTTGGTGCGGATTCGCGCGGCTTTCGGCCTGCCGCCGCTGTCACAGGCGGACTCCGGTCCGCCTCCGGCCTACGAGGTGCTGCTCGCGTCGTGGACGCGACGCGGCCGCAAGGAGGCCGGGGCCGAGAGCGGCGAAGCTCAGGAGCGTGGCGAGTCGTGGGGAAAGGAACCGGCGAGCGCAGCCGATGGCTCGCGGCCGGATGACGGCCGCGGAGGCCGAGGAGGTGATGATGACGCGCACGGGGAGCGATAGCAGCGAGCCAAGTGGCGGTCCATGGAAAAAATCGGCCGAGGCTTCGGCTGCCAGCCGGCGTCCAATGATCGTTTTCTGTACCGCAGGGGACGAAGCCGGCGGACAGACCCTGGCGCGCACCTTGGTGGAAGAACGGCTTGCCGCCTGCGTCAGCCGTGTTCCGGTGCAATCGACCTATCGGTGGAAAAAAGCGGTGGTGAACGAAGCTGAGGTTTTGCTGCTGATCAAGACCGAGGCCTCGCAGTGGGATACTCTACAGCGGCGTATAGGCGAGCTGCACGCCTACGAGTGCCCGGAAATCTTCGCGATCGATGCGGCTGAAGTGGAAGCGAACTACCTGGCGTGGATGCTCGCCGCGTGTGGTAGCGGCGGCTGAAACGAATCGGCTAACAGCCGTTTGAAAAACCGTCCATCAGCCTGTTCAAAATGATCCGGATGCAAGGCGCGCGCGAAAAACAACGGGCGGAGGCGTACTGCCGGTACGTCGTAGCCAGTGGTTCAGCGCGCAACGCAGCAGATGGGCTATTTGCAATACAGGCTGCTAACGCAGCGCCGGTGCTCGATCGATCGAAGGTGCTGCGTCGCGGTTGTCGGCGACTTCGCTGTTGCGCGCGAAGTCTTCGGGGATCACGTCCGAACTCAACCCCTGTCGTTTGAGCTCGGCGGCCACGTCTTTGGCGATGTCTTCGGCCGTGAACGGCCCGAAGCGTACTCGGTAGCCGCGCGCTTTGGGTTCGGGGGCCTTGATGTAATAGACCGCGGTCGCCTTTTGTGCCGGCGTGAGTGCTGCCACGTACGCTTCGGCCTGGGGTTTGGTGGTGAAGCTGGCCACCTGAAGGGCGTAGACCGAACCCGGCCAGGCCTCGTTCTCGGCATCGACCAGCCGCAGCGCCACGTTGGCGACCCCGCGGCCTATGATGCCTAGCGAACACGCGGCGGCGTAGGAGACGTCAAGGACACGCCGGTCGGTGAACGGACCGCGGTCGTTGATTCGTACCCGGACTTTCTTTCCGGTGTCGAGTTCGGTGACTTCCACCTGGGTTCCGAAGGGCAAGCTGCGGTGAGCCGCAGTGAAAGACTTCTGATCGAAAGTCTCGCCATTCGAAGTGCGGCGACCGTGGAACTGAGGTCCGTACCAGGAGCAACTGCCCTCCTGGGCCAGGACGGTGTCCCTGTCGGTCAGTTGGCGCGCCAGCGGCATCAGCGCTTCCGATTCGCTGGAAGGCACCATGCCAGAGGCCAGGGACGGGTTTAGCGGGTAGGTCGATGCCGCGCATCCTGCCGTCAGGGTCGCAATCACGGCAGGCACGACGAGGGATAAAAATCGGTTACGCAAGCTTCTGTGTCCTCAGGCGAGATTTGTCGCGGTTGTCCACGGTTCGTCGTCTTTCAGTCCGCAGCGCCACTAGCGCCACCACTCATTTACGGGGTCGCCGGACCCTCCAGGTTCCGACGACCAGCACAGAAGAGCCTATCTGGCGCCAGTGTGCAAGCGTTGCGATTCGTTTACTCCCTGCCGGGGCTGTGGTATCGAAGCGAAAATTCGGTAGAAGGTCAGGGGTATGTCGGGCCATTCCAAGTGGAGTTCCATCAAGCACAAGAAGGCGGCGAAGGACGCTAAGCGCGGGAAAATATTCACGAAGCTCATCAAGGAGATCTCCGTCGCCGCGCGCATGGGAGGCGCGGACTGGAGCGCCAACCCCCGACTTCGCACTGCCATTGCGGCCGCCAAGGCCCAGAGTATGCCCAACGATAATATCGACAGGGCTATCAAGAAGGGCGCCGGCGCGACCGATGGCGAGATGTACCAGGAGGTCACCTACGAAGGTTACGGCCCGGCCGGTATGGCGGTCATCCTCGAAGCCCTGACCGACAATCGCAACCGTACGGTCGCCGACCTGCGCAATATTTTCAGCAAGAACGGCGGCAACCTCGGTGAGTCGAATTGCGTTAAGTGGATGTTCGATCGCCTCGGGCAGGTGCGCTTGGCCGGCGACGGGATAGCGGAGGATCAGGTTTTCGAGGCGGCCTTGGAGGCCGGGGCCTCCGATGTCGCCCCCGAAGAGGACGGATTCGTGGTTACGACGACCGTGGAAACGCTCGAGGACGCCCGTGCCAAACTCGAGGCTGCCGGTTTCAGGGTGACCGCGGCGGAGATCTGCCTGATTCCGCAGACCACGGTGCAACTGGCAGGTAACGACGCCGCGCGTGCGCTCAGGCTGCTCGAGGCCCTGGAAGACCACGATGACGTGCAGCGGGTTTCGGCCAACTTCGAAATCGACGACGAGGAGCTGAGCCGCCTCTCAGCCTGATGCCGGTGTGAGGATCCTAGGCGTCGATCCGGGTACCGTCACTTGCGGTTGGGGCGTCGTCGATTGTCGCGGATCCCAACTGGTGCACGTCTGCTCGGGGGCCATCCACGCGGCGGCGGCCGGCCGCCACGACATCTCTCTAAGGCTCGCGTTCGTCTACAGTTCGCTGCTCGAGGTGATGGACGAACACCGTCCCGATGATCTGAGCCTCGAACGCAATTTCGTCGCGCGCAACATCCAGAGCGCCTTCCGTCTGGGCGAGGCCCGCGGGGTGGCGATGGCGGCAGCCGCGGCGCGCGGCCTGCGCCTGAGCGAGTACACTCCGATGATGGTCAAGAAATCGGTGGTCGGCTACGGACGCGCCGACAAGCAGCAGGTGCAGCTTGCCGTGCAGCGGCTGCTGGGTCTGGGTGAACTTCCCGGCACCGACACCGCCGACGCGCTGGCGGCCGCGCTGTGCCACGGACTTGCAGGGAGCTTCGAGGCCAAGGTGCAGGCGAGGCTGTGCGAGGGGCTCGGGCCGCGGACCGCTTCGCGGGTACGCGCACGAAGCTGGAGAACGGTGCGCGGATGATCGGACGCCTGCGCGGCGTGCTGGCCGAGAAGCTGCCCGGTGAAGTGCTGCTGGATGTTGGCGGCGTCGGATATCAGGCGCTGATTTCGTTGCAGACGTTCTACGCGCTGCCGCCACAGGGCGAGCGCGTAGAACTGTTCATCGTCACCAACCTGCGCGAGAACGCTCTGGAACTGTTCGCGTTCGCCGGTTGCGAGGAGAAGATCGCTTTCAACCTGCTGCGCGGTGTGACCGGGATCGGTCCGCGACTGGCGCTGTCGTTGCTGTCGGGGATAGAGCCGGGCGAACTCGCCAAAGCCGTCGGCGCATCCGACATCGCGCGCCTAGTTGCGATTCCAGGTATCGGTCGCAAGACCGCCGAACGGCTGGTGGTCGAACTACGCGGCAAGCTCGCCTCCGACGGCGAAGCGCCGGGGCGGTCAGCAGCAAGTGGAATCGAGGAAGATACGGTATCGGCGCTGCTCGGCCTCGGCTACAAACGCGGTGAAGCCGAGAAGGCGGTGCGAGCCGTGCGCGGTGCCGGGGAACCCACTCTCGAGAGTCTCATCCGACGCTCGCTGCTCGCGATGGCGACCCCGGGAGCGGCCTCCAAGACCTGAAGCGCACGAGGGGCGAACGTTGATCCAGATGACTCGCAAAGAAGACCCAACCGGGACCGAGCCGCCGACGCCGCCTGAGGCGGAGGCAATGGGGACCGCAGACGCGACGCTGCCGTCGGCACAGGGTGACGACGCCGGTGCCGACGTGAGTCTGAGACCCGAGACACTCGCTGATTACGTCGGTCAGGGGCAGGTACGCCGCAATCTCGACATCTCCATTCGTGCGGCCAAGGCCCGCGGCGAAACTCTCGACCACTTGCTGTTGATCGGCCCTCCCGGGCTCGGCAAGACTTCGCTCGCTTACATCGTCGCGCGCAGCATGGGCGGGCGCCTGCACCCGACCAGCGGTCCGGTCATCGAGAAGGCCGGAGACCTGGCCGCGATTCTCACCTCGCTCGAGCGCGGTGACGTCTTGTTCATCGACGAGATACACCGCTTGGGAAAGTCCATCGAAGAGATCCTCTATCCGGCGATGGAAGACTTCCGCATCGATCTCGTAATCGGAGAAGGGCCCTCAGCGCGTTCGATCTCACTGTCGCTGGCGCGCTTCACGCTGGTCGGCGCCACGACTCGTGCGGGGATGCTCAGCGCTCCGCTGCGCTCACGCTTCGGCAACACCTTCCAACTCGAGTTCTACAGCGACGACGAACTGGCCGAGATAGTCCACCGCTCGGCGCGACGTCTAGGTGTCGTGATCGACGATGCCGCCGCGCTGCGAGTGGCGCAGCGCTCGCGCGGGACGCCCCGCGTCGCCAACCGACTGCTGCGCCGCCTGCGCGACTACGCCGAGGTCAAAGCGGCGGGGCGCATCACCAGCGGCGTCGCCGACGACGGCCTGGAACTGCTCGGAGTCGACCGCGCCGGTTTCGACTCGATGGACCGGCGCTTTCTGTCCGTGCTGGTCGAAAAGTTCGAAGGCGGGCCGGTCGGCATCGAGACGTTGGCTGCGGCGCTTGGCGAAGACGCAGCCAGTCTCGAAGAAGTGTACGAGCCCTACCTGATCCGTTGCGGCTTCATGCAGAAGACCGCGCGCGGGCGCTTGGCGACCGCAAGGGCCTACGAACACCTGGGCCTCAGGCCCGGACGCGAGCAGCGCACGCTGTTCGACTGAGACGGGGCCGGCGTGCAGTCGCAGAGTCCCGACACCGCAAGTGCGGCCCGGCGAGTTCAGGAACCGCACGAGGCGGGAGCGGCGACGACTTCGCAGGATCCCGGCAAGGCGATGGAGAAGCGGCGCCGTCGCCGCGAGATGGCGATCGTGCTGGCGGCAGGGTTGGCGGTGGTCGCGTTCGCACTGTGGGAGGTTGGCCGGCCCGGTGCGCGCGGCGCGAGCGGCAACGTGCTGTCCTTCCTGCTCATCAACATCAACATCGTACTGCTGTTGCTGGTGGTGTTTCTGGTCGTGCGCAATCTGCTGCGCCTGGTGCTCGAGCGGCGGCGCGGCATCATGGGCAGTCACCTGCGATCGCGGCTGGTGCTCGCCTTCGTCACGATCGCGCTGCTGCCGGCGATCGTGATGGTGATGGTGTCGTTCGAGTTCGTCAGCAACGGTATCGACGACTGGCTCGGCCGCCAGGTCGAGACTTCGCTCAGCGGTGCCTACCGGCTGGCGCGTGCGTACTACCAGAGCACGGCCGACAGTGCCGTGGCCCACGCGCGCGCGATCGCCGCGGAGATCGACAAGGGCAAACTGCTGGAGCCGGCCAAGCACGCCGCGCTGCGAACGGTGGTGGCCGAAGAGCAGGACATCTACTCGCTCGGCACGGTACAGATTTTCGACGGCGGCGCCAGGCTTTTGCTCGCGCTCGGTCGCGGCGATACCTCGAGTGCCGAGCGGAGCGCCGACGACGCGGCCTTGGTAGTGGCCGCCGGCCGCGGCGAGCAGGCGACCAGAGTGGAGAGTCAGGGCAGCACCGACATCATCCGCGGCGCCGCGGCGATCACCGGCGCAGGCGGCGGTGTCACCGGCGTGGTGATCGTCGATTACGTGGTGCAGGAGAGTCCGCGCGCGTGGAGCGCAGAGATCCTCGACTCGTTTCGCGAGTTTCGCCGCATGAAGATCAGCAAGCAGCCGCTCAAGAACCTCTACTTGATCACCATGCTGCTGGCGTCGGTGGTGGTGGTCTTTTCGGCGACCTGGCTGGGGCTCTACCTCGCCCGAGGGATCACCGAACCGATCGGACGCCTAGCCGACGCCACGCGAGAGGTCGCGGGCGGGCGCCTCGACGTCGCGCTGCCCGAGGAGGGAGGCGACGAAGTCGGCACACTGGTGCGCTCGTTCAATTCGATGACGGCCGAACTCAAGCGCGGTCGCGACGCGCTCGAGGAGAGACGGGTCTACATCGAGAACGTCCTGGCCAACATCGACGCCGGCGTGGTGTCGCTAGACCCCGACGGGCGAGTCGGTACAGCCAATCCCGCCGCGCTGGCACTGCTCGCGCTCAAGGAGGAAGGGATCGTAGGGCGCGGCGCCGAAGAGGTTTTCGAAGAAGCGGGTTACCCCGAGGTGGTTTCGTTACTGAGGGACGTGCTCGGCGGACGGCAGGTGCCCGGCAGCGGAGTCAACGTGCGCCGCCCCGAGGACAATCGCACGCTGTTGGTGACCGCGACCAACCTGAGGCGCGGTCGCGGCCCCGCGACCGGTTCGGTGCTGTTCTTCGAGGACGTGTCGCAGATTCGCGAGATGCAGCGCATGGAGGCATGGCGCGAGGTGGCGCGTCGCATCGCCCACGAGATCAAGAACCCTCTGACTCCGATACAGCTCTCGGCGCAGCGGCTGGGCCGGCGCCTGGCCGGCCAACTCGGCGACAAGGACGCGACCTTGGTACGAGAGTGCGTGACGACGATAGTTACCGAAGTCGATGGCCTCAAACGTCTCGTCAACGAGTTTTCCCAGTTCGCGCGCCGTGCCACCGGAGACAAGAAACTTCTGGATCTCAACGCTCTGGTCGAAGAGACGGTACCGCTGTTTCGCCAGGCACGCCCGGACATCGACATCGTCTTTGAGAAGGCCGACGACTTGCCGCGTGTCATTCTGCAGCGCGATTCGGTCAAACGCTCCTTGGTGAACTTGCTCGACAACGCGGTCGCGGCTCTGGCGCACGTGCAGGGGCTGCCGCGCTCGATCACGGTGGCGACACAGCACGACGAAATTCTGTCGCGCGTCATCCTGGAAGTGGCCGACACCGGCCCCGGTGTACCACGCGAGCTTCGCGCGCGGATCTTCGAACCGTACTTTTCGACCAAAGCCGACGGTACCGGTCTCGGTCTGGCGATAGTCGCGTCGATGGCCGCCGACCATCACGCCTACCTGCGCGTGCGCGCGAACGCGCCGCGCGGTACTCGCTTCGCGATCGAATTCCCGGTCGGCGCCGCGGTGCAGCGCGTATGAGGCCGAACCTGTCACCGCAACGCATCCTGATCGTAGACGACGACGCCGGCGTGCGCGAAACCGTCGGCGCGGTACTCGGTGACGAGGGGTTTTGCGCGGTGTTTGCTGCCGACGGGCCCGAGGCGATCGCCGCGGCACGCGCGCAGGCCCCGGATCTCGTGCTTCTGGACGTTTGGCTTCCCGGTATGGACGGTATCCAGGTTCTCGAACGGCTCCGCGCAGAGCACCCCGCGCTGCCGGTGGTGGTGATCTCGGGCCACGGCAATATCGATACCGCGGTGCGCGCCACCAAGCTCGGCGCCGTCGATTTCATCGAGAAGCCGTTCACGATCGACGGTCTGCTCGCCGCTATCGGCCGTGTCTTCAGGGGCGCGCGAAGCGACGCTGCGGTCGACGAAGGCGAGACCGCGGAAGCGGCGGAAGCCGCCGCAGGTGAGGCCGGCGATACCGCTTCGGCGCATCGGCCGCGTCGCGGCGGCCCGCGTGTTCGCGAACGCACGGTCGCGCGGTCGGTGGTCGGTGCGGGGCTGGGTCTGCACAGCGGTCTCCGCACCGGTATCATTCTGCACCCGCTGCCGGCCGCAAGCGGCATCCGGTTCGGCAGCGTATCGGGGGGCGGCGAGGTCGAGGCCGACGTCGCCAACGTCGATTCCACCGGGTACGCGACCACGCTCTTCAAGAGGGGCTTGGCGGTGCGCACGGTCGAACACCTGATGGCTACCCTGCACGCCTACGGCATCACCAACCTGCTGGTCAAGGTCGAGGGCGAAGTTCCGATCCTGGACGGCTCGGCGCTCGACCTGTGCGATCTCGTCGAACAGGCCGGCGTCGAAGATCAGCGCAGCAGCATCGCGGCGATCTGCGTGCGCGAGGAGCTACGCATCGATCCCGGCCCCGATCAGTTCATCTCCATCAAACCATACGACGGTTTGCGGATCACGTACGAGCTGTCGTATCCGGCGCCGGTCGGAGATCAGACCTACGTGTTCGAAATGCGTGGGGCGCAGGATTTCAAGCGCGAGATAGCTCCGGCGCGCACCTTCGGCTTCGTGGAAGAGATCCGCGCTCTGGAGAGCGCGGGACTCGGCCAAGGCGGCCAACTCGGCAATTTCATCCTGATCGGCGAACAGGGCCTGGTAAACACCGAGTTGCGCTATCCCGAGGAACTCGCACGCCACAAGATCCTCGACATCCTGGGCGATTTCTATCTCCTCGGCGCGCCGATCCGCGGCGAGATACACGCGCGCAAGACCGGCCACGCACACAACGTGGCGCTGGTTCGAAAGATTCGCGAGCATCTGCAGTCTGCGCAGAAGACGGCACGAAATTCCGCGGCCTGATCGGGCGAGAGGCGATCGTTGCGTGACACGCGCCGGCGGCTTCGGACGGACCGTTGGCGGCAGAGACTCCGAGGCAGCGCGCGAGATCGCTCCAAGGGAGCGCTATCAGACTGTTGAAAAAGCGCCGTGAGCCCGTTCGAAATGGTCCAGATGCGAGGCGCGCGCGAAAAGCCGCGAGCGGAGGCGTACTTCAGTACGCCGTAGCGAGTGGTTTCGTGCGCACGAGCCAAGAGCTGGCGAGGGGCGAGCTCGAGTAGACAGGCGTCATCCTCGCGCGTCGCCAGCACCGCGCTCGTGGGCCGTTTTCAACGGGCTCCTATTGCAGTCCGATGAGCTTCATCGACGCGAGCGGTCCGACTACGCGGAAGTGACGCCATCCGCCGACGTCTTCGCCGGCTTTCGGCATCAAACCGAGCAGCGCTTTGGCGCGCGGCGAGTCTTCTTCGATGCGGGCGCGAAAATCGACGCGCACCTCCAACTCGTCGCCGTGACGGGGCGGCAGCGAGGCGCCCAGCAATTCCCACACCACGCCGTCGGTACGGGCCAGCCCTTCTCTGACTTCGAGTTTGCCGTCGCGGTAGGCGGCGTCGAGGACTGCTTGCTGGAACTCCCACTCGCCGATCGGGACTTCGCCTGTCTGGCCTTGGGGACCGGCGGGCGCGTAGCCGCCGATGGTGCCGCCGTTGGTTCGGAGTTCGACGTGGACTCTGGTCTGGTCGCCGAAGGTCGGATTCAGAAGTGAGATCCCGCTGAGCGAAACGGCACCGTCGAAGGTTCCTGCCAGAGTCAGACGGCCGAGCTTGACGCAACGCGACGGGTTCAGGTTCGCAAGTCTGAGATCGACGCCGTCCGACGTTGCTCTGCCGTCGATGCGTGCACCGCCGCAGCCGCGAGCAACGAACGAACGCATGATTCCGATGTAGAGCGAGTCGAGATCGAGTGAGAAACTGCCGTTGCTCAAACGCAGGTCGGTGGCTTGGATGCCGGCGGGTAGCGCCAGCCGCAGCGTCTTCAACTCCAGCGCGACGCCGAAACGGCCGAGGGCTCCCCCAAGCCACGGTGTGAGGTAGCGCTCGAGCGGAGCGGTAAGCGCGACAAACACCACGAACAACAGACCGAACAGCAGCAGTCGTCTCATCGCCCGCTTCCGCTCAGGTGCGTGTTACCGCGGCGGTTACCAGCGTGACATCGAACTGCGATGCGTCTTCGTAGCGCTTCTTGATGCTCAGGTGCTTGACGTAGACCGGGCCCTTACCGGTCTCGACTTCGCGCAGCATCGCGACGATCTCGGGCAGCGTGACCGCCGACAGTTTCAGATCGACAGTGCTCTCCTCGCGGCCGCCCTCGAGAGCGCGCTTGCCGGGACTCATCGACGCTACCGATTCGCGCCGCAACGAAGCGGTTGCCGCCTTATCGACGAAGGCCAGCAGCGAAAACGTCTTGTCGGCGTCGCCGGTCCTGGCCGCCGCGCCGGAGTTGGTCTCCGCCGCTTGGATCTTCTTGGCGAGATCGCCGAGCGCGGCGAGATCGCCGCTCAGTCCTTCGATCTCCGCTGCGATGCGGCCGCGTCCGCCCAGCACGGGAGAAACGACTCCGGTCCATAACAGCACGAGCGCCAGCAGCACGGTGAAGACACTCACGAGTCGTTGCTCGCGCGGGCTCAGTCTCGTGAGCAGCGCGGCTGCTTGATCGAGGATGCGCCTCACGGGTTCCGTCCTCCGGTGGTCAGTGCGAGAACGAACTCGACGCCGCCTCCGCTCACTGCCGAGTGTACGTCCTTGACCTCGACGCTGACGAAGCCGGTGTCTCGGTGCAGTGCCTCCTGCAGCTTGGTGACCGATTCGAACGAACCTGCGTGCCCGGTCACCTTGACCGAAGGCGGGGAGTGCTCCAACTGATCGAACTCCACATCGACGTTCTTGGGCACCGCCTGCGACAGCGCCGAGAGCAGGTGCAGCGAAGTCATTCCGGCTGCGCCGCCGCCGGCGGTCTCGGCACGGGAGGTCAGTTCTCGAAGACGCATCTCCATTTTCAAGCGTCTTCCGCTGCCGCCGCCGTGGTCGGGCATCGCCGCCGCGTAAAGCTCGTCGGCGCGCGCTGCCAGGACGTTGCGGCGGCTCAGAAGCTGCGCGTAGTCGATCCCAAGCGACACGCAGCCTAGAAACACCGCGACCGCACCCCAGCGCATTGCCGGCTTGAGTTCTTCGGCGAGTTCGGAGAACCCCGAGACTCCGGCGGGACCGCCAAACCCCGAAAGCGCCAGCAATCCGACACCGGCCGGAGTGAAGTCCAACAGCGGCGCAGCGGCTTCACCGGCCGCAGCCAACACCAATCCGACCAGAGCCGTGGTGTCGCGCCAGTCGCGGCCCTCCAGCCCCTCTACCGGAGAGACGGCGGGCAGCGTTTCGAAGCGCAGATCCGGCATCGCCCGTTCCAGGGCCGGGCGTAGGCGCGCGGCCAAGTGGCCGCCGAGCACCATTCTGGCTCCTTCTGGTGCCATGGTTCGCAACGACCAGGCGACGTTGCGAACCATCAGGTCGTCCGCGCAAGGGGCCAGTACTCGCAGAGCGTCGAGCCCGGCGCCAGAAACCGCGGCGACCACGGCGCCTTCGTCGCTGAGGTCGATGGTGACGAAGAGCGCAGCGCTGCCGAGTGCGCGGCGATAGGCCGCGACGATCGCGGTCGGGGTCCATATCAAGCGCCTGGCCGCGCCGACGCCGGCGACGGCAGTGAGGTCTGCGAGCACGGCCTGGATCGATTCGGCGCCTGCGAGCCCGGCCAGCACACGGCCCGAGTGTGAAGGCCCCGTGTGATCCCAGGCCAACGGGCCGTCGTCGAGCGACAGCGGAACGTGCTCTTCGAGCGCCGGGCCTACTGCCTGTCCGATTCGACGCCGGTCCTGGAAGGGGAGGTCGAGGATACGGTGAGCCACCGCTTCGGTCGGAAGGCCGGCGACGATGCGGTCCCAAGGTCCGCCGGCGATCACGCCGACGCGGTCTTCGTCGGTAGATATTTGCCTGTCGAAGACTCCGGCGATGCGCAGCGAACCTATGCTCGAGAGTGCGAGGGCGCCGATGGCCCTCCGGCGGCCCACCTGGACGATGAGGGTCTTGCTGCTCACAGGCGTTTCGCTCCGAGTCGGCCGACGTCGTCGATAGGCACGGGGGCGGATAAATCCGCGCCTACAATGTTCGGTCCCCGCCGTGCGAGCAAGTACAGTACCTGGATCCTGACGTCGAGGCGATACACCAGCGCTTCGACCGATTGGAAGACCCCGTCGGCGTCGCCGGTCGATCGTACGCGGAAATAGTTGCTCGAGAACGTGAAGAGCCGGTTCAATTCGTTCTCGGTGAACTCCTGCATACCATCGACCGCGCGCAGCGAGGCGACGCTGGTGAACGGCGAGACTTTGCGCCGCTCGATCAAACGTTGCACCAGGAACTGGTCGGCCAGACGTGCATCGAGCGCTTGCAACAGTTCGACGGGGGCGGTGTTCGGGTTCACCTTGAGAACGCTTTCGGGGAGCACCGTGGCAACCGGCCTGAGTTTGGCGAGCACCAACGGGTTGAAGCCTCGAACCAGGCCCAGCTCGGCGAAACTCTGCAGCGGTCCGTTGCGCGCGGTGTAGGGCGGACGCAACCCGGCGTAGTAGCTGTCTTCGGCTCCCGCGCTACCGGTGGTGTCTTGATTGCGGTCGATCCAGTCCGTCAACGGTGCGACCAGGTTGGTGTCGAGTTGGAGCGCGCCCAGCAACAGTTGCAGCCGCCGGCCATCGACCGAGGCGGCGCCTGCCGAAAGCCGGTTAAGGTTGAAGCGACCCTGCTCGTCCGAGATGCGTACCAGCAAGCGGCCGTTGCCGGTGTCTATGGGGGGCAATTCGGCCGCCCACAGATCCGAGAGCGAGTCGGTGTTGCCGGTGCGGAAGTCCTGCGCCAACACTTCGCCGGCAAGGTCGATGCCGGCCTCGGCGATCAGCGCCGCACGGCGTGCGGCCAGCCAGCCCTGCGCGCGGCGGTATTCGACCTGGGTCGAGAAGGTGAATTCGACGACCACGACGGTGAGCAACACCATCGTCATCAGCGCCAGCAACAGCGCCACACCGCGCTCGCCCTTTGGCGCGGCGCGTGCGCAGCGCTTGGCAGTTGATGCGGCGCGTGCGCCGTGCCTGGCGATGGCAGCGGCGCGTGCGCAGCGCTTGGCAGTTGGCGCGGTGCGTGCGCCGTGCCTGGCGATGGCAGCGGCGCACGTGCCGTGCCTCGAGGGGGCAGCGGCGGCGCCTTCAGTTCGCCTTGCCATCACCTTTCTTCTTTCCTGCGCCGTCGCCGTTTCCCGAATGCGGGCCGGGGTTTGGTGTTGCCTCGTGGTCGGCGCGCGCCGTGGCCGGTGCGACACGCTTGTCGGCGGCCATCGCTAGCACGCTCGACGATACCAGTACGACCGGTTCCTCGTCGGCGGCAGCGAGCCCGACGGTGGTTCGGACCAGAGCCGGCGCCAGGTTGTGCTGGCTGCCGGGAGCGACCGAATCCCAGGCTTCACTCCATTGTCCCTGTGTGTAGAAATCGAGCGTGACCGTGACGTTCTCGGCGACCACCTGGCGTGTTGCCAGGGTCAGGTCGAGGGTGTCGTTACGTGGCGGTTTCAGTTCGTAGCGAACCAGCGCAGTTCCTCGATCGGAGTCGCTTTCAGCCTCTTCGATGCGCCAAATGACGTGGGCCTGGTCGCCGCGACCGAGGGTCTTGGCTTCCAGTTCCGGGTCGGCCACATAGCCTTCGGGTGCGCCGACTCCGTGCGCGCTGAGCGTCGTGAGTTCGAGCAGCGGCAGATCGTTACCGAAGGTCGGACGCCGCTCCGAGCCGAAGCCGCGCCCGCTTCCCGGCGCGACGAAACGCGGAAGCAGCGAACCCTTGACGCCGACGTCGATATTGCCGCGCAGGTCGCTCTCGATGCGGTCGAGCACACTTCGCGCGAGCGAGTAGGCCTGCGCGCGTTGCAGAGCACGATCGCGGCCGCGCAACGTGGTGGTGAAGGTCGAGTAGATCGCGCTGCCGACGATCGCGAAGATCGCCAGCGCCACCAGTAGTTCGAGCAGCGTGAGGCCCGACTGTCGGCAATCTCCGGGCTGCGACGCAGCGCTGCCGCGGCCGCTGCGTTGGCAGCCGCCTCGCGAGGCCTCGCGGTCCGAGGCGCGCGCGCTCGCGTCGCCTCGCGTGCATCGGTGCACCGGCGTCACGGCGCCGATCTCCTGACCGCCGTCCACAGTTCGGCGGTTGCCTCGTCCGCGCCTTGCACGTGCACTTCGACGCGAACCTGCAACAGGGTGGGCAGGGCGGTGGGCAATACCTCGCGGCTCCACGCGAAACGTCGGGCAGCGGTTGCGGCGTAATACACATTCTGGTTGTCGACGTCGGAGGGGTCGTCGCTGAAAGTTCCGTGGCTGATCCCTTCGGCGATCAGCGGGTCGATGCGTGCGGCAGCGATCAACTGCGACGCCATCGCCCCGGCGATGCTGAGGTCCTGGGTGTCGGAGATCAGTCGGATGTTGCGTGCCTGCAGCCCGAGCAGCGACACCACGGCGACGCCGAGGATGGTTACGGCGATCAGCACCTCGAGCAGCGTGAAGCCGCGCCGCGCGGCGGCTCGCGGGCGACGGTGGTTCACGGAGTGGTCTCCGGCGGCAGCACCCGCGCGCGCGAGGCACCCGAATCGAAGAATATCTCGACCTGCCTGCCGCCTTCTTCGCGCAGTGTCAGGCTTACGTCTTCGGGCGCTCCCTCGGGAAGGAACCAGATCGATTCACGCCCGGCGCTGCGGCGGCCCTGACTGCCGGTGAAACTGTCGAAGAACACGCCGTCGGGAAGACGTCCGTCGCGTCCATATGGATCCCACTCGCTCAGCGGTTGCGCGGGCGCGGCCTCGCCGACGGCGCCCGCAGGGTCGCTCCACGGCCTGAGCGTCGCAACTTCCCAGGCGTTCTCGTCGAGATCGATGGTGAGGCGGTAGATGCGGCCGCGCAGGGAGGCTTCATCGGCCAGATAGGTCTCGATCATCGCCAGTCGATCCGCGCTGGCGTCGAGCTGAGCGGCGCCCAAACGCGGCAGCCGCGGCAGCACCAGGGTCAGCATGATACTGGTGATCAAGAGCACCAGCGCCAATTCCACCAGCGTGAACCCATCGGCGGCCTTGCCGAAAACTCCGCTGCGCGGCTTTGGTCCCGAGCGTCCAGGTCGCGCCATCGGTGGCGGTCCGCCGAGGATCGCGCGCGCGGCTCTTGCCGTCGATTCCGCGTCCGCTTCGCAGCCGGGCCGTAGCGAGCAGTCTGCACCGTGGCGGCGCGGCGGCGAGCCGTCAGAAGTCGCGAGAGTCAATGTCCTCGTCGTAGCCTTCGCCGCCTTCCTTGCCGTCGGCACCGAGGCTTCGCAGTACGTAGGTGCTGCCGTCGCTCGCGAACAGGAAATCGTTGTTCCACGGATCCTGGGGAACGCGTTCGAGGTAGCCGTCCTTGCGCCAGTGGCGCGGGATTTCGCCGCGCGTCGGTTCTTCGACCAGTGCCTCGAGGCCTTGTTCGGAGGTCGGGTAGTTGCCGGAATCGAGTTTGTAGAGGTTTAGGGCCTGCTCGATTGCGGCGATGTCGGCCTTGGCCTTCACCACTTTGGCGTCGTCGGTACGGCCGATCAGACGCGGGGCTGCCAGCGAGATCAGCAGGCCGAGGATCATCACGACGACGAGCATCTCGATCAGGGTGAAGCCGGTCTGGAGTCTCGAGTTACGAGGTTGGGCGTGTGGGCGTTTCACGATGGCGACGATCCTATCGAACCAGTTGGTTCATCTCAAAAACCGGTAGAAGTATCGCGAGTATGACGAACAGTACTACGCCGGCCATGAGCAGGATCATGACCGGCTCGAGCAGACCGGCCATGGTCTCGATGCGCTGGCGCACTTGTTCCTCGATCGCGGCAGAGGCGTGGTTGAGCATGCTTTCGAGGTCGCCGCTGCGCTCACCGACGGCGATCATGTCGACCACCATCGGATCGAACAGCGGGCTCTGGCCGAGACAGGCGGCCAGCGAGGTGCCTTCGAACACGGCGGTTTCGGCGCGCGTCAGAGCGTCGGAGACCAGGATGCTGCCGCACGAAGCACGTCCGATACGCAAGGCCTCGACCAGCGGCAGGCCGCCGGCGACCATGGTCGCAAGCGTTTGCGCGAAACGCGCGACCGCAATGTCGCGCATCATTTCTCCGAGGCGCGGCACCGCGAACAGTACGCGTTCGAGGCGCCGCTTGGCTTTCTGGCCCGAGAGCGCCGAACGTAGCGCCAACGCCGCCGCGACCAGCGCGGCGGCGAGCAGAAGGCCGTAGTTGCCGAGAAAACTTCCGATCGCCATCAGCATGCGCGTCGCAAGCGGAAGCGTCTGTTTGGCCTCGACGAAGACGCGCGTGACTTGCGGCACCACGTAGGCGAGCAGGAACAGCACGATACCGCCGCCCACCACCGACATGATCATCGGATAGAGCATCGCCGCCCAGGCCTTGGCACGCAGCCTGGCCTGGCCTTCGGCGTGATCCGCGACGCGCTCGAGTACGCTGTCGAGAGCGCCACTCGACTCGCCCGCCTCGACCATCCCGATGTAGATCGGAGAGAACGCGGCCGGATGTTTGGCCATCGCGGCGGCCAAGGTGCTGCCCTCGCGGATCTGCACGCGCACCGATTCCAACGCCTGCGTCAGCAGCGGCGTGTTGCGCTGGCGCCGCAGTGTCTCCACTGCTTCCTCGAGCGGGACGCCGGCGCGCAGCAGCATCGCGAGTTGTTTGAGCGAGCGCGCGAGTTCGGCCGGGCGCACGTTGCGCTGCAGCGCGCGCCGTGCGCCGCCCGCCGCTTCCTGCGCGTGCAGCGACGAAGCGTAGATACCGCGTTCGCGCAGCCGGCTGCGCGCGGCCCTGGGGTTGTCGGCTTCGATGAACCCGCTGACACTGCGACCGGAGTCGGCAACCCCGATGTAGCGAAACGACGGCATCTCTACGGCTCCAGCCTACTCGGCGCTCTCGGTGGTGACACGCAGGACCTCGGTCGCCGAGGTCAGTCCCGCACGCACCTTGTCGGCTCCATCGCTGCGTATCGGGTGCATACCGCGGGCCACCGCGCGTTCGCGCAGGGTCGCGGCGTCGGTCCGCTCCATGACCCCGCCGCGCACGACGTCGTCGGTGACGAGCATTTCCGAGATCGCTATCCGCCCGCGGTATCCGCTCGACCGGCACTGCTCGCAGCCGCGGCCGACCGCGCGAGCGGCCCCCGGGTTGCGCGCTATCCCGAGCTCGGCGAGCGTGGGATCGCCCGCAGCGCAGGGCACGCTGCACGCAGGACACAGTTTTCGCACGAGGCGTTGCGCGAGGATGCCGATCACCGACGAAGAAACCAGGAACGGCTCGATGCCCATGTCGAGCAGGCGCGTGAAGGCACTGAAAGAGTCGTTGGTGTGCAGGGTGCTGAACACCAGGTGTCCGGTCAGTGCCGCCTGGATCGCGATGCGCGCGGTTTCGACGTCGCGGATTTCGCCGACCATGATGACGTCCGGATCCTGGCGCAGCACCGAACGCAACCCTCCGGCGAAGGTGAGGTCTATCTTCGGGTTGACCTGGATCTGGCCGATCCCGCGTAGCTGGTACTCGATCGGATCTTCGATCGTGATGATGTTCTTCTCGGGCGAATTGATCTCCGAAAGCGCTGCGTAGAGCGTGGTGGTCTTGCCGCTCCCGGTCGGGCCGGTGACCAGCACGATGCCGTGGCTCTGGCGGATCAGGCGTCGCAGAGTGGCGACGTTGGGAGCAGACAAACCGAGTTCTTCGAGACCCAGCAGCGTGCTGCTGCGGTCGAGCAGGCGCATCACCACGCGCTCGCCGAACGCGGTCGGCACCGTCGACACACGGATGTCGATTTCGCGTCCCGCCACCCGCGTACGAATGCCGCCGTCTTGCGGGAGCCGCTTCTCGGCGATGTTCATCGAGGCCATCACCTTGATGCGCGAGACCAGTGCGGCGTGGATGCGACGCGGCGGCGCCAGCATCTCGGTGAGCATGCCGTCGATGCGGAAACGGATCGACGTGGTGCGCTCGAACGGCTCGATGTGGATGTCGGACGCGCCGTCCTTGGCGGCCTGAAAGATCACCGAGTTCACCAGGCGGATGACCGGCGCGGCGTCCTCGGACTCGAGCAGGTCCGGGGCTTCGTTGAGCTCGGCAGCGCGCGCGGCCAACGAGCCTTCGCCCTCCATGTCGTCGACCAGTCCGGCGGCGACACCGGTGGCACGGTCGAAGCTGCGGTGTATGGCGTCGGTCAGGACCGGCGCCGGCACTACTACCGGGTCGACTTCGACGCCGAACAGCGCACGCAGGTCGTCTAGCGGTCCGACGCGGAACGGGTCGGCGGTCGCGACCCGAAGGCGGCCGGGTTCGAGCGCCAGCGGCAGCATACGCCCGCGCCGGCACTGCTGCATCGAGACTCGCGCGAGCAGTTCCGGGTCGATGCTGTCGGCATCGACACTGTCGGCGAACGGCAGACCCAGCGAGGCGGCTTGCAACTCGGCGAAGCTGCGCTGCGGAAGACCGGCCAGCGCTTCGAGCTGAGCGCCGAGATCACCGTCGGCGCCGGCGCGGCGCCGCGCGCCCTCGATGTGTTCGGCGGCGACGCCGGCAGCAACGAGCGCGCGGTCGAGAGGGGCGGCCGGAAACGCGCTCACGTGCCGGTCAGAACGCCGCGCGGTCGCGGGTGTCGCGGTTGAGCGGGAAGATTCTGTTGTTCTTGTCGTCGGTAGTGTGTCGATAGGTGCTCTCGGCCCGTTTGGTGTCGCTCTTGGCGGCCTCCGGTTGGCGCTCGGCCGCACGCGCGGCGGGCTCGGTCGCCGCGTCAGGCGGCGGCGCTTCTGGTGCCGGGGCGTGCTTCGTTTTCGGCACGGCCGTGGTGGTTGCTGCCGCTCCGGACGATTCGGCCGCATCGACGCTGACTGTGTGCGGGGCCACCGCGGGCGCGTCGCCGGCATCGGTGGTCAGCGGCTCCGCCGGGGGATCTCCCGGCAGAGGCGTAGAAGTGTCTTGCAGGCCGGCGCGGAAATGTTCGCGCCGCGCGGTGCTGATCGTGTCGAGGTCGCGCGGCGAGCGGATCACGTGCGGCGTCAAGAAGACTATCAAGTTGACCTTCTCGCCGTCCTTGCGCGTGTAGCGGAACAAGCGCCCGAGCCCCGGAATGTCGCCGAGCCACGGCACCTTCGATTCGCCGCCGATGGTGCGAGTGCTCATCAAACCGCCGATCACCACCGTGCGACCGTCTTTGACGCTGACGCTGGTGGTCGCCGAGCGGATCGTCGTGGTCGGTCCTACCTGCGCGATGTTCTCGTCGAGCAGTCGGTTGGCGACCAGAGCCGAGACTTCTTCCTGGACGTCGAGCACCACGACGTCGCCTTCGGCCACCTGAGGCCGCACGCGCAGCTTGATGCCGACGTCCTTGCGTTCGATCTGCGTGAACACGTTGCTGGTGTTGGTCAGGCTGGAGGTCTGGCCGGTTATGAACGGAATGTTCTGTCCGACGATGATCTCGGCTTCCTGGTTGTCGAGCGTCAGCAGCGTCGGTGCCGATAAGACTTCGACGTCGGTGGCGGTCTTCAGTGCCTGGAACAGCGCGACGTTGGCGGGGATCTCGGTGCCGTCAGGCATCAACACGGTTTTGTCGCTGGCGGCGGCCGCGACCAGGCCTGCCAGCGCCAGCGGATTGGCGAAGAAGCTGTTGATCGATCCCAGGTTGCTGCGCCCCAGCAGCGCGCCGTTGCCGGTGTCGATCACACCTTGAAAATCGAAGCCGAGGGCCTTGGAAGTGTTGGCCGAGGCCTCGATGATGATGCCTTCGATGAAGACCTGTGGGCGCGCGATGTCGAGTTTTTGCAGCAGGCCGAGGATCACCGTCCATTGCTGGGTCGGCGCATCGACGATGACGGCATTGGTGGCCGGGTCTGCGGTGATCGACAGATTCTCGTCCGAGGCCGACGGCGGTGTCTGCGAGGATGTGCCCGGCAGGTTCAGCGGGGCGGACTGTGACGAGGACGACGATGGAGTCTTGGCGTCCATCTTCTTTTCGCGCCGGCCCTTGGACTTGCTGCCGAGAAGCATCCCGGAGACGACGTCGACGAGCGACTCTGCATCGGCATTCTTGGCGTAATAGACGTGGACCCTTTCCTCGCCGGGACTGAGTTGGACGTCGAGGCTGTCGGCGAGCGCGCGGATGCGCCGCATCTCGACCGCCGGAGCCAATATTATCAGCGAATTGGTGCGTTCGTCGGGGGTGATCTTGAAGCCCAGGCGGAGCGCACCGCTTCCCTTGTCCTTGTCCTTGTCCTTGTCTTCGCTCTTGCGGCGTCCGCCGCCGCTGCGCTGGTCTCCTCCGAGCAGGATTTCGACGATCTGGTCGGCGGTGCGGACCGAGTCGGCGTGCTTCAGGTGGACGACTGCGACTGTTTCTTCGTGCCCTGGGATGTCCATCACCGCGACCATTTCCGCGATGCGCGAAAGGTTCGCGGAAGTGTCGCTCACAATGACGGTGTTGGTGCCTTCGTACGGGACGATCGAGCCGTCCTTGGAGATCTGCGGGGCCAGCACCCGCGCGACGTCGGCGGCGCTGACGTAACGCAGCGGCAGCAGGCGGGTGGCGAAACCCGCGGAGAGATCGTTGCCCGACAGCACCGTCGCGCCCGAAGTGCGTGCCTCCTTCATCGGCACGATGCGCGTGACCATGCCTTCGTCGATGGTGGTGAGTCCCTGAGTGGAGAGCACCGATTGGAACAGCACGTAGGCCTGCTCGGGGGTGACTGGCGTCGGCGAAACTACCGAGACGTTGCCGGTGACCTTGTCGCTGAAGACGAAGTTGCGCGAAGTGACCTTGCTGATGAACTTGACGAAAGCGGTGAGTTCGACGTCTTCGAAGTTCATGACGATCTGCGACTTGTCGGGCGGTACCGGCAAATCCTGGGCACTGGAGGCAGGAATCCGGGTCGCGGCGAGTGCGCCGTACAGGGCCAACGCGAGCGCGAAGCGCGGAGCCGGGCCGCGGTAACGCGAGGTGCTGCGGCGTGGCGGCATCACTGGACCGTGTAGGTGTTGCTGTGGGGCTTGCCGCCGCGCAGGAAATTGACGTGGATCTGACCCATCGATTGCACTTCCTCCAGCAGTCCCATGGCACGCGACGGATCGGAGAGGTCCTTGTCGTTGACCTTCTGGACGATGTCGCCGTCGTTGAGGCCGAGCTTCTCGAAAATCGAGCCGCGGCGGATGTTGAAGAGCTTGAAGCCGACACTCTGGCCGTCCTTCAGGACGGGGACGGCGCGCACTTGGGTGATGACTTCGTTCAAGTTGGAAACCGCGTAGTCGACTTCGCGCCGGTCAACAAGGTACGACGATTCGCCGGTCTTGCGAACTCCGCCGGTCTTGTCGCTGCGGCCGGCCTTTGCACGCACGGCGTCCTTGGCGCCCTTCTTGGAGTCGCCCGCGTCCGGGTTCTCGGACAGTTCGTAGCGCTGTTTCTTGTTCTTGAAGGTCACCACTGCCCCGGTCTGGTCCACCGCCAACAGGCGCGGGCCGTCGAAAACCTTCTCTCCGACCGCGAACACGTTCTGCTGAGAGTTCCCGAGGTTCTCGAACAGCGCGAAGGAACCGTGCTCGGAGATCGCCACGCCGCGCAGTCTGAGTTCGGCTGCCGTCGAGGCCGGAGCTGCCTCTTCGTCTTCTTCTACCGGTGCTGCACCAAACAGGTTGCGGCGCAGGATCTTGGCCTCGTCTTCTCGCCGCTTCGATGACGGTTCGGCCGGGCCGGGAGGCTCGGTAGGCAATGCTGCGACCTCGATGACGGGGTGAAGGTCCAGAGCCGAGGCTTTGACGACCACTGCCGCTGCGGCCCACGCCGTGACGGCGATCAACGCGTAGTGCGTAACGCGGACCAGCCTTCTGCGTACGGCTCCTCGCAACACCGCGCGCAGCGTAGAGAAGTCAAAGTGGAAGTTCAAGTTTTGCGCGCACTTGCGCAGCTTGTCGAGTTGACTGCCTGGAACGAGCGGGCTAAGGTCCGCGCGCTCGCCGGTCCTTTCCAAAGGCGCAGGCGGGCAGCACTCGAGGCATGTCTCAAGAGAGTTCAAAGGGTCCGGCCGAGCCCGAGACGGTCGAACCGAACGCCGCCGGCGAGTCGCAGCACGTGCGCGTGCGGCGTGCCAAGCTTGCCGAACTGCGCGCCGCAGGGGTGGCTTTCCCCAACGATTTCAAGCCCGACGCCTGCTGCGCCGAGTTGCTGGCGGCATTCGGCGAGTTTGACGCCGGGCAGGTCGTGGAGCGCAGCGGGCGCTATCGCCTGGGCGGCCGCGTGGTGGCTGTTCGCGACTTCGGCAAGAGCCTCTTCCTTTCTCTGCGCGACTCGAGCGGCAACCTCCAGCTGTTCGCACGTGCCGGCGAACTGGCTCCCGATGTCTACGCGCTAGTGCGGCGTCTGGACGTCGGCGACGTGGTCGGTGCCGAGGGCTCGTTGTTTCGTACCCGCACCGGTGAGCTGACGCTGCGGCTGACTTCGCTGCGGCTGCTGGTCAAGGCGCTGCGGTCGCTGCCCGAGAAGTGGCACGGTCTGGTAGACAAGGAAGCCCGCTACCGTCAGCGCTACCTCGATCTGATCGTCAACGAGGACGTTCGCGAGACCTTCCGTCGCCGCGCCGCGGTGGTCTCGGGCATCCGTCGATTTCTCGGCGACGAGGGATTTCTCGAAGTCGAAACGCCCTTGATGCAACCGATCGCGGGCGGTGCCACCGCCAAGCCTTTCATTACCCATCACAACGCGTTGTCGATGGACCTCTATTTGAGAGTGGCGCCCGAACTCTACCTCAAGCGGCTGGTGGTGGGCGGTTTCGAGCGCGTGTTCGAACTCGGCCGCATGTTCCGCAACGAGGGCATCTCGTTGCAGCACAACCCCGAATTCACGATGTGCGAGTTCTACCAGGCCTGGGCCACCTACGACGACTTGATGGCGCTGACCGAGCGCCTGCTGTCTACGCTCGCCCTCGCGGTAACCGGCGGCGTGAAGGTGACCTACGGGGACGGGGTGATCGACTTCAGCGCGCCGTTCGCGCGCCTCGACATGGCCGCTGCGGTGGCCGAAGTCTGCGCTCTGTCGCGCGACGAGGCGCTGGATCGCGGTGTGCTCGAGAGGATCGCCGACCGTCTCGGTATCGAGCCGGCCAAGCGCCAGCCGGGGCTCGGTCTGCTGGCCGACGTCTTCGAAGCCACCTGCGAACAGAAACTGGTGCAGCCGACCTTCGTCACGGGTTTCCCGCTGGAGATTTCGCCGCTGGCGCGACGCTGCGACGACGATCCGCGTTTCGTCGATCGCTTCGAGCTCTACGTTGCCGGGCGCGAGATCGCCAACGGTTTTTCCGAACTCAACGATCCTGAAGATCAGCAGGAGCGTTTCGTCGAACAACTGCGCCGCCGCGAGGCCGGTGACGAAGAGGCACAACAACTCGACGAGGACTACGTACGTGCTCTCGAGGTCGGCCTGCCGCCGACGGCAGGCGAAGGCATAGGCGTAGATCGTCTGATCATGTTGCTCACCGATTCCGCGTCGATCCGTGACGTGATCTTGTTTCCCCACCTGCGGCCGGAGAGCCGCGCCCGGTAGGGTCGGGTTCGGGGTCGGCGGCAATCGAGCGATGTCCTGGGAGTTGTTCGTCGGTCTGAGGTACCTGCGATCGCGTCGTAGCGACTCCTTCGTTTCGGTGATCACGCTGATTTCGACGCTCGGGGTGCTGCTCGGAGTGATGGTGCTCACGATCGCGCTCTCGATCATGACCGGCTTCGAGCAGGATCTGCGTTCGCGCATCCTCGGCCTGCACCCGCACCTGCGCGTGAGCAAGAAGGTCGGCAACGGTCTGATCGACAAGCCGGACGAGATAGTGGCAGCTGTGCGCCGCGACGCACGCGTTCTCGACGCCGCGGCCGTGGTGCAGTCGCAGATGCTGGTGTCGTCGGGAGACTACCTGATCGGTGTTTTCGCGCGCGGGGTCGATCCGGAGGTCCCGAGCAGCCTGGTCGGACTCGCGGATTACGTGACCGACGGATCGCTTTCCGACATCGGCAAGAAGTTCGAAGTCGACGGCGGCCAGCTACCCGGCATCATGATCGGGCGCGAACTGGCCGACAAGCTGCTGGTCGAGAAGGGAGAAGTCATACGGCTGATGTCGCCGCGCTTCTCGGCCAGTCCGATGGGCGCGATGCCGCGCAGCCGACGCTTCGTGATCGAGGCCCTCTACAACTCGGGGATGGTCGAGTACGATTCGGCACTGGTCTTCATGTCGCTCAACGACGCGCGCGCTCTGTTCGGTGTGGGGCAGATCGCCACCGGCGTCGAGGCCCGGCTGGCCGACCCTTACGAGGCGCCGGCGGTGGCGGCCGAGCTCAACGAACGAATCGGCATGCCCTACTGGGTCGAGAGCTGGACCGACGCCCACCGCAACGTCTTCGCGGCCCTCAAACTAGAAAAAACGGCCTACTTCCTGATCCTGCTACTGATCATCCTGGTCGCCGCGTTCACCATCGTCTCGACCCTTTACATGGTCGTGATGGAGAAGCGGCGCGACATCGCAGTGCTCAAGACCATGGGTGCCACCGATTCAAGCATTGCCAGGATTTTCGTTCTGAAAGGCTTGCTGATCGGCGGGGTGGGGACCTTCGGAGGAGCGCTGGTCGGATTCCTGGGCTGCCTGGCGCTGGGGCGCTATCATTTCATCGACCTGCCGCCCGGGGTCTTTTACGTGACGACCCTGCCGGTACGAATCGAGGCGTCCAACTTCCTGATGGTCACCGCCGCGTCCATGGTCATCTGTCTCGGGGCCTGCCTGTTTCCGGCCTGGAAGGCGGCGAGGGTCGTTCCGGTCGATGTGCTGCGCTATGAGTGAAGATGCAGCGGAAACCCCCGCCTTGCAGGCACAGGGGCTCGAGAGGAGATACGACGACGGGGAACGCATCATCAACGTGGTCCAAGGCTTGTCGCTGTGCGTGCGCAAAGGGGAGTCGGTGGCCGTGATAGGAGAGTCGGGGGTTGGAAAGAGCACCCTCCTGCACCTGCTGGGAGGGTTGGACCGCCCCGACGGCGGCAGCGTCCAGGTCGGCGGCCAGGATCTCTATGCGCTAGCGCCCAGGGAGCTGGCGGCACTACGCTCCAAGGCGGTCGGCTTCGTGTTTCAATTCCACCACTTGCTCGGGGATTTCGATGCCTGTGAGAACATCATGATGCCGCTGCTGGTCGGAGGCCTGGCGCGGGCCAAGGCCAGGCAACGGGCGGTCGAACTGCTCGAGCGGGTCGGTCTGTCCGACCGCGTGCATCATCGCCCGGGTGAGCTTTCGGGCGGTGAGCAGCAGCGGGTGGCGGTAGCGCGTGCGCTGGCTTCGCGGCCCTCGGTGGTTCTGGCCGACGAGCCCACCGGAAATCTCGACCCGGCCACCGCCGACGGCGTGCACCGTCTGCTGCGCGACGTGCAACGCGAGTCGGGGGCCGCGATGGTCATAGCTACGCACAACCATGCTCTGGCGGGATTGCTCGACAGGACGTTACGAATGGAGAGCGGCGTGCTGAAGGAGGTGACGTTGTCGTGAGAATGCCGAGGCCACTACGGTTTGCGGTTGCGGCCTTGGTCGCGGTACTGACGGCCCTGCCGGTTGAGGTGCAGGCGCAAGCGGCGCAGGTAAGGAGCGCGGCTCCGGCTGCGGCGCGAGCGGCCGGCGGCGCGATCGTCACGAACGTGCGCGTGGTTGGGCAGCGCCGGGTCGAAGAGTCGGCGATCCGTATCCACCTGTCGCAGCAGAGCGGGGCGGCGCTCGATGAGAAACTCGTTGACGCCGACGTCAAGGCCGTCTACCGCATGGGATTTTTCGAGACGGTATGGGTCACCACCGAGCCGGCTGCCGGCGGGGTGGCGCTCTCGTACCACGTTACCGAGCGTCCCTACATCGCCGGGGTCGTCTTCAAGGGCAATGACAACGTCGATGTCAAAGACCTCGAGGCCGTGGTGGGCGTGCGTCCGCGTACCGTCTTCGATCCACAGAAGGCCTGGGAGGGCGTCCGCGAGGCCAAGAACACCTACGCCGGCGAGGGCTACCCGGACGCCCAGGTGGACTACGCCCTCGACGTCGATGAGGAAGGTCTGGCCACCGTCAAGTACCACATCGTCGAAGGCAACAAGGTGCTGGTCAAGGACATCGAGTTCGAAGGCGTCAAGGCTTTCAGCCAACGTAAGCTTCGCGGTGTGATGACGACGCGCCGCAAGTGGATCCTGTCGCGACTTACCGGTGCCGGCATCCTCAAGCGCGAGGAACTCGAGACCGACGTAGAGCGGCTGACCGCGTTCTACTACGACCAGGGCTACATTCAGGTGCGCGTCGATGATCCGGAAGTGTCGCGCAAGGGCGACGACCTGATCGTCACCGTTCGCATCGAAGAAGGCGAACAGTACCGCATCGGAAAGATCGGGTTCGAAGGCGAGGTGCTGCTCGGCGAGGACGAACTCGTCAAGGCCTCGAAGCTGGAGACCGGCAAACTGTTCCGTCCCAGCAAACTGCGCGAATCGATCTTCGGTGTGACAGAGGCCTACGGCAATCTCGGTCACGCTTTTGCCGAAGTCATTCCCGACACCAGCGTCAACGACGCAGAGAAGACCGTCGATGTGCGCTTCAAGCTGACCGCCGGGCCGGTGGTCAACGTCAACCGCATCGAGGTCAAGGGCAATACCAAGACCCGCGACTACGTCGTGCGCCGCGAACTGCGCATCCAGGAGGACGAAAGGTTTTCGGGCAAGGGCCTGCGCGAGAGCAAAGAGCGGGTCAGGCGCACCGGCCTCTTCGACGACGTCGACGTGACCAGCGCGCGCACCGACCAGGCGGACCAGGTGAATCTCGTGGTCGACGTAAAGGAGGGCCGCACCGGTACTTTCTCGGCCGGCGCGGGTTTCAGTTCCGAGGATTCGCTGCTCGCCAACGCCCGCATAACCGAGCGCAACCTGTTCGGGCGGGCCCAGACGGCGACCGCCAATGTCGACTTCGGATCGCGACGCCAGAACTACCGTCTCGCGTTCACCGAACCGTGGGCGTTCAACATCCCGCTGTCGCTCGGGATCGAGGCTTTCAACTGGAATTACAGGTTTTCCGAATTCGAACGCGGCGGCACCGGCGTGGCGCTGCGCGCCAGCTATCCGCTGTGGGAACTGGGCCTTCGCAGCCTGTGGGGCATGTCGCTCGACGACATTCGCGCCGGACTCGAGTACCGGATCGAGAACTCGGTGATCGACGGCATCAGTCGCACCGCGCCGCCGAGCGTTAAACTCGAAGAAGGCACCAAGCTGACCAGCAGCCTGAGGCCTTCTGTCGTGCGCAATACCGTCGACCAGCCGTTCGATCCGAGCGAAGGCTCGCTCAATTCGATCTCCGCCGAGTTCGCGGGGTTCGGGGGCGACAACGACTTCTGGAAGCTCGACGTGCAGTCGCGTTGGTACTGGCCGATCTACACCAGCGAATCCGGTCGCAAGCTGGTTTACTCGTTCAACGGCACCTTCGGTTACGGGATCGGCGATGCCGGGCGCACGGGTGCGGAACTGCCGCTGGCGGAGCGCTACTTCCCCGGCGGTATCAACACCATTCGCGGCTTCGCGGCGCGTTCGCTCGGGCCCCGCGAGGATTTTTGCGAGACCGACGGCGTGACTTGCGATTCGTCGGAGATCGGCGCGAGCGCCGAATTGATCTTCAACAACGAGATCATTTTCCCGATCATCCCCGACGCCGGCGTCAAGGGAGTATTGTTCTTCGACGCCGGTAACGGTTTCAGCAGGGAACACGGCATCGACTTGGGCGAATTGCGCTATGCGGCGGGTTTCGGCATGCGCTGGCTGTCGCCGTTCGGCCCGCTGAGAATCGAACTCGGCTTCCCGATCAACGCCAAGAGCGGCGACCACGAGAGCCTCGTGCTGTTCTCTTTCGGCACTCCGTACTGATTTGCGCTACCGACTCTGAACCATCGAACCGGTAACACCGACCCTGAACTTTCGAGAGGAACCCAACAATGAAGAAGTTTTTCCCCGTCTTGTTCGCAGTCTGCATGCTCGGATCGGCCTCGGCGGCCGCGGCCGACAACCTGAAGATCGGATACCTCGTCACGCCGAAATTGATGCAGGAGAGCAAGGTCGGCAAGGAGGCCCAGGGCAAGCTCAAGAAGCGCCTCGAAGAGGCGCAGAAGGCTCTCGACGCCAAACTCCAGTCGGTCAAGAAACTCGAGGCTGACATCGACAAGAAGATGGCGGTGCTCAACGACGACGAGAAGAAGAAACTGTCGGACGAGTACGAGCGCCAGATGCGCGATGCCAAGCGTATGAAGGAGGACTACCAGCGCGAGTTGAGCAAGGTCGAAGCCGAGATCATGGGCGACCTCCAGCGCAAGTTGCGCGGCGTGATCGAGAAGTTCGCCAAGGAAGGCGGCTACGACCTGATTCTCGACGCGGGTCAGGCCCTGTACATATCGGACAAGGGGAAGGGGGACGTGACCGCCGAGATCATAACGCTGGCCGACAAGGCCCAGTAGGTAAAGAGAGGGCGCCGGGTCAGGGAGATCTCGTTTGCCCGTTTCCATCCATCCGACCGCGATCGTCGCCGAAGGCGCACACCTCGGCGACGACGTCGCCGTGGGTCCCTATTCGATCGTCGGTCCGCACGTCGAGATCGGAGCCAAGACCGAAGTCGGACCGCACGTGGTCATCGACGGCCACACAACCATCGGCAGGCGCTGCCGCCTGGTCGGGCAGTCGTCGATCGGAACGGCGCCGCAGGATCTCAAGTACGCAGGCGGGCCGACCCGGCTCGAGATCGGCGACGACAACGTCATCCGCGAGTTCGTCACCGTCAACCGCGCCACCGAGCACGGCGGCGGGGTCACGCGTGTCGGCCACCGTTGCATGCTGATGTCGTACGCCCACGTGGCTCACGACTGCACGCTCGGCGACAACGTGGTGATGGCCAACGCGGCGACGCTGGCCGGACACGTGACGATCGAGGATTGGGCCATCGTCGGCGGCCTGGTGGCCATCCACCAGTTTGTACGGGTCGGCGAATCGGTGATCCTCGGCGGAGGCGCGATGGTGACGCTCGACGTCCCGTCCTATTGCATGGCTGCCGGAGACCGCGCCGCTCTGCACGGGCTCAACCTGACGGGGCTTCGCCGACGTGGTTTTTCCGAGGAGACCATCAAGGCCCTGCGCGGTGCCTACAGGGTTCTCTTTCAGCGCGGCCTCAAGCTCAAAGATGCTCTCGAACGCTTGCGCGGCGAGTACGCCGGGATCGAAGAGGTGACCCGCCTGGTGCGCTTCATCGAGGGCTCCCAGCGGGGAATCTGCCGGTGAGACGCCGGACCGAAGTCCCGGATGCGGAAGATCGCACGGGCGCCGACGAAACGCTCGCGCCGCAGCCGGGCGGCGAGCTCGAGCCGCGCCCCGAAGGCGACGCGGCCTCGCCGCCAGTCGCGGCCAGCGTCTGGTTGCAGCCCGGCGGCGATTTCCGCGGTCGGACCATCGGACTGCTGGCCGGCAACGGTAACTTTCCGATGATGTTTGCGCGCGAGGCGCGTGCGCGCGGCTGCCGCGTAGCCGCGGTCGCGCACCGCGGCGAAACCGACGCGGCGCTGGAGGAGGAAGTCGATTCGATCGTCTGGGTCAGAGTCGGGCAACTCGGCAAGGTGATTCGCAGCTTCCACCGCGCCGGTGTCGATTGTGCGGTGATGGCCGGCGGCATCAACAAAGTTCGTTCGCTGACGTCGCTGCGCCCCGATCTGCGCGGCTTGCTGTTCGTGAGCCGCGTGGCTGGCCTCGGTGACGACGCGATCTTGAGGGCCCTGGCCGCCGAACTCGAAGGAGATAACATCCACGTCGTGCCGTCGACGCTGTTTCTCGAGCGCTTGCTGGCGCGCGCCGGGCGGATGGCGGGGCCCTCTCCGTCGCGCCAAACCCTCGACGACATCAAGCTCGGCTGTCGCGTGCTGAGTGCGCTGGGCGCGCTCGACGTCGGCCAGACCGTGGTGGTGGAGCGCGGTGTGGTGTTGGCGATAGAAGCGATCGAGGGTACCGACGAAACCCTGCGTCGCGCGGCGCGTCTGGGGCGCGGCGGGTCGGTGCTGGTCAAGGCAGCCAAGCAGAGCCAGGATCTGCGTTTCGATCTGCCTGCGGTCGGGCCTGCAACGATCGAGACGATGGCCACCGCGCGCGCCGACGTACTGGCGATCGAGGCCGGCCGCACGCTGGTGCTGGACGCCGACCGTTCCTTCGAACTGGCCGACCGTTACGGCATCAGCATCGTCGGCTGCAACGCCGGCGGTGCGGTCGCGGGCCTGTCGGATGACTGAGCCGCTGCGCGCGGCGGTGATCGGTACCGGTCATCTCGGAACCCTGCACGCGCGCAAGTACGCGCAACTGGACGGCGTGCGCCTGGCCGCGGTCTACGACGTGGACGGAGCGCGTGCGCGCGCAGTGGCGAAGGCGCTCGGTTGCGTGGCTGCTGTCTCGCTGGCCGAGGCGCTTGCCGGCGCCGACGTCGCCAGCGTCGCGGTGCCCACCGCCGTTCACCATAGCGCAGCGATGGCGGTACTGGCGGCCGGCGTCCACCTGATGATCGAGAAGCCGCTGGCTGCGTCCGCGCGCGAGGGGGAGGAAATCTGCGCGGCCGCCGAGAAGGCGAGGCGGCTGGTGCAAGTGGGGCACCTCGAACGTTTCAACCCGGCCTTCGAGAACCTCAGGCCTCTGCTCGGGCACCCGCGCTTCATCGAGTGTCACCGCCTGTCACCGTTCGCGGGCCGCGGCGCCGACACCGACGTGGTGTTCGACGTGATGATCCACGACCTCGACTTGATCGCTTTTCTGGTCGCAAGCCCGGTTGCCGCTGTCGAGGCAGTGGGGGTGCCGGTGCTGAGCGATCACGCGGACATCGCCAACGCTCGCCTTCGCTTCGAGTGCGGCTGCATCGCCAACGTCACGGCCAGCCGGGTTTCGCTCAAGCGCGAGCGACGCATGCGCATCTTCCAGGAGGACGCGTACGTAGCGGTCGACTTCGATGCCTGCAGCGTGCGCGTACTGCGGCGCAAGGTCGAAGCGGGACCGGTCGACCCGGCCTCACCGATGGACTCGATTATGATCGAAGACCGGACCTTTAGTGGGGCCGATCCACTGCGCGATGAACTCGAAGCCTTCGTCGCCGCGGTGCGCGGGCAACGCGCCGTAGCGGTCAGCGGACGCGAGGCACTGACGGCGCTGGCGATTGCCGACCGCGTGCGCCGCGCGATGCGTGAGGAAGCGCTGCCAACGTGAACGGCCTCGTGCCTGAGTGGGCGGTACCAACGTGAACCGCGCCGGCGAGATCGAAGATCTGCGCGGCGCGGCGCTCGTCGGTGGTGACGCTGTCGCGCGTGCCCACGGCCGCCGGGTTCTGATGGTCGCCGGTGAGGCGTCGGGCGACGCGCAAGGCGCGCGACTGGCCGCGGCTCTGCTGCGCTCGGATCCGGCGCTGCACCTGTACGGTGTGGGCGGCCCGTTGATGCGCGCAGCCGGCGTCGAGACTTTCGTCGACATCGCCGAACTCGGTGTGATGGGATTCGCGGAACTCGGGCGCGGTCTCGGCCGCGCACTGTGGTTGCTGCGTCGCGTCCGCGCCGAGCTGCGCGCGCAGCCGCGCCCGGATCTCTTCGTGCCGATCGACTTCCCGGACTTCAACCTGCCGCTGTGCCGCTCGGCGCGGCGCGCTGGCGTGCGGGTCTTCTACTACGTCAGCCCGCAGGTGTGGGCGTGGCGGCGCGGTCGCATGCGTACCATCGCGCGCAACGTCGACCGCATGGTAGTGCTGTATCCTTTCGAGGCCGATCTGCTGCGCAGCCGCGGCATCGACGCCAACTTCGTCGGCAATCCGCTGGCCGAAGACGTGTGCCCTTCGCGCTCGCCGCAGCAGACCCGGGCCCGCTACCGGCTCGGCGCCGATCGGCCGGTTGTGGTGCTGTTGCCCGGCAGTCGTCGTCGTGAGGTCGAGACCCTGCTGCCGGAGATGCTCGAAGCGGTCGCGCTCCTACCGGGTGCTCCGCAGGTGGCGGTGGCCGAAGCGGCCTCGCTACCCGAGGGACTGGTGCCGGGTCTGGTGCGCGGCGCGCAGCGAACGCGCGCCTGCTCAGACGTCGCAGTGGCCAGAGACGACACCTATAATCTGATCGCCGCCGCCGATGTCGCGCTGGTGACCTCCGGGACCGCCACCGTCGAATGCGCGTTGCTCGGCTGCCCGATGGTGGTGGTCTATCGCATGTCGCCGCTCAGTTACGCGCTGGTACGTCGTTTGGTGAAGGTTCCGTTCATTGCGATGCCGAACCTGCTGCTCGGACGCCGTGCGGTTCCCGAACTGGTGCAGCACGACGCCTGCGCGCCGCGCATGGCCGCCGAAGTGGCGCGCTTGGTGGCGGAGCCGGAGGATCGCCGGCAAACCGCGCAGGCGCTGTCGGAAGTCGCGGCCTTGCTGTTGCGGCCCGGAGCCGCCGCGCGTGCGGCCGAGCTGGCGCTGGAGACGATGCGGTGACGAGCGCAGCGACGAGCCGGCGCATTCTCGGCTACCTGAAACCTTACGTGTGGCCGCACTTCGTCGGCGCTCTGGTTTGCATGGTCGTCTACAGCGGTACCGCTGGCGCCGTGCCGTGGCTGGTCAAGCGGCTGATCGACGACGTCTTCGCATCGCGCAACCGCGACATGCTAGGGCTGTTGCCGGGACTGATCGTCGCGACGTTCGTGGTCCGCGCTGCCGTCAACTTCGGCCAGGCCTATCTCGGCGAGTGGGTCGGCGAGCGCATCGTCTACGACTTGCGCGGGCACTTGCAGGCCAAGGTCCAGCTGCTTCCGGTTTCGTTCTTCGATCGCACGGCTTCGGCCGGAATCGTCTCGCGTGTGACGAGCGACGTGCTGCTGGTGCGGCAGGCGCTCACCGACGGTGCTGCGGCGATGATCCGCGACTCCACCACGGTGATAGTGCTGGTTGTGGTGGCGTTCTGGCTCGACACCGCGCTCGCCGTCATAGCGTTCGTGGTCTTGCCGCTGGTGGTGTTCCCGCTGCAAGGATTGTCGCGCAAGATGCGCGCCCTCAGTCACCGGGGGCTCGACACTCTCGGCGGTTTGTCGGCGCTGCTGCACGAGACCATCCAGGGCAACCGCGTGGTCAAAGCCTTCGGTATGGCGGGCTACGAGTCGCAGCGCTTCGAAGGCGAGAACAAGAGGCTGCGCAAGCTTCACATGAAAGCCGCGCGCATCGGCGCGTTCACCGCGCCGATGACCGAAGTGCTGTCGGCGTGCGGTATCGCCGCGGTGCTGTGGTACGGCGGCGAGTCGGTGTTCGCGGGCGGCCGCACCAGCGGTGGCTTCCTCGCTTTCATGACGTCGCTGGTGCTGCTCTACGAACCCTTCAAGAAGATCACCCGCACCAACAACACCGTACAGGCCGGACTTGGTGCCGCCGAGCGTGTCTTCGCGCTGCTCGACCAACCCGAGGAAGGCGGCGGAAGTCTCGAGGTCACGGCGCTGCGCGAGGCGCTGCGTTTCGAACGCGTGTTTTTTTCGTACGCGAGCGAGGCAGTGTTGCGCGACATCGACCTGGAAATACGCGCCGGTGAGGTGGTCGCTTTGGTGGGGCCGAGCGGCGGAGGCAAGAGCACCATCGCCGACCTGATCCCGCGCTTCTACGAGGCCGGCAGCGGCCGCATCGTGCTCGACGGTGTCGATATCCGCGACATTCGCCTGTCTTCGTTGCGTGCGCTGATCGCGATGGTGACTCAGCAGACCTTCCTTTTCGACGACACGGTTCGCGCCAACATCGCCTACGGGCGTCCCGACACGCGCGACTCCGAAGTGGAGGCGGCGGCGCGTGCCGCCAACGCTCACGACTTCATCGCGCGGCTACCGCGCGGCTACGAGACCGAAGTCGGCGAGATGGGCGTGCAGCTTTCGGGAGGTCAGCGCCAGCGCGTGGCGATTGCCCGTGCACTGCTCAAGGACGCGCCGATCCTGATTCTCGACGAGGCTACCAGCGCGCTCGATTCGGAGTCCGAGCGCCTGGTTCAGCTCGCCGTCGAACGCCTGATGGCGGGGCGCACGACGCTGGTCGTCGCGCATCGTCTGTCGACGGTGCGTCGCGCCGACCGCATCGTGGTCATCGACGAAGGGCGCGTCGTCGAACAGGGCACGCACGCGCAGTTGTTGGCGGGTGCATCGCTCTACAAGCGGCTCTACGACACCCAACTCCGCGAGGACCCGCTGCAGGGCGGCCGGATCGCAGGTGCCTGAAGCTGAAGACCCAGGCGCCGGTGGCGCACTGGAGCTGCGCGCAGCTGCGGTTTCCGGCGGCGGCAAGTCGCGGCCGGCGCGTGGCGGCAACGTGCGCGTAGCCAAGGGGCTGCGACGAATCGCGCCGTTGGCAAAGCTGGAGCTTTCCGTCGCGTCGTTTCTGGTCTGGGCGGTCCTGCGACTGCTGCGTGCGACGGTCAGGCTCGAGCGACACGGCAGCGAGGAACTCGAGGCGCTGTGGAAAAGCGAGCAGCGGGTGCTGTTGGCGTTCTGGCACGGGCGCTCGATCATGGTCCCGTTCTTCTACCAGGGGCCTGGTGTCTCGATCATGAACAGCACTCATCGCGACGGTGAGATAGTCACACGCGCGCTGGCACGTTTAGGCATCGAGAGCACTCGGGGGTCGTCGAGTCGCAGTGCGGTCGCCGGAGTTCTCGGGTTGGTTCGCGCGTTTCGTCGCGGCCGCGATCTGGCGTTGATTCCGGACGGTCCGCGCGGGCCGGCCGGCGTCGCCAAGGCCGGAGTCGCCGAATTGGCGCTGCAGACCAGGGCGCCGGTGTTCCCGGTGGCGGTGAGTTGCTCGCGGGCTTTTCGGCTTCGCACCTGGGATCGCCTGATGCTGCCGCGTCCCGGCGCCCGCGTGGTGTTGGTAGTGGGGCCGCCGCTGCGGCCGATGCCCGAGCGCGGCGGCGCGCTGCGTTCGGTTGCCGAACGCGCGAGCCTGCGCGAAGGGATGCGGGCGGAACTCGAACTGCGGCTGCGCCGCGTCACCGTCGAGGCCGACCGTCTGGCGGGCCGTATTCCCGTGGAAGAGACGTGAGCGTCGCCGCGGCGATGAGCGGTCTCTACCGCGGACTCGGGGCCGCGGCGGTGGCCGGGTTGCGGGCGGCCGTGGCGGTGACTCGGGACGCAAATTCGCAGCGCAGTGTGCGGTTGCGCGAGAGGCTCGGGCGCTGGCAGGGCGGGGCGCCGCAGGGCGACTGGGTGTGGGTGCACGCGGCCTCGGTGGGCGAGGCCAAGCTCGCGGCGGCACTGGTGGCTGCTCTGGGTCGGGATCTCGACGCGCGGCCCGCGCCGACCTTCGTGGTTACCTGCCAGACTCCGACGGGATGCCGCACGGCCAGAGACGCGGGCCTGGCGAATGTTCACTATTTCCCGTTGGATTCGCGCCCTGTACTGATGCCACTTCTGGTTTCGGGGCGGCTCTTGCTCTACGTTTCGATCGAGACCGAACTGTGGCCGACGCTGCTTGTCGAGCTGGCTCGCGCCGGTGTCGCCACAGCGATTGCCAACGCGAGGATTTCCGCGGCCAGCATGTCGCGCTACCGCTGGGTGCGTGCGTTGTTTGCACCGGGTCTGGCGGGACTGTCGGCGGTCTGCGCTCGCGACGCGACATCGGCCGCGCGCTTGGAGATGCTCGGCGTTGCCGGTGCCGTCACGACCGTTACCGGTGACATCAAGTTCGATCTGGTAACCAGCGGGGAACAAATCCGAAAGCCACTTGTCGCGATCGACCGCGCGCGGCCCCTGCTGGTCGCGGCATCGACTCACGAAGGCGAAGAGGAAGTTGCCCTCGATGCGTTCTCGCAACTGCGCCGCGAGACGCCGGGGCTGCGCCTGGCCTTGGTTCCGCGTCATCCCCAGCGTGGCATTCAGGTCGCCGCCGCATCCGCGAGTCGCGGTCTGGCGGTGGCGCTATGGAGCGGGCTGCGGGAAGGGCAGCGAGGTGGCTCCGATCTCCAGGCCGAGGCAGACTGGGATGTGCTGGTGGTTGACCGGATCGGACTGCTGATCGATGCGTTGGCCACGGCCTCCGCTGCGTTCGTCGGTGGCAGTCTTGGTCGGGGCCCGGGCGGGCACAACTTGCTGGAGGTCGTTGGTCAACATTTACGAGTCATCACGGGACCTTTCCTGCACAACGTAACAGAACAAGTGCAACTGCTCGAGGAGGCCGCTGCGATAGTCGTCGTGCGCGATGCCGACCAACTGGCGCGCGCGTGGCGAGAAGAGCTCGCCGATCCGCAGGCCTCGCGCGCGGCTGCGGACAGGGCCCTAGTTGCGCTCGCCGCGCGGCGCGGGGCGCTGGCCCGCACGGTTGCGGTGCTGGCACCGTTGGTGTGCGCCGCACAGCGCGCGGGCGGGGCGCGCCGGTGACGGAGCACCTGTGGTACGGCGACGATCCGGCTGCGCGGGCCGGCCGCGCGCTGCTGGCGCCGCTATCGATGGTGTTCGGCGCTGCCGCGGCAGCGCGCGGCGCTCTCTACGACCGGCATCTGTTGCCGGTCGTAGACGTCGGGGTGCCGGTGATCAGCGTCGGCGGCCTGACGGTAGGCGGCGCCGGCAAGACCCCGTTCGTGTTGTGGCTGGTCGGCCAACTGCGCAGTCTCGGGCTGAGTCCGTGCGTTCTGACCCGCGGCTACGGCGGCACCGCGCGCGCTGCGCTGTTGCTCACCGAGGCGCAGGCGCCGTGGCCGGCCGAGTTGGTCGCCGCTGCCGGCGACGAGGCCGTGATGATCGCCGCGCGCAGCGGCGTGCCGGTGGCGGTCGCGGCCGAGCGCGCGGCCGGCGCGCGCCTGGCGCGCGAGCGCTTGGACCCCGACATCTTCGTGCTCGACGACGGCTTTCAGCATCGGCCTCTGGCGCGCGACCTCGACATCGTGCTGGTGACCGGCAACGAATCGCGGCTGCGTCTGCTACCGGCCGGTCCGCTGCGCGAGCGCCCCGGCGCGCTGCTACGCGCCGACGTGGTGGTGACGACTGCTAGAGCGGGCTTACCGCTCCCGGGGAATAGCCCGGCTTTGCCGCTCTCCGGAGGTTACGCGGCCGTGCCGTTGTCAGGAACGGGCGCGCAGTCCGCGGTCGCCGCTGCAGTGCGCGCGCCTCTGACGCTGTCGATGCGGCTCGAGCCGACCGCTCTGCTCCCCAGCCGTGCCGGTGCCGGCGGGTGGTGCGCGTCGCCACAGGAGCCCGATGCAACTGCGGCGCCGCAGATCGCGGCGGCAGGGGATTCCCTGCCCCTCCCGCGGCAGGCGTGCTTCTGGGACCTGAGGCCGCTCGCGGGTCTGCGCGTCGGCGCGGTGGCGGCGATCGCGCGCCCCGAACGTTTCCGGGCGACGCTCGAAGCGGCCGGTGCGGTCGTGGTCGAGACGCTTTTCCTCCGTGA
>Ga0172370_10000931_pt1 | contig 45506 bp, 41 predicted proteins | sample LakKiv5m_FD_114538 | JGI IMG/M metagenome (GOLD analysis project Ga0172370, IMG submission 114538) | Freshwater microbial communities from Kabuno Bay, South-Kivu, Congo - kab_022012_11.5m | ecosystem: Environmental > Aquatic > Freshwater > Lake | place: Democratic Republic of the Congo...
CATCATCATGTTCCTCTTCAGCGGACTCGCCTTCATGGTCATGAAGTGGCGCGCTCGCGGGATCTGGGAGAACAGCGCCCTGCCGAAGTCGGGCGTCGCCGGCATCCCGTGGATGGCCATCATCGCGGCCGTCTACTGCGCCTTCCTGGTCTTCAACATCTTCATGTTCGTGTGGGATCCGGACGGCGTCTACTACATCAACCTGTGGGAGTCCGCTGTCTTCATGGGCATCCTCTACCTCGCCGGCGTCGTGATCTGGCTGGTCGCGTGGATGGTCCGCAAGAAGCAGGGCATGGCTCTCGAGGCCGTCGCCAAGGAGATCCCGGTCGAATAGCCCCCGAAAGGACAGCGTCGCGACCGAGCGATAGCGAGGGAGCGACCGGACCTGGAGGCGGCTTATCGTCGCGAAGCTGCGCAGCGGCTGAGCGACTGTAACCAGCGTCGGGATTCCTGAAGCGACGAAGTGAGACAGAGTGGTGCCGGCGGCGGCCGAAGTGGCCGCCGCCGGCACCCTCACGATACGCACACGCAGAGCGGACAAGATAGGCAGACCCCCGGGACGGCCTGGGACTTCTGACCAGCGACACAGTGGAGGCCGTATAGATGGCAAAGATCCTGACGAGAATGGGTGACAACTCCAACGTCGAGTTCACCATTGACGAACTCCGCCAGGAGTTCATCGACGGGTCGGAGTTCGCGGCCAAGAAGGCCAAGGTTCCGCCTCTGACCGAGAACGAGATCGACTGGCTGGTCGACGTGTTCGCCGCCCCGACGCGTATCTGGGGAGTGGAGCGTGGCCACGAGGTCGTCATGACCAAGGACGGGTGCGTCAACGCGCTGAACTCGTCGCAGATATCCAGCGGCGTGGTCGCTCCCGTCAACCGCGAGGTCGGCGTGCGGCTCTTCGAGTCGATGCTCGGCTTCGACTCCATGGAGGTCTCGCACAACGACTACTCGGTGAAGCCGCAGCGCTTCCTCAAGAAGCTCGAGATGCTCCACGTCGAGATCCTGCAGGAGACCACGATCTTCCCGTTGCTCTACGGGTTCATGCCGAACCTCGGCCTGTACTTCAAGACCGACGGTCCCTTCGACAACCCCTACGACCTCATGCAGCAGGGCCAGATCAAGGAGTCGCAGGAGACGCAGGAGGCGGCCGGCGCCAAGTGCCTCGAAGACTGCATCGAGATGAGCGACTGCATGGTCGAGATGGGCGCCGACGGCATCGACTACGATACCGTGGCCTCCACCGGTGACGGTGAGTTCGCTGCGGTACTCAAGAGCACGGAGCACGTCGCCAAGGAGACCGGCATGCCGGTCGAGATCGGCATGTCCACCGAGATGGTGACCGGCATCCACGGCAGCGTCGAGTACAACGGCAAGCGGCTGGCCGGCATGTGGCCGCATCAGCAGCTGCAGGTGTGCGAGGAGGCCGGTGTCTCGATCTTCGGCCCGGTCAGCACGACCAGCACCAAGAAGTCCACGCCGTGGAACCTCGGCAAGGCGCTCGTCTTCGTCAAGTCGTGCACCGACATCGCCAAGGTGCCGATCCACCCCAACGTGGGCATGGGCGTCGGCGGTGTGCCGATGTTCGAGACCCCGGCGGTCGACGTCGTGACCCGCTGCAGCGCGGCCATGATCGAGATCGGCAAGGCAGACGGGTTGTAGGTGGGTACCGGTGACCCCGCCGGCATGCACATGGCCCATCTGTTGGCCTCGTCCATGGGCGGCATCAGGGCAGCGGGAGATCTCGTTGCTCGTATGCAGCTCAGCAAGAAGATGAGGATCGACGAAGCCAAGAAGTACGTCGCCGACAAGCTCCACGTGACCCCGCTGGACCTCAGTGATCCCTGCATCATGCGGCTCCTCAGGGAGGAGCTCGACATCGGGACGATCACGGGTGTCCCCGGCGTGGCCAAGGGCATCGCAGCCAAGGCACGCATCGCCCAGCTGCTCGACATCGAGATCAACTGCGTCGAGCAGTTCAAGAAGAAGACCGGTCTGCACTACTGAGCCGGAGAGGCGGGCCGGCCGGGACGTTCGCACCCGGCCGGCCCGCCCTGCATCACCCCGGGACGAGGCGCGCGGCGGACGCGTCCGCCGGCCGTGGGCCGGAGGGTCTTCGCGGCGCCCGTTGCCGGGCCACGGAACATCCAGTACACGAAAGGCCGGCAGTGGACGCTGAGAAGCGCGAGCTCGTGATGTTCGACTTCGACGGGGTGATCGTCGACTCGCTCGACGTCTTCAGCGGCGCCTTCGTGGAGGCGTGCACCGCGGAGGGCGTCCCCGGGTTCACGACCGTGGAAGACCTGCTGGTCGTGATGGACGGGAACTTCTACGAGCGCATGCGTGCCCGCGGGGTGGACGACGCGCGCACCGCGGCCGTCATGGCCCGCGTCGCCGGCGCGCTCGTCAACGCTCGCCACTGGCTGCGGCCGTTTCCGCTCGTCACGCAGGTGCTCGCCGAGCTAGCCGAAGCGCGTTCCGTCGTGATCGTGACGTCCAGCCCCACTGCCGTGGTGGAGGGCTGGCTCCACGCGCACGGGGTGGAGGGCGTGCTGGAGGTCGCCGGGGCGGAGGCGGCGCGCAGCAAGGTGCAGAAGATCCGTGGCCTGCTGGAGCGTTTTCCGGGGCAGGCCGTCTACTGGTACGTCGGTGACACCGCCGGCGACATGTATGAGGCGCGGGCCGCCGGCGTGACCCCCGTCGGGGTCGGCTGGGGCTGGCACGAGCCGGCCGCGCTCATCGAGGCCGGCGCGGAGCGCATCGCCGCCGCGCCGGCCGAGCTCGTGACCATCATCGCGCCCGAGCTGGCCGGGGACTTCTTCGGCGCCTCCTAGCCTAGCGCCGGTGTGCCGGCCGGAAGTGCTCGAGGTCGCCGGGCCACGGCACGTCCTCATCCGGCGCTGGCGGAGCGGCCGGTCTGGTGCCGGCGGGAGTCTCGCCGCCGGCCGTTCGCAGCGGATGTGCGGGCAGGCCCCGCAGGCCGTAGCACCCCCCTTGCAGTTCCGTGATGATCGGTGAGTAGGCGATCCGGTTGTTGAAGCTCGAGGTCTTCATGCCGGCGTCCGCGCAGGCGCGCTCGAGCTCGTGGCGTTCCGCCGAACCCCCGGCGTCCGTCAGGATCCGCAGCAGCGTCAGCTCGGTGGTCTCGAGGATCTCCTCCGGTGGACGCCGCCGCTCACTGCGCACGACATCTCCCGAGACTCGGACGCCCGACTGCCGTTCGCACAGTTCCGCCAGGATGTACTCGGGCATCACGAACTCCCTCATGCGTTCGTCACGACGGATGCCGGCGTGCAGCTCTCCGAGCCGAACGGCGCCGGTGAGGCTGAGGATCTTCCAGATCCGGGAGACGACGGCGTTCTTGGCGACGGACGAGAGGAAGAACCAGCCCGTGCGTCTCTCGAGCCACACGAAGTCGTCGGGCTCCGAGAGCACGGCGGTGACCAGCCTGTCGTCGACCCACACACCGAGGTCCGCCGCTACCCGTCCGGTGACGTCGCTCAGGCGCGCGGCTCCCGCCCGCCGCACCAGCGAACGGGCGGTGTCGACGATGCTCGAGATCACGGTGGCGGTGTCGGCGGCAGGGTCCGGCGGCTCGGGCAGCACGACCCGGACGCCCTTCACGGACTCCAGACTGAACGTCGGCTCACGGCCGAGGACGGCCGCGGCCGAGAGCAGGCCCGCCGGGTCGAACGGCCGTGCGGCGATGTGTTCGTCTGCCAGACGCCGCGCCAGGTCGTGCGCGGTGGTCGGAGCCTCGTGCGCGGCGAGGACGAGCGCCCTGTCGAGAACGGGCGCCGGTGTGCCGGGCGCGCCGTCCGCGGCGGCCTCGGTCTCGAGCCTTTGGGCGAGGCGTACGCAGAGCTGACGGACGCGTTCGCGGGTGATGTCGTCGAACTCCCGGCCGGTCGCCTCGAGTGTGGCGCCCCCGGCGCCGTCCCACCCCCAGTGGCGCACGGCGAGGCGCGCCGTACGACCGGACTCGGCGCGTTCGGCGATGGCGGCCAGTTCGCCCTCGAGAGAAGACTCAGACAGCTCCACGGGATTCTCCACTCTGCGCTGCTCGCGTCGGCCAAGGATACTACAGGGGTCGGCGGCGGCGTCTCCGGAAGAGGACTGTTCCCTGCGGCGTCGCCGCTGGACTATGATGGGACGGTCCAGCATGACCGCGGGGGGAACCTGATGTCCTCAGACAAGTCCAAAGACAAGAAGAAGACCGCCGCCGACGCGGTGGGCCCGCTCCCGGACATGAGCGCTCCGCCTGCCGAGAAGCCGGGCGGCTCCCACAAGAAGCTCGACCGCGAGACGTACGAGGCGCACCTGGACAAGCTGCAGTGCGAGCTCGTCAAGCTTCAGGAGTGGATCAAGCACGCCGGCCTGCGCGTCGCGGTGGTCTTCGAGGGTCGCGACGCCGCCGGCAAGGGCGGCACGATCAAGCGCGTCACGGAGCATCTCAACCCGCGCGTCGTCAGCATCGCCGCACTCGGGACACCGACCGATCGCGAACGCACGGAGTGGTACTTCCAGCGGTACGTGGAGCATCTGCCGGCGGCCGGGGAGATGGTGCTCTTCGACCGCTCCTGGTACAACCGCCCCGGCGTCGAGCGGGTCATGGGGTTCTGCAGCGAGGACGAGGTGTGGGAGTTCTTCCGCACCTGCCCCGAGTTCGAGCGGATGATCATCCGCAGTGGGATCATCCTGCTCAAGTACTGGTTCAGCGTGAGTGACGAAGAGCAGGAGAAGCGCTTCCAGGCGCGCCTCAAGGACCCGCTGAAGGTCTGGAAGCTGAGCCCCATGGACCTCGAGAGCCGCATGCGCTGGCTGGAGTACTCGCAGGCCAAGGACGAGATGTTCAGCTACACGGACACCAAGGACTCGCCCTGGTGGGTGGTCAACGCCGACGACAAGCGGCGCGCCCGTCTGAACATGATCCACCACCTGCTCGCCCAGATCCCCCACGAGGACGTCACGCACAAGGCTCTCAAGCTCGCGGAGCGGCCGTCGGACAAGGGCTACGTGCGGCCGCCCATCGACAGCCAGACGTTCGTCCCTGAGATCTACTGACGCCGGGCCGCCCGCTGCGGCCGCCCGCGTCTAGCGGACGGTCAGCCGTGTGCGGGCCGGGTTCTGCTCGCGGTTGCGGCTCAGGTCGGTGGCGCGGTAGACGATCGTGTAGACACCGCGCGTCTTCGGCTTGAAGCGTACGGCGACCGGCTTCCCGCTCGAGATCCAGCCCGGGTGTGCCGAGGCGACGACACGTCCTCTGGTGTTGAGGACGGTGAACCGCAGGTCGACCCTGGCGCTGAAGGGGTCGACGGCCTTGACGCTCAAGACGGCCGTGCTGCCGAGTCTGACGGCTCTGCTCGCGGCGGCGGAGAGGCGCGGCCTGCGTCGATCGACGATGACCTGGCGGCTGTCGCGAATGCGGTTGCCGGCGCCATCGCGCAGGTCGAGGACATACTGGTACCGCCCGTTGGCCGCGGCGACGAGCTTGCCGCCGCTGGAGAGCCTGCCGTCCCATGCGACGGAGGTGGCGCCGCCCTTGGCGCGCCAGCCCTGGAGCCAGCGTCGCACGACGCCACGTGCGTCGAGGACACCGACGCGGACGGTGCATGCTGCGGCCGGCGCATAGTCCACGCGGCTGATGTCGGTCCGCCCGTCACCGTTCGGACTGAAGCTGGCCGGCCTGGCGACGGCGACGGCGAGCTGTGGCGGGACTGTGTCGACCGTGATCTCCGCCGCGGCGGGAGCCACGTCGCCGTAGATGGACGACGCGGTCAGCTCGGCGTAGTACACGCCGTCGGGGACCGCGGCGCCGGAGGCATCCACGCCCGTCCAGGTGACGTCCGTCCCCGTACCCTCGCCCGACCATGAGGAGACGGAGGCGCCGGCGGCGTTGCGCAGCGTGAGCGTCCAGGTCGCCGCGGTGGATATGGCGACCTCGAACCGTGTGGAGTCGAGGGCGCCGTCGCCGTTGGGGCTGATCGCGGTCTCGGAGGCCGTGAGTCGAGCGGTGACGGTGGCGCCCATGCGTTTCGCCACCGCGGTACGGACGGCCGGCAGGAGGGCGTTGAACTTCGTGCCGGGACACGCGGTGTAGTTCGCCTGGCGATGCGCGGCGATGACGGGGAACGTGACTGCGGCGCCCTTCGCGTATTTCTCCGTGGCGCCGCAGATGAGCGTCGCCGTCCCGGCCGGGTCGAGCCCATGGGTCGCGAGCTTCCAGCTGAGGATCGACTCGAGCGAAGCGAGCGCCGCCGCGGGAGGCGCCACGTCGGTGAACGTGCCCATCACCGAGATGCCCGAGCTGCCGGTGTTGAAGCCGAGCACCTGGGCACCGACGACCCCTCTCGTCATCCCTCCGTACCGGCCCTCGTAGATGGTGCCGTACCGGTCCACGAGGAAGTTGTAGCCGATGTCGTTCCAGCCCAGGCTCCGGGTGTGGTAGGCGTAGATGCCGCGTACCAGCGCGGCGGCGTCGTCGCGAGAGTAGGTGTTGCCGCTGGCGGTGTGATGGACGAACGCCATCTTCACGGCTGCGTACGACGGCGAGCTCTTGCGCAGCGACTCGTCGGCGCCCCACTCCGCTCGGGTGACGATCGTCGGGGCGCTCGCCGCGGCCGAGGCCGGCGGTACGAGGGTCACGCCGGCCACCGAGGCTGCGAGGCGGCGCGCGGCACCGGTGACGACGGCGACGGCGCCGGCCTGCTCGGAGGGGTCGATGGTCACGAGACGGACGCCGGTGAGTCTCGGCGGCGCCTCCGTGCCGGCGGCTGCGGCATCCACCTGCACGTACCTCGCCGCACCGGTCCACAGCGGGTCCGTGAAGGCGGTGGGCTGGTCCCCGGCCTCTGCCGCGACCTCGAGCGGCGTCTCGATCCAGTCACTCCAGGCCACACCGTCGAGGCTGGTGCGGAAGCGCAGGGTGACGGCGTCGTCGCTCGGGAGGTCGCAGAGGAGCCCGGTCATCGAGAACTCCATGCCGGCATCCAGGGTGACGGAGGAGGCTGAGGCTGCTGCGCTTGCGGAGCCCTGGGTACCGGCGCTCGCGCCGGCCGCGGGGCTCGAGGCTGCCCTGCCGACAGCGGCGGCGGTGTCGGAGCCGGTCCGCCGCGCTGCGGGAGACGCCACCGGCAGCTCGCCGCTGTTCGGCAGCGTCAGAGTGTGGATGCGCACCGGTGGAGTGCGCATCCACTCGGCGACGGCGCCGCTGGCGCGAGGCGCCACCCAGACGGCCGTGAGCAGGGAGGCGGCGATGACGAAGAGCACCGCCGCCGCCTGACCGAGACGACGGTGACGTCCGCGGGAGTCGCTCCACGCGCTCATCGGCCGGTCGCGCCGGCGGAGAAGGTCGTCGCTCGTGTCTGGATGTCGTCTCACGGGTCTCGGGACCGCCCGGCTCGCCTGGAAGCTCTCTCAAGTGAAACGACGCCGGCCGGAGATACCTAACGGAGTCCGGGCGGTGAGCCCGTGACGATCGCTGCCGGCCGTGCGCGTCGATGCAGCTTGAGTCTCCTTCAACGGCTCCGGCCGACTCCCTCGGATCTGGTCGCGAGCGCCGGCCGACGCAGGGCGTCCCGACCTGCCCCGCGGGCCGTGCGGTCGCTAGTCGGTGCCCTCCTCGCCACCGAACGGCTCGCCGATGAGAGGCAGAGGGGGCAGGTCGGCGAGGTGTCCGGCGACCGCCCGGGCAGCGGCGTCGATGAGGTCGTCGTCGGCGAGATCCGCCTCGAGCTCGGCGCCCAAGGCCTCCGCCAGCTCCCGGGCGAGCTGCACGCTCAGGAGGACCGGCGGGCCGGGCGAGGCCGCGCGAACCGCACCGAGGGGGACGGTAGGCACGGGCACGACCCAGACGAGGTCGTCGTCGACGTGGACGGAGCCGACCGGCTGCCCTCCGGGTCCGCGCACAGGAGTGCAGGAGCGGGGGCCGGCAGCGGCTTCCGCGAGGCAGGCGGTGTCGGCGGTGGTCTCGGCATCCGGGAAAGTCATGTCGGCCTCTCTCGTCGGCGGTGGCGGCGGATGTGAACGCCGCCGCGCAGCCGGGCGACCGGCGGTCTGCAGCGACCGGGTCGGCGGCGGCTCCACATCGGTGGCGGCCGTGGCCCGCGGCGGCGTTCACAGGCAGGTTAGCAGCGGGGGCGGACAGATGTTCGTGCCGGCGGATCGCAGGGACGGGCGGCCGGAACAGCCGCCCGCCCCGCCCGAGGTGCTACTTCGCCCGGTAGACGACCTTGCCGAGGCGACGAGGACGCCTGCCGAGGCACGGCAGCCGCAGGTACCCGGTAGTAGTCGTCCATGAGGAACCAGTAGGGCTGCGGGACCGCGGTCACGCCGGGCTCGGCGATCCGCGGGATGTCGGCCGGATCGTCCGGCCGGAGGTGGGTCGTGCCCGGTCGCCAGTCGCGCGCGCCGTCGGCGGCGGTGAAGGCCTGGGTCAGCGCGTCGGGCTGCCAGAGCGGGACGCTGCGGTGGACGGGATCGCCCGTGTGCTCGAGGGCGGCGGCGTGAGGCGACTGGAGGAAGGCGGTGTGGCTCTCGACGACGCCGTCGGCCGTGCAGATCGTGCTGCCGCAGAAGGCCTTGTCGGCCCTGGCACGGCGCCGGTCGCCGCCGGCAGGGCGGCACGCGCCGGCAGCAGCACGGCCGGTGCCGGCCGGATGAAACGACGATGGTGACTCACGCTGACCCCCTTGGTCGGCGTGGCGTTGCGGCGCCCGGCGTCCGGCGTGTCGCGCCGGCCCCTCCGCGGCGCCGTCGACGGTCACGTCAGACGCTTCCTCGCGGGGAAGGTCAAGTGCCGCCGGTGACGGGGACCGATGCCTCCGTCAGCCGCTGGTGGGGGTCGCGCGGGTGATTGCGTGCGATGCTGCTGCGGCGGGCGGCGACCAGGACGGCGGGCGTGTCCTTGAGCGTGACCTCGCAAGCCGGCGGCTCCTCACTCCAGCCTCGGCGCCGGCGTCCATGGACCGGCCGCATATACCCGTGGGGGTTCCAATAGCCGGCGTTCCGGGAGAAGATGTGTGAGTACGCTCGGGTGATCACAGATGAAGGAGTGCTCATGTCGGACAGCGTGTACAAGGTCATGGAGGTCATAGGATCCAGCCCGACGTCGTGGGAAGAAGCGGCGAAGAACGCGGTCGAGAAGGCTGGGATCCACCGCGAGGACCTGCGGGTCGCAGAGGCCGTCGAGTTCGACATGAAGATCGACCAGAAGCAGATCGTCGCCTTCCGCACCAAGGTCAAGATCTCGTACAAGTACCACGAGGTCGTCTGACGCGACCGCGGACCGGCGCGACCTCAGGCCGCGCCGGTCCGCGGGCGACTGCTCCAGGCCGATGCGTTCGAGCTGAGCGGCCAGGTCCCGCGCGCCGATCCGACGGGCGACTTCACGGACACGGGCGCGCGGCACCCGGCCAGCAGGGCATGTGCGACGGTCGGGACGATCGGCAGTGCCGGCCCGAAGGGTCCTCGCGTTGAGGCGGCGGAAGCGGAAGGAGTGAAGCCCGTGCGATAGGCTGGCTCCATGACTGCCTGGTCGCCGTTTCGGTACAAGGTCTACCGGTATCTCTGGATAGCTCTCCTGGCGTCGAACGTCGGGACGTGGATGCAGGCGGTGGGGGCGGCGTGGCTCATGGTCGAGCTCGACGCCACGCCGGCAGTCGTCGCGCTCGTGCAGACGGCGACATACCTGCCGGTCGTCGCCGTCGGCGTGCTGGCCGGCGCTCTCGCGGACCTCGTCGAACGCCGGCGCCTGCTGCTTGTCACGCAGACGTGCATGCTCGTCGCGGCCGGAGCGCTGGCGGTGCTCGCGGCGCTGGACGTGGTCACGCCTCTCGTGCTCCTCGGCCTGACGTTCGCGCTGGGCCTCGGGGCGGCGTTCAACTACCCGGCCTGGCAGGCGATCCAGCCGGAGCTCGTGCCTGAGGACGAGCTCAAGCAGGCGGTCACGCTGGGCGGCGCCAACCTCAACCTGGCGCGCGCGATCGGACCGGCCGTCGGCGGCCTGCTCATCGCGGCGGCCGGTCCGTGGCTCGTGTTCGCGCTCAACGCCGCCTCGTTCGCCTTCGTGCTCGTGGTGCTGTGGCGCTGGCGGCGGCCGGTGGAGGAGGAGGTCGGACCGCCCGAACGGTTCGCCGGGGCGGTCCGCGCGGGCCTGCGGTACGCGATGTTCTCGCACGTCCTCCACGGCGTGCTGGTGCGGTCGTTCGTCTTCGGCATCGCCAGCGCCGGCCTGATGTCGCTGCTGCCGGTGTACTCCAAGGAGGTGCTCGGATGGGGGTCCGGGGGGCTCGGCGTCCTCTTCGCGGCGATCGGCGGCGGGGCCGTCCTGACCGCCGCCGTGGTCCCGCAGGTGCGCGAGCGCCTCAGTGCCGACGGGGTGTTCGCGGCCGGCAGCGCGCTGGTCGCCGCGGCGCTCGTCGCCCTCGCGCTCGTCGACGGCCGCGCGCTCGCCGTGGTCGCGAGCGCGGTCGCCGGTGTCGGCTGGCTCTTCTGCCTCTCGACGCTCAACGTCGCCTCGCAGGAGGTGCTGCCCGGCTGGGTCCGGGCCCGGGGGCTGGCCCTGTATCTGACGGCGATCTCCGCCGGGATCGCGCTCGGCAGCGCCGGTTGGGGCGCGCTGGCGAATGGGGTCGGCACACAGTGGACGTACGCGGCCGGCGCCGCCGCCATCCTGGTCACTCTGGTCCTGGCCGTCCACTGGCGCTTCGACAGGATCGCCGAGGTCGACTTGCGGCCGGCGCCGATGGCCGCGCCGGAGGCGCGGCTGGTGGCCGGGGATGACGTCGGCAGCCCGGCGCTTGTCGTCGTCGCCTATGAGGTCCGCCCCGAGGCGGAGGACGACTTTCTGCGCGCCCTCCGCCTGGTGGGGAGGGCGCGCCGTCGCACCGGAGCCGTCGACTGGTCGGTGTACCGTGACGCCGACAAGCCCCACCGCTTCATCGAGACGTTCGTGCTGCCGAGCTGGGAGGAGCACATGCGGCAGCATCAGCGTCGCACGGTGACCGATCTGGAGCTGCAGGAGGACGTCTGGCGGTACCTGCGGCCGGGCACGGAGCCGACGGCCAAGCACTTCGTGCAGCCACCGGCGCCGTCGACGCGCCTCTGGCTGTGGTAGGCGGTGGCGGGCGGGCCTGCGGCGGCTCGGCTGCGCTCAGCCGCCGGCCGGCGCCTGACCGCCCGGCGCCGCCTCGCCGGAGGCCGGCGCCGCCTCGACGAGCTCGGGGAACAGCACCTCGATCTCCCCGATGCGTTCGTCGATGCGGCGGCGAAGGGAGGCGTCGTCTTCGTCGTCGAGCCAGGCCGCGAGCGAAGCGTGCTCGTCCGGCTCGGGCGTCTCGACGAGCTCACGCAGGAACGGGTGGACGTACATGGTCGAGGTGTCCACCGTGAACAGGGCCGTGTCGCGGGCTCGGGTGACGCCGACGTAGACGACACGCCGCTCTTCCTCGAGCTCGGCCGGCTCGGAGCGTGAGAGGTCGCAGTCGTAGTCGGGGATGACCACTGCGTGGTACTCGCGGCCCTTGGCCGCGTGGATGGTGCCGACGACCACGCGGTCCCCGGTGCTCTCCTCGCGCGCCAGCGTGTCCTCACTCGTGCCCGTGTGCGTCTCCTCATCGGCGCGCAGCCGGTCCCAGGCGCCGAGGTACGCTCCGGGGTCCGGATACAGCTCGGCCAGCAGGAGCAGGGCATCGAGGATCTGGAACGGACCGGCGCCGTCACGCTCGCCGCCGGCGTCCGACGCCGCGGCCTCGGCCTCCCAGTGGTCCTCGAGCGCGAAGGCGTCGAGCACGGTGACGATGAGGCGTTCGGCGGTGGGCGGCGAGGCGCGCAGCCCGGCCGCCACCCGCTCGACCTGCGCGACGAGTGCGGAAAGGGGGCGCGGCCCGGCCGGAGGCTCCTCGGCCGCGCCCGTCTGCAGGTGAGCCCACGGCTGCGAGGCAGCGCCGGCGGTCGTCACCGCGGCTTTGCTCAGGTACCGGTTCGGCCGGTTGAGGAGGAACGCGATCTCGCTTCCCGCGGCGGTGTCCGGCGATTGGACGAGGTCGAGGTAGGCGCGCAGCAGCCTGGCGGCCGGATGAGTGAACAGGCGGTGGCCGAGCAGGGGCGTGCGCGGTATCTCCTCGGCGTCCAGAGCCAGCGCCGCCAGGAGTTGCTGCGAACGGTAGCGGCAGAGGACGGCGAGGTCGCGCCAGTCGCAGGCGAGGCGTGCCTTCTCAGCGCGCAGGAACGTGCACATCGCCGCGGCTCGGTCCGGCCAGGACGGCGCGCCGGCGAAGCGCAGCGCGCCCTCCTGGGCGCCGTCGCGAGGGCGCACGTCCTTGGGCTCACGCACGACGTTGTTCGCGATGAGGCGCGCGGCCGTCTCCACGACCGAGCGCGAGCACCGGTAGTTGGTGAGCAGGGCGTAGGTCGTCGACCACGGCCGCGGCGGCATGCGCGCGTGGAAGTCGAGGATGCCGCGCGGGTCCGCGTGCCGCCAGCCGTAGATGAGCTGGTCGTCGTCGCCGACCACGAAGAGGTCGCGCGACGGGCGGGACAGTACGTCGACGAGGGCGAGCTGGGCGCCGTTCAGGTCCTGGAACTCGTCGACGAGCACGTGGTCGAAGCGTTGCTCGAGGAACGCCCGGTGCGCCGGGTCGGCGAGCAGATCGGCGACGGTGAGGTAGATCTGGTCGTCGAACGATTGCAGGCCGGCCGCGGCCTGGAGGGCGGCGTACCTGGCATGGGTCGCCGCAAAGGCCACGGAGACGACGGCGGGGTCGCCGGTGGACTCCACGTCGATCTCGACCTGGTCCGGCGGCTCGAGAGCGGAGCGCACGCGGGGGAGACCGCCCATGAAAGCGCCCACGGGGTCGCTGCCGCGCGCCGGCTTGAGCTCGGCGAGCGAGACACCGGCCGCCTCCATGGCGCGTTTCATGAGGAGGCGCAGTCCGGCGCCGTCCAGGTCGAGTGTGACGCGGGCACGGAGCACCTCGCGCTGATAGCGGTGACCGAAGGCGTTGAACGTGGCACAGTGCACGCCCTGAGGGCGGCCTGCGGCGGCGCGCCGGTCGCCCGCGCTGCGCCGGCCGGTGGCGCCACCTCCCCGCCGCCGCCCCGGCTCGGGTGGCGCGCCGATCCTGCGTGTGGTCGCGATGCCGAGTGCGGCGAGCCGCTCCTCGAGTTGCTCCGCGGCCTTGCGGTTGAAGGCGAGCATGAGGATGCCGGAAGGATCGACGCCGCGTCCCACCAGTTCGGCGACGCGGCTGACCAGCGTCTGCGTCTTGCCCGAGCCGGCCGGGGCGAGCACGCGCGCGGGGCCGAGGGCGTGCGCGACCGCGGCGTTCTGGGCCGCGTCGAGGCGCACGCCGTCCGTGGCGATCGGCGCCTGGGACCGGGACGTGGAGCGGGACCCGGGCACGGGGCCGGACGTGAACCCGGATCTGGACCCGGGCGCGACGCCGGACCCGGGTGAGCCGGCCTCCGGGGGCGCCGGCGACCCGCGTCGGGCGGTCTCCGCGCAGCCGACGCCCAGAAGGCGGCCGATGTCCTCGAGATCGAGGCTCGTCGCGTCACCGAAGGCCAGACTGCGCGGTGCGAAGGCCTCCGGGCCGAACGGGAAGCCCATGCAGTACGGGAGGCCGCCGGCGACCAGCGGGTGCACGAGGCGCAGCAGGACGGCGGTGGCCTGGGCCTGCAGGCTCTCGGGAGTGCCGCTCCAGAACCAGAGGCCGACGCGGGCATCCCGGCCGCCGCGCAGCAGCCGCCTCGGCGGCCCGGGGTCGTCGGTCCAGGAGCGGCGCGGGGAGAAGCGGGCGCCGGGAGCCGCCGCCGCCGCTCGCTGCGCGAGATCGCGGCGGCTCGTCACCCCGAAGAAGAGGAGGCGCGGGCTCTCGCCGGCTCCGTGGTCGGCGGCGGCTCGCGGGAGGCCGCGCTCGAAGGGCTCTCGGATGTCGGGCGTGTGCATGCTCATCGGCGACCGGCCGGGGCCGCCTTCGGCGCCCGCCCGGCCACCGACGCTAGCAGCCGGTCGCGCCGGAGACGAGGGTGACGGGAGCGGCGCCGGTGGACGTTGGGAGACCGGCCGGACCGGCGCCCGCCGGGTCAGTCCAGCCGGGCGTAGAGGCGCGCCGCGAAGTCCATCAGGCGGCGCGTCTCGTCGTGGCGCAGCTGCCGCGGATCGGCGGCCTCCCACGGAGCCAGGCGCACGCGGTCGAGCGCGTCGGCGTCCTTGAGCAGCCAGAGGATGCTGAGGGCGCGCTCCGGCTCCGCCAGGCGGCGCGCCCCGCCCGGCGCGCCCGCGTCGCGCCACCGCGCCGCCTGGTCTCGGGCGGATGCGTCGGAGAGGGAATGGAAGCGGATCGCGAAGAGTACGGCCGCGGCGTCGTCCGGAGCGAGATCGCGAGGCAGCCGCAGATCCGCGGCGCGGGCGGCGCTCAAGGCGCCGTGCCCGGGGTCGACGTCGTCGTTCGTGCGGCCGATGTCGTGCCACAGAGCGGCGGCGAGCAAGAGCCCGGTGTCCGCCTGCGTCCAGCCGAGCTCGTCGGCAAGTCGTTGTGCGTGGATGTGCACGCGTTGCGTGTGCGTCACGCCGTGCAGACTCGACTCGCGGACGAACCACTCGGACGGCACGGCCGGGGCCCGGGCGACCCAGGCGCCCACCTCGTCGTCGCCGGAGTTGGGGGAGGTGCGACCCATCACAGATCAGCATACCGGGTGACGATGACGGACGCCGCCCGGAGGACCTACTGCAGTCTCTCCAGCGTCGCGAACCGGTACCCGTGCCGCTTCAGGGTGTGGACGACGCCGGCGAGAGCCGCGGTGTTGCTTCGGGATGAGGCGTGCAGCAGGTAGAGAGCGCCGGGGCAGGCGGCGGCCAGGATCCGGGCGCGGGTGACGCTCACCGGTGGCTGGGCGTGCTCGTCGTAGTCGACGTGGGCGAAGCTCCAGAAGACGCTGGTGTAGCCGAGGCGCCCGGTGAGCCAGAGCGCCCGCGCGCTGTACGTCCCGTAGGGAGGGCGGAAGAAGCGCGCCAGGCGGCCGCCGGTGGCGGCGCGATAGGCGCGTTCGGTGGCGCGGAACTGGCCGGTGAAGGCCGCGCGGTCGCCGGCCAGGCCCGTCATCCGGGGGTGCGTGAGGCTGTGGCTGCAGACCAGGTGGCCGTGGTCCGCGAGGCTGCGCGTGATGCCGGGGTTGGCGCGGATGTACGTGCCGGTGAGGAAGAAGCTCGCCTTGATGTGGGCACGGTCCAGGATGCCGATGATGCGGCGCGCGGTGCCGGATTCGTTCGCCTCGTCGAACGTGAGGTAGGCGACCTTCAGTACCAGTCGCGCACGGTGTTCGAGGGGGTGGCGTGGCTGGTCTGGACGGGAGTGGCCCGGCCGGACGGGGACGCCGGGGTGGCCGGAGCGCCGGCGAGAGCGAGCACGGCCAGAGCCAGCGAGCCCACTGCGAGCGTGCTCCACGTCGGTCTCACGGCCTCCTCTCCCCGGGGTAGGCTGCGACGATACCCGCTGCCGGGACGCCCCGGTCAGGTTTCTCCGTCCCCGGGTATCATCGCCGGAGGGGAAGGCTCAGCAGTCCGAACGGGGAGGACCATGGACCACGCGCTCGAGGGCCGCATGCTCGTCGTGGAGGGCGACATCACCCGTCTCGAGGTGGACGCCGTCGTGAATGCCGCCAACAGTTCCTTGCTCGGCGGCGGCGGTGTGGACGGCGCCATCCACCGGGCGGCCGGGCCGGGCCTGCTCGAGGAGTGCCGGACCCTCGGCGGCTGCCCGACGGGTGAAGCGCGCATCACCGGAGGGCACGGTCTCCCGGCCCGTCACGTGATCCACACCGTGGGGCCGGTCTGGCACGGAGGCACCGGCGGGGAGCGTGAGCTCCTGCGTTCCTGCTACACGGAGTCGCTGCGTCTGTCTGCCGCGGCCGGCCTCGGGTCGGTCGCCTTCCCGGCCGTCTCCACCGGCGTCTACGGCTATCCCAAGACGGACGCGTGTGACATCGCCGTCGGCGCCGTGTCGGAGTGGCTGGGCGCCCACGACCTGCCGCGGACGGTGACGTTCTGCTGCTTCGCCGCCGCCGACGCCGAGCTCTACCGGCGGCGGCTGGCCGGTGGTCCCGAGCCCGAGTGACGATCAGGAGGATGACCGTGGGAGAGGACGTGACCCGACCGGTGACGACGACGCGGCTCGACGGCGACGTCGGCGTCGTGACGATCAGCAAGCCACCGGTGAACCCGCTCAGCGCCGACGTGTGCGCCGGGCTGCTGGCGGCGTTCGACGAGTTCGAGGGGGCGCAGACCAGGGCCGTGGTGATCGCTGCGGACCCGGCGACGAAGATCTGGTCCGCGGGTCACGACATCCACGAGATCCCGGTCGACGGCCACGACGCCGTGACCTGGACGACAGGGTTCGAGCGCGTGCTCCAGCGGGTGCGCAGGTGCCCCGCGCCGGTCATCGCGATGCTGCACAGCAGCGTGTGGGGTGCGGCCTGCGACCTGGCCGTGACCTGCGACCTCGCCACCGGCACGCCGCGGACCACGTTCGCCATCACCCCGGTGAAGCTCGGCATCTCCTACAACACCGGGGGCATGTCCCACTTCCTGGGGGCTCTGCCGCTGCACATCGTCAAGGAGATGGTCTTCACCGGCGATCCTCTCTCCGCCGAGGACGCGGAGCGCCTCGGCCTGCTCAACCGCCTCGTGCCGCCGGAGGAGCTGGAGGACGTGACGATGGATCTCGCGCGCACCATCGCGAGTCGCGCGCCGCTGGCGGTGACCGTGCTCAAGACGGAGCTGCGCGGTCTGACGGAGGGCGCCCCGATGAGCGCCGACGAGTTCGAGGCCATCCAGGCCGTGCGGCGGGCCGCGTTCATGAGCGACGATCTGAAGGAGGGCGTGACATCCTTCTTCGAGAAACGTCCGCCGGTCTTTCGGGGAGTGTGAGCGGCGTGGAGACGAACCGGTTCCCGGCACTGTCGGCCGAGGAGGCCGCGGAGCTGATCCCCGACGGCGCGACGCTCGGGATCGGCGGGTTCACCGACCCCGGGGTGCCGCAGGCGGTGACACGCGCGCTGGCGCGGCGGGCGCGCGCGCTTCACGCGGCCGGAGAGCCCTTCCGGGTCCGCGTGCTCGCCGGCGCCGAGGCCGGGCCGGCGGGGGACGTGGACCTCGCGGAGGCCGACGCGGTCAGCTTCCGGATGCCGTTCCAGTGTGAGACCGCCTCCAGGGCGGCGATCAACGAGGGCCGGATCGAGTTCCACGACGATCACCTGTCGCACTGCTCGCAGCAGTTGCTCGAGGGCTTCTTCGGCAGCGTCGACTTCGCGGTGATCGAGGCGAGCGACGTCACGGCCGACGGGCGCGTCTACTTCACGACGGCGATCGGCAACGGCCCGACCTTCCTGAGGATGGCCGACAAGGTCATCATCGAGATCAACCGGCATCATCCCCAGCGCGTCTGCGAGTTCAGCGACATCTTCCTGGTCCCGCTGCCGCCGCATCGTGACCCGATCCCCATCCGTCATCCTCTCGACCGGATCGGGCTGCCCTACGCGACCGTGGACCCGGCCAAGGTCGTCGCCGTCGTCGAGACGGACGAGCCGAGCACGCATCCGGCACCGGCCGCTCCCGACGCCGGCAGTCGCGCGATCGCCGAACACCTCGTGCGGTTCTTCCTCGACGAGATCGCCGCCGGCCGTCTGCCCGAGGAGTTCCTGCCGCTCCAGAGCGGGGTCGGCAACGTCGGCAACGCGCTGATCGCCGACCTCGCCGAGCACCCGGACCTGCCGCCGTTCACGATGTACACGGAGGTCTTCCAGGACTCCTGCGTCGAGGCGATGCGCGCCGGCCGCCTGACCGGCGCCAGCGCCTGCTCCCTGACGCTCTCCGACGGCAAGCTACGGGAGGTGTACGAGGACCTCGAGTTCTTCGGTCCGCGGATCGTGCTCCGCCCGCAGGAGCTCTCGAACCACCCGACGGTGATCCGCCAGCTCGGCGTCATCGCTACCAACACCGCCCTCGAGGTCGACATCTACGGCCACATCAACTCGAGCCACGTCTGCGGTACCCAGATCATGAACGGGCTCGGCGGCGCCGGGGACTTCGAGCGGAACGCGCGGCTGTCGGTGTTCGTCTGCCATTCGACCGCGAAGGGGGGCAGGATCTCGTCGATCGTCCCCTTCTGCAGTCACATCGACCACAGCGAGCACTCCGTGCACGTGGTGGTGACCGAGCAGGGGGTGGCCGACCTGCGCGGGCTCGGCCCGGCGGGGCGGGCGCGACGCATCATCGACCGCTGCGCCCATCCGGCCTACCGCGACTACCTCAATAACTACATCGAGGGGGCGCGGCCGGGCCACATCCGCCACGACCTGGCGCACTGCTTCGACCTGCACCGCAACTTCATGGAGCACGGGGCGATGCTGCCCGATCTCGATCTCGGCCAGTTCGCCGTCAAGCCGGTCGACCGGTGAGCGAGCATCCGGCGCGGCCGCAGGCGGTCGCCGCGATCGACAAGGAGCTCACCCTGCGGGACGACTTCCCGCCGGTCGACTACGAGACGTGGAGGGCCAAGGCCGAGGCCGACCTCAAGGGCGCCCCCTTCGAGAAGAAGCTGGTCGGGCACACCGACGACGGCATCCCGCTGCGGCCGCTCTCGACGGCGGACGACTGGCCGGCGGCCGGCGACCCGTCGGGTCTCCCCGGCAGCTCGCCGCTCACCCGGGGGATGACGCCGCTCGGGCGGTCACCCGGCGGCTGGGACATCCGCCTCGAGGTGACCGAGCCGGAGCCCGCCGTCGCGGGCGCTGCCGTGCGCGCGGAGCTGGGCGGGGGCGCGGACTCCGTCGAGCTGCGGTTCGACGCGGCCGCCCGCGCCGGGCTCGACGCGGACGACCCCGGCGCCGCGGCCCTGTGCGGCCGCGGCGGGGTCATGGTGTACAGCCTCGGCGACCTGCGGGCGGTGCTCGAGGACGCGCCCAGCGCCGGCGTGCCCGTCTCCCTGGACGCCGGCGCCGCGTACCTTCCCGCGGCGGCCCTGCTCGCCGCGCGGTGGCACGAGCGCGCCGCGGCGGGCGGGGAGGCGGCAACCGAGCGCGAGGAGGCGGCCGCTCCCGGACGCGCCGCCGCCGGCGCCTTCAACGCCGATCCTCTGGGCGCGTTGCTGCGTGACGGCGCCCTGCCGGTGCCGCTGGAGGTGGCGCTGGAACAGATGGCCGACCTGGCGGCCTGGACGGCCGCGCGGCTGCCCGCGGTCACCGCGGTGCGCGTCTCGACCGCCGTCTATCACGACGCCGGCTCCGGCTCGGTCCAGGATCTCGGCTTCGCGCTGGCGACGGCGGTCGCGTACCTGCGCGCCCTCAGCGACGGCGGCCTGAGCTTGGAGGCCGCCGCCTCGCAGATCGTCTTCCACGAGACCGTGGGGTGCCGGTTCTACCAGGCGATCGCCAAGCTCCGCGCCCTGCGCACGCTCTGGGCGCGGGCGATGGAGGTGTGCGGAGCCGGGGAGCAGGCGTTCACGGGTCCGCGTCTCGTCGTCGAGACGAGTCGCCGCGTGCTCACCCAGCGGGCCCCGTGGGTGAACCTGCTGCGTAACACCGCGGCCTGCTTCGCCGGCGCCGTGGGCGGCGCCGACAGCGTCGTCACGCTGCCGATGGACGCCGCCCTCGGCGCGAGCGACGAAGTGTCGCGGCGGCTCGCGCGCACGACGCAGGTGATCCTGCGCGACGAGTGCCGGCTCGGCGCCGTCGTCGATCCGGCCGGCGGGTCGTGGTCCCTCGAGACGCTGACCGCCGAGATGGCGGAGAAGGGGTGGGAGGTGTTCTGCGAGATCGAGGCGCGGGGCGGCATGGCCGAGGCGGCGACGAGCGGCTGGGTGGCCGAGCGCATCGCCACGGTCGAGAGGCGGAGAGAGAAGGACCTCGCGACGCGCCGGGCCGCGATCACCGGGGTGAGCGCTCATCCCGACGTCTTCGAGGACGATCCGGTACGGCCGGCCGCGGACCACGCCGCGCTGCGCGCGGCGGCCTCCGGCCGGCTGGAGCGTTGGCGCCGCGAGCGCGGCGCCGCGGACCCCGCTGCCGCCCTCCGCGACGCCGCCGCGCGGCGAGAGCGCGGCGGCGCCCTCACGGCCGCGGCGGTCGCCGCGGCCGGCGCCGGGGCGACCGTCGGGGAGCTGACGGCGGCGCTGGCCGGGGCGGGGAGCGGCGGCGCCCGCGTGACGCCGCTGCCGGTGCGCCCCTACGCCGCCGCCTACGAGCAGGTGCGGGACGCGGTCGACGCGTACGCGGCGGCGCACGGGGGCGAGCGACCGAAGGTCTTTCTCGCCCGCCTCGGGACCCCCGCCGAGTACCTCGCCCGCACCACCTGGGCGCAGGATTTCTTCGAGGCCGGCGGGTTCGAGCCGGCGACCGCCGACGGCGGTGTGGAGGAGCAGGCGGCGGCCTGCGCCGCGAGCGGCGCTCACGTCGCCGCCGTCTGTTCGAGCGACGCGCGTTACGCGACCGACGTCGCCGACGTCGCGCCCCGGCTGCATGCCGCCGGCGTGAGGACCGTCGTCCTCGCCGGCCATCCGGGCGACGCCGAGGAGCGCTACCGCGCCGCCGGCGTCGACCGCTTCATCTTCGTCAGGTGCGACGTCCTGGAGACTCTCCGCTCGCTGCTCCGCGAGGAGGGTGTGCTGTGAGCGCCCGCATCCCGGACTTCTCGCAGGTGCCGTGGGGCGGCGGGCCCGGCGGCGAGCACGTGCCGCCGGCCGCCGGCGGCGGAGCCGCTCCCGGCGGCCTCGCCGCCTGGCGCGCCCGGGCCGAGGCCGCGGCAGGCCGTCCGCTCGATACGCTGGCCTGGCATACCCCGGAGGGTATCGAGGTGTCGCCGCTGTACTCCGCGGCCGACCTGGAGGGCCTCGAGCACCTGCAGACTATGCCGGGCCTGCCTCCCTTCGTGCGCGGCCCGTACTCGACCATGTACGCCGGGCGTCCCTGGACGGTCCGCCAGTACGCCGGGTTCTCCACCGCCGAGGAGTCCAACGCCTTCTACCGGCGGAATCTGGCGGCGGGGTCGAAGGGCCTCAGCATCGCCTTCGACCTGCCGACGCATCGCGGCTACGACGCCGACGATCCGCGCGTGGTCGGTGACGTCGGCATGGCCGGCGTCTCCGTGAACAGCATCCTGGACATGCGGATCCTCTTCTCCGGCATCCCGCTGGGGCGGATGAGCGTCTCGATGACGATGAACGGCGCCGTCCTCCCGATCATGGCGCTGTACATCGTGGCCGCGGAGGAACAGGGCGTGCCGCAGGAACAGCTGACCGGGACCATCCAGAACGACATCCTCAAGGAGTTCATGGTCCGCAACACCTACATCTATCCGCCGCTGCCGAGCATGCGGATCATCGGCGATATCTTCGCCTACACCACCGCCCACATGCCGCGCTTCAACAGCATCAGCATCAGCGGCTACCACATGCAGGAGGCCGGGGCCACGGCCGACCTCGAGCTGGGTTACACGCTCGCCAACGGTCTCGAATACCTGCGCACAGGGATCGCCGCGGGGCTCGGCATCGACGACTTCGCGCCGCGGCTCTCCTTCTTCTGGTCGATCGGCAAGAACGTGTTCATGGAGATCGCCAAGATGCGCGCCGCGCGGCTGCTGTGGGCCACGCTCGTCAAGCGGTTCGACCCGCAGGACCCGAAGAGCATGGACCTGCGCACGCACAGCCAGACGAGCGGGTGGAGTCTCACGGCGCAGGACGTCTACGACAACGTGGTGCGGACCTGCATCGAGGCGATGGCCGCGACCCAGGGCCAGACCCAGAGCCTGCACACCAACGCGTTCGACGAGGCCCTGGCTCTGCCCGGCGACTTCTCCGAGCGGCTGGCCATCGACACGCAGCAGTTCCTGCAGGAGGAGACGGACACCGACGCGGTGATCGACGTGTGGGGCGGGAGCTACTTCGTCGAGCGGCTGACCTGGGAGCTCGCCGGCGCGGCCTGGGCGCACATCGTCGAGTGCGAGCGGGCCGGCGGGATGGCGAAGGCCATCGAGTCCGGCCTGCCCAAGCGGCGTATCCAGGAGGCGGCGGCGCGCACGCAGGCCCTCATCGACTCGGGGGCGCAGCCGATCGTCGGACTGAACGAGTACGCGCCGGAGGACCCGGAGGGCATGAAGGTCCTGAAGATCGACAACAGCGCCGTGCGCCGCGCGCAGGCGGAGCGGCTCGCGCGGCTCAGAGCGGAGCGCGACCAGGCGGAGGTGGATGTCGCGCTGGCCGCCTTGACGGCGTGCGCCGCGAGCGGCACGGGCAACCTGCTCGAGCTCTCCGTCGAGGCGGCGCGCGCCCGGGCGACGGTCGGAGAGATGAGCCTCGCTCTCGAGAAGGTGTTCGGACGCCACCGGGCGGAGCCGGCGCTGGTGGAGGGGGTCTACGCGCCGGCGTTCGGGGCGGACGCGCCGCCCCTGCAGGCCGCGCGCGACGGGATCGCGCGGTTCGCCCGGAGACGCGGCCGCGCGCCGCGCATCTTCATCTGCAAGCTCGGCCAGGACGGGCACGACCGTGGCCAGGACGTGGTCGGCGCGGGGTTCTCCGACCTGGGCTTCGACGTCGTCCTCGGGCCGCTCTTCCAGACCCCGGAGGAGGCGGCGCGGCAGGCCGTCGGGAGCCGCGCCGACATCGTCGGTCCGAGCTCGCTCGCCGCCGGCCACCTGACGCTGGTTCCGGCGCTCAAGCGGGCGCTCGTCGAGCTGGGGCGGGACGACCTGCCGATCGTGATCGGCGGCGTCATCCCGCCCCAGGACCACGACGAGCTGTACGCGGACGGCGTGGCCGCGATCTTCGGGCCGGGCACCGGCCTGCCGGCCGCGGCGCTCAGGGTCCTCGAGATCCTCGCCGCCGCTCCGCGGCCCGAGGCGACGGCCGGCTGACGACCGGGAGCGCCGGCCGCCCCGCAACCTACAGCGCGTCCACCTCGAAGAGCGTCCACGGCTGCGTGGGCCGGTCGTACACGTAGCCGTCGAGGTAGTCCCACTGCGGGTGCGCGGCGAAGAAGTCGGCGGCCACGAACGGCATGCCCGACGAGTTGCCCCAGCGCGCCACGAAGCTCATCCGCTTCGCCAGGTCGCTGTCCATGACCTTGCCGTCCACGGCGCCCTGCGGAGAGTAGGGGCGCCGCGCCTGCCAGTACGGGAAGGGATCCAGCTCGTAGTGGCCGTCGACCGTCCTCGAGCACGGGTTGTCGGCCAGCCCCAGATAGACGTCGTGGTGGTCGGCGAGGATGGCCTGCGCCACGCCGGTGTCGATGGCGCCGCGATACTGGCCCATGAGCTGTGTGAGTCGCACGCGCCGCGCGCCCATCGGCGTCCTGACGTCGAAGTAGGTGGGGTCGCCGCCGCACTCGAGGTTGCGGATCTTCGGGTCCGTGGCGCTGTTGAAGCCGACGAAGAAGCCGTCGCTCGTGCGCTCGACGCTCTGGTACTTGAGGCCCTGCTCGAAACGCATGATCTCCCGTGAGTCGGCGTCGGCCAGTAGCCAGCTGTTGGCGTAACCGCCGTTGTTCTTCTTCTGCATGATGCTCACCCACTCGCTCAGGGTGTCGGCGTACTGCGTCGCCTTGCGCATGCGGTAGAACTCCGGCATCTTCTTCGGGGCGTAGCTGTCGTAGTTGCCGATCGTCGTCTCGGTGCCCATCAGCCCCGCATCGGTCGCGAAGTAGTCTGTCATGCTGGCGATGCAGCCGGGGAAGGTCTGCATGATCATCCGGTGGCCCCTGGCCGGGTCGATGTCGATGACGACGTTGGCGAACTGCCCGTTGACCCAGTGGTCCCAGTCGTTGTGCGCCATGACGACCTTGCCGCCGGCCGTGTAGGAGCCGGTCGCGATGAAGGCGCTGCAGTGCGTCTGGTCGATGCCGTCCTTGTACGCACCGGAGAGGATGCCCGGGTACCAGTAGCCGGTCAGTTCCATGTTGCCGTTGACGGCGAGGACCTGCTGCCAGCTCATCTTCGTCCCCGCGCTGGTGGCGCCGGCGGCGATGCCCTTGATCTCGCTGAGGTACTCGCCGCGCAGCTTCTTCCCCCAGAGCCGCGTCGCCGCGTTGATGAAGTACCGCCACGTCTGGCCGGTGTCGATGGGCAGGGTGTACTGCAGGTTGCGCCTGACCTGCGCCAACTCGGCGGCCATGAGCCTGCCGTGCTGATAGCCGCGCTCGTAGGCGCCGCCCTCGATGTGCAGGAAGACCCAGCCGTTGGCCTCGTAACGGTAGGCGTCGCCGTAGCGCGTGACGTCGTCCGGCACGGCGGCCACGACCCGGGCGGCGTCCGCGGGGAGACCGGTCGTGCCGGCGGCGAAGGCCGCGTCTCCGCCGGCAAGGAACCCTGTGAACACGGCCGCCGCAAGTACCAGGGCGGCCGGCCCGACGATCATCCACTCCAAGCGCTTCATGGTTCCTCCCGCGTGTCCGCTGACGGCTCCCTCGACGGTATCTACCGCGGTGACGCGCGACGCGAACCCGGGCGCGTCGGTGGGCCGCCGTTGACCTCTTGGTAGGCTCGGCACGTCGCACGGACATCGGGAGGATGCATGACCGGACACCAGAGCCCGCCGTGGCGCATCGGGCTTCCCTTCATCGCCGGGGCGCTGATCCTGGTGGTCATGGGCGTCGTTCGAGGCGAGCGGTTCTTCCTCCTGGGCGCGGCGTTCGTGCTCACCTGGGGAGCGCTCTGGGTGTGGGGAGCCGCACGTGCGGGGCGCGACCAGGCGAAGGTCGTGAGCGCGCCTGCGTTCCGGGCCCCTCGCGACGGTGAGGCGGTCGTGCTCGGTCGCGCCACGCGGGGACCGCTGCGCCGGACCGGCGTGCTCTGCGCCGGCGTCGAGGCGCTGCTCTGGGTCCCCGGCGATCTCTCCGCTGTCGGCCGCATCGGGCAGGTGCTGCCTCTCGGCGCACTCACGGCCAGTGGCCGCGAGGTGCGGACGGTGATCGCGTTCGAGGACCTCGCGTCGTACCGGATGGTGGCCGGCGTCTTCGCCGGAGACAGACTGACCCTGCGGCGACGGGAGCGCGGTGCGGTGGATCTCCGACTGCGCGACCCGGAGGCGTCCGCGCTGCTCCTGGAGGCGTTCGCGGCGTTGACCGGAGACGGCGACGACGACCCGGAGACGCCGTAGCCAGGGAGCTGCGCCGCGGTCCCCTGCGCCGCCGCGCCCCGGCCCCCGCATCCCGGCTCCGCTCAGCCGGGCTTGAGCAGGCCGCGGCGGGCGTAGACCTCCGCGGCTTCGCGCACCAGAGCGGCGCAGAGCGGCGCGTCCACCGCGTCCAGCCGGCTCGCGACCGCCTCGAGTCCCGGCGCCGTGGAGCGCCCGGGCCGCAGCGCTTCGTAGATGGCGAGCACCTCGTCGTCGGGTAGCGCGGTCAGCTCCGCCGCACGCCGCAGGTTCTCGCCGAGTTGGGGATTGCCGTGAGCCTCGGCGACTTCGGCCTGGTGGCGCAGCGTGTCCGGGTGGACGCGCAGGTCGTCGGGGGAGAGCTCGCCGCGTGTCGCTGCCTCGAGTGTGAGTTCCTCGATGCGCCGGCCGCTGAGGGCGCGGTTCGCGGGTCCGCCCGCATCGGCCGGGGTCGTCATCGCTCGACCTCCACGTCCACCGGCGGAGCGCCGGGCACCGTCTCGCCGCGTTCGATGGCGACCAGCGAGACCACCTCTGCGTGGTAGCGGGCCTCGATGGCCTGCTCGGTGTAGGGGTTGCGGACGGGGGCCGGCCGCAGGCCCTTCGCGTGGCGGCCGGCGTTGACGCCGAGCTCACGGTACGTCTCCGGCGTGAGCAGCGGCGCGATGGAGAGCAGCTCGAGACAGGCGAGCGGCGCCAGGTCCCTGCGGTGGATGAGCGCCGTGCCTTTGGCCTGCAGGCCGACGCCGACGCCGGACCCGGCGAGCCGGGCCGCAGTGAGGCCGATCACACCGAGGTCGACGGTCGACGGCACGCGGACGATGCGGGCGGTGCGCCCTTCCGACTCGATGCCGGCGATGATCTGCGCCAGCGCCTCGGTCACCGGCAGCCCGGACATCGTGAGCCACAGCCTGGTCGCGAACGCGGGCGAGATGCCGACGCAGACCTCGCGCGGGTCCGTGCCGGGATGCGCTTCGCCGCGCTCGATGAGACGGAAGGGCGTGGGGGGCGCGCTGCCTGCGCCGGCGGGGGGAGGGGTAGTGTCGTCGGGGGTCGCGGTGCCGCGGGTGGTGCCGGCGGCGGTGCTGTGGGTGGTGCCGCTCGTGGTGCCGGCGGTGGTGCCGGTACCGTGTTCTACGCTGTGCCGTCCGGCGGGCGAGGCCACGCCAGTGGTGGAGAGGCCGGCGGGCGAGGCAGCGCCGGCCTCCGCTGCGGCCGCGGCGGGCGAGGCTGCGCCGGGCGATGCCGCGGGGCCGGGGGCACCCGCCGCGTGGCGCGCCAGCAGGTCGTCGCGGGAGCGCTGCTGGCGGATGGCCGCCATCTCCTCGCGCCGCTCCGGCGCGACCTCGTGACCCGTTCCCGGCCCCTGGTAGTCGTTCGGGTCGGTCGCCTTGGAGAGGCAGCGCATGTGCTCGTCGAAGATGGCGGCCGTCTGCAGGTAGTCGCCGGCGACCCGGGCGCGGCCCATGGCGAGCACGCGCCCCGCCTCCTCTTCGTAGCCGGTCGACCAGAGGGCTCCTACGACGTCGAGGATGCCGATCCCACGCTCCATGATCGCGTCCGCCGCCGCCAGGATCGCCTGTGGGTCCGGAGGCGTGACGTCCTTGGAGCCCTCGGCGGCGACGACTTCGGCGACGTGGTCGTCGGTGAAGCCGATGGTGGTTGACGAACGCAGGGGGCCGGGGCGCGGCACGAGCCCGAGTTCCCGGTAGACGGCGAGGCAGGCCGAGGCTGCGCGCTCGCGTACCTCACGCAGCCGCTCCTCGGTCACCGGCCGCAGCGCACCGTCCACGCCCCAGTCGCGCTGCAGCACGAGGTAGTCGTCCAGGTCCTCGGCGTTGAAGTTGGAGGGGCCGAACATGTTGTCGTAGCGCGGGATCGAGCCGAAGCCGGAGAACAGGAAGTCCGAGCCGGCGAGGAAGAGCGGGACGGTGTGGGCGGTGCGGCGCATGTCCGACTCGGAGACGAGCGCGTCGTTGCCCGAGCAGGACTCGAGGTCGCGCAGCATGACGAGGAGGTTCTCGGCGAGCAGCTCGCGCATGCCGTCCGGTACGCAGCCGACCACGCTGGCGCCGTCGATGCCGCCGTTCTGGACGCCCTGGGCGCCCATCGCGCGGGCCAGTGCGACGCATCGCGACTCGAGGCTGAACATCGAGCGGCCCTCGGCGGCGCCCATGAGCGCCTCCGCGCCGCCGCCGCTGGTCACGCGCATCTTGAGCCCGCGGGAGGCGTAGGCCGAGCAGAGGAACGCCTTGGACCAGGGCGTGTCGTCGCCGTCGATGAAGACCTTCTCGGTACCGTAGAGGCTCACGGTCTCGGCGTAGGTCGTGAGCCCCCTCAGACCCAGTTCGAGCTCGAGGGCCTCCTCGATGGAGCACTGGGTGAGCGCTCCGCCGGCGCCGACCTGTGAGCCGATCAGCACGGCGAGCGCGTTGGACGGGGCGTCGGCGTTGACCGGGACGGTGGTCTCGATCTCGCGGAAGCCGTAGACGACTGCGGTGGCGGCATCGGCGGCGAGCAGCAGCGGGTCGTCGAGCCGGTTGGTGACGTGCGCCTGGCTGCTCGGCGTGCGGCGCACGCGCATCTTGGCGACGGCCATCTGGAGCTCCACAGGGCGAAGGAGAGCGACGACGCGGGCGAGCTTCTCCGGCGTCGCTCCGGCGGCCAGCCGGACGACCTCCGCACGCGGGACGTTCGGGTCGACGATCAGGCGGGCGAACGCGACGTCGTCGAGTCCGTTCGCCTCCTCCGCCGCGGCCGCGTCGAGGCCGCGGGCGGCGATGAAGGCGTCGATGAGGTCGAAGTCGCGGGCGGCCGTGCCGTCCAGTCCGCCGACGCGGCCGCCCGAGTCGAGAGCGACGGAGGGCTCGGGATCGTTCGCGCTCGCGAACGCGACGAGCCCCGCCTCGTGATCCTCCTTCGCGAAGCCGTCGAGGTTGACCGGCCGCTTGTCGAGCGCTTCGAACCGGCCCAGACGGGCAGAGGATCGGGCCGGCTTCGCCGAGTTCTCATCGTTCATGCTGACGCCTCCATGGCCGGATACTACCGAGCACGCTCCGGGAACACCACGCACGCTGTTGTCGGTCCAGACGACGCGAAACTGCGCCGGGACTAGGACATTCATCTAGAGACATCTCAAGGCTTCTCGCGCGCGACCGAGGTGTGCTATCGACGTCGTCGACACGTGTCGTGCCCCGGCGCACCGGAAGACCCGTGGCTGTCTGGAGGTGTCATGAAAGGCATATCGCTGTCGTCGGTCATCCAGGTCATCAACCTGGAGCGTCAATCGTGCGACATCGAGGCGCGGGCCGACGGCCAGTCGGGGCGGTTGCACTTTCGGGGCGGGTTGCTCGTGGACGCCATGGCGGACGACCTGGCGGGCGAGGACGCGGCCTACGAGATCTTGGCCTGGGACCACCCCGAGTTCCAGGTGAACACCGAGGACTCGCCGCGGGAACGCACGATCGACGCCGACCTCACGCAGATGCTGCTGGAGACCGCCCGGCGACAAGACGAGGAAAAGGCCGGCATCGTGCGGGAGGCGGGCGGCGACGCCGGCGCATCCGGCACGGCTGTTGATGCTGCGGACGCGGCCTCGCTGGACGACCTTGCCGTCTTCGAGGGGCCGGAGACCGCGGAGAGCCCGGCGGTGCCGCCGGCGCCGCCGGTCCTCGGGCTGGCTCCCGAGCCGGTCTCCGGGTCTGCGCCGGCGGCGAAGGAGCCGGCGGATGCACGTGGATCGGCTTCAACGGCGGGCGCTGCGTTCGCAGGGCCCGGACCGGCGACGGCGCCGGCCGTCAAGGCGGCTCCCGCCGGCGCCGGCCCGACCGCCGCACCCGGCGCCGGACGCGGAGGCACCCTCAACGTCGCCGGTCTCAAGCGCGTCCTTCAGATCGCCCAGGACGGACTGGACGACGCGCTGGTCTCCGCGGATGTCTTCTCGACGGCCGACGGGACGTCATATGTCGGCTTCAACAGCCAGCCTGCCAGCTGCGCTCTGCTCAACCAGATCTCCGAGCGCATGGCGCTGTCGTTCGCCCGGGGCGGCCTGCCGCCGCTCGGGCGCTACTACATGGCCGAGCTCGCCGACTCGCGGATACTCCTGGTGGCGCCCTGCGGTGGCGTCCAGCTCAGCCTGGTCGTCGACAGCACGCGTGCGCAGCTCGGGCTCATCCTCAACGTGATCCTCCCCGATGTGCTGGCGGCGCTCGAAGAAGTGAGCCCGCGATGATGATCTTCGTCGCTTCGGGGCTTGAGGGTTCCACCCTCTGCTTCCGGAAGTTCCTGAAGGCGATCGACTCGTACGGGGCGGACGCCGCCGTGCTGCTGGGGGACTTGACCGGCAGAAAGGTCGTCTCGGTGACGAAGAAGGGCCCGTCGTCGTGGGAGGTGCCGATCGACGGCAAGGTCCACGCGATCGATTCTTCGGCGGCGCTGGCGGAGGTGACCGCGTCCCTGGCCGACCACGGCGACTACTGGATCGAGCAGACGCCGGAGGAGTTCGAGCACACGCGGAACAACCCCACACTCGTCGACATCTACTTCAAGTCGCTCGTGCGCGATCGGCTCGAGGAGTGGCTCACCCTGGCCGACGAGCGTCTGGGGAACGGCGGCCCGCCGGTCTTCGTGGCGCCGGGCTGCGGCGACTGGGAGGTGATCGACGACCTCTTCGAGCACGGCGGCAGGATGGCGCCGTGCGACGACCGCATCGTGGAGGTGGACGGCTATCAGCTCGTGACCTCGTCGTCGAGCGGACCCACCGAATGGGACCTCGCCCGGGAGATGGACGATCGCGATCTCCACAAGAAGCTGCTCGACCTGTGCTCGGGCGTCAGCGACCCCGACTACGCGATCTTCAACCTGCAGGCGGACAGTCGCGCTGCGCAGCGCATCGTCAAACGGTTCCAGCCGCTCGTGCGGACGATGAACACGACGCAGGGTGGCTCCGGAGGCGCCTCGAAACGGGGTCGCACCATCGAGTTGAGCCCGCGCAGCGCGCTCGTGGAGGATGCCGCACCGACCTTGTTCGGCATCCTGATGATGCTGGAGAACGGCGAGGTGAAGGACTACCACTTCACCGAGGCCTGAGCCGCCGGCGGGAGGGCGTCCGCCGGCTCGTCCGCCGGCAGCATCGCGCCGATTCACGTCCGCCGGCTCGTCCGCCGGCAGCATCGCGCCGATTCACGTCCGCCGGCTCGTCCGCCGGCAGCATCGCGCCGATTCACGTCCTCCCCGACTCCTGTCGAATATGGTCATACGGCATTCGTCTGCGGGTCATCGGGTAGGACGTGCCGGAGGGGTCAGACCGGCAAAGAGGCGGAGGGGAGCACATGGTCAGGTGGATCAGCATCGCAGGATTGGTCGCGGTCACCGTCGGAGTCTTTCTGGGGTTCTACTATCTGGATGACGTGGAGAAGGCACTCGCAATCGTGACCGTGATGACGGTGGGAGTCGAGGGCGTGCTGGGTTTCGTGCGCCACGTGTTCCTGTACAAGGCCGACATGAAGCGGCTCGGCTGGGAGACCGACAGGCCGGACTGGATGTGGGAGGTCGGGTTCGCCAATCTCGGCTTCGGCGCCATGGCCGTGCTCGCCGTCGCCGCCGGATGGGGCGTGAAGGCGCAGGCCCTCGTCCTGCTGGGCTACGCGCTGTACCTGTTCCAGGCGGCCATGCTGCATCTCTACCGGTACCTGACCGACGAAGAGCGCTCCCCGGCGCGACTGTGGCGGTCGGTCATGCTCACGCTGCTGATCGTCGTGATCATGGCGTTCTTCGCCGTCTACGCGCTGCTGGCCTGAGGAGGCTGAAATGCGCGAGAGGATGCTGACGGCCGCGCTGGTCTTCGGGGTGCTGGCGCTGGTGACCGCCGGGTGCGGCGGCGGCGACGCCCAAGAGAGCGCGTCGCCGGGCGCGGCGAGCCCCGCCGCGAGCGACGCGCCGGCGCCGGACATCGTGCAGAAGGCGCCGGTGCAGCACGTCAAGGTCGGCGACGTCGAGATCGGCTATCGCACCATAGGTCCGCTCGGTGCTGCGGCCGATTCGACGCCGCTGCTCCTGGTGATGGGCAGCAGCGGCACCATGGACATGTGGTCGCCCGAGTTCGTGAGCGACCTCGCGCAGGGGCGCGAGGTGGTCGTGTTCGACAACCGCGGCATGGGGGAGACCAGCGACCCGGGCGGCGCCTACGAGTTCTCGCAGCTCGCCGACGACACCGCCGGGCTCGTCACCGCACTCGGCAACGACTCGATGGACGTGCTCGGGTGGTCGATGGGCGGCGACGTCGCCATCGACCTCACGGTGCGGTACCCGGAGCTCGTGAGCAAGCTGGTCAGCTATGCCGGCAGCGCCGGCGGCCCCAAGTCCGTCCCGATGAGCAAGAAGACCCTGGCCGTGATGACCGACATGTCCGGCTCGGTCGAGGAGCGCGGCATGCGGCTGCTCAAGCTGCTGTTCCCGCAGGCCTACCGCGATGCGAATCCCAGGTACTACGAGAGCTTCCCGCAGACGACCGAGCAGATGACCGCGGCGGCGATCGAGCTGCAGGACCGCGCGATCGGCGAGTGGAAGGGCGTGTGGAACGGGCTCAAGAGCATCTCGTGCCCGACGCTGTTCATCACGGGTGCTGAGGACGTCATCACGCCGCCGCAGAACGCGAAGCTGATGGCGGCGGCGGTGCCCGGCGCCGAGCTGGAGATCGTCTCCGGCGCCGGCCACGGGCTCATGTACCAGGACCCGCAGAAGCTCGCCGGCGTGGTGATGGACTTCCTCGACAAGGAGTGAGGGACGGAGGGCGCGGGAGCGGCGCCGGCGCGCGGCCTCCGTCCCTACACAGGGGCTCGGCGCGCGGCCTCCGTCCTTACTGTTCGGCGTCCGCGGGATGCCCATCGGCGGGCCCTCTCCGGGACTCGTCGTGCCGGGGTTGACCAGCACCACGACCGGTCCGCCGTCGCAGTCTGTCTACGGCTCGATAGTGAGTCCGTCGGCGATCGGGTCGGCGTAGTTGAAGCCCTGTCTGCGGTCCAGGTCGCCGGCCATCGCGCCGATCAGCGCGAAGTTGATCTGGTCGGCGTACGAGACAGCGTGGACACGGTTCCCCCTCCATCGGAGACAGGCCGGCGGCCGGCCGCGCGGGCCGTCGTCGTCAGTAGTATCGGCAGGTGAACGGCGCGGTGTGAGCCGGCAGGGCGGTCCGCACCCATCGCGAAGCGGTCCGGTGCGGGCGGGAGCGGTGCAGGATCGCGCTCCGGATGGCGATGTCCGGACCATACCGGCACGGCCGGCGGCCGGACCCGGCGTGAACAGGGGACGACGATGACGAAAGCGGGCGCGAGCTTGGTCATCGCGCTGGCGCTGCTCATGGCGACGGTGGTCGCGGGCTGCCGTGGGGAGCCGTCCACGGGCGCTGCGAAGACCCTGGGCATGGTAGGTAACGAGAAGCCGGCCGGCCTCTGTGACCCTCGGCCTGTCCGTCCGACCCCGCTCCTACACTCGTGAGCAGGGGGAGTCGGGCGGAACCGGAGGGTCCTGGGCGTGCAGACCTGCGAAGCGTGCGGTGCGGAGTGCCCGGAGGGCGCCGCCTGGTGCGGCTCCTGTGGTCACCAGTTGGGGCGGCCGCCGGAGGAGCCGGTCGTCGTCAACGTGCGCGTGGTCGATTCGTTCTGGGGCGACTGCACCAGCTGTCTGGCCTCGGCGATCGGCGTCGTCATGATCCTGGCGCTGGTGGTCTGGATCTTCGGCTGCTGAGGCGCCTGTCCAGGGGCACGCTCACGGCCATCCAGGCACCAGTCCCAGTCGTCGGCCAGTCGGCATGCGGGCTCCGGCTCACCTGCCCATCGAACAGACCAGATAGACCTTGGCGCGAGGCGGCCGGTCGATCACCAGGTCGATCTTCACGTGGCTGATGCTCTGCGAGAGCAGGACTCCGTGGTCGGCGGCGTCCCAGGGATCGGCGAGCAGCCGATGGACTCCCCTCCAGAGGAGCACCGCCGCGCTCTTCGCCGGAGTGCAGAGACCGCGTTCGACCAGGTGCTCCAGCAGCAGCGCCCAGGCCTCGTCATCCGATCCGTCGGCTGCCCTCGGTCGGCGCGGGAAGGTCAGGTCGATGCCCACGCGCTCGTGCTGCGTCGCGCCGACATCCAGGTTCACGCGCACCGCGAGAGACCGGTCGAGACGCGACACCTCCGTGATCACTGCGCTTGCCGCGTCGCGACAGCGTCGCGACGCGGCGCTCTCGAGCACCGCGATCGCGTGGTGGTGAGAGAGGTCGGGAGACACCACCCTGACGGAGGCGCCGGGGCGGCCGATCATCGCGCCGACGTGGACGCAGGCTCCTTCCTCGGCGAATGCCGCGAGCCGGCGGCGCAGCACCGGCACGTCGGCGCTGCGCGGGGCGCAGCCGAGGTCGTCGAGCAACGTCTCCACGGCCGGCAGCCGGCGCTCCGGCTCGCCCGACGGCTCCAGGCGCAGGAACACCGAGGGCGCGAGGCCGCCGGAGGGTCGCGATCCGGTGTCGAATTCCAGGAGCACCCGGCGGACGGCCTGCCAGGAGGGTCCGCCGCCGCCCCGGCGCCAGGCGGCCAGCGCCGCCCAGGCGTCGTCGCCCGCGTCCCCTGAGAGCTCCCCGCGGCCTGCCGGCAGTCCGGTCGCTTGCTCATCGACGCGGTGCAGCGTGACGCCGAAGTCGGCGAGTGGAGGTCCGTCGCCGAGGGGGCACTCGAACCCGAACGCACTCGGCGTCAGCGGCTCGAGCCGGCTCAGGAGCGCCGCGGCTCGGTCGAGAGAAACGGACCCTGCCAGCGTCTGTTCGAACTGCATGGGGCCGTGGCTGCGCTCTCGTGACCGGTGTCGCCACAGCGCGAACGTCGCGGCCGCCCCGTGAGAGGCCGGCCCGGCGGCCCCGGGCCGCGCGCTCGCCCAGCGGATGCTGGTGGTCCGCGGCGCCGGGAGCCCGTAGCCGTCGAGGTGCGAGAGGTCTTCGGCGCAGATGCACGGGGACGGGACGGGGCAGGGCGCGAAGGCCGCAGTCCGTGGTGCCGGGACGAAGCCGGGGTCCAGGGCGCTCCCGATCCGCGTCTCCGCGCCGTGCTTCGAGGAGGCCCAGCAGGGGTGGACGGCGCCGTCCTGCGTGATGAAGAAGTAGTCGTGCCCGGCCGAGCACGGGCGTCCTCGCGGGGCGGCGCCGAGTGCGGCCCGCCGCTCGGCGTCCGCGCCTCCCGGCAGCGCGCGCAGGCGTGAGGCGAACGGCTCGTCCAGGACCGGGATGCCCGACGAGCCATCCTGGAGGGCACGCACGTCCAGGCCTGGGTCGACGTTGAACGGGAGGTCCAGCGCGGCGCAACGAGAGCTGAGGTCCTCGACGGCGGCGAGCGTCTCGGGAAAGGCGAGCGCGTTGACGACGACGTGCAGGCCGGCGTCCCGCGCCATGGCCGCGTTCTCGGTGAGTTCCTCCGCCTCCACCTGGCCCGCGTGGTGGGTGATCCAGAGCGAGACCCTCTCGGGACGGCAGTGCTCGAGCAGGACCGGCAGCCGGTGGGGGAGCGCCGCGCCGTTCGTCTCCAGCTCCACGAACCGTACCTGCGGGCTCTGGGAGAGCCGACCAGCTCCGGCGAGCACGTCGTCGGAGAGCAGCGGCTCTCCGACGGTCTGCAGACGGACGCCGAGTGAGAAGGGGAGCCGGGAGATCCACGCGAGGATCCTGCGGTGTCGCTCCCGGCTCCCGGCCGACGTCCAGCCGCCGTGAGCGGCGGCTGCCGCGGCGTGGCGGTGCACCCGGCTGATGCAGTACGAGCAGGAGAGGTCACAGGCCGCCCAGTCGCACACGTACCAGAGGTCCACCCGCTCGCCGGTCACGGCTGATCCGCTGCGCCGGGGGCCGGCTGCGTGTCTTTCCGCGTGCGTGGACTCGGCGGGCCTGCTCCCCGCATGCTGCCCGCGATCGGCGCGTCGCGCCGCTCGCCGCACAGGTGGGCGACGTCCTCGGCGCAGCCGCATCCTCGCGGCGACCGGCATGCGGCAGCGGGCTCGTCCCGCAGCGGCGGGTGGAAGCCGCGGTCGAGCGCCGAGCCCAGCCGCGTCTCAGGCAGGTTCAGTGCGTAGCTGCGGCACGGCCAGACGGAGCCGTCCTGCTCCACGCACAGGTAGTCGTGACCGGCGGTGCAAGGACGCAGGAACGAGTCGAACCAGGTTCCGACTCGCGAGCTGGGATCGTCGTCGTGGCCGGCGGCCCGGAGCAGTGCGGTCAAGTCTCTCCGGTGCTCCGACCGCAGCACCGGTACGCGCTCGCCGCCGGACCGCCATCCGTCCAGGTCCAGACCCAGGTCGACGTTGGTCGGCAGACCCTCCCGGCGGGCGCGGTCCACGAGCTCCGTGGTCGCGGCGAGGTTCCCCGGGAAGGCGACGGTGTTCACGACCACGGTGCATCCCAGGTCGCGGGCGTGCACCGCGCGGGCGACGAAGTCGCCGGGGTCCACCTGGCCGTCGTGATACGTGATCCAGAGCGTGAGGCGTGTCATGTCGGTCCCGGCGGGGAGACGGTCGAGCGCCCGCCGGATGTGGGTGCCGTTGGTCGCCAGCTCGACGAACCGCACGTGCGGCTCGGCCGCGAGGCGGGCGACGCCGCTGAGGATGACGGTGGAGAGCAGCGGCTCGCCGACGGGCTGGATCTTCACCCCGAGGGGCCGGTCGAGCTCCGCGAGCCAGTCGACGACGCCGAGGAACCGCTCGCGGCCCGACGGCGCCAGCCAGCCGTCCCCGTCGCTCGCTGCCCGCTTCCTGGACGCCCGGCTGATGCAGTACTCGCAGGCGAGGTCACATCGCGCCCAGTCGCAGGTGTAGTAGATGTGCAGGAGGTCCACGACCGCGGCTCAGAGATCGAGAGGGCACACGCGCGCCGGCAGCGCGCCCTGCTCCGCCAGGAAGCGACGGTCGGCACCGTCCAGCCGGCACAGGGCGCCGACGACGAGTTCGATGGTGCCGCGCACGAAGTCGCAGTACACAGGGTCCGGTTCGAACACCGAGCCGGACGCCACCTGGTTGTCGAATGCACATCCGCCGCCGCAGACGTACCGCGCCCAGCAGTCGCTGCACGTGGCGCTGCGGACGACGGCGCTGTCGAGGTAACGGCCACGGTCGGTGAGGCCCTGCCCCAGGGATCCGATGCGGTGTGAGGGGTCGCCGGCGAAACGCTGGCACGGGAACAGGTCGCCGGCGGTGTCCACCACGCAGTAGCTCCGGGCGGCGGAGCAACGGAAGTAGCGACGGCCGTGCGGATCCTCGACGTCGCGCAGTTTGCCCAGCAGATCCGGATCCGGACTGAGCCGCTGCAGACCCGCGACGTCCCGTTCCCGCGCGCAGCGCAGGAGTTCTTCGAGCGCGTCGCCGTGGTGCTCGAGACGCGCCGTGAGGCTCTCGCGCCGTCGGGCCGCCACTCCCTCCTCGCCGGAGCCGGTCGGCGAGGCCGGCAGGATGTCGAACGACCCGAACCCCATGTCCGCCAGAGCGGCCCGCACTTCCTCCAGCTCGCCGGCGTTCACGAGGGTGGCTCTGCCGCTCGCGTCCGGGAGTGCGGCGAGCAGCCGCCGGATGCCGGCCGCCACCAGGTGAGAGGACGGCCGGCCGCCGGCCAGGGGACGGTTGCGGTCGTGGACGGACGGTGGTCCGTCCACACTCACCCGGACCCTGAAACGGTTGCGCGCGAGGAAGTCCACGGTCTGGTCGTCGAGCAGCGTGCCGTTCGTGTTGATCTCGAAGACGACGCGCTTGCCCCGCTTCTCCGCCGCTGCGAGCGCGTGCTCGGTCGCGGCGCGCACCACCGGCATGTTGAGCAGGGGCTCGCCGCCGAAGAAGCGGACCACCACCTCGTCCCTGTCCCCCGAGGCCTCCAGCAGCCAGTCGATCGCCGCGAGGGCGGTGTCCCGGCTCATCAGGCCGCTCCTGTCGCCCCCGTAGTCGCCGTGGTCCGCGTAGCAGTAGATGCACCGCATGTTGCAGGTCTGCGCCACCAGCAGCGAGAGCTCGTCGACGGGCGCGTCGAGGGCGCGCCAGGTCGCCATGACCTCCTGGTCCCGGGTGGCCGTGTCGAGGTCGGTCTCGAAGGCGTTGCGGACGAGTCGTGACGCGCGCAGGCGTCGCTCGACGTCCGCCGAGACGGGCGCCATGGGGTCGCTCTCGAGGCGGGCGAGCGCTCGCCAGGTCCCGTCGTCGAGTTCCCCGAACGGGACGGGGTCGTTCTCTCGTCGCTCGACGCGGAAGAAACAGCGTCGCCCGCCGGCCGCGAAGCGATGGTGCTCGACAGGGCGCAGAGGCCCGACACTCACGGGCGCCTCCCGCGGCCGTCGACGGCGATGCTCGCCGCCGGATGGCCGGCCCGGCGCCCGAAGACGCGCTCCACGGCCTCGCGGTCGGCCCCCGCGTCCACCCGTACGGCGGCCGGGTGGTGCAGTGGGAGCGGGAGGTCGGCGGCCGGCTCACGCGCCCATCCGGGGGCCGCGACGAGGTTCGTCCCGCGGCGGTCGAAGCCGCGGTTCTCCACGAGGTTCACGCGCGGCAGAGCGGCGACGCCGCCGGCGGCCAGCACCGCCACGAACCACTTGAGGTCCCAGGTCGATGAGGCCGGCCCCCGCAGGTGCTCGTCGTCGAGCCGGTCGCGAAGGAAGCGCGCTCCCGGCCCCCGGCCGAACCTGCGCTCCAGGATCCCGGCGTCTCGCACCTGCGGCCACTGCGACAGCCCGGCGTCGAACCGCGACCAGGCGCGCTCCCAGGTCGCCCATCCCCAGACCGGGGTGGTGTGCGAGAAGTAGTAGCTGGCCCCACCGGATGGAGGACCGGCGACAGGACCGAGCGCGCCGACATGCATGACCTGCGTCTCGTCGCGATAGCGCCGCAGCAGTTCGCGGCAGTACGGGAAGAACGAGGGGCTCACGAGGCAGTCGTCCTCCAGGACGATCGCGGCAGGCTCCTCGCCGAACAAGCGATCCAGCCCGGAGATCAGCCGTGGGCCGCACCCCAGGTTGGTCGTTGCGGCCTCCACGTGGAGGCCGCACTCCCAGTCGACGAGAGCGAGCGCGTCAAGAGCCTCGCGGCAGGAACGCGCGTCGCCGGGCCGGTCGGCGCGCGGGCCGTCCGCGAACACGTACAGGACCTGCGGCCTGATGGCGCGCAATCGCTCGACAGCCGTCCGGACCAGCTCCGGACGGTTGTAGATGAAAAGCGCGAGCGGGACGGGGAGAGGCGCGGCTCGCACCGAGGGATCCGGCATCCCCGAGACCCGACCTCTCAGTAGTAGTCCGCTTCGCTGCCTCCGGCAACGGCCTCGAGCTCTGCATCGGTGAGCTGCGAGCGCACCTGGTCCAGCTCGTCCGAGGTGAAGTCGTAGCCCGCCGCTGTGGCGACGCCGTGACGTTCCTGGTCGTCCTTGGCCGCCGCCAGACTCGCGGCGAACTCCTTGTCCGACTTCACGCGCTCCCAGAACTGCTGCGCGCTCTCCACCGACATGTGACCCTCCTTGCTCTCGTGTGGCGGCGTATGGTCACGCCCTTCGGATTTCAATAGTAACGCTCATAACTTACTGGTGTCAAAGCATCTTGGCGGCGCTCGGGCACCTCCGGCATCTCGCCGCCGTCAGCGCCCTGCGTCCGCCGCGACGTCGGCGACCCAGGCGCGCCAGCGCCGCTCGAAGAGGGCGCGCTGGCGCGCGCGGCGCTCGGGCGGCAGCGTGCTCGTGGAGATCGAGCGCAGGGCGAGGCGCTTGAGGTCGTCCAGGTCGAGGCGCCACGAAAGGTACGCCATCGCGAAGTCGTCGCTCAGGCCGCGAGTGCCGAAGATCGAGGGGTCGTCCGAGCCGAGCGTGATCCGCGCGCCGCGTCGCAGTCAGCCTGTGGCCGGGTGGCGGCGCAGGTCCGGCACGTAGCGCAACTCCTGGTTGCTGATGGGGCAGACCTCGAGCGTCACCCCGGCCTCGCGGACGCGATCCTCGAGGCCGGGAAAGAGGTCCATGTTCAGGCCGTGGCCGATGCGCAGGGCGCCGAGGTCGAGGGCGCCCTCCACGTTCGTGTCGGCGGCGGAGAGGCTCTCGCCCGCGTGCAGGTAGAGCGGCACCCGCGGCAGGGTGGTCAGCACGGGCGCGAAGAAGGCGTTCGAGTTGCCGTCGTCCTCCTCGCCGACGATGTCGAACCCGTGCAGGATGCGGGGGGCGGCCGCCTGGAGCGCGCGCTGGCGCGCGAGCTGCGCGGCCGCCTGTTCGAGCGTCGCCCCGCGCCACGTGCAGAGGATGATGCGCAGGCCGAAGCCGGGGAAGCGGGCGCGCACGCCTGCGAGCGCACGCCGGTACGCCGCCAGCACGCCGAGGTCCTCCACGGTGCCGCCGTCCGGCAGCGTCAGCGGGTCCATCCCGGTGTGGATCTCGACGAACTGCACGCCGTCGCGCGCCAGGGTCAGGAACGAGTGGCGGTAGTACGCGACAAAGACGGGGCGGTACGAGACGAAGGCGTCCAGGCGCTGGAACACGGCCTCGAACTCCCGCCAGATGTCCGGGACGGACTCGTCTTCGGGGCCGAATGTGACCAGGCGCAGCAGGGTGCGGCGCGGGTGGGCGACGGTGCGCTCGAACTCGGCCGCCGAGACGAACCCGTCCGGCGCGTCGTCATGCGGGAACACCATGAGCTGCCCCCGCACCCACGTTTCGCTCGCGGCGCCCCAGTAGACGTAGGTGTGCGGCTCGGTGAAGGCGCGGTCGACCACCCACTCGGCTGTGCTGATGCCGGTGGCGTGCACATGCAGCAGGCCGCCCTTGGGCATGGACTGCAGCGTGCGGAAGAGGGCGGAACGACGCAGCTCGCGGCGGAAGGCCATGAAGGTCGTGGTGAACGGCCGGTCCGGGTCGGCCGCGTAGCGCGCCAAGAAGCTGGCGCGAGCGCGCGCCAGGACGAGCGCGGCCGCTCGCTCCTGCGCCTTGATACCCGTCTGGCGAGAGCCGGCGGCCACCGGGGCGGCGGCCGTGAAGGCCGTCAGCGCGATCACGGTCGACAGGCCGGCCAGCAGCAGCCTGCCGCGCCGACGCAAGGCGGGCCGCGGTCGTCTGCCGGTGGGCGTCACGGGGGCGGTCATCTCGCCCCTTTCATCGGCACGTGCGCATTCCGGCGAGAGTGTGCCCGTCCGGGAGCCGCACCCGCGGCCGGCGGAGATCACGTCCGGCTGCGCCGCTCGACGGCTACGCGCAGATCGGCGCGAAGTCGCACACGCGGCAGAGGCCGCTCTCGCGGCGTTCGAAGGCGGCGATCTCGAGCGGGGCGTTCTGCTCCGGGTCGGCTTGCAGGGCGCGCATCCGGGCGACGCCGGCGCGTACGGTCTCGGCGGCTCGCTCGCGGAAGCCCGGGGCCGCCTCGACCGGCCGGGTGCGGCCGGCGGCCACGTACTCGAGGTGGCCGCAGATCTCGAGCCTGCCGTCCGCGGCCGCCCGCGCCAGCTCCGGGTAGGTCTCGAGAGCCCACCACATCTGCAGCAGGATCTGCATGGGGTTGGTGTCGTCCTCGCGGCCGGTCTTCCAGTCGATGACGTGCAGCACGCCCTCGTGGACGTACGCGAGGTCGGGCGCGGCGAAGACCTTGATGCCGTCGTGCGGGAAGCTCGCGAAGGCGGGGACCTCGACGCGGCCTTCATCGCCGCAGGCGCGCAGCCGCTCCCAGTGGGAGGTGGCCAGAAGGCCGCGCATGGACGGGCCGGCCTTTTCGTTCAGCCGGTCGGTCTCGGGCCGCGTGTCCTGGTCGAGGTAGATGGAGCGCAGCATCACGACCTTGGCCGGCCGGTTCTCGAAGGCGACCCGGCCGTGCAGTGAGCGCATCCAGGCCTGGCGCAGGGCGCCGCGTGTGCGGACCTCGAGGTCCTCGGGCGCGGGCAGGGAGCGGCGGGCGCGCGCGTCGGCCTCGAGTTCGCGCGCCCGCTCGTCGACCTGCTGCCCGAGCAGCGCGTCCAGCGAGGTGAGCTTGCCGAGGCGATAGGCCACGCGTGCCTCCGTCGGGGCGTCGTCCATCCAGCCGTTCCAGCCGAGGTAGTACGTGTAGAAGTACGCGCGCGGGCACTGGTCGAGCTTGCGCTGCCGGCTGATCGACCAGGCGAAGTCGGGGTGCGGTCGGAACTCGAACGTCATGGCGCCTGCGCCTCCTCGGGGGCTCGAGAGTGTACCCATCAGTATGCGGGACGGCTCGGACGGAGGAACGCACGCCGGCGCACGCCGGCGAGACGGCCGCCGCCACGCCGGCCGACACATCGAGGCCTACCGGCAGAGGGGCCCATTCGGTACACTCGGGTGTACTGGCAGTGCGTCGAGTAGACGCCGGGAGAGGAGGGCTGAGTGGGGAAGTTCGACCTCGAGCCGGGCGAGCAGGAACTCGGTCACTGGACGATCCACTACCTGCCGCCCACCGGAGGCAAGTACGCCGGCAAGCTGGCGGTCACGGACCGGCGCGTCCTGTACGAGCCGCTCAAGGCCGGGTTCTTCCCCCGGGACGACTTCTCAGCGAAGGGCATCGCCGGCATGCTCACCGTTCGCACCCTCGTCGGGAGGAACTACTGGGACGGCGAGAGCCTGAGCATCCCGCGGGCCGACGTGCGGTCCGTCGAGAAGCGCCGCACCCGGGGGATGAAGCAGGTCGTCGTGACGCTCGCCGACGGGCAGGAGTTCGTCTTCGACAACGGCCTCATGTCGGTGGACAAGCTGGTGACGCTGCTCGGGGGGTGACGGCTGCTTCAGACCCAGTGGAGGGTACCCTCGCTGGACGATTGCTGCGGTGCGTAGGCTCCCGGCACGTAGACACCACCGGCCACTCCCTCGAGCAGGGCGTCGTCGAGCTGCCCTTCGTCCAGCGCGACGCGGATCTGCTCGAGTTCATCAGTCGTGAGCGAGAAGCCGTGCTCGGCCAGGATCTGCTCGCGGCTCTCCCCGTCCGTGGCCGCGGCCACGCGCTCCCGGAAGGTCGCATCGCTCTTCATGCGCTCAACGAGATCTCGGACGCTCTCTGTCGACATGTCCCTCTCCTCTCGGCGCGGGCGGAAGCCGTCGAGCGACCGCCCGCAAGCTCTCTTCGCATGCATTGGTCAGTAGTGGCAATCGGCTCTGCCGGAGGCGCGCTTGAGTTCGGCCGCGGGCGCAGCCGGCGGCTCAGCCCGCGGATCCGTCGTCCTCGTCGAGGGCTGCCGCCAGGCCTTCCACACCCAGCACCGCGCGCAGGCGGTCGTAGCGCCGGCGCTCGATCAGCAGCAGGAGCGCCGGCGGCTCGGGCAGGCCGCCGTCGATCGCAGCCGGGGCCGCACCTGGGTCTTTCGGCCGCAGCCTGAGCCGTCTCGCGATCGTATGCTCCGGAGGCCGGTCACCGGCGTGCAGCAACCGCCCCAGGAGGACCCCATGGCCAAGTACCTCAACGTCGGGATCGTGCAGATCGCGTCGAGCTCCATGAACCCGGACCTGGACGCCCGCAAGCGCGAGAACTGGGACAAGCTCGCCTTCTACTTCGACCAGATCCGCATGATGAGCCCCACCGTGGACCTCGTCATCGGCCCCGAGCTCTACGTGGACGGCATCGACCCGTACAACTGGAACGCGATGGCCGAGCCCATCCCCGGCCCGCTCACCGAGATCATGGCGGAGAAGGCCCGGCAGCTCGGCGTGTGGCTCTCGCCGGGCTCCATGCTCGAGAAGCCGGAAGAGGGCGAGGTGCCCTACAACAGCGCCCTCCTCTTCTCCCCCGAGGGCGAGATCGTGCTCACGTACCGCAAGACGTACATCCCGTACCCGCTGGAGCCGTCGCGCCCGGGCAACGAGTTCCCCGTGTTCGAGATCCCCGGCGTGGCCAAGGTGGGGTTCATGATCTGCAGCGACGGCCACGCGCCGGAGGTCGCCCGCAACCTGATGTTCAACGGCGCCGAGGTGATCCTCAAGCCGACGCTGCAGCCGCACTGGATCGGCGGGCTGGACAACCTCACGCCCTTCACGCAGGTGCGCGCGGCGGAGAACCAGCTGTACGTGGTCAACGTGAACCACGCGGTGCCGGTGGGCATGGGTCACTCGTCGGTGGCCGACCCCGAGGGCCGCATCGTCAAGGAGCTGGGCGAGGGCGAGATGTGGACGCTCGCCAGCCTGAACATGGACGAGGTGAAGCGCGCCCGTGAGGTGGGCTCGCTGGGCTGCTTCCCCTTCATCCGCATGGTGCGCGACTTCCAGGAGATGGGCGTGCCGCTGGACGGCTGCTACCGGCGGGGCATCGCCGAGGCGCCGGTGTGGGACGACCTGCCGCAGAAGATGTGGATGGCGCCCGACCAGGTGGAGCGGTTCAAGGACTGAGACGGGCGCGCCCGACGAGGCAAGCGCGCCGTCTCAGGACGCTCGGGCGACGAGGCGCACATCGGCGCCCAGGGCGTCGGCGATGCGCTGGAGAGTCTTGGCAGTGGGGCTCGTCGAGCCGCGCTCGATGCGGCTGATGTCGCCCTGGTCCATGCCGCAGCGTTCGGCCAGTTGCGCCTGCGTGAGACCCTGCCGCTCGCGCAGGTCGATGAGTTGCAGCGCGATGTCGTAGGCGTGCTCGAAGGTCTTGCGGCCAGTCGTCGCCTGGCGGCGGCAATCTCGCGGCGCTGTCGGCGCTCCGAGGGATCTTCAAGCGGTCCAGTCGCATCGTCCGCGAGTACGGGGTGAAGCTGCGGCCGAAGCTGTTCAAGAACGTCGGCCCGTTCGCGACGCGAGCGGAGTCCGAGGCCGCCGAGAAGCGGCTCGCGGAGAAGCTGCGCCGCCGCGGCTACGCCGTCTGGAGCCGCTGATGCAGCGCTGCACCTTCTGCAGAACGGAGATCGGCAGCGTCCACTGGGCGTTCGACGGCGTGAGCGAGCCCAGGGACAACGACACCATCGCGGCTATCGTGGGCGCCGCGGCCGGCGCCCTCCACGGCGCCGCGGCCCTGCCGGCGCGCTGGGTCGACCAGCTTCCGGGCTACACGCGCGTGCACGACGAGGGCGAGGTGCAGCAGATCATCGCGCGGGCGAGGGAGCGGTGGGGGTGACGGTTGCCTGCGACGCCTGGCGGCCGCTCTCCCGCGACGAGGCGCACGTCTGGCGAGAAGCGATGGGCGCGGACTGCGCCGTCAGCCGGCCGTGAGGTGGATCTCCGCGTCGAGCGCGTGCGCGAGCGCGCCGATCGTCTTGAGCGTCGGGTTGCCGTTGCCGCCCTCGATGCGGCTGATCTCGCTCTGGCGGATGCCGGAGGCGACGGCGAGCTGTTGCTGCGTCATGTTGCGATCGCGGCGGAGACCGATGAGATCGGAGGCGAGGCGGTAGCGGTCCTCAAGCATGCGCAACTGCGCGACCGCCTCCGGGCCTTCGGCCTCGGCCTCGGCCACCACTTCGGCATAGAAGTCGTCGAACGATGTCAGGACGCTCACCTCCTCGACTGGAGTATCGGTCATAACCGATATCGCGTCAACGCTCGGCGGCTTTCTCACGGCAGTCTCCTCGACCTGGACTCTCGCAGACGCGCTCGCGCCTTTGTGATCTCCCGCTGCTGCTTGCGTGGACTGGGGTCTCTGCCCTTGTCGTAGCCGCCAAGGACCAGGATGACGCGGGCGCCGGTGGCGTGGCAGAAGACCCGGAGCAAGATGCGTCCGCCGGGCCCCGACGGGTCACCGGATCGACCTGGTTGAGAACTCCGTTTGCGGCGGAGCGACGCCTCGTCCTCGTCAAGCCGGAACTCGAAGAGGCCATGCCCCAGGTGACGACCGTAGGGCGTCGCACAGGCGCCGAGTCCGTGCGAGGCGAGGACCAGATGCAGGGCTGCCGCAAGGGCTCGGCGCTTGTATGTCGTCAGGTGCCGCATCCATTCGCGAGCAGGCACGCGTCCGTCGGGCGACCGGTAGAACTCGAGCATGAACGGACCGTCGGGCATGGCCGCGATTCTGGTCCAGCCCGCAGATCTGCGACAGGATCACGATGAGACCGATCGGGTGACGTTGGCCGGCCGGCAGGGTGCGAACCGCCTGGGTCAACGAGTGTCAACGCTGCAAATCGGCCGTCCCCGCCGGCCGCTAGAATCGTCATCCGCAGGACCGCATGCGCTGGATCGAGCTGTTCATGGAGCACGAAGGACTCGGCTGCGTGGCGGTGGACGGGAGGGTCTACCGGGGGGTGCTCGGCTGAGGCCGCCCCAACGTCCGCGCTCTGGAGGTGCTATGATCAGCACCAGAATGTTGATGCTTTCTGGAGGCGACAATGGCGCGTGGCGTGAAGTTCTCGGAGGACGTCGTTCCGCTCGGCGATCTGAAGGTCAATCCGGGCAAGATCGTGCGCCGGGTCGATGAGACGGGTCGTCCGGTCCTGCTTACCAGCCACGGC
>Ga0172370_10000932_pt1 | contig 45496 bp, 36 predicted proteins | sample LakKiv5m_FD_114538 | JGI IMG/M metagenome (GOLD analysis project Ga0172370, IMG submission 114538) | Freshwater microbial communities from Kabuno Bay, South-Kivu, Congo - kab_022012_11.5m | ecosystem: Environmental > Aquatic > Freshwater > Lake | place: Democratic Republic of the Congo...
GAGCGGGCAGAAATTGTTTTTGGATTTTAAATTTCCCTTCAAAATCCTTGCCGAAGCCGAGCCCCGCCTTTGGCGGGGCGAGGCAACAATCGCCCAAAATCCAAATTTTGAAAAATGGCGGAGAGTGAGGGATTCGAACCCTCGATACCTTGCGGTATACACGCTTTCCAAGCGTGCGCACTAGACCAACTATGCGAACTCTCCAACAATATTATCTTAGTTTAATTTGTAACTCTTGTCCAGATTATAAATTTTTTAAAACCCTCTACAAAGAGAGGGTAAATGTGCTTATTTACTTGTCTGGCGTTTCCGGGGTCTGGCCTGAGGGTTGGGGATTTTTTTGCCTTTCCAGCTCAATGCGGCGGATCAGGTCTTTGAAGTCCGCCTCAGTCGATTGACCTGTCTTAATGTCCGCCTTTCTGTCGGAGGCATGATTGATCGGAGCGCCTTCTTCCTGGTTATCATCTTGCTCGACTTCATCATCCGCTACTTGTTGGATAACTTGCTGTATTAATTCATGATGGTATTCCAGACAAGTTGAAATTGCCGCAGTTATATTTTCGCAGTAATTCTTAGCGGCCATGGTCGCGATATTAAGCGAGGGTAATAATGTCAGGGACTGGAAAAAAACTCCTTGCGTTGACTGGAATTTAAACAAGACCAATTCAATTTGTAATTCCAAATTCATATCAGCAAATGATTTTATAAAGTCATCATTCAGTACCCGTCGACAGTCGTCATCAATCAGCTCGCCGCTATAGTTGTTGATAATCATCGAGTGGCCATGTTTATCCCGGTATTTAATCATCTGTGGCTTGACCATAGTTTCCTCCTTCTTGGGTGCTTGTAGCCAATACTTAAAATTGATTAAAAGATCTGTAAAGTGCTGCCTATCATCTTAGTCAAATAATACTTTTTGTCAAGTTATTTAATGTTTGTTATAATTTTGCTATAATTAAGTCAAGAAATAATCAACAAATATATGATCTGTTTCAATTGCAAGCGCCAGATTTCGGACAATATGCCGAATTGCCCGAATTGTGGCGCCCCCATTGATCCGCCGGTGCAATTGGGTAAGGAAATCAAAGTGAGGCGCTGGCAAAGATGGATTTTTTATGTAATTTTTATCGTTTTGTTTCTGGCAGCAGTCGGCTTTGCCGCCTATGTCTATAACGAGAATGCCGGGCTGTTAAAGTCGTCAACTGACCTTAGCGCCTCATTAGCCAAGACGCAGGCTGATTTGGCGACGTCGCAGACCAATTTGGCCAATCAGACCACCCAGCTACAGCAGACGCAGGGGCAGTTCACTCAGCTACAGCAGCAGGCCGCTCAAAAGCAGACCGAGCTGGATCAGAAGACCACCCAGTTGCAACAGGCGGCGCAACAGAATGATGACTTGGTGCAGAACTATGACAAGGTCTGGAGCGTACTCTCGGCGATTAATGCCAATACCTTCAACACCATCGTTCAAATGGGCGTGGGGATTTCTAACAAGGATTTGGCTCGTATTCCTGTAGCTGATTTCAATTTGGGCGCAGGGACAGATACTGACTCAGATGGTTTGTCTGAATTGGCCGAAGAGGCCTTTGGCACCAATCCCAATAAGCCCGATAGCGATGGAGACGGCTATAATGATAAGTCGGAAATCATCAATGGCTATGATCCTTTGGCTAAAGACAAGAAGCTGCCGATTGACTTGAAGTTTGCTGATTCGCTCAAGGGCAAGATTCTACTGCAGGTTGAAGGTCACAACGAGGCCTGGTATGTGTCGCCTAAGGATGCCAAGCGCTATTTCCTTGGCCGGCCAGCTGAAGCAGTCAAGGCCATGGAAGGAGTGCAGAAACCAGGGGCTCCGACGACTACAGCCACAAGCACTAGATAATTATCCTAAAAAGAGTGCCACCGATCAGGCGCTCTTTTTTTGTTTTTTTAAGTAATTTGACAAACATACCTTGACAGCTATTTTGTAAAGAGTTATAGTTAAATTAGCACTCTGGTAGTGCGAGTGCTAATTAGGAAAACATCCAAATTTACATTATTGTCATCCTGAGGGAGCAAAGCGACCGTGAGGATCTTATGCTTTTACCACGGGATCCTTCACTTCGTTCAGGATGACACTGACTAAATGAATTACCGCCAAGACAGCCTGCTTAAGGCAATTGTGGACGAATACATCAAAACCGCTACGCCAGTGGGATCGACTTTGATTGCTGAAAAATATTTTCCCGAATTAAGCACTGCCACTATCAGAAACGAAATGGCCGAGCTGGAAGCCGACGGATTCATTACTCAGCCGCATGTCTCGGCTGGCCGCATTCCCACGTTTGAGGGATTCAGGCATTACATCGAGGGCTTGAAGGCCGACCGCGACCTACCGGCCAAGGATGAGAGCAAGCTGGACCGGCTGCCCCTAACCGGCGACAGGGAAGATATCAAGGCCTTGGCCAAGAAACTGTCCGAGCTGTCCAATGATGCGGTGGTGGTCGGTTTCAGCCCTTTTGACATTTATTTCACCGGCCTGTCGCGATTATTTTCTCAGCCGGAGTTCATAGATAATGATTTGGTGCACTCGGTCTCGCTGGCCTTTGATGATTTGGACCGAGTGATGGAACAGGTTTTCGCCCGGGCCGGCGAGGACTGCGAGATCGCCCTGGGTGAGGACAATCCCTTTGGCGATTCCTGTTCCGCGGTTTTTTCCAAAATAAATACCGAGGAGGGGGAAATGGTCATTGCTATTCTGGGGCCGACGCGCATGGATTATTCCCGCAACCTTTCTCTGTTTGATTATTTGCAAAAACGATTAAACTCAAAAAATATCTAATTATGCCAGAAGAAAAAACTATTAAACAGTTGCAGGAGGAATTGGCCAAGGAGCAGGCGCATGCTGCTGAGCTTCTCTCCGGCTGGCAAAGAGCCAAGGCAGATTATCTTAATTTAAAAAAAGAGCAAGAAAAACTCGCTCAGGAGACGTTCGGCTGGGCCAATGCGGCTTTTATGGCCGAGATTCTGCCGGTTTATAATCATTTCAAATTGGCATTGGCGCACATTTCGGAAGAACAGAAAAAAGAGGGTTGGGTTGAGGGCATAATTTTGATTCAGAAGCAGTTTGCGGATTTTTTGAATAAATACGGGATAAAGGAAATCAAGACGGTGGGCGAGAAATTCGATCCCAATCTGCACGAGGCAGTGTCCCACGAAGAAAAATCAGGATTTGAGTCAGATCAGATTTTTGAGGAAACCAGTCCGGGGTATATGTTGGAAGATAAGGTGCTGATGCCGGCTAAAGTTAAGGTGGCGAAGTAATTAAGAATTATGAATTAAGAATTATAATTGTTCTATTATTTTTTAATCTAAACTTGAAATTAACTAAAAATAACTAATATGAGTAAAATCATTGGAATTGATTTGGGCACAACCAACTCGTGTCTGGCGGTCATGGAAGGAGGCCAGCCGAAGGTCTTAGAAAATAAAGAGGGCGCGCGCACCACGCCATCAATCGTGGCCATGGCCAAGACCGGCGAACGCCTGATTGGTGTTAGTGCCAAGCGTCAGGCCGTCACCAACCCCAAAAACACACTGTTTTCTATCAAGCGTCTGATTGGGCGCTCTTGGGACGACCCTGAAGTCCAGAGGGATTTGAAATTGATGCCGTTTGAGATCAAGAAATCAGGCAATGGCGTCAAGGTGGCGATGAGCGGCAAGGATTATAGCCCGCAGGAAATTTCGGCCATGGTGTTGTCTAAATTAAAAGAAGATGCCGAGGCCAAGTTGGGCGAAAAAGTCACCGAGGCGGTCATCACTGTGCCGGCGTATTTTAACGACAGTCAAAGGCAGGCGACCAAGGATGCAGGTGAAATTGCGGGTTTAACAGTTAAGAGAATCATCAACGAGCCGACTGCGGCCGCTTTGGCTTACGGTTTTGACAAGAAACAGGGCCAGCAGATCGTGGTTTATGATTTGGGCGGCGGCACTTTTGATGTTTCCGTTTTGGATGTGGCGGCTGATACTGTTGAAGTCAAGTCAACCAACGGCGACACGCATTTGGGCGGCGACGATTTTGATCAGAAGATCATGACTTGGATTTTGGATGAGTTCAGGAAGCAGGAGGGGATTGATTTGGCCAAAGATGTTACGGCCTTGCAACGGGTCAAGGAAGCCGCGGAAAAAGCCAAGATTGAATTATCCACCAGTATGGAGACGGAAATCAACCAGCCGTTTATCACCATGGGATCGGACAACAGTCCCAAGCATTTGAATCTGCGCCTGACTCGCGCGCAACTGGAATCATTAGTAATTGATTTGGTTAATGCCACTTTTGAACCGGTCAAGAAGGCCTTAAGCGATGCCGGACTCTCAACCAAGGATATTGAGGAAGTAGTGATGGTTGGCGGCATGACCCGCATGCCTTTGGTGTTGAAGAAAGTCGAGGAATTCTTTGGCAAGAAGCCGAACATCAGCGTCAATCCTGACGAGGTTGTGGCCTTGGGCGCGGCAGTGCAGGCCGGCGTTTTGCAGGGTGATGTCAAAGATGTTCTGCTTTTGGATGTGACGCCTTTGACTTTGGGCATTGAGACCTTGGGCGGCGTGGCCACTCCTTTGATTGAAAGAAATACTACTATCCCGACTTCTCGCAGCCAGATATTTTCCACTGCGGCCGATAATCAGCCGGGTGTGGAAATCCATGTCTTGCAAGGCGAGCGTCCTATGGCGGCCGATAATAAGACCTTGGGCAGGTTTATGTTAGACGGCATTCCGCCGGCTCCGCGAGGCATACCGCAGATTGAGGTAACTTTTGACATTGACGCCAATGGCATTTTGAATGTCAAAGCACAGGACAAGGCCACCGGCCGCGAGCAGAAGATTGTCATTACCGCCAGCTCCGGCTTATCCAAAGATGACATAGAAAAGATGAAACGTGATGCCGAGGCGCATGCCGAAGATGATAAGAAGAAGCGCGAGGTGATTGATTTGAAAAACCAGGCCGAGGGCTTGATCTTCTCCTGCGAGCGGACGCTTAAGGACGCTGGCGACAAGGTTTCTACTGACGACCGCAAGTCGGTAATGGATAAAATTGAGGATTTAAAGACGACTCTCAAAGGCGAGGACAAGGACTTGATCAAGAAGAATTACGATACCCTAAGCGAGACGATCCAGAAGATCGGCGCGAGCATGTACCAAAGTCAAGAAAACATTAAAACACAAGAACAGGAAAACAAAAATTCAAATACTACTAATGGTAGCGCACAGTCCGATGGGCCGATTGAGGGGCAATATGAGGAAGTGAACAAATAATTTGTTCACTATTCATCATCACGGCGAAAGCCGGGATACAGGTTAAGAATTTATTTTATTAAATTTAATTTTTATGCCAGAACAAAATCAACAGCCAATGGAAATCAAGATTGCCGATAATTTCGCTGGCGGCGAATACGCCAATAACATGCAGGCGGGATTCAATAAGGAAGAGTTCATCTTGACTTTCTTTAATGTTGTGCCGCCGGGCGGCCACGTTTGCGGCAAGATTATCTCTAGCCCTGGCCATGTCAAGCGCATGGCCGCGGTGCTGGCCAACATGGTCAAGCAGTATGAGGAAAAATTTGGTATAATTGAAGCAGCAGAAAGTCCGAAACAAGAAATTGGATTTAAAGTATAATTTAGTATTTTAATGGCAAAAAATTATTACGATGTTTTAGGCGTCTCCAAATCCGCCAGCCAGGACGAAATCAAAAAAGCATTCAGAAGGCTGGCGCATGAGCATCATCCCGACAAGAAGACGGGTAACGCTGAAAAATTCAAAGAAATAAACGAGGCCTATCAGGTCGTCGGCAACGAGGAAAAACGCCGGCAGTATGACCAGTTCGGCCAGACCTTCAAAGGCGCCGGATCTTCTTCCGGCGGTTTTGGCAATTACCAGGATTTCGCGCGCGCCGGCGGCAACCCTTTCGGCGGCTTCAACCAGGGCAATGTCCGTTTTGACTTCGGCGATTTGGGCGACTTGGGTGACTTGTTTGGAGGGATGTTCGGAGGAGGTCGAACTGCCCGAGAGGAATCTCGTGGCCAGGATCTGCAAATAGAGATGACAATCGATTTTCAAGACGCCGTTTTCGGCGTGGAAAAAGTCATTGATTTGAATAAGCAGATAATTTGCCAAAAATGTAGTGGCAGCGGCGCTGAGCCGGGAAGCAAAATTATTAGTTGTGCAGCTTGCGGCGGCACAGGCCATATTGTCAAAGTCCAGCAGACGATTTTGGGCAATTTCCAGATGCAGAGCGTTTGTCCTGATTGTAGCGGTAGGGGGAGGAAAGCCGAGAAACAATGTTTAAATTGCCATGGCTCGGGGCATCTTAAGGGCTCGGAAAAAATCAAGATTATCATCCCAGCTGGAATTGATAATAGCCAAACAGTCAAATTATCGGGCAAAGGCCAAGTCGGAGAACAGGGAAGAGCCGGAGATTTATATGTTCATATCAGTGTTAGGCCGAGCAAGGAATTTGCTCGCCGCGGCGATGACATCCACTCATCAGTCAATCTCAATTTGAAGCAGGCGATTTTGGGTGATAAAATTAAAGTCAATACAGTTGACGGCCTAGTCAGCTTGAAGATCCCCGCTGGCACACAGAGCGGTACTGAATTTAAATTGCGGGGCAAGGGCGTGCCGCATCTGCGTTCGACGGGTCGCGGCGATCAACTGGTTATGGTCACAGTGGAAATTCCTAAAAATTTATCCCGTGAGAAAAAGAAGTTAATTGAACAATTATAATCCATGCAGACACTTTACCTGATTATTTTTATCATTATTTTATTCATCACTTTGGCCGCTCTGGTAATATCCAGCTCGGTAATTGTCGGTTTGGTAACGGCCAAAGGAGTGCCATTTGTCTCTCTGCCCAAGGCCGATTGGACGCGAATGTGCGAGTTGGCAGAAATCAAGACAGGCGACAAGGTTTATGATTTGGGCTGTGGCAAGGCAAACTTACTGATTGTGGCGAATAAGAAATTCGGCGCCCAAGCGGTTGGCTATGAGATTTCTCTGTGGCCTTATCTCTGGGGCAAACTTAGGATTTGGCTCTCAGGCGCCAAAGTAGAACTTAAGATGAGGAATTTTATGAAGGCCGATATCAGCGATGCCAATGTGATTTTATCCTATCTTTTTCCCGATGCCATGGCACGCCTTGAACCCAAATTCAAAAAAGAGCTGCCAGCTGGCGCCAGAGTGGTTTCCTACGCTTTTTATTTGCCTAAGACAGAACCCCTGCGGGTTGCAAGTTCTACTCAAAAAAAGTCGCAGTTAACTGGCAAACCGCTCCATACCTCTAATATTTATATCTATCAGTTTTAATCTGCCGGCTGGATTGATTTTTAAAATCCAATATGTTAAAGTAGTTTAAGTTTGCCGCCATCGTCTAGTGGCTAGGACACCGCCTTCTCAAGGCGAGAACCGGAGTTCGATTCTCCGTGGCGGTACTAATTTTTATCTTTTTATCAAATTTTATGAATGACAATGACAAGTTCCTACCTTGGATTTTCAAAGGAATAATTTGGGTCGGCTTGGCAGTGATCTTATTTTCCCCGCTTTACGTCAGTTCAGCATTATTTTTTCCTTTTATCGTCACCAAGACTATTGCCTTTCAGATCAGCGTGGAAGTGATTTTTTTGGCATTTTTATTATTGTGCCTGGCGGATGAGAAATATCGCTTGCACAGCAACCTGACTGTGGTTTTGATGCTGTCTTATTTGGTTATTTTGACTATTGCCTCGGCTTTTTTTGGCAATGATTTCTATCATTCATTCTGGTCTAATAATGAACGCGGTGATGGAATTTTACTTTTATTCCATCTTTTTTTGTTTGCTGTTGTCCTGACCGGTTTCTTTCGTTCCGTCAAGGAATGGATGTATTTGTTTGATTTGTTTATTGTTGCCAGCTTTTGCGTCGGGCTGGTGGCTCTGGATCAGTATCTGTCCTTTACCTTTCCCGCCATTTGGACCGCTCATTTGATGCCGTCTTCTGATGGCGCCCGGTTGGCCGCCACTATTGGCAATGCCGGTTATGTCGGAGGTTATATGGTTTTTGGCGTTTTTACTGCGCTGTTTTTGGCTCTAAAGCGTTCCAATTTTGGGGCGAAAAGCTGGTATGTTCTGGTAATTTTGTTGGAATTATTCATCGCCATTCAGACCCAGACGCGCGGAGCTTACTTGGCTTTGCTTCTAGGTGTTACTATCTCGGCAATTTATTTGATGTGGTTTTATTATCAGAATAAATATTTGAAAATTACTTTGGCAGCCTTGATTATTCTGAGCTCCCTGTTTATTGTGGGAATTTTTGTTTTTAAAAACTCTCCCTTTGTCCGCAATCAGCCAGTACTAACACGTATTGCTTTTACTTCTTTAAATGATGCCACTTCTAATAATCGTCTGGTCACCTGGGGCATCGGACTAAAAGGCTTTTTGGATAAGCCTCTTTTGGGCTGGGGCCAGGAAAATTTCTATCAGGTTTTTGACAAATATTACACCACCAGGAACACTGAGCAATGGTTTGATCGCTGTCACAATATGATTTGCGACCGCGCCATTACTGGCGGTATCCTGGGATTGCTGTCTTATCTGGCACTGCTACTTTTGCCTTTTTGGGCGATTTGGCGTTATTACCGCAAAGAGTATGCCGACCAGACCGGAGCAAATAAGGGAGAAAACAAGTCTCGACGCTATCTGACACCGATTATTTTTACGATCTTAATTATCGCTTACATTATTCAGAACATGTTTATTTTCGAGGCCCTGGTGACTTATGTACCCCTGGTGATGGTGCTAAGCTTTGTCGGGCTTTATAGTCGCGGCTGGGATTTTGACTGGTTTGACAAAAAGCCGGTCAAGGCGACTGCCGCGGTGATTGGCGGAATTTTTATGGTGGTGGCAATATTTTATTTTAATTTGGCCACACTTTACGCCAACATTGACTTCATCAAGGCGCTGACAGCCCAGACTGCTAATTTAAGCGACAAGGTTAATGCTTTTGAGGAAGTGATTTCCCGCGGCACCTTGGGCAATCAGGAGTATCGTCGTCATTATGCCAATTTTTATGAGCAGACGATTACCAATTATTTATCCGATCAGCAAAACCGGAGTAATGAAGCCGATCAGCAATTGGCGGATTTTGCCAATAAAATGGAGGCGCAGTTTAATAACCAATTGGCGGAAAATTCCCATAATGTCTCCAATTATTTGCTATTGTTAAGATTTTATAATCTTTCTTATTATTTCGATGTCAATCGCCTGTTTAAAGCGGTGAGCATCGGCGATACGGCGATTTCTCTTTCGCCGGGACGGCCGCAAATCTATTATGAAGTTGCCACCTCTAACTATTATTTGGGAGTTTATTATTTGAGCATCAATGATGAAACCAAGGCCAAGGAGCAATTTCGCCTGGCAGTGGATAGGTTTTACCATGGTGCCAGTCAGAATATTAGACCCGGCTTGGCTTTTGACCAGCTGACGCAGTTCTTGTCGGCTATAAGCGCGAATTCAGTAGCCAAGCTTTTTGGCCAGGCCTTGGTGGAGGCGCCGATTGGCGACACCAAAATTTCTGATTTGACTTCACAGCTATACCAGTGGCTTAATGATTCGGCGCAAACGGATGATGACGCAACTATTCTGGGCCGGCAGGAAAAGCTCAAGGGGATTTTGCAGTGGCTCTTGACTGTTGATCCGAAAAATTCCGAACTGCAAAAACAGTTCGATGCTTTAAAGTAAATATTAATTAAAACTCCCTCGTGTTATGTGAGGGAGTTTTTTTATTACGTTTAAGTTTGATAGGCAGCCAATGTTTCCGATAGCATTTTCTCCTGGCTAAAATCTTTTTTTACTTTATTTAATCCCGCCTGGCCCATTTGCCGGCATAAATTTTGATCTTGAATCAAGAGTTTAAGTTTGTGCGCCAGTATCATCGCATCTTTGGGTGGAACCAAAAAACCGGTTTTTCCATCATCGATCATCTCTGGTATGCCGCCGACATTGGTGGCGACTATAGGTAAGCCAGCGGCCATGGCTTCAAGAATGAAGTAGGGAGTTCCTTCTTTAAGTGATGATATGACTGCGATATCCATGGCTTTGAGGTAGCTGGCGGCATTTTTTATCTGACCGGCCAGCATGACATTTTTCCCTAGGTTTAATTCTGAAATTTGTTTTGTTAGTTCTTGCCGCAATTTGCCATCGCCGATAATAATTAAAGTAACTGGTAACTGATAACTGGTAATAAGTAAATTGACTGCTTCGATTAAATAATTCAATCCCTTATTGGGATAAAAATTAGCAATAGCGCCGATAATAATTTTATCGTCAAGCGTATAATCATTTAATAATTTTTTAACAGCTTCTTCCTTACTGAGGAAGTTTAGTGACTCAACTTCCACTCCGTTGTAAATCACTGACATTTTGGAGGGGGTGGTGATTTTTTTCTTCAGGCCGATCTGCCGGTCAAAATTAGAAATGCAAATAAATCGATCTTTGCAGCCGGCAGTTATTTTTTCAATCCAGAAATAAATTGACTTGGTGAGCGGCTTGAGATCTTCATTAAAAACCCAGCCATGCACGGTATAAATCACTTTGGCGCGATGTCTGGACAATCTGGCGGCCAGGGATCCGACCACGCCCGCCTTGGTGCTGTTTAGGTGGACAATATCTGGTTTTTTTTCTTCGATCAGTTTTTTGATTTCCCAGACGGCTTTGCAGTCGGTAAAAAAAGAAATTTCTCTGACCAGGTTTTTTAAAGGAATAAAATCAATTTTAAGAGCTGCGAGCTTATCTCTAAGCTCGCCGATTGATTCTTGTCCGCCGGCGACAGTGACTTCCAGCTCAGGGTTTTTTGCCAAAGCCGACGCCAGAGTGAAGACGTATTTTTGGGCGCCTCCCCAGGAAGATTGGGTAATGATGTATAAAATTCGCATAAATTCAGCACCTTGATTTTATTGGTCATTATCTGCTATAATATTAGGGTAAAAATATATCTTTGGCAAGTTCAATAAATGATTTTACTGATTATTTATGGGCAAAAAAATTGGCTTTATCGGCCAGGGCTGGATTGGCAAAAATTATGCCGACGATTTCGAGAAGCGGGGTTACGAGATCGTGCGCTACGCACTGGAATCTCCCTATATCGATAATAAGGAGAAGATTAAGGAGTGCGATATTGTATTCATCGCCGTACCCACCCCCCAGCACTCTCAAGGGGTTTGATAATAGTATTTTGCGCGATGCGATAAAAAAAATGTCGGACAGGGGAAAATCGCGGTCATCAAATCGACAATTATGCCCGGGACCACAGCCCTGATCCAGTCGGAAAATCCTGAAATTTATGTTTTTCATTCGCCGGAGTTTCTGACAGAAATGACCGCCTCCTATGACGTCGCCAATCCCAATCGTAACATTATCGGCATTCCGATTGATAATGAAGATTATCGCCAGCAGGCAATGGAAGTCATCAATGTCTTGCCGCGCGCGCATTACCAGTTAGTTTGCCGCGCCGAGGAAGCGGAGCTGATTAAATATGGCGGGAATTGCTGGTTTTATTTTAAGGTCATTTACGTAAACATGCTTTATGATTTGGCTCAGAAGCATGATTGCAAATGGGAGATTTTGCGTGATGCGATGGCTGCTGATCCTCGGATCGGCCGGACGCATTTGGATCCAATTCATAAAAGCGGTCGCGGCGCAGGCGGTCATTGTTTCATTAAAGATTTTGCCGCTTTTAGCGAGATGTACGAGCGGGCAGTCGGTGACGAATTGGGTAAAAGCATCTTAGACAGCTTGAAAGCCAAGAACATTGATTTGTTAGTCAAAAGTGGCAAGGATTTGGACTTGTTAAAAGGCGTTTACGGCGAAGAAATATTAAAAAAATAATTTGCTACGTAATTTGCTACGTAGCATGTTACGTAGCAAATTTAGCTTATCCATGGAAAAGAATAAAAAAATTTTGATTTTTTCTTTGGCTTATAAACCCTTTTGGGGTGGTGCTGAAGTTGCTATTGGAAATATTACTAAACGTTTGCCAGATTATGATTGGCAGATGATCACTGTCAATCTCGATGGTCGGCAGAACGAAGAGGAGCAAGTTGGTAACATCAAAGTTTATCGACTTGGTCACGGTAAATTAGATAAGTATTGTTTCCCTTGGTTAGCATACAAAAAAGCCAAGGAACTGCAGGCACAAAATAATTATGATTTGATTTGGGCGATGATGGCTAATCAGGCAGGATGGGCAGCCAAAAAATTTAAGAAAAAATTTCCTAATATTCCTTATTTATTGACTTTGCAAGAAGGTGATAGTTTATGGGATATTTGGTTGCGTACTTGGTTCATGCGGCCGCTTTACAAAAATATTTATCGCTGTGCTGATTATATCCAGGCGATTAGTAGTTATTTAGCAAATAGAGCTGAAAAGCTCGGAGTATCTAAGAAAATTATAAAAATTGTACCTAATGGCGCACGTTTTCAAAAAATTAAAAATGAAGATAAAATTAAGAGGGAATATTTTAATTATAATCAATTTGTAAATTATAATAATTTATCTGAAATTAATTCTAATATTAGAAAGTTAATAGCAATTAATCAAAAAAATAATTTAAATAATGGAGATAAGTTAGTAATTACTATTTCTCGATTAGTTAAAAAAAATGGTATTGAATATTTGATAAAAGCAATGAAATATTTACCAAATAATTATAAATTGAGGATTATCGGGGATGGCAAATTAGAATCCAAATTAAAAAAATTAGTAAAAAAACTAAATTTAAATAGTCGAGTATTTTTTTATGGTAATGTTAATTATAAAAAATTATGGAAATATTTCCAGTGGAAAGAACGAGTTTTTGTTCGGCCATCTTTGACAGAAGGATTAGGTAATGTATTTTTTGAAGCAATGTTACTGCAAACTCCAGTTATTGCCACGCCAGTAGGTGGAATACCTGATTTTCTTAAAGACGGGGAGACCGGCTGGTTCTGCAAGGCCAAGAATCCTAAAAGCATTGCTGATAAAATTTTGTATGTGACAGATAAAAAGAATAAAGAAGAGGTTCAAAATGTTGTGTCTAATGCTTTAAACATGATTAAGAAAGATTATGATTGGAAGAATGTCGCTGAAAAACTGAACACAATTTTTGTTCAGTTAAGTAAGCCCAAAATTTTAGTCGCCACTGGAATTTATCCGCCAGACATCGGCGGTCCAGCCACGATGATTGGTCAGCTGGTAGGAGATTTGAGAGTCAAATTCGATGTGCCGGTTATCACTTACACCAGCCAAGATAAGAAAGAGGTTATAAATCAAGTAATATTCATTCCCAAGGGAAGAGTTTTTAGCCGGCTGCGATATTTGTGGGAGATGCTCAGATTATCAAAGCGGGCTCAAATAATTTACGTCACGGATGTTTATAGTGTCGGCTACTTTGCGTATCTGATCAAAAAATTTACCGGTCGAAAGTATATTGTTAGATTTGCCGGCGACAGCGCCTGGGAGACGGCCACCGCCAACGGCTGGACCACTGATTATATCACCGATTTTGAGAAGAAAAAATACCGTTGGAGGATTGAACGATTGAAGAGTCGTCGCCGGAAAATTTTATTAGACGCTGATAAGATTATTGCTGTGAGTAAGTTTATGGGCTCTTTGGCTGAATTGATTGGTGTCAATCCAGATAAGATCAAGGTAATTTATAATTCCGTCGATTTTCTTTACAATCCGGTTTATTCCAAGACGCCGGAGGATCTGATGCCGAGCGATGGCAAAGTCATTATGACCGCCTGCCGTCTGACCAAATGGAAGGGTGTGGATTTGCTGATTAAGGCGTTAAAAAGCATCCAGGCGAGCGGCAAAACCTATTTGGTGATTATTGGTGACGGACCGGAAATGATTAATCTCAAAAAAATGGCGCAGGATGAAGGCGTTTCTGATCTGGTAATTTTCAAGGGACGCGTGCCTCATGACATGGTTCTGTATTACTACCGTCAGGCCGATGTTTTTGTGTTAAACACAAATTATGAAGGCCTGTCGCATACATTATTGGAAGCGATTAAAGCAGAGGCGCCGATTGTGGCCACTAGTGTCGGCGGTAATCCGGAAGTCATTGAGGACGGCAAAAGCGGTCTGCTTGTAGAGTATGGCAATCAGAAGCAATTGGCTGAGGCCATTATCAAGGTTCTGCAGGACGGCAAATTGGCGGAAGAATTTGTCGCCAACGCCGCAAAACGGCTGCCGGATTTTTCTTGGGCTAAGACGATCACTCAGACGGCGGAAGTAATCAGAGATTTGCTATGAAAAAAGTCCTGCTGATCAATCCCGAATTCAACATCATTAAAGACAATTACGACAGTTCCATTTCCGTCGGCTTGTTAAGCATCGCCAGTTATCTTGATTCTCTGGACATGGAAGTAAGGATTATCGACGGTGTGAGGCAGAAAGATTATTTGGCTTTAATCCAAGACGCGGCCAAAGATTATGATTTGATCGGCCTGTCGGTCATGACCATGCAGATTGCTAGCGCCTTAAAAGTGAGTCGGTTGATTCGCGAAGCCAATCCCCGGGCCGCAATTATTTGGGGCGGCAGCCATTCGACTTTTTTTCCCGAGCAGACGATCAAGCATCCGGATATTGATGCAGTGGTTGTGGGCGAAGGCGAATTGACCATGGCTGAGCTGGCTGGCGGCAAACCGCTGGGCGAAATCAGGGGACTGGTTTACAAAAAGGACGGCGAGGTTGTTGTTAATCCGGCGCGAGAGCTGCACAATCCGGCGCTTATGCCCTTGTTCAATTGGGATTTGGTGCCCAAAGAAATCTTGTATCATCTGTATCTGATCCCTTCGCTGACCTCGCGCGGCTGTCCGCATCGCTGCACCTTCTGCATCAATGCGATTTTAAGGAATGGCTGGCGCGGCCGGACTGTCAATCAGGTGCTGGATGATCTGCGCGTTATTGAATCAAAAGAATATTTCAAAGGCAAGAAATTGCGCTTTTGGGATGAGAATTTTTTTGTCGATTTTGGACGCGCCAAGGCGATTATCGATGGCATGATCGAACAAGGTTTGGAAATTCCCTGGGAAACGACTATTCGGGCCGGCTATATCAAGCCGGGAATAGTAGATGATGAACTGATGGCGAAACTGAAAAAATCCGGTTGTTATCTTTTGTCATTCGGCGCTGAATCCGGCAGCCCCGAGATTTTAAAAAAGATAAAAAAGGACGTGACGCCGGAAGAAATCGTCGATTCCGCCAAGTCCTGCCTAAAACACGGCATTATTCCGCAGTATTCTTTTATGATCGGCCTGCCCGGGGAAACTGCTGCCGAAATGTTTGAAACCTTGGGGCTGATTGATCGGCTGGTTAAATTAGGCGACGAGGTGCAGATTTTAGGCCCCCAGGCCTTCCGTCCGTACCCCGGGTCGGAATTATACGAGGAATGTCTAAAAGCCGGCTGGCGCGAACCGCAGTCGCTGGAAGAGTGGGCGGAAATCGCCGCTGATGAATTGAGTTATCTGTCGGTCAAAAATTTTCCCTGGGTCAAAGACAAAGATCTGGTCGAATCGATGGAGGCGTATGTCCGGTTCGGCGCCCTGCCGTTTAAGAGCGCGATGGCCTCGACCATCACTTCAAAAAAGTTTTTAAAATTCTGCTTTATCTGCTTGTGCAAATTGCGCTGGAAACTCAAGTTTTTTGCCTGGCCGGTGGAATTCAAGTTGGCCAAAAGATTCGTCACCAAATAATTTATGAAGATATTGGCTTTGGGATTGGACAAATCAGCATTGGACTCGGCCTCGCCGCTGGCTCAGCGGCTGATTAAGTATGGCCAGGTTTTAGATCGCTATGATTTGCTTGTCCCCGACTCGTCAGGCAAGTCGCAATCACCGAGCGAGAAAGTCCATGTCTATGGCAGCGGCGGTGGCGCCAAATTGGTCCAGTTGATCCGACTTAAATGGCTCGCCGCAATTTTGATCTTAAGGAATCATTATGATCTGATTTCCGTCCAGGATCAGCATTATTTGGGACTCTTGGCCTGGATGTTGGCCAGGTTTTTCGGGCTGGGCTTGGAAGTGCAGGTGCATGGCTGGGAAAAGAGATCTGGTTTGAGATTGGCCATTGCCAAGTTTCTGATCGGACGGGCGGACAGTATTCGCGTTGTCAGCGCGAGATTAAAAAATGACATCGTGAACAATTTTTGTGTTCAGCCGGAAAAGATCACGGTTGTGCCGATTTTTGTGGACAAACCGGCGGGGGAATTGCCGCCGCTTAAACAGTGCAATCCCGACAAGTTTGTTTTTTTGACCGTGGGTCGTTTGGTACCGGTGAAGAATATTGGATTGCAGATTGAGGCGATTTGGCATTTACATCAGAAGTTCCCTCAGGCTGAGTTGTGGATTGTTGGGGAGGGGAGGGAGAAAAATGAATTAGAACAAAAAGAAAAAGAAAATTATGAGAGAGTTGCAGCAAATTTTGAAATCGGTAAGAAAGTTAAATTTTTAGGTTGGCTTGACGCAATGGAGTTGGAAAGGATTTATAACCAGGCAGATTGTTTTCTCTTAACTTCTAATGAAGAGGGTTATGGTTTAGTGGCTGTGGAAGCCGCCAGGCATGGGTTACCGATTATTATGACTGACGTCGGTTTAGCGGGAGAATTTATTAAGAATCAAGAAAGCTGCTTGGTGGTTAAGCCATATGATTCCGAAACATTACAAAAATATATGGCTGAGATTATGTCCAATCAGGATTTAGCTAAAAAATTAGGTGAAAATGCCAGGCGAGCCGCTTGGAATTTGCCTGATCTTAAGACTAATTTGCAACTATATAAGCAGAGTTGGCAAAGAGCCGCCGCGGCCTCCGGCTTTAAAATTAAGAAATTATTGAGAGAGCACGGTTTTTATCTGGCGATGATTCTGGCGGTGGCAGCCGTGGCCGTTATTGTTAGATTTACTTTTCTGCCTTTTACCACCGCGGCCTCGGACAGCGTCCAATATATGGAGACGGCGCGGTATTTTCTTGGCCAGAATGCAGTCGTTTACCCCCAGCGCATTCTAAAGCCCCTGGCGCCTTTTGGCATCGGGCTGTTGTCATCCTTTACGGCCGGCAACATGGAGACCGCACTGCTGGCAGAGTCGGCAATCTTTTACCTCTTATTGGGTTTGGCGATCTATTGCTTGCTCTATTTGTTTTTTAAAGATAAAAAATCGGCGATGTGGGGTGCGATTGTCTATATTTCCTCCTATCCGCTGCTTAAGTTCGGTCTGGATCTGTACACTGAAACCGGCGCGAATTTTTTCTGGGTTCTGTCCATCATTTCAATTTGGTTTTATTATCAGAAACCGACGCGTTGGCAATTTTATTTTTGTAATTTCATAGTCATGCTGGGTTTGTTGTGGAAGGAATACAGCTTGTTGGGAACGGCCCTGCTCTGCCTGGTGATTATGTTTCATCCTGCAATGCCGCGCCCGGAAAAAATCAAAAAAATCATCCTGTCGGCCGCGCTGGTCTGCGGCTGGCTGATATTGATACAGCTTGTTGTTTTTGCCAATTATCATTATTCTTATCTGAATTGGTATCATGCCGGCACTGATATTTCCGAAGGCACTGATTATCATCCTTATTTTATCATCAAGAGTTTGGTAGCTGTTTATTTGTTGGGTTGGGGACTAGTCCTATTGGGCTTAAAGAACTGGTCGCGCTTCAGCCAGCAACAACGTTTTTTCATCAAATGCCTTATTTTGCCGTCAATGATGTTTTTGCTTTGGACAGGTGTTTCTTCCCGGCTGTATTTTGTTGTCGCCCCCCTTTTGACTCTTTTGGCTGTTCAAGGTTTGGGCGACAAGCGGCTGCAAAGACCCGCCTATAAATTGGCCGCTGTGTCGGTTATTGTGGCGGGAAATTTTTATTGGCTTTTCGCCAATGATATTTTCAGATCGCTTATACAAATGAGCCAGTGGCGCTGATTATGCCAGAGAAACAAAAACAACTTGATTGTCTGTTGATTTCTCCGCCGGTTCATTATCGCGATGGCGATAATATTTGGAAGGAGATTGATTCGAATTTTCCGCCGTTGGGCCTGGCCTCAATGGCCGGCTATGTGCGCAAATTGGGTTTTGGCGTGGAGATAATTGACTGCAATATCGTCGCGCCGTCAGTCGAGGCCTTTGAATCTTATTTTATCGCCAATTATAAAAACGCCGGCAAACTGCCGCGAGTCATCGGCCTGACCGCCTCAACCTGCTATGTCAAGAAGGCCTACCAGCTGGCGGAGATTTGCCGCCGGCTTTATCCTAATTCCATTATTGTTTTCGGCGGCGCCCATGCAACCTTCTTGAGCGATGAGGTGATCAACAAGCCCTTCGTGGATATCGTGGTCATCGGCGAAGGCGAGCTGACCCTGGCGGAAATTTTATCCGGACGCCCTTTGGCGGAAATCCCCGGAATAGTTTATAAGGAAAATAACGAGATCAGGACAACGGTCAGGAGACAGAGGATTGCTGATCTGGATGCTTTGCCGCTTCCGGCTTATGATCTTCTGCCGATGGACAGATATCGGCCGGCCAAGGGTTCATACAAAAAACTGCCGGCAATGAGCATGATGACCAGCCGCGGTTGTCCCGGCCGCTGCACCTTTTGCAACAAGACCTTGGGCGAGCAGATGGTTTTCAAGTCGGCTACCGGCATCTATAATGAAATCAGGCATCTGGCTGACAATTACGGCATCCGTCAGATCATGTTTTATGATGACACCTTTACTGTTTTCAGGCAGAATGTTATTGATCTGTGCAATTTGTTGATTAAAAATGATCTGGAATTGTCTTGGACTTGTTTTGCCCGAGTGGACTATGTTGATTTGGAAATGCTGAGATTAATGAAACGCGCCGGCTGCCATCAGATCATGTACGGCGTGGAGAACATCGATGAAACCGTCTTGAGAAACATCAATAAGAAAATAAATTTGCCGCAGGTGGTTGAGGCCGTCAAACAGACCAAGGCGGCAGGCATCGAATGCCGGCTGGCTTTCATGGTCGGCAATCCTGGAGACAACAGGCAGATTATCGAGAAGAATGTCGCCTTTATCAAGAAACTCAATCCGGATTTGCTGATCGTCAATATCGCCACGCCCTACCCGGGCACGGAAATGTTCAAGTGGGCTGACAGTCGCGGTCTGCTTTTGACTCATGATTGGGATGATTTTAATCTGGCCAGGCCGGTGATGCGTCTTCAAAACCTCTCGGCTGAGGAAATTTCCGACTTGTACAGATTAATGTATCGCAGTTTTTATTTCCGGCCTCGCTACATGTTAAAGAAAATATTAAATATCGGCTCATTTGAGGATATCAAAGTGCTGTTGGATGGGGCATCAGCGTTGTTCTCATTCGTTTGGCAGAAAAAATAATTAATCATAAGATCTGTTATGAAACTTTCAATTGTCATACCGGTTTACAACGAGCAAGACACCATTCTCGAGTTGCTTAATGAGGTGAAAAAAGTCGATCTGGGCGAGATAGAAAAGGAGATAGTCATCATTGACGACGGCTCCACTGACCGGACGCGAGATGTTCTCTCTGGCTTGGATTCGAGTTTCAGGGTGTTTTTACAGCCGCGAAATCAGGGAAAGGGAGCTGCTGTCAGGCGCGGTTTTATGGAAGCGTCAGGCGATTTTTTGATCATACAGGACGCCGATTTGGAATATAACCCTCAGGAGTATGGGGAAATGCTCAGGCCGATTTTGGACAATAGAGCCGATGTGGTCTATGGCTCGCGTTTCGTCAGCAGCAAGCCCCATCGCGTTTTTTACTTCTGGCACTACCTGGGCAACAAAATGCTTACCTTGATGTCTAACATGTTGAGCAATCTGACTTTGACCGACATGGAGACATGCTACAAGGCCTTTAATCGCAGGGCCGTTGATTTCCTTAAGGGTCGGCTGACTTCCGATCGTTTCGGCATTGAGCCGGAAATCACCGCCCTGGTGGCTCAAGGTCGTTTTCGGATTTACGAGGTTGGCATCTCTTATTCGGGCCGCACTTATTCTGAGGGCAAAAAAATCAATTGGAAAGACGGCGTGGCGGCTTTCTGGTATATCATAAGGTTTAATTTATGGAAATAGGCCCGGTTCGCGCCACGCGGGGTTTCGGTTTTTTGGAAAATTTCCTTGCCCGCCTGCGAGCGAAAAAAGTCGGCAGTTTGATCCCTCGGCGGCTGGTTAGCGGCAGGATTCTGGATTTTGGCTGCGGCTCTTATCCTCATTTCCTGCTGGCGGTAGATTTCAGGGAGAAATACGGTCTGGATAAAAGCCGGAGCGATTATGCCGCTCCCGGATTGCAGATTCAAAAATTTGATTTTGGCGAACAAGAGCGTCTGCCCTTTCCGGACGGTTATTTTTCCCTGGTTACGGCCTTGGCTGTGGCTGAACATCTGGATCCGTCGACAGCTCAGAAATTATGGTGTGAGATTCATCGCGTGCTTCAGCCGGGGGGGTGTTTCATCCTTACGACTCCGGCGGCGCAGACCAAAGGCCTTCTTGAACTGATGGCCCGATTAAAATTGGCATCGGTCGAGGAGGTGGCCGACCATAAGCAGTATTATGATGAGGGGATGTTAATCGGGCAACTTTTATCCGCCGGTTTTTCATCTGAGAAAGTAAGAGTATCCAGGTTTGAGTGGGGGGCAAATATCCTGGCTCAGGCGGAAAAATAATTTATGAAACTTTTAATTTTGACTCAAAAGGTTGACAGGGAGGACGACGTGCTGGGATTTTTCCATGGCTGGCTTTTGGAATTGGCAAAAAAATTCGATCAGATTATTGTCATCTGCCTGTCTGAGGGCCGGCATGACTTGCCGTCGAATGTCTTGATTTTGAGCTTGGGCAAGGAAACCGGAAAGTCGCGCCTGAAATATCTGAGGAATTTTTACAAATATATTTGGCAATACCGGAATGATTACGACGCGGTTCTGGCGCACATGAATGACATCTATGTTGTTTTGGGCGGTCTACTCTGGCGACTGTGGCATAAAAAAATTTATCTCTGGCGCAATCACATCAAAGGCACTTGGCTGGCTTATTGGGCGGCCGGATTGTCTCGGACGATTTTTTATACCTCGCCGTTTGCCTTTGTTGCCCGTTTTAAGAACAGCCGGATTATGCCGGCCGGCGTCGATACCGAGATGTTCAAGCGCGATAGCCGTGTTGTCCGGGAGGAAAATTCTTTTTTTTATCTTGGCCGTATTTCACCGGTCAAAAAGATCGAAGTGTTTATTCGCGCCCTGGCGGTTCTTAAGGATAAAAATATCAGTTTTAATGCCTATGTCATCGGCGATCCTCCGGCCAGAGACAAGGATTACGCCGCCCGTCTTAAGGATGAAGTCGCAACAAGCGGTTTGTCGAAAATGGTCTCGTTTCTCTCGGGTGTGCCTAATTATCAGGTGCCGGAAATCTGCAACCGCTATCAGATTTCAGTGAATATGACCAACTCCGGCAGTTTGGACAAGACAATTCTTGAAGCCATGGCCTGCGAGAACCTCGTTCTGGTTTCCAATCAGTCGTTTGCCGGAAAAATCAATTCGGATTTCATTTTTACAGAAGACGATCCTGCCGGGATGGCGGCGAAGGCTCAAATATTGCTGGCTTATAATGAAGATAAAATTATCGGGGCCGGAAGCACGCTGCGGAATTTTGTCATCGGTGAGCACGCCCTAAGCAAGCTGATTGATCGATTGGCTCATGAAATAATTGATTAAAATTATGAACCGTCAAATTGTTTTTAAGAATAAAAGCGAATTGATCGGGAAGCTAATACATAAAAGCGATGTTGTTTTGGACGTCGGTTTTTGGGGGCAGGGAGTAAAAAATCAGGACCCAAATTGGCCGCATCGGCTGATTCAGCAGTCGGCCGCTGACGTGTACGGCCTGGATTTTGATTTGACCGATGATTTTATAGCCAATAGCAAAATTGGGCATTATTTCAGAATGAATGCAGAAAATTTCTCTCTCCCCTTGAAAGTAGACGTTATTTTCGCCGGCGACCTGTTGGAACATCTTTCCAACCCCGGCTTGTTTCTGTCTGCCTGCCGCAAGAGCTTGAAAGATGGCGGTCGTTTGATCATGACAACACCCAATTGTTTCAATTTATTCAATTTAACCGAGAAAGTAAGCAAAGTCGAACCGACTGTCAACAGGGATCATACTTGTTATTTTAATCTCAAGACGCTGAGACAATTACTGGAGAAGAATGATTGCCGGATTGTTGAATGGGGTTATGTCTATTCGTTGGAAGTCAGATTCCAAGAATCATTTAAGAAGATTATTTTGAATTTTGTCTACCGTTTGCTGTATATTCTGACTGATAAATATTTGGAAACGATTTTTGTTGTGGTAAAATTTTAATCATGACTATTAAGAAAATTCTAAAATATCCGATCTACTTGGCATTAAGTTGTCTGCCAGCCGTATTGACGGCTAATCGCGCCAATGTTTTAATGTATCATTCCATCAGCGATGACGGACTTTTTTTCTGTGTCAAGCCGGATGTTTTCAGAAAACAAATGACTTACTTGGCGACGCATCGTTTCAACGTCGTTTCCCTGGATAAGCTGTTTGAATATTTTTTAAGCAAGAATATTCCTCCAAAAACTATCGTGCTTACTTTTGATGACGGCTATGAGGACAACTATAAGATGGCGTTTCCGGTCTTGCGGGAGCATAATTTACCTGCCACGATTTTTTTGACGACCGGCTGGATTGGCAGCGCCGACAACAAGGTCAAAAAAAAGATTATGGATCTGGATCAAATTAGGGAATTGCATGATTCCGGACTAATTGATTTTCAGCCGCACACGCTCCATCATTTTAAACTCAGCGGACTTGATCCAGAACGGCAACAGGAGGAAATTATCCAGTCAAAGGAATTTATTGATGATTTGTTAAAAAAGAATTGCCGTTATTTCGCTTACCCGCATGGCAGATATACTGAGACGACGATCAGCATCCTGCAAACAGGCAATTTCCAACTTGCGCTGACTACCAAGGGCGGTTTGGTTAATCCTTCCTCTGACCGCTTTCAATTAAAACGCAACGCCATTGATTCGCAGGTTAACACGATGCAATTTAAGGGAATTGTGAAATTCGCCCGGTTTTGACCGGAGTTGAATTTCAGAGCTGTTTGTGTTAAAATCTTTAACTAACTAAATTTAGAGAATTAAATCATGAAAATCGTTTTAATGGTTGCGCCGCGAGCCAGCGGCGAAGTGGAAAGACACGGGTTGCCATTTTTAAACGTCGCCTATCTGGCCGGCGCGGTTTTGCTTGATGGCCACGAGGCAAAAATCGTTGATGCTCACAATTTTGATCTGTCCGTCGACGAGGCGGCAGAAGAAATATCATCTTGGTCGCCTGATGTCGTGGCAATAACCTCAAGCACCCATAACCGTTTCGGGGCGATTGATGCGGCGAAAAAAATCAAGGGTCTGTTGCCGCAGATCAAGATAGTTGTCGGCGGACCGCACTTCGGTTTGACGGCAGTCGATGCGCTGACTGTGGTGCCGGAAATAGATTATGTTATCAAAGGCGAGGGAGAGATCACCTTGCGCGAATTGTTACAGAGCGGTTTTAAATTGGACAAACTGTCGGAGATCCTTGGCCTGGTCTATCGTGATCATCTTGGGCAGATTAAAGTCAATCCTGATCGGCCGTTCATTCAGAATTTGGATGAGCTGCCTCGGCCTGCTTGGCATTTGTTTGATTTGGAAAAATACAGCGGCAGCACGCCGATTGAACCGACCGGCTTAAAGACGATCGGCCTGGCCAGTTCGCGCGGCTGTCCCAGCCAGTGCATTTTCTGCGCCTCCATCGCCCTGCATAAGGGTCGGTTGAGATTTTACAGTCCCAAGCGTTTTGTTGATGAGATCCAGTATCTTTATGATCATTACGGTTACCGCGCCTTTAATTTTTGGGATGATACTTTCTCTGTCAATCGCCAGCATGCCACTGACATCTGCAATGAGATCATCAGCCGCGGTCTGAAAATTTACTGGTATACCCCCAATCGCGTCAATACTGTTGACCCGGAACTGCTCAGGTTGATGAAACGCGCCGGCTGCACCAGGATAAATTTTGGAGTGGAATCCGGCAGTCCTCGGATGCTCAAGCTGATCAAGAAAAATATTACCATGGAGCAAGTGCGTCAGGCAGTCAAGTGGTCGCTCGAGGCGGGTCTGGAAGTGACTCTGAATTTTCTCATGGTTTATCCTTATGAAACCTGGGAGGATATCGCCTTGACCGCCGATGCCATCAGGGAATTCAAGACCATGAAGAACTGCAATCCATCCCATAGTTTTATTATTGTCTATCCTGGAACGGAGTTGGAAATGATTGCCAAGAAAGAGGGGATAATGCCCAAAGATTTTTCTTGGAATTCGCCCTACTTCAATGACAAGCAGGCCATCGCCGGCGAGGATCCATCAGTTTTTTATTTTGAGTGGCCGGGTTTGCCCTTTGATCGGGTCAAGGCGTTTGTTTTGAGGCGATTAAATACCAGGGAGGAACTTTGGCAAAAATTATTTTTCAAAATTAGAAAAATAAAAAATCCTTCTGACGCAGCAACTCTGTTTAAAATAATTCTTAATTATTTGAAATATTCCCCGCGATCGCATAAGGAATCGTTTTCCGCAAAAAAAATCACTTATATCGCCAACGTTCGCATTCCGACGGAAAAGGCGCATGGACTGCAGATCATGAAGATGTGCCAGGCCTTTGCCCAGGCGGAAGCAGAAGTCGAGTTAATCATACCTCGGCGGCTGAATCCGATTAAAGAGGATGCTTTCAGGTATTACAATCTTGAGAAGAATTTTAAGCTCATCCGTCTGCCCTGCCTGGATTTGTTTTTCCTCGACGAGTATCTGGGCAATTGGAGCTTATGGCTGGAGAGCGCGACTTTTTTTATCGCCGTCAGGTTGTATCTATGGAGCCGGGGATCGGATCTTGTTTACAGTCGCGATGAATTATTGGCCTGGTTTGTAAAACCCTGGCCGCTGGTTTTGGAAATCCATAATTTGCCGTCAAAAATCAAACCTTTCCATTTGAAAATTTGGCATCAGGCAAATAAATTAATAGTCATCACTTCATTGATAAAAGAAAAACTAATCGCCAATAATTTGCCGGCAGAGAAGATTCTAGTTGCCGCCGACGCCGTCGATCTGGCTGAATTTGATATTGCCGTTTCACAAGAAGAGGCGAGGCAGAAACTTTCTCTGCCCAGCGATAAAAAAATTATTATTTATACCGGCAGTTTCTATTTTTATAACTGGAAGGGTGTTGATGTCCTTCTTGATGCCGCCTCGATTCTTGGTGATGAGGTTCTGACAGTTTTAGTGGGTGGCAACTTGGAGGAAGTTGAGCGGATCAGAAGAGAATATCCCAGCCGGAATATTATGCCGCTTGCCGCTCAGCCGCATGCCAGCATCCCGCTCTATCTAAAAGCGGCCGATGTCTTGGTCTTGCCGAACAAAAAAGGCGATGCTGCTTCGGAGAGCTATACCTCGCCGCTTAAGCTGTTCGAATATATGGCTTCTGGCCGACCGATTGTCGCCTCTGACCTGCCATCGTTAAGGGAGGTGCTAAACGATGGCAACTCTTTGTTGGTTGAACCGAACAACCCCCAGGCGTTGGCTGACGGAATTATGAAAGTTTTAAATGACGCCGAGTTGTCAAAAAATATCTCTGCGCGCTCTCTTGAGGATGTAAAAACTCGCACCTGGCTTATCCGCGCGCGGGAGATTTTGAGATTTATCTGGTAATTATGTACGAAAAAATATCCAATAGATTGAAAAATTACTGCCATGATTGCCAAGTCGGAGAGTTGCGTTTCTGGCTGATTGTGGCGTTATTTTTTACGTCGGAGCGGCTGATTATTTTCATGACTTTATGGCGAGCCAGTTTCGACAAGGGCGGTTGGCAGAATTTTTATAATCTAGCGCAGTCAGCACCCGCCACCTTGATGTTTTTATTCCACGAACGTTGCGATTGGCATCCGCCGTTGTATTATTTTTTCGCCTCGGCCATTCATTACATCTTCGGCGGGCAATTTTTCATTTATTTTTTCCAGTGCCTTCTGGCGTTTATCGCTCTGGTTCTGGCTTACAAGACGGCCCGTTTGTTTTTTGACGTCAAGATTTCGCGCTGGGCGGTGTTTATTCTGGCCATTGAACCGTATCTGGCCCTGCATAATCTGCTTTTGGCCAATGAGAATCTGTCCCTGCCTTTTTTTCTGGCCGGCGTTTATTGTTTTTTTGCTTTCCTGAGATTCGGCCGTCCCTCGATTCTTTATTGGTCGGCCGCCTGGCTCGGATTGGCTACCCTGACACGCCCCAATTATCTTCTGCTTGGTCCAATTCTGGCAATCGGCCTGCTGGCGATTTACGCCTGGCGCCGCTATTTTCCCCTGACGTCTTTGTCGCGGCTGAATTTCAGGGCGTTTTTGGTAAAATTGATCGTTTTTATGCTGGTTTTTGGCGCCGTGCTTGTTCCCTGGGCGGTTCGCAACAAGATCGTCTACAATCGGTTTACCGTCTCGCTGATGATTTCCACCAACTATTATTTCTATAATTATTCCACGCTGACGGCGGTCAAATACAATCTGCCGGCTGAAACAGCGCACAAGATGATTATCGCTCAGGCGGATGACGTCCTGGGGCCAAATGTCGGCGATCAGGGAGATTGCACGGTTTTTAGCTTAAGCGACTTAAATCGTCAGATGGATTATTATAAAAAAGAGGCCCAGCGACAGCTCTGGGGCAATTTCCCGCTCTATCTCAAGATCCACCTGATTAAGACCGCGCCGTTTTTCCTTCAGCCGGGCTATTTGGAAATGTATGCCACCTATACGGGCGATTGGGCCAAACCGGACATAACTGGCGCCGTTCTTTCCGGCAATCTTTCCGCAATCAGTAATTTTGTTTTTAATCTTAATCCCAAAATCATCATTTATCTTTCAGGCATTGTTTTTTGGCTAGTTTGTTCGCTCAGCCTGATTTTTTCTCTGGTTTATTCTTTTTTCAAGGATCGGGACAAATTCCTATTCTTCCTTATCGCTGAAGCGATGATACTTTATGATGCCCTATTGGTGGCAGCAGTTTTTTCCGCCCGCTACCGTTTTCCCTATTACATTTTTTTCTTTCTGTCCCTGGTCTATATGTTTTCGATTATTGGAAAATATCTGGCAAACAGCAAGGGCCGCCCCCGCCGATTAAAAACATTTGTCAGAAGAATCTCGTGGTTGAGCCGGCCGATAAAAATTTTTTATGATTCCTGGCTGGAAACAAAAACCCGCCAACGGGTGAAAAAATTTTTAAGTCAGAAGGAACTGCCTTATACAAAGGCGCCGCCGCCCCATTATACTGTCGGCCATGAGCCGACCATCAGATGCAATTTGCGTTGCAAGATGTGCTATCAGGGCGAGACGCGGGACTTGCGTCAGAGCGAGCTGCCATCTGAGCAGATCATGACTGTTTACCGCAAGCTTTTGGGTCGCATCAAGGAGATAAAATTGGTGGGTGGCGAACCCATGGTACGGCCAGACATCATGGAACTCATCGCCTTCTGGGATCGGCATGACGTCAGGGTGATCTTGCAGAGTAATTGCACCCTGATTAATGATGCCAATATCGAACAGCTTGGGAATTACAAGAATTTGACTGATATCCTGACCTCCCTTGACGGACCTTCGGTCGTTCATGACGCAGTGCGCGGTGTGCCCGGTTCTTATGCCAAACTGGCTCGGGCGCTCAAGCTTATCAGGGAAAAGATGCCTGGCGTGCCGATAACGGTTTTCGCCATGGCGCTAAATGACAATCTCGATCAGTTTTATGCGCTGATTGACGCTGCCAAAGGAATGGGCATAAAGACAATAAATGTTCTGTTCGAGCAGGTGTATGCGCCCGAGGAAATCCATATGACCAAAGACAGGTTCAAATTCTGGGGCTGGGAGGAGGGTAGGGATTACCGCTTGAACACGCAGCAGCGCCAGCCGATTTTCGATCCTGGCCTGGATATCGGGGCATTAAGAAAAAAGTTGGCCAGCATCAGGGCTTACGGTCTGCGGCGTGATTGTTTCATCAATTTTACCCCCTTTAATTTTTACAAACATTTGGATCAGTATCTGGGCAGAAAAAAAACCGAGCGCGTCTTCTGTCTCAAGCTTTTGGAACCGGAACTCAGAATCAATCAGCAGGGGGAAGTGGTCTGGTGCGACGTGATCGAGAAATCATTTGGCAATCTGCTGGACAAGACGCCGGATGAGATCTGGCTGTCGCAGAACTACCAGGATTTCAGGAAGTTTTTGAGCCGGCATTCGCTCTCGGTCTGCCGCCGCTGCTGCAAGGCCTTTTACTACAAATAAATATGTTTTATATCTTCGATTTTATTCGCGAGGTGATGAGAGGCAAGAGTTTGGGCCGCATACTTTTGAATTGGGAAATTAAGAAACGGCTGGCCAGTTTGCGCGGTGAGGTTTTGGATCTGGCATCCGGCGGCGGCGCCAGTTATGATCGTTATTTGCCTGCAGAATTAAAGGTTATAAAAACCGATTATCATAAAATTGCTGGCACCGAGGCGCTTGTCGACATTAATGGGACGTTGCCTTTCGCAGACAATTCCCAGGAAAATATTTTTTTATTCGGCGCGCTTTATATTGTCAGCGATATCGGCCACACTCTTGGCGAATTGCGCCGCATCAAGAAACCATCAGGCATGATTTTTGTTTCTTTGCCGTTTGTGGCCGGCGAAATGCCCGAGCCGCATGATTATTTCCGGCTGACTGGCGAAGGGCTGGTTCAGGCCTTGTCGCGAGCGGGATTAGATGACTTTGAGATCATCCGCGTCGGCGGCAGATTTTCTGCTGCCGCCAATTTGCTTCATTCGTTTTATTATTTTAATTCATTGCGTCTGATTGCTTATGCCGTGGCTCTGGGGTTGGATCGACTGTTTGTCCGGTGGGAAAAGAAACATCCGTGTCCGATTTTGTATTTCTGTATCATTGGAAACAGAAAATTTTGAATTTTTAGCTTAATTCTGTTATAATCCAGGCAGTTTTTGCCGCGTTCTGACTTTATTTTAGATTGATGAAAATGTTAATAAAATGCTAAATTTAGATAAAAAAATCAAAGTATTTTTACTGGTACCTAATTTCCGCAGTGAAAAAAAATCGATCATGAATGTTCGTTTCCGCCAGCCGTTATCTATGGCTATCATTGCGGAATTATTGCGGCAGGCCGGCCACGATATAAAATTGTTGGATGCCAACGCCTTGGATTATTCGGCGGAACAGGTGCTTTCGAGCGTTAATGATTTTCAGGCGGATATTCTGGTGGTTACCACATCGCCGCTTGACCGTTGGGAATGTCCTCATTCTCGCATCAGCGGGATTTTGAAACTGATTGATAGAATTACCGTTAAACACAAAGTGGTTGTCGGCAGTCATGGCACGACCATGCCGGAGTGGATTTTTAAAAATTGTCAGGCGGATTTTGTCGTTCGTGGCGAACCGGAGTTGGCGGTGAAACAATTAGTTGATGCCCTGGCTGAAAATCAGCCGATCACCGCCATCAAGGGTTTGTCTTATCTTCGGGGAGATGAAATAGTTAATAATCCGAGCGAGCGAATCTCTGATCTCGATGCTCTGCCGCTTCCGGCGTATGATCTTCTGCCGATGGACAGGTATTCCAGTAATGATTTCGCCCGGCCATTTAGTATCGTTTTGACCTCACGGGGCTGCCCATTCAATTGCACTTTCTGCCTTAAGGCCATGATGCCCGGACCGTATATTATCCGCAGTATTGACAAGGTGATTGAAGAAATAGAATATCTCATCAGTAATTTTCAGATCAAATCGATTTATTTCCAGGATTGGGAATTTTTTGTCGACAGCGGGAGGGCGGAAAGAATTTGCAATGCCATTATCGCAAAGAATTTGAAATTCAATTGGGGCGCAAATGCCAGAGCCGCTGATGTGGTCAGGTTGAGGGACTTGATGCCGCTGTTCAGGCGGGCGGGCTGCGTCGAGATAAATCTGGGATTGGAATCGGCTGCCGATAAGGTTTTGAAGAAAATCAACAAGCAGCTTACTCAGCATGATTTGCAACAAGCCGTTGGCATCTTGAAGGCCAGTGGCATCCGCGGCAATTATTACATGCTGTTAAACGCGCCTGGGGAGAACCCCGCCACCATCAAGGAGACAGTTGGTTTTATTTTTCGGAATAAGCTGCGCGTGCGGCCCTTTCTTTTCCCCATTCCTTATCCCGGCACGATTTTGTTCCAACAATTAAAAGAGCATTTTCCCCGCCGCCTGATCGACTGGGGCAATATCGAGGATTATGCCGGAACGGTTGAGGCCGCACTGAGTCCCTGGCAGGCGCGATTATATCTTCAGCACTGCAAAAAAGTGTCAGCTTATGGCAATTGGTACTTATTGCGCCCCGCCTTCTGGCGCGAGGTTGCAGCTGGAATTTTAAAAATTGTCCGACCATAAATTATGCTTGACCAATTCAAAAAAATGGCAGTTTTTATTCTGGCTGTCATACTTGGCTGGCTGGGTCGCTTCCAGCCGCGGCGCGATCGCAAGGAGGCAGCAGTGATTTTTTTTAGCGGCAAACTGGGCGACATGGTCTGTTTGACACCGATTTTCAAGGCAGTTAAAAGGCAGCTGGGCGATGGCGAATTGATAATTTACGCCCGAAAAAAATTCCTGCCGATTTGGGATAATAATCCCTATCTGGACAGGAAAATCGGCTTTACCGGCGAGTCCGAGGCGCTGAGGCCCGGTTGGCTCATAAAGCAGTGGTTGTTTCTTAGACGTTATTCGATCGTTTCTTATTATAATCTAGTCAATAATTTTGAAGGCGGAGTTTTGGGTTTGGCGGCGCCAGCCGCTCGGCGGAAAATGGTGATTACCAAGCTTGACGGCCGTTGGCTGCGCCTATTGCATCCTTATTTTACGGTCAGCGAGTATAAATTCGACCGTCAGATCAAGGAATTTTACTTTGAGATTCTATCCTCCGATAACATTATTGTCGATGATAAGAAAAATCAATTGTTTTTTCCAGGCGGATCGGCCTTGGCTGATAATTTCTGGCGTGAGCACGATTTGGACAACCGATTTGTTGTCGGCCTGGCTGTTTCTTCAGGCAAGGATTATTTTAAAATTTGGCCGGCGGCTTACTGGGCAAAATTGATTAATTTGCTGAAGGACGGATATCAAGCAAAGTTCGTCATTTTCGGTCTATCCGGCGAGGCGGAAATTATTGAGACAATCGGGCGGCAGAGTGGCGTCGACTGCCTGGCTGTTTTGGATAGCGAGCTTAACCAGTTACCTTATTATTTGAATAAATGCGGCTTATTCGTCAGCGTGGACATGGGCGTAATCTATATCGCTGACTCTCTTGGCGTGCCGGTGGTTGACATCATCGGTCCCTGCGATGAGAATACGCAGCGGCCGGAAAACAATTACCGCCTTATCACCAACCGAGAAGTTTGCCCGGCCTATTCGAAGATGCTTGATTCGCCCACCGGACATTTCGATGAGATGAAACGTTGCTATGAGTCAATCACGCCAGAACAGGTGTTTGATGCCTGTCGGGAATTAATAAAGAATTAATTAACTCTGATGCATTTTTTTTCCACCACCCCACAAAATTTTAAGGATTGGCGCCGGGAGTTATTCAAGATGAAATTTATTCGCGACACCGTCATTTTGCAATGGGGTTCATTTTGGGATTTGGGTTTATCATTTGTTGCTTCCATTATATACGCGCGACTGCTTGGCGTTGGGACTTATGGAGATTACGCCTTAATTTTCGCCTTTGCCAGCCTGGTTAATCTTTTTATCAATTGGGGTACCGGCTACGCCATTCTGACTCTGCTGGCCACCGCTTATGCCAAAAATGATCGTCAGGAAATTAAAGACATAGTAACTTATTATTTCAAGATCAGCCTGGTTATTTTTGGCACCATTGGCGCGGTGGCTGTTATCTGGGCACCATTTTTATCACAATTACTCTATCATAATCCGGTAATCGGCCAATTGGCGCGGCTGATTATCATCAGTTATTTCTGCCAGATTTTTTTCTCGCTCTTGACCTCGCTGTTGCAGGTGATGCGAAAAATCAAATATTTGACGATTGCCGAAAATGTCAATAAATTTTTTTCTGTCGCTCTGCCGGTTACTCTGGTTCTGCTTGGTTTTGGCTTGCCTGGAATCGCCTGGGGTTATCTTGTTTCCATTGTCGGTTCAATGGTTTTTGCCGTACAAGTTTATCGCCATTTTGCTCGTCGCAACGAATTGGTGCCGCATTTTCGGGATGTTTTGAAGAATTTTGGCCGTGTTAAACTCTCTCGTTATTTGGGCTATGGTTTTGTCATGGCTGCGGACAATAACATTGCCAATTCTTTCGGCTTATGGCCAGTAATGATTCTGGGCTATCTGGCGTCGCCTTCAGATGTTGCTAATTTAAAAATCGCCTTGGCCTATCTGGCTTTGCCGAATGTTTTTCTTGGACCGATAGCGCGTCTGCTTTTGGTGCAATTGCCTAAAGCCAAGGTGGCTGGCTCAGAGCATTTGAAAGCCAATTTTTACAAGACATCGGCAGTTTCTGGATTATCTTATATCATAATCGCTGGCATATTCCTTGTCATCGCGCCGTTTTTAATTCGGTTGTTTTACGGCAGGGAGTTTTCGTCAAGTATCAACATGGTTTATCCACTGGGCCTGAGCGTGATTTTTTCCGGCTTTACCATAGGTATCGGATCGCTCTACCGCACCATCAACAAAAACATCTACGGCATTGCCATCAATCTGTTTGTTATGGCATCGGGTTTTTTTGCTTTTTTGATCTGGTCTCATTGGCTTGAACCGGTTCCCGCAGTGATCGCGTTGGTAATCTATTGGGCCTGGTTTGCCGCCCTTGGACATTTCATTTATTTGCGCAACTATCTGAAAAAATTATCGTGATTATTTTATGAAAATTCTTTTTGCCACTGATGATTTTCCGCCGCTGACCCATAGCGGGCCATCTATTGTCGCTTATAATCTGGCTCAAGGCCTAATAAAGTCGGGGCATGAGATTGAGGTCATTACTTGTGTTGGCCAGAGACATCAAGCTGGCAGCGAAACTTATGATGGCATAAAAATTCATCGCATTTTTTCTAATTATCCGCAACGTTTCAAAAATTATTTCAGTCTGTATAATCCCCAGATAATCAGCCAGTTTCAAAAGTTGATTGCCGCCATCAATCCTGACGTTTGCCATTTTCACAATGTCCATGATTGTCTGTCGTATCATTGCTTTAAGCTTGGCCGACGTCACTCTCGCGCAGTTTTTCTCACGGCGCATGACATGATGCTGATAAGCCATGGCAAACTGATGCCTAAAAATGGCAGTTGTAATTACAAGGTAAATTGGAGAGAGGATTTGATCCGTGCCAAAAAACGTTACAATCCTTTTCGCAATTTGACTATCAGACATTATCTTAAATATGTCGACAGGATTTTCTGCATCAGCAAGGCGCAACAGAAAATTTTGGCTACCAATGGCATTACCAATACCGTCACCGTCCATAACGCCATTAATCTAGATGAATGGCGGGTTGATCCCGCATTCAGCCAGGAATTCAGGAAAAAATTTTGTTTGTTTGACAAGAAAATAATAATGTTCGGCGGCCGACTTAGTATTGCCAAAGGTGGCGATGCGATTTTTGCAGCCATGGCCAAAGTGGCAGAGGTTGTACCCGATGCAATCCTGATGGTTGTCGGAGAAGTTAACGATTATGCCAAAGAATTAATGGCCAAAGCCGGCTCACTGGGACTGGCTGGACGAGTGATATTCGCCGGCTGGCTGAGCCGTGAGAAAATCATGCAGGCATTTTTTTCCGCTGATGTCTGCGTGACGCCGTCGATTTATTTTGATCCGTTTAATTTGTTCAATATTGAGGCGATGGCCGCAGGCAGGCCAGTGGTTGGCACCTGTTTCGGCGGCACGCCGGAGATTATTCGGGATGGTGTGACTGGCTATGTTGTTAATCCCTTGCAAACGGAAAAGTTTGCCGGCAGAATTATCGATTTGTTAGATAATCAGGCGCGGGCAGAACAATTTGGCCGGGCCGGCAGACAAAGAGTTGAAAAAGAATTTTCCGTTGCCGGCCAAGTTCAGGCAACTCTGGCCTGGTATAATAAATTTTTACGCAGTTAGTATGGAGATGCTATTCATTGAAGTTGCAGGGTCAAATAAATTTATCAATAACGGTTTGGCTTATCTGGCAGGAGCGATTGGTCATCGTGTTGGCCATGAGATTATAGACATGAATTATGTAGATTGGTCTGAAGAAAAGTTAAGGCAGTATATTGTCAGCAATAATCCAAAAATCCTCGGTTTTAGCGTCAAGTCGTCCAATGCTTCCAGAATCGCAGCTTTAATCGGGGAGTTAAAAGATCAAATTGGCAGTTTGATAATAGTGGGCGGTCCCCATATCAGCCTGATGGGTCGCAAATATCTGGAAGCCAACCCCGAAATTGCTTTTGGTTTTGCCTTTGAGGCCGAACAGTCGTTGATAAAATTTTTTGACTATTTGGCGGGGAACGGTTCCATTGGCGATATCCCCGGCCTGATTTATCGTGACAACGGCGAAATCAGGTCAAATTCTTATTCTTTCACCGCTGATCTGGATGAGATTAATTTTCCTGATTACAGCCATTTTACAGACATTGATCCCAGAGATTATTTTTCCAGTCATCCTTATCCGCTTTTAACTAGCCGGGGTTGTCCTTACAATTGTATTTATTGTTCAGTCAAGGTGGTAAGCGGCAGTTTTTGGCGTTATCGCAGCGTGGAAAATATTATCAGAGAACTTAAAGAGGCCAAAGAAAAATATGGCATAAATAATTTTGAACTGGTTGATGATAATTTTACCCTGAGTATGGATCGGGCGGCGGAATTTTGTCGAATGCTCATCAAGAGCCGGCTGGATCTAATTTGGGGCTGTCCCAACGGCATCAGGGCCGACAAAGTCACTGAGGATTTGGCGGCATTGATGAGAGAATCCGGCTGTTGTCATGTTTCGCTTGGCATAGAAAGCGGCGATGAACGGGTCTTTAACGGAATTAAGAAAGGGGAGACGCTTGATGATGTTGCCCGCGCCGCTAAAATCCTGATGTCCAAAGGTATAAAAGTCACTGGTTTTTTTATTGTCGGTTTGCCCGGAGATAGTATCGCCAGCACCAGAAAGTCGGTGGAGTTCTACCGGCAGCTTGGATTAAATGGCGGCATCAAGTGGAATTTTCTTGTGCCGTACCCTCAGACCGAGTTGTGGGATTGGGTTAAAAGCAACGGCGTTTTTCTCGAGGATTTTTCTGCCGGCCGTCATTTCTCCAAGACCGGTCATAAAATCGTACCGGTTTTCGAAACTCCTGATTTTCCAGCAGCCAGCCGTTGTCGTGCCTGGAGGATTGCCAATGTATCCACTGGCGCCTATCATTATATATTTAAGCCGCCGCGAAATAAATTTGTTTTTCAGGCCAAAGCCGCTTTATACTTGTTGGTTTATGCGCCGGAAGTGTTGCTGAAAAAAATCACCCGCCGAATTAGAGATTTTATTCGCCCTTTTTAGTTTTATGGATCAAACTCATCCTTTAATAGACATAATTGTCTGCAATTATAATGAGAAATTCCTGACTGCCAAATGCCTTGATTCAGTGTTGAAATCCGATTATACTGATTATAATATTGTCCTGGTCGATGATTGTTCCACCGATGACTCGGTTGATTTTTTTTCAAAGTATTATCCGGGAATCAAGATAATAAAGAATCGCAACAATTTGGGGGCGGCATTGGCGCGCAATGCCGGCATTGCCAACGGTCACGCCAAATATGTGGTGACCATGGATAATGACGCCACATTATCCCCCTTCTGGCTGGGACAAATGGTACGGCTAATGGAGACGGAGCCGCAGATCGGACAGGCGGTGGGTAAAATTCTGCGCGCCGATGATCCGCAACTGATTGCCGCGGCTGGCGGCAGCCTGATGTTTCGCGGACGTGGCTACGATATCGGCTCTGGCGCTCCGGTTGACGAACTGCGCTACAATCAAAGGCGACAAGTACTTTATGCCTGTAGCGCTTCGATGATCATCAGGCGGGCGGTGCTTAATAAGGTTGGCGGATTTTATGGCGGCTATTATCACGGGTATGAGGATACTGATTTGTCGCTTCGGATAAACCTTGCCGGCCACCAGGTGGTCTATCTGCCCGCGGCCGTAAGTTATCATCGCCTAAGCGCCACCGTTGTCAATACCATTAAGCGCCAAAAGAATACCTACTTATTCATGCGCAACCGTCTGCTGTTGATGTTCAGGAATTATGAGGATGCAAGTTTGAGGAAATATCTGCCTCAGAATTTGCGTTTTAATCTGAGGTTGTGTTGGGAACATCCGGAAAATATCCTGCCTTTTATAAAAAGCGTCATCTCCGTAGTTTGTAATTTTTTTAATATTCTTGAGGCAAGAAAAGAAATGAACGCCATCAGGCAAGTTAGTGATCGTGATTTGGCTTCTTTATTCAATCTCGAATGATTAATTATGAATTTTTTAGACCGATTAAAAATTATCAAACAATACTGGTCGCTGGAAAAATTTTATTTCCGCTCGCTGTTTAAAAAGGACTGGCCTCTTTATGGTCTGATTTTTCAGGTAACCAACGTTTGCAATTCCCGTTGCCTGATGTGTTTTAATTGGCAGATAGTCAATCAGGCGGCGCGAGAGTTATCACTCGCAGAAATAGAAAAATTCGTCGGATCTATCGGCACGATGCCCAGCCTTACTTTGGGCGGCGGCGAACCATTTTTACGTCAGGATTTGCCGGAAATCTGTGAAATATTCTGCCGTTTGGCCGGTACGAGAAAAATCGCCATTCCCACAAATTGCCTATTGCCCGAGACAATAATCTCTCAGGCAAAAAAAATTCTGACCCGATGCGATATTAAACTCAAGATTGTCATGTCTCTGGACGGGGTGGGCGAGGTTCATGACGCCATTCGAGGCATTGAGGGGAATTTTGAAAAATTTTTAGAAACTTACAGGGCTCTGAGAAAGCTGGCCGAAGAAGACGGGCGAGTGCAATTCAGTGTCAATACCACCATCTGCAACCGCAATGAAGAAACCGTCATGCAAATAATAGATTTCGTCGACAGCTTGCCGGGTATAAAATACCACACCATGGAGACAATCAGGGGTTCATTCGATCAGAGCAGGGTCAGGGCGCCTGAGCTTAAAAAATATCAGCAATTGAATGACCGTGTTTTATCAAGAAGCAAGACCTTGGCCAACGATCAGGTTAATAAACTGCTGTATAAATATTATCATCGGCTGGCTCTGCGCATTTTGCGCGAGAAAAAGCAGTCGATTCCGTGTCGCGTCTCGTCTTTTTTTCCAAGCATAGACGCCTGCGGTAATGTTTATAACTGCGAACTCTTACCCAGTATTGGCAATTTGCGCGATTTTGACTTTGATTTCAAACGGCTTTGGAGTTCTGACAGAGCCAGACGCCAGCGGCAGGAAATCGCCGCTAAGAAATGCCATTGCACACATTATTGTTATCAATTTCCCAATATTTTGATGAGTCCTTGGCATTTTATTAAAGCGGTTTTTTTTGACAAAGATTGAAGGTATGGAATTTCTAAAAAAATATAACCTCATTATTCTGATCATGTTATTGGGTTTCGCCTTGCGCGCCTGGGGGATTCTTTACGATTTGCCGTTAGTTTCCACAGTCGGAGACGAATTGCCGGCTGTTTCCGCCGCCGCCGGACTTTGGGCTCGGCACAGTTTGATTCCGGAGGCGACGTTGGGAGTGCAATTTCCTTTGCTTCATTATGTTTATGCCCTGGCTTTCCTGCCCTATCTTTTATGGCTATTGGTTTTCGGCGGTTTCAATCTGCTGGCGGTCAAACAGACAATAGCCACGGATCTGAGCGGATTGCTGCTTTCCGCAAGGTTCGCCTCGCTTTTTTTGGGCGTCGCCTCCATTTATTTGATTTATTACATTGCCAATAAATTGTTTAAGAATAAATCGGCGGCCGGATTTTCTGCTCTATTGTTTGCTCTGGAACCTCTTAATGTTGTTTTGAGTCATTTTGCCAGGGTCTGGGGGCCGCAAGAATTTTTTATCCTGTTGTCGCTGGCCGTAACCCTGCGCTGTTTCGGTTCACCCAAGAAGGAAATATCCAATGGGCAATATTTTCTAACCGCCTTATTTATTGTCTTGTCCGTGGCAGTAAACTTATCCGGTCTGGCCGCATACTTTCTTTGGCTTTTGGTTCTCCTGGTTTATCATTGCGGCCTCAACTGGCGGGAATTTTTTCGGTTTTTGGCGAGTAAAAAATCAGTTTGTTTTCATGCCTTGCTTCTGGCTGGATTGGCGCTGATCATGCTTTTGGGCGGCGAGACGTTTGAATTCTATAGGCTGATTTTTTTTGAAATGATTTATCGCGATCCAAATTATGTCGAATCGGGTGTTGTTTATCTGCGTTCCACCCTGCCGATGTGGCAGAGAATCGCTCTTTCTCTGTATGCTTTTTGGCAGTATGAGACAGCAGTTCTGACCTTGCTTCCGCCCGCCTTGTTTTTTTTGTTCAGAAGGAACAAGCAGGCATTCTGGTTTTCGCTCGCCGCCTTGGCTGTTTTTTACCTCTGCTTGAATCCGCCGCTTATCAGTTATGCGCGGCCTCGTTTTCTTGCCATCATGATGCCTTTTCTGATCCTGCCAGCCGCCTGGCTGGCCAGTGAGATTTTTTTGTTTTTGAAAAAACGCCGATTCTGGCCGCTGTCAGTCGCATTCTTGGTTGTTTTGGTGGCGCCAAGTTTGTTTCTTGATTTGAAAAATAATTTTTTAATGAGTCGTAACAGCACCAGTGTTGATCTGTATTATTGGCTAAAAGATCATTTAAAACCAGGAGAGCGGGTTTTTGTCATCGGGACTTACTTGCAGCAAGAGCTTTTGCCTACTAGTGATTTGGCATCGCGGATCAAGCAGTATTCTCCTGAGTATTATTCAGCGAGATTTAGTGTTCTCGACCGGATCAAACCAAACATCTGGCGAAACGGTTATGATCTTTACAGTGAAGGTTTTTTTTGTCGCTGGCCCAATGAGTTAATCAGCCAGACCAAATTTAAATATGTGGTCATTTCAGAAAATTCCGATCTGGGCATCAATCTCTCCGATTTTAAAATTTGCGGGCTGCAGCCGGTAGATCTGTCTGAATCAACGCCAGTTTTTTCGCGCGATACTTCGCCATATTTTAAATATTCTCTTGCGGAATCATATGTGGTGGATGATAATTTATACGTCGCCACCTATGATCCGCTTTTAAATATTAAAAGGCTCGGCCCTCGAATAAACGTCTATGAAATTTCTCAATGATTTAAAGGTAACAATAATTAACGCCAAGTGGCGCCCATTCTGGCTGTGCGGCTTGATGATTCTGGTTTTTTGTTCGGCTGTCGGTTTTTGGTATTCGCCAGTGTTGTTTAAGGGCAGTTCGGTCGAATTGATGACTGAAGAAGTCGTTTTGGCCAGAAATTACGCCCTGACTGGTCGCTATGCCATGGAGAACAAGCTTAATGTGGTCGTGCCGCCATCAGCGGTTGGCGCCGAGGCCCAGCCCAGTTCAAGCGGCAACAAATTCAGCGCAATTTCCTATTCGCTGATTTTTAAACTCTTCGGCTGGCAGGGCTGGAACAATCTGGTTTTTATCGGCGTCGTTATCTGCGCCATCAGTTTAATATTTTTTACTCTGGCGGTCTATGTTGTTTTCGGCTGGCCGGTTGCTCTGATTTTTCCCTTTGTTTTTATTCTTCTGCCTTTCAACGCCCAGACGGCCCAGTATGTCGGCTTTTTGGAATTTGCCCAGCTCTATTTCTCCCTTTTTGTTTTTTTGTATTTTTTCGGCCGCTGCCGCAAACATCATTTTGTCTATTTGGCGATCTCGGGAATTTTTCTGGCCGCCGCCTGCCTGGCGCGCGAGGTCTATTTTGTTTTCCTGCCCATTCTGTTTTTCTGGCAGTTTTTTCGGAAACAAAGCAAAGAACTATTTGCGGTTTTCATTCCCGTCGCCTTGCTGCTCGCCTTATTCTGGCTGCCTTCGATATTCGGCATCGGTTCGCAGAACGATTATGCCAAGATTTTTGTTCAGAAAGACCCTGGTGAACAGGCGCATAATGACTTCCATTATTACGGCCACTTTTATCCGGATCCCTACACCTATCATTTTGATCGCCAGCGCGTCATTGATCGGTTCAATGCCGATATCGCCAATCCGAGTGCCAGTTGGCTTTACCGGGTTGATCGCCTGAAGACGGGTCAGAATATGGGCGTGGCCGAAGTCGGCCTGCTTGGCCGTTTGGTTGTCGGCACCAATAATTTCATGGCCCATGTCTCGAAATTTTTTGCCATTGAATATATCGGCGGGCCGTTGATTTCAATCTTGTTACTCTATGGTTTTTGGGCGCTTAAGGAGCGCGATCGATCGCTTTACGGTCTGTTCTTGTTCTGGCTGGCGGGCAGCGTGCTGATTATAAGCTATGTCGTTTTGGCCATTAGGAATCATCTGATGGATTTTGCCTGGCCGATCGCCGTTCTGATCGCCTTGGCTCTGTCCGATCTGCCATTACTGCTGAGCAATCATTTCAAATTTAAAAAGTACGCAAAAATAGTTTCTGCCTTGATTGTTATTATCGTGTTATACAGCTTGATTCTGGCCAATCATGTTTATTTTGGCCGAGGATATGATGGCAATCGAAATTTGTGCCTGGAATTCCTGGCTCAGAAGGTTCAGGAACTGAATATAGGTGACAACGAGGTAATTGCCGTTGGTGAAATAGACATGCATCCCATACTCAATTATTTGAGCGGCAAGGCAGTGGTTTATTTTGATCCGGCCACGGTGATCCGGCTGGCCGGCGAAGGCAAGTTGCAAGACGCCCTTGATAAATACAACATAAAGTATATTGCCGGTTTTGACGCCTCGACCTCGGCATTCATTATCGCCAATAGTAGCACCACTAACATTTCCAGCTGGCCGGATCCGGCCAAACTCTCGCCGCCGGTCAGTCCGTTAAAGAGCTGGCTGCTTAATTTAATCAAATAAAGATTAGTTTTTAAGCCCACCGCTCCGCGGCTAAACGGCGTTTTTTGGTACCTCGCTTGTCTTGCAAAATTAGCCAAATATTGTTATTATATTTAGAGTCAGCAGATTTTAAAATTTAAAAATTTATGGTCTCTCTGGCAGTTGACCGCAAAAATCCCCTGTGTTATTCCATTGGCAGTCGATTGCGCTTGCCGTATTTTTTTGATGCGATTAGCGATTTGCCCGACAGCGCTATTTGTTTGGACTTGGGTAGCGGTACGGGATTTTTTTCCGTTATTCTTGCCAATCTTCGCCATAAGGTTTACGCCGTCGACCCCGATCAGCTGTCATTAGATAAAGGTAGAGAATTATATACAGATGTCAATATCATATTTTTAAACGGTTGTGCGGAAAAAATCCCTCTGGCGGACAATAGTGTTGATTTTGTCGTCTGTTCTGAAGTGCTGGAGCATGTGACGGATCAGCGGCAGGCCTTGGCCGAGCTCAAAAGAGTCAGCAGGCCGGGAGCCGGTTTTTTTCTGACAGTTCCGGCCAGGGGAGTTTTTGGCAATTTTTTCTTGAGAATCGGCCATGATGAAGGCAATGAGTTTGAATATCATAGCCATCCGCTTTTTGACAGGAAAACAATTGTTGGTTTATTGACTGAAAACGGATTAAAAATAGAAAAATGTTTTTATTCAAAATTTATCGTTGCTGAAGTGTTCATGGGTCTGACAAAATTGGCGCATAATCTCAAAAAGAAAAAGGAGATCTCTGGCCAGCATGACATTCTGATGCCGCCGCTGGTTTACAAGCTGATTTTTCCCTTGGTCCTTGGTTTGAGCCGGCTTGAGGATTGGTTGCTCAGACATTCCTGCCTGCCCGGCCATATGATAGTCGCTTATGGCAAGATCGAGAAATAATTTTTTTTAAAAAAATGCAAGTTTTACTAATCAATCCGCCGCGGCATCATGAGGTGGTGGCTGATAACCCCGCTTTTATCGATGAGGAAAGGGGCTTTAATCCGCCCCTGGGATTATTGTATTTGGCCGCCTATCTTAAAGCCAAGTCCGGCCATACGGTGCAGGTAATTGACGGTCAGGCCGAGGAATTGGAATACGACGGCAGATTTGCTGATCTGATCGCAGCGGCTAATCCCGATGTGGTCGGATTAACGGCCATGACCTTTACTCTGATTGATGTGGTCAAAACGCTTGATTTGGTCAGGATTGCCTCTGAAAAAAATAACAAAAAAATAATTGTGGTTGTGGGCGGTCCGCATGCCTCCATCTATCCCGAGGAAACAGCCCGGCTTTCCGGTGTCGATTATGTCATTGTCGGAGAGGGGGAAATGCCTTTTTGTAAACTGCTAAATGCCCTGGATTCCGGCGAGACCAAACCGGTCGTCAGGGGGTTGGTCTACGTTGACGGCAACCAGGTGATTAATCACGGACAGAATGATTTCATCGAAGATTTGGATTTGCTGCCTTTTCCAGCCAGGGAACTTTTGCCTATCGCCAAGTATAATTCCGTCCTGACCAGTGATCGAATCGTTACCACCATGTTCACCAGCCGCGGTTGTCCCTTCCAGTGCGCCTTTTGCGACCGGCCTCATCTAGGCAAGAAATTCCGCGCCCGCAGCGCCATAAACGTGGTTGAGGAAATGGAACAGTGCCTGAAATTAGGCATTAAGGAAATATTGATTTATGATGACACTTTCACCGTCAATCGCCAACGAGTCCTGGATATTTGCAACGAGATCATAAGGAGAAAATTGGATTTCTTTTGGGATATAAGGGCGAGAGTGGATACCGTTGACGAAGAGTTGCTGCGCAGATTGAAACAAGCCGGTTGCCAGCGCATTCATTTCGGCGTGGAAGCGGGAACGGAAAAAATCCTCAAAGTTCTTAATAAGGGTATCAGTTTGAATCAGGCAGAAGCGGCTTTTGCCGCCGCGCGGCGAATCGGCATGGAAACCTTGGCTTATTTCATGATCGGGGCGCCGACGGAAACGCGCGATGACATCAAGGCGACTTTCGCCTTCGCCAAAAAACTTAAACCGGATTACGCCCATATCACGATTTTCACGCCCTATCCGGCGACGGCGATCTATCGCCAGGCGATTGAGAGAGGAATAATTCCCAACGATTATTGGCGCGAGTTCGCCAGAGAGCCGAAAAGCGGAGTGGTCACCAGATACTGGGAAGAGAATTTCACTCGGCAGGAACTTTTGGATTTATTGGATCAGTTTTACCGTGATTTTTACGGGCGTCCGTCATATATTCTCGCCAAGGCGCTTAAAATCAGGTCTTTTGGGGATTTGATCAAGAAGGCCAAAGTCGGACTAAAAATTTTAAAAATAAAGCGTTAACCATGCGGGTTTTATTCGTCAATAAATATTTAGGAAAGAATACTATTTTCCGTCTGCCCTTTGGCATTCTGTACCTGGCGGCAGCAGTCAAAAACCGGCATCAGGTTTATATTTGCGAACCCAAACGCGAGAATCTGGACGAGGTGATAAAAAAATTCAAGCCGGACATAATTGCCTATTCCATTCGCACCGGTTTTCATCAGTATTATGTCAATCTGAATGAACGGTTGAAAAAGAATTATGATTTTATTGCGATTTTCGGCGGCCCGCATGCGACCTTTTTCCCCGAGATAATCAATCAGCCAGGCATCGATATCATCGGCCTGGGCGAATGCGAGGGATCATTTTTGGAATTGTTGGACAAGATGGAACGCCGGGAAGATTACAGAACGACAAGTAATTTTTGGTTCAAGACGCCGGAAGGCATAGTCAAGAACAAACTCACTCCATTGGAGCAGAATCTGGACTCTCTGCCTTTTCCCGACCGTTCGCTCCTGGATCATCATGACGAGTTAAAGAATTTGAAAATCCATTGTTTTTTCGCCACGCGCGGCTGTCCCTACGGCTGCACCTACTGTTTCAATCATAAATTCAAAGAACTTTATAGCGGCCAGCCCTATGTCCGGCAACGGAGCGTCGACAATCTTTTGGCAGAAATCAATCAGGTCAGGAAGAATTACGATATTGAGAGAATAATTTTTGAGGACGACAATTTCATCATGAATAAGGAGTGGCTAAGGGAGTTCGCCAAAAAATACCCGAAAATTCCCTTCAAGTGTATGATCCGCGCCAACCTGACCGATGAAGAAACAATCGAGCTTTTAAAGCAGGCCGGTTGCATCAGCGTAACCATGGGGATCGAAGCAGGCAATGATCGCATCAGCAATCAAATCCTTAAGAGGAATCTGACCAAGCAGCAGCTGATCGATTGCGCCGTACTACTAAAAAAGCACGGACTTCGGTTCATCACGGAAAATATTCTGGCCAATCCTACTTCCACGCTGGCCAATGATCTGGAAACTCTGGATCTGAATATTGTCTGTCAGCCGGATTTTGCCAATGTTTCGTTGTTGAATCCCTACCCGAGCACGGAGATTTTTGACATTGCAGTAAGAGCCGGGGAATATCAGCCGCACAATTTCAACGATTTTTCTTCTTTTTTCGATTCCACGCCTCTTAATCTTCCTGATCTGGATCAGCGCAAGAATCTACAGCGTTTATTTTCTCTAACTGTGGCTTTTCCTGCGCTCCGGCCATGGTTGCCACATTTGATCAGGATTAATAGTTGTCGTTTCCTTTATTCCGCCGCCTATTCTTTATGGCGCCCCTATTGCCTGATGTTCAAAATAATGCCGCACAAAGTCACCATGCGCGAGTTGTTTTGGCTGATTAGGCGGTATTTAACCGATTAATTTATGAAAGTTTTATTTCTCAATCCTCCCTTTACCGAATACGCCGGCCTCGAGGGCCACGGCGGCAAGGCCTTGCCACTGAATCTCGCCTACCTTGCCGCTTATTTGCGGCGCGAGCGGCCTGACATTGCCCTAAGCGTTCTTGATTGCGAGGCCAGGGAAATGCATTATGAGCAGATTCGCGAGGAGGTAAGAAAAATTAACCCGGATATCGTGGGCATAACGGCGCCGACCCCGGCCTTTATGCAGGTTTTGGAAGTGGCGCGCCTCATCAAGGAAATTTCGCCCATGATCAAGGTGGTTTTGGGCGGCGCGCACCCCACGGCCATGCCCGAAGAAACAATTAAGGAAAAGAACGTTGATTTTTTGGTCATTGGCGAGGGCGAAGTGACTTTTACGGAATTGGTCAATGCGCTCGACAGGAATTTGCCGCTAGAGGACATCAAAGGCGTTGCCTACAAGGATGCTCTTGGCGCGCCGCACCTCAATGAACGCCGCGAACTGATCGCTGATTTGGATTCTTTGCCCTTTCCGGCCCGCGATCTTTTCGA
>Ga0172370_10000934_pt1 | contig 45476 bp, 41 predicted proteins | sample LakKiv5m_FD_114538 | JGI IMG/M metagenome (GOLD analysis project Ga0172370, IMG submission 114538) | Freshwater microbial communities from Kabuno Bay, South-Kivu, Congo - kab_022012_11.5m | ecosystem: Environmental > Aquatic > Freshwater > Lake | place: Democratic Republic of the Congo...
CCTGGGTTCTATGTTCTCTGACCCCGGCAGGCATTCCAGGATCTCACCAACACGATTCCTTTGTATTGGCTTCCGGAACGCTAACACCGTCGCCTCCTGCTTCATCGAGGTAACGAGGCTGAATCGCGTAGGGGAGTGCGGCCTCCCCTGCGCCCCACAGGATTCTCTGTGTACGCTTCGGATATCCTGTTTGGGTCGTCGTTGACTTCCTCCTCCTTATCCGCAACACTCGATACGGGCGGCTGGTTAGGCCTTACCCGACAGAGACTCCCACCCTGAAAGAGACACCAAGCTTCGCCTGGCGCACTGGCGTTTCTCTGCAGTTCTGTCAGGATCGAAGACTGTTTGCGCGGACTGTTATGGCCGTTCAATTGAACACAGGTATGTTGCGACCACACGGAATTAGCGTTTCAGCTTTTGCCCTACTTGATCGGGCATCCAGGATTCCTTTATTCCATTTTTTCGGGAATGACAGATGTAGTCATGCATGCAATTCTCGTTTCCGTTCAAGAAAGGCTATATACCAATTCTGGGAATTAGATAGGTTGCCGGGTTCCCCTAATGCGATAACAAAAGGAGAAGGGTTCAAAATATGGGATGTCCCTTGAGGCCTGGCATGAACACGGCGCATCCCCTCAATCTATCCATCGGACAAAGTCCTCTACCCTCGCTCGAGTTGACCGGAATTCATTAATGGCCGCATCTGGGTCTGGAAGCCCTAGGGCTACTGACACGGCTATGATTTTCGATTCGGGGATGTTCAGGACATCTTTTATTTCGTCCTGATAAGCCGTCACAAGGCCGATTGGACACGAGGCGAGCCCATGGCCAGCCGCTGAGAGGACCAGATATGCTAGGAAGGACCCTATGTCCACTAATCGTTCGTCTGGAAAGGATTCATCGAGGCACAGGAAGGCTGCGGTCGGTGCCCCATAAAACTGAAGGCTGCCTTCATTGACGAACTTTTTGAAATCCATGGCCATTCTTTGAACCAGTGGGGTCATGGCTAGAAAGCATTCCCGCCCTCGTTTAATAAATTTTTCAGCCAAGGGGCGGGACGAGCCAGGACCGCAGGTCAGTTGCCGCTCGGCGTATGATCTCAGGAGCTGTCGAGAAAGCATCTTCAGTTCTTCGCCAAGGGCGACGTGGACTTCCCAGGGTTGCATATTGAGTGCCGACGGCGCGTTTGCGGCGTCAGCGAGGACCTTTTCCAAGGTCTCTTTGGGAATGGATTCTTTCTTGAAAGCCCTTGCGCTTCTCCGTATTCGCATTGTATCAAGCAGGTCCATTATGGATTCCTCCTCGAAAGCGAGTTGGTTATGATTAGTCAATCAGTTTGAGCATCCGCTATCATACCACGAATCAGGTGGTTCATCGTAGAGCTGATGTTGCGGCTTGACCATCGGCAGTCGATTCACTTTTGGTTTTGAACCTGATATGAAGCAAGGATAGGTCTTAGATATATTTCAAGGGATAATTATGATCATAGCGCGCGTATATACTCTCACCCTTTCAGTCGTCATGACATGCCTTCTTGTCATCGGCGGTGCTTCGGCGTCGCAGCAGTTTGCGGATCTTTTCAAAGGGGGATTAGATGCGGAAGACTCGGGAAATCTCGATGCAGCGTTGGCAAAATTTACAGAGGCTCTAAACTTGTCGCCAAATTCTGCGAGGGCCTGGGAAAAGAGGGGGGAGATATACCTCAGAAAGGGTGAGCCGCAATCCGCGATCAAGGATTTTCTTGAGGCTACTAGGCTGGATCCTGGGTATAGCGAGGCGTTTTCTCGGTTGGGATTTGCCTACAATGCGGTGAATAACTACGATAAGGCTGTGGCTGCATTGTCTATAGCGGTCAAACTAGACCCCAGTTCGGCGGAGGCATTCAACACCCTGGGTTTTGCATTCAATGGGAAGAACGATTATGACTCGGCGATACGGAACTTTGATAAGGCGATTCTCCTGAATCCCAAAGATCCCCGGTACTATAATAACAGGGGCTTTGCCTTTAACGGTCTGCATAAATATGAGCAGGCGTTGGAGGATTTCAACAAGGCGATGGAATTAGATCAGACAAATTCGATGTTTTTCAATAATCGGGGCGTTAGTTATCTGAGGCTCAAGCAGTATGACAAGGCGCTGGAGGACTTTGATCGGGCGCTTAAGATCAACTCGCAGTTTGTGTCTGCGTATCATAACAAGGGCATGGCCTACAGCGGCAAGGGAAGACCCGACAAGGCGGTGGAGGAATTCAGCAAGGTAATGGAGATGAATCCCAATTCGCCGATACTCTATAAAGATCGGGGCACCGCGTATCGACAATTGGGGGAATATGAGTTGGCCCTGCAGGACTTCGAAAAGGCAATTTCTCTGGACACCAAGTTTGCTCCTGGTTATGCCTCGCTGGGGTTGCTTCGTGCCACGGCACCCCAGCCGCCCATCAAGAATCCGTCTCTAGGCCTCCGGTTGGCGCAAAGAGCTGTGACCCTCACCAATGGGACAAGTCCGGACATGCTCGAGACGCTGGCGCAAGTGCAGCGTTCGCTCAGCATGTCAGACGCTGCGGAAAAGACCCTTTACCGTGCGCTGCAGCTTGATCCCTCGAACCAAGAATATCAGGCGCTTTTTAGGGAATGGACAGGCCGTTCGCTACCGGAAAGGCCGGCCGTTGTCCGAAAACGATACGGGATCTTTGATGCTCTTTGGTAAACCATCCACGTATCTGTATCCAAGTCCGCGGTGGAGAGGCAGTCTTATGGGCCCACTACACAGAGACATCCATTCGTACGTGCAGGATTGTCTTCAATTCGATCCGCGCATTGGCGATCAAGAGAGAGCATTATTTACCGAGCGTTTGGAAAAGAGTTTTTCTGTGATGCCTCAGACGGTTGTGGATCTGTTCCTCCTGGATGAGAGAAGAATCACAATCAAAATAATGCCGGACACGGGTTTTCCGCTCGGTATGAATACCACGCCGTTTGGAGACAGCGCCGGTAGGACGTATGAGGTCGTCATGCTTCGGGAGCACCAGAATTGGTCTGAAGAGCGTTTTATTGGAGGATTTCTACGTGAACTCGGTCATGTGGTATGCCAAAAACCTCCGGAATCCGAGTGGCCAACCAGGAGGGGAGATCGAGCTCGTTTCAAGGAGCAACTGGAGTACTTGGCAGACACGACAGTGTGGCGATGGGGACTGAGGCACTACAGTATGGCTTATTTAAGCGCGACTTTTCCGCCCCACTGGGTCGAACGTATAGTTGAAAGGGTATCGGAAATGGTGCTTGAAGGAGACAACTGGTGTTGACAGAGATTGGATTGTATCGGTAGTCGAGAGAAGGCACGAGTTATGAAAATAAGGATCGTCATCGGTAAGCTAGAGGCGTTAGCGGAGCTTAACGACACTGTAACCGCCCGACAGATTTGGGACGCGCTTCCGTGGTCCAGTTCTTTTAGTACGTGGGGAGATGAAATATACTTTTTCGTACCGGTGGAAGCCCCGCTGGACGACACTTCCCGAGAATATGTCGAGGTTGGAGCCCTTGGGTACTGGCCAAGCGGCAGGGCTTTTTGCATCTTCTTCGGTCCGACTCCCATTAGCTATGAAGGCAAGATTGTCCCCGCTTCCGCGGTGAACATAATCGGTCGTGTCATTACTGACCCATTGGCTTTCAAAGAGGTCATCGATGAATCATCCGTCACGGTTGAACAAGCGGACGATGAGCCGACCCGGTAAAACCTTTTTTGCGAGGTATGCTATGAATGGAAGTACTTATCAATCTCCGGGGTCTCTTTTAGGCCTGATCCGACAAAGGAAGCCGGTAGTCCACAGTATCACAAACTATGTGGTGATGAACTCCACGGCGAACGTGCTTCTTGCCATGGGCGCTTCGCCGATCATGGCGCACGCACAAGAAGAGATGGAGGATCTGTCCCATATTTCCGACTCCCTAGTCATTAACATAGGCACCTTGTCTCTGGGATGGATTGAATCCATGCACAAAGCGTGTCAGAGCGCCAGGGAAGTCTCGAAGCCTATAATTCTTGACCCCGTAGGCGCTGGCGCCACGCAGCTCCGCACAGAGACAGCTCGAGAACTGATTTTTTTGTACACCCCCACAGTGGTGAAGGGCAATGCTTCAGAGATTTTGTCTTTGGCCGTTGCGGAAGGTTCTACTAAGGGGGTGGACACCATTCATAAGGTGGATGACGCTGTGAGTCAGGCTCGAATCATAGCTCAGGAGACCGGATCTGTCATTGCCGTAACCGGAGAAAAAGATTATCTAACCGATGGTACGAGGGCGATGTTGGTGTCAGGCGGCGATCCCATGATGCAGTATGTCACGGGAACTGGATGCGCTGCTAGTGTGATTGTGGCGGCTTTCGTCGCGGTAGGCGAAGATCCTATTATGGCCGCAGCGTCTGGCCTGGCCTACTTTGGTCTTGCCGCCCAAAAGGCCGTCCAAAAATGCCAAGGACCCGGCTCATTCTGGATGCATACGTTGGACGCGCTTCACGGAATCGAGCCGGCGGAATTGGACGTGGAAGCGAGGATTGATAGGCAATGATCGATCCATCGCAGTGGGATATTTATCTTGTGACGGATCGTTTCTTTTCGCGAGAGAGGTCCATGTCCGAAATCGTCCAAGCAGCCCTGGACGGATGCGTGTCCGTAGTCCAGCTTAGGGAGAAGGAATTGTCAACCCGAGAATTTTATCTTGCGGGTCTCGAGATCCGCGATCTCCTGAGAAACGCCGGCGTTCCTTTGATCATAAACGACAGGGTCGATATTGCTCAAGCCATCGATGCTGACGGCGTACACCTAGGGACATCGGACATGCCTATGGCCGCGGCAAGAAAAATTCTAGGGAAAGAAAAGATCATCGGGCTCTCCATTAATTCCTTGGAAGAACTGAATGACTCTTCGGCATCTATCGCAGATTATCTAGCAATCAGTCCCGTATTTGCAACTCAGACAAAGCCGGACACTGCTCCGCCATGGGGTATAGCGGGTTTGCACAGAGCGAGACTCAAGACGACTAAACCTCTCGTCGCAATTGGAGGAATTTCACATACTAATGCAGCCTCGGTCATAGCTGCTGGGGCTGATTGTGTGGCGGTGGTCACAGCGATTGTCGCCGCGGACGATCCGGCAGAGGCTACAAAGATCCTGAAGGCCATTGTAAGAAAAGAAAAAATTTGCAGACGAGATCTGGAGCATCAATAAATGATCTCGGAGCCAGATACTGTGGAACGCCGGAGGAGATAGATGCGTTCTTGGTCAAGGAACGATCCGGCAAGGTACGACTTCTTGTTGAACGCCAGAGCGTCGGTAATTTCTCAGGGTCATGTATTCTTTGGCATAGTCCCAGAGTAGAATGCCTCGCTTGGCCCGTAATACTTAGGTCGCCTTTATTGTGATTCGTAGGCACCACAGGCGTCGCGGCAATCTCGGATCGCCTAATCCGAGATGAGCGAGGTGCATCCAGTGAGACACTCCTTGGGTGAATCTATACATGTATGAGTTCTATAGTGTTTCTTTATACTTCTGTCGGAAAGAGAGCCGGCGATACGTTAGACCATGATCATCAAATCCCGTTTCAGAGACGGAGAAATCCCCGGTTATTACAACAAAAACGGGGCATGTCGAGCCTGTGTTGATCCGGCATACGAGAAACTCGTGCTCGATACGCACTTCAGTGGGGACGATATTAACTAGCAGCAGATACCCCAATTCGTGATTACTTTCGAGGACGGGTATAAGAGCAAAGACAGCTAACGATCTCGATTTGCTTGCTGAACGAAATGGCTTATCGTTGTTATCTTTCGGAGGCGTTACATGAATAGAGTTTCTATCCACTTTTTCCCCGACGACGTCAAGGTTTCGGTACCTTACGGGACTCTCTTGCTTGACGCGGCGCTCGATGCCGGGGTTTTCATAAAGGCTGCTTGCGGAGGGTCAGGGGCTTGCGGACAATGTAAAGTGCGGGTGGTGAAAGGTTCGGTAGAAGCTCTTATGGAAGAAAAAGTCCACGCCGCTGCTCGGGCGGCTGGATATGTACTTGCATGCCAGACACGAGCAATCAGCGATGTTACTATTGAAATACCTCTGGCTAAAGTAGGCCGAAAGGTTATCCCCAGGGACGAAGCAGAGCGAATGAGACTTACCGCACGTCCCATGGAATCGCCTATAGTTCCTGAGCCGGACCCCATGACCATCAGGGTTTTTATGCATCCTCCAGCGCCTGCAACGCATGACAATGTCAGCGATGACGAAAGGCTAATCAGGACACTTAAGGTCGAACATGAAGTCCATCCAGTGGTGGCGGGGCTTGAAGTTCTGAAGCAGTTGCCCAGCGAGGCAAGGAAAGAGAGTTGGGAGTTCACTGCGTATCTGGAGGTGGAAACCTGTCATGACACTCACAACCCATGGTATCGCATCACCCGTGTTCAGTCGGGCCACGCCACTTATCCTTCCATGGCATTGGCAGTGGATATAGGTACAACATCGCTGTGGGGGGAGCTGGTTAACGTTGATACGGGAGAAGTTAAGGCGCGGGCATCTCGTTACAACCCCCAGATCGCCATGGGCGATGATGTCATCAGTCGAATCGTCTTCGCTCTAAAAAAGGACGGACTTGAACGGCTTCAGGGGCAAGTTGTCAAAGGCATTAACGAGATTGTTGACGAGTGTGTGCAAAAAAGCAACCTTCCCTTGGACTGTATCACGTATATGGTCGCAGCGGGAAACACCGTCATGACGCATCTATTCTTGGGACTGTTTCCCAAAATATCTCCGTGAATGGCCGTATGTTCCTGCTGCGCAGAATGTTGCCCCTGTTCCGGCTTCGGTTCTAGGACTAGATCTTCCTCCACAGACTCATGTTCGTGTGTTTCCCGGTGTTGCTTCGTATGTGGGCGGAGACATCGTTAGCGGGGTACTGGCCAATGGGATGTGGCAGGACGACGAGATGACCTTGTTCATCGATATTGGCACCAACGGGGAGATTGTTGCCGGCAATAAGGACCTGCTCATGACCGCATCATGTTCAGCCGGTCCCGCATTTGAAGGGGGCGGTTTGGAATTCGGGATGAGAGCAGCGCCTGGCGCGATTGAGGGAATCCTAATTGATCCGGAAACCTTCGAACCGATGATCCGAACTATTGATTCCAAGCCGGCTCTTGGAATCTGCGGCTCCGGCATTATTAATATCATTTCTCAGATGTTGAAGATCGGCATCTTAAATCAGAACGGCAAATATGCGTCTGACATCAAGACCCCGAGGATCAGAGAGGGACGCAGCGGGCTTGAGTACGTCATATGCTGGGCCAAGCAAAGCGGCTTGAATCAGGACATAGTGCTAACTGAAGTGGACCTCGACAACATCTTGAGGGCAAAAGCGGCTATGTTTTCCGGCTACACGTGCCTTCTCGACAAGATCGGCCTTAAAGTAGATGCACTCGATCGAGTAATCATTGCCGGAGCTTTTGGCAGCTTCATCAATCTAGATCACGCCGTTACCATCGGGCTGCTTCCGGACATACCTCGAGAAAAGTTCTTGTTCATCGGAAATTCTTCACTAAAGGGGGCTCGGCTGGCCTGCATTGATCGAAAGCTCTACCGTAAATCGCGAGAAATCGCCCACGCAATGACCAATGTCGAGCTTTCTGAAGACCCCACTTACATGGACAACTTTATGGCAGCGCTGTTCCTGCCCCACACAAAGAGTGAACTATTTCCGTCTATTCAACTTGGAAAGTGACGTGAGAACACTCAGAGGGCCTGAAATTGCCCCCAGGTATTTTAATTCGTCTAGAAATTTAGACGATAGAGGATGTTACTGCAAGAGCCCCTGGAAGAAGTGACTGGCGGCATGGGTAATCATCGTCATCTGTTTGAGCTAACATTGTCCCGTCTCCTGGTTATTGTCCCAATTGTGGCAGGGCCGACCATGAAAAAACAGCGGCGCGACTGTACTGTTGAGAACCGATATATTCTTGGCTGCGGCCACAGAAGGAACGGGGCGCCTTACGGCTGGTACGTAGGCTTCGGTAGAGTCAGGGCAAGAGCCAGGGCCAAAATGGGCAGAATCAACATAGAATAAAGAGCTATCATCAAACCATAATGATCCGCGATCAAACCCAAGAGAGCCACTGAAAGTCCGCCGAGACCTATTGCAGCACCCAAGGTCACGCCGGATGCCACTCCTATACGCGATTTGAGATAGCCTTGTCCCAGCAGTACCACCGTGCTCGCGCTACCAACGGTCGTGAACCCTACCAGGCCAAGATGCATCAGCCTCACAACACCCTGCGTGAACAAGAATCCCAGGAACAAAGGTGGGACAGCAACTAAGGAGGCGACGAGCAGCGTCTTCAGCCCTATACGGTCTCCGATATAGCCCCCTAGCCATGACCCTAGGGCTCCGGAAACCATCAGGAGTGTCAATGTAGAATTAGCTTCAGGAATGGACAACCCAATCACTTTAACATAATAGAGGGGTACAAAGGTCATCATACCAAAATATAGGCAGACCCTCAGGACAATCACCACAGTAAGTCGGGCAAAAGGCCCCCATTGAGGGGGGGCATCCCTCTCAGAAATTCGCGTCGACTTCACCGTCGGCCTGAATGAAGAAAGCCTCGGAAGCTCCCTCAACAAAGCTACAGCTACCACAAGGGACGGGATAATCATGAACAACGTACCAGGTAGTCCAAATTTCAGGATCAAAGGTGTCACCATAATGGGGCCAAGGCTGAAGCCGATGGTCCCGCCGACAGTGAAATAGCTCATACCCGCTGCCTTCTGGCCCGACAGGTAGTTGGCAAAGCGGGAGCCCTCAGGATGATACGCCGCGACGCCGAGACCGCTCAGCAGTATGCAGCCTACCAGCACCTCATACCTAGGGGCTATCCCAGCCAATGCAAAGCCCAACCCGCCGAAAAATACGCCAAGCGGCATCAGCCATGGTATGGGATGTCGATCAGAGTAGTGACCTAGAACCGGCTGAATCAAAGACGATAAAATTGTGGCCGCCATTACTACGCCTGAGGCCGCCACATACGACATTCCTCGCTCTGCAATTAGGAAAGGCAGCAGGGCTGGTACGGCGCCCTGACTCACATCATTGAACATGTGGCTCAGGGATAAGAAGGTAAGCCCTCGAACGTCCATGGCAGAGTCCTTCATAAACCCGCCTTCAGAGACCATGGATAAGGATTGGTTGCAGAAACTTCTTTTTTTGGTGAGGATTTATTTTCTTGGGTGAATGTTGACAGGCAAGTTGAGGCCACAAGAAATCTCCTCGCGTTCGTCCGAAGGTCTTTCATTGAGATAATTCAAAATCAGCTGGCCCTCTTGGCAACAATACGGCTTGGCTTGTTATGATTCAAGCTTTCTAACAAAGGCGCTAGTCGCTGCTGGGTTCAAAATCCTCTGTCACGATTAGTCCTATTCTTCATCCCATGCCTTTCTGCTTCGCTCGACCCTCTTGCGTATAACCTCCCAGGTCGGCGTCTTAAGGAATGACGCCTTCCACCCGTTCACCATCCGGATGAACAGTTCATACGGAGCAGCCAAGGTTAGCTCATCAGTTTTCAGGAATTTTCTTTCGGATGGATCCCATCCCCCGAGGACGGCCTTAAGTTTACCAAAGGCAAGATATCGAAGAGGCCACGTCACGATGTTGGCGCATCCTGCGCCGAATGGCGACGCAACCGCCTCGAAATCGTTTGTTACAAAGGTCGCAAGCTGGTGAAGGCCTGCCATGCTCTCCGGTCTAGAAAAGAAGATCACCAACAGGGGTACCTCATTAGCACCAAACAATCCCAATGGCTTAAAGACGCAATATCGAGCCTGGGCCGGGAGAGGATCGATGGTTTCAAAGAATTGATGCGAAATAGCAGCGGACTCGAGATAATACTCGCCTTCTAGTCTTCCCGGAATCCCTGTGGAAATATAACGCGCTATGGTATTTAATTGAGGCTTCAGAAAGCCTAAATAAAAGGCTCCACCAAGACAACCAAAGTGTTCTCGATCCAAGTAGGCAATACCCCTTTTCTTTCGCGCCCGCCAGAGGAGCCCTATGGCGCACGACCAATTTGCATTGATCTCTTGCCAATCGACTCTTTGAGCTGCTTCGTCTTCCACAGAGGGCAGCCGGCCTTGTTTCGGGCAGATGCCATCCACCGGGCGCTGGTCTGTGTAGATCACGCCCATGGGTTCCTCATCTAGGCCGAGTGCTTCGAGGAACTCACGAATCTTAGTGATAGTTGGGGGTCTTGTTGCGTTCATGGAAGCGGCTCCTGGAAGAGACTTTGCCATAACAATGTTGATTTGTTTATACTAGGCGTGAGAATCGGCCGGATTATTGGAGGCGGCTGGCGGATTTGAACCGCCGTATAACGGTTTTGCAGACCGTCGCCTTACCACTTGGCTAAGCCGCCTTTCCATTATTGAATCATTACGTTAGTTTTATTCCGCTGTCAAGACGCCCTTTAGCCGCCCTCATAACCTCGTTTCTATCACCCAGAGCGACTGCGTCATGACACGCGTAGACTTGTTTGCATTATCAAAAGCCCAGCATGTTTTGTGTTCATTATCCCTTAAGGGAGTCGTGACAGGAAAGGATTTTTCAGATATGTGATAGATAGCGCATCAATGGACTGTCAGTCTTGGGCTGCTACTTTATGTGTAAACGTGTCGTGTTAGGGCCTCAGCATTTTAGGAAGATGTATATGTATAATTGACCGTATTTCTACCGCCATGAGGGACTCGAATGCCACGAGAGTCATCATGCTTGGACCTCATGGAAGGACGCAATACTGATTCTTACCAAAGCGGAGCGCTATGTGTTTTCCCCGCAATGGATCAGGTTTTCGGCCATTTAAACACGATCTCCGGTGCTTCAAACGCGACGTGAGATAGGTGATGCTATTTCAATTCTTAGTTACTTTGGACAACCTTTATAGTCAGCCATCAAACCATGTCTCATGAACTTACTATGACTCCTGTTCTGGACCCCTCGTCGCTCACACCAATGATGCGCCAGTATCGTGAGGCAAAGGATCGACACCCAGATTGCATCCTTCTGTTCAGAATGGGAGACTTTTACGAAATGTTTTTTGATGACGCTGAGCGCGCGTCGAAAATTTTGGAAATCGCCCTGACAACGCGAGACCGAAACAAACCTGACAAAATTCCCATGTGCGGTTTTCCCCATCACGCATCGTCCAGCTACATTTCGAGGTTGCTAGGGGCCGGAGAGCGGGTGGCAATTTGTGATCAGGTGGAAGACCCGAGAGATGCAAAGGGCATTGTCCGTCGAGAGATCACCAAGATTCTCACACCAGGACTCACCGACGAACCTGGGACGTTAAGAGCCGAGGAAAACCATTATCTTGCTGCGGCGACCGTAGTTGGAAGATCCATAGGTATAGCATCATTCGAGCTCTCCACTGGGGATTTTCAGGTCACGGAAACCACTGACTATGATCTTGCACGGCAAGAGCTGCGCCGTCTAGACCCTAGGGAAATACTACTTCCGGGTAAGCTTGGAGATGACCAGACCGTATCTTCGTTTATGGAAGACGCAGACAATGTTCAGTGGTTAGAGGACTGGTTTTCAGACCCAGCAGGGTGCTCGGAGCTGCTGAAGGAACTATACGGTGTGCACAACCTGACCGGCTTTGGCCTTTCAGATGACTCAGCGCTAACCGCGGCCACCGGAATGATCGTTGCCTACCTTAAACAAACCAGGCCCGAACCCTTGACTCACATAAGGCCTCTGCGGGTGTATCACTTAGGCGCCTACATGGTCTTGGATCAGGCGACGATAAGAAACCTCGAACTTTTTAAGAATATAAGAGACGGTTCCACAGAGGGCACTCTCATCCGACTGCTCAGTAGAACTAATACAGCTATGGGTGCGAGGCTTCTGAGACGATGGCTTTGTTATCCTCTGTTGGATACGCGCCAAATCGATGCCAGAATTGAAACGGTTGACGCCCTTGTAAATGATTCGACCCTTCGTGAAGAGATAAGGCGTTTACTTAAAGGCGTAGATGATATTGAACGGATTGCAGCAAGGATCTCTCTGAAAACAGCAACTCCTCGAGACCTAGTTCAATTAAAAGACGCTGCCCAGAAGCTCCCTGATCTGGTAGGCCTCATACAAAACATAGACACCTCCCTTGGGTCTCAACTTGGACAGATGGATGACCTTTCCTATGTGGTTCACGCCATCGATTCAGTGCTCGTGGACAATCCGCCACTGGCTTTCCGGGACGGCGGGATAATAAGAGACGGTTACAACGAGGAACTAGATGAACTTAGGAGCATAGCCAAAAACGGGAAGCAATGGATAGCTCATATAGAGGCTTTGGAGCGGGAAAAGACCGGCATCTCGACCTTGAAAGTGGGCTACAACAAGGTCTTTGGCTACTACCTCGAAGTAACCAAAGCCCAGCAAACCAAAGTCCCCGTTAATTATGTCCGGAAGCAGACCTTGGTGAATGCGGAAAGGTATATCACAGAAGAATTGAAGGAGCAGGAACTAAAGATTCTGAACGCTCAAGATAGGATATTAGAATTAGAAAACGAGATCTTTGATCTGCTCAGGACAAATCTCCTTGCTGTGATTCCGCGTATCCAGGAAACAGCGTCAGCCGTAGCCGCAATCGATGTACTGACGGCCCTCGCCGATGTTGCTGTACGTCGAAATTACGTGAGACCCAGGATCCATGAAGGTAAGGAGATCAGTATTACAGAGGGACGCCATCCTGTGTTGGAAGAATCAGCTAGTCTTGAGGCCTTTGTGCCAAACGACACGAAACTCGATGCCGATTCTCATCAGATACTCATTCTCACTGGTCCTAACATGGCCGGGAAATCTACGTACATGCGTCAAGTAGCGCTCATAGTAATCTTGGCTCAAATGGGCAGTTTTGTGCCGGCTTCCGAGGCGAGGATCGGCAAGGTTGACCGCATCTTTACGCGTATAGGGGCTGCCGATTATTTGGCTTTCGGCCAATCTACCTTCATGGTCGAAATGAATGAAACTGCCCAGATTCTTCACAATGCCACTTTTCGATCATTGATCTTGCTAGACGAAATCGGAAGAGGAACGAGTACGTTTGATGGCCTTTCTATTGCCTGGGCAGTAACAGAATTTCTTCACGATATGCCCGGCGGTGGTCCCAGAACATTATTCGCCACTCATTATCACGAATTGGTGGACATTGCCCTGATAAAACAAAGGGTAAGAAATTTCACGTGTGCGGTTCGAGAATGGAACGACAGGATCGTTTTCCTGAGAAAGATAGTACCAGGGGGTTCCAGTCGATCATACGGAATTCAGGTTGCTAGGCTTGCTGGAATACCCGAGCAGGTCATTGAGCGAGCAAAAGAAATACTGAGCAACCTGGAACAGCAGGAGATTGATGCATCCGGAAGGCCCAAGATTTCAAAATCTCACTTCAAGAGACAAACCACCAGGACCAATTTTCTTCAAGCAGAGCTCTTTCAGAGTCCAGCGGAGGACCTACTCGGCGAATTGCAAACCACGGCCCCGGATCTTCTAACGCCGCTGGCCGCGCTAAATTTGTTGGCGGAATGGAAGCAAAAATACGACCCGAGCGCTTCAGGCGAGACGAACAAGAAGCCGTGACCGCCTGACGTGTTGCCGCACAGACAACGCGAGAATAACGGGTTGACAGGCCATTCCCGTATCTGATATTGACTATTGTGGTACCAGGGCAATCCTGATCGAGGTCGTGTTGCTACAAAAAATATAGAGGGGCAGGGACATGGTAGTTCTTTGTTCCTCTGCCGCGCAAGAACCATCCGTGTATGCCAGCATGAATCAGAACCAGCATTATAGAACGTGCATAAACAAATCGTCGGTATTGCAGAAGTCTGCTAACGCTCAAATGTGGATAAGGGGGTTTAAGCATGTCCCTGAATTTTGATCTTCCGAAGGACGCGGAATTAACGAGGAAAGTTGTCAGAGAATTTGCAGAAAAGGAGATAGCTCCCATTGCCCAGGAACTCGACGACAAAGAAGAGTTTTCCTATGAACTCACAAGAAAAATGGGAGAGCTTGATTTCTTCGGGCCGTTTGTCTCCGAAGAATACGGTGGCAGCAATGTTGGTTATCTCAATTACATCATCATTGTAGAGGAAATTGCGAGGATAGATGGTTCGCAGGCAGCCACGATCGCAGCAGGTAATTCTCTAGGCATAGCTCCTATTTATTACTTTGGGACCGAGGAACAAAAGCGCAAGTGGTTGCCCGATTTGTGCAAGGGCAATATCCTCGCCTCCTTCGGACTCACCGAACCCGACGCAGGCTCCGATGCAGGCGCGTCAAGAACCACGGCTGTACTTGACGGAAACGAATGGGTAATTAATGGCAGCAAAATATTCATCACGAATTCAACTACTGATATCAGCGCTGCGTGCGTGGTCCAGTGCGTAACAGACACCAAAGAATCCGGAAAGCCTGAGATTAGCTGTATATTGGTGGAAAACGGCACGCGAGGATTTGTAACAGAAACCATGCACAACAAAATGTGCTGGCGGGCGTCAAATACCGGTCAACTTACGTTTCAGGATTGTCGCGTACCCAGGGACAACCTGTTAGGGAAGCGAGGAGAAGGTTTTCATCAAATGTTGAAGACACTTGATGGTGGTCGTCTTTCCATAGGAGCCATGGGGCTCGGTGGGGCTCAAGGAGCCTTTGAATTGGCGCTCGATTACTCAAAGAAGCGAAAACAATTTGGCCGCCCCATAGGGTCTTTTCAGGTAAATGCTTTCAAGCTGGCCGACATGGCGACCGAAATAGAAATGGCGAGACTCTTGCTCTACAAGGCTTGCTGGTTAGCCGACAACAACCGCCTTAGCACCAAGTACAGCGCTATGGCAAAATTGGTGTGCTCTGAAACCTACTATCGAGCTGCCAACCATGCCGTGCAGATGCACGGCGGCTACGGTTTAATGAAGGATTATTCTGCGGAACGGCATTATAGAAACCAAAAATTGCTAGACATTGGGGAAGGAACATCCGAGGTCCAGCGAATTGTTATCGCAAGGAATATAGGGTCTCCTGGCCGATCCATGTGACAGTTTCTTCGCTGTCACCCAGCTTAATGCACACGAATTAGAGGACTTACCCATGGAGGAGCAAAAAAAGGCATCGTCTTACGAGGCATTTCGTGAGGCCGCGAAAGAATATGCTGACGAAAGAGGTCATGATCTTCTTACAGATCACGAAGTGCTCGCGGAACAACAGGACAAGACAGAAAAGGAAAGCGCCCAGAGTCACGGTCAACGGATCAGGGCAACGAGAGAGAATAGGGGTTTCACACTCGAGGAGCTCTCCCAGAGGTCTGGTATAGAGCTTCAGACGCTCACAGACGTAGAAGAAGGCAGGACTTTCTTGCCTCTGGGCCAACTTATACGGCTGAGCAAGGCGCTGTCTCTGCGAATGGCTGATTTCATAGCTACCGGTGAAGAACCATTCACCATTGTAAGGAAAGACCAAAGGAGAAAATTCGCGAGGTTCGGCGAGACCAAAAGGGCCGGTCATGGGTACGAGTATGAATCTCTCGCGCCGAACAAGAGGGACCGTGTTATGGAGCCTTTCATCGTGACATTATACCCGGCGGCAGCGGATGAACCATCGGCACACGATGGGCAAGAATTTATTTATGTATTGGAAGGGGAAATGGAAGTCGTCGTCGGTGAACACCGAGACGTACTGGGTCCGGGTGATGCCGTGTACTACGACTCGACCACCTCTCATCTCGTCAAGGCTCAAGGCGATAAGCCTGCAAAGATTCTGGCTGTTCTGACAAGTTAGGTGGCTGAAAACCCTTTGGGGAGGTCGTCTTAGATATGAACATACTTGAGCCGGCTGATCTGCCTCTCGTAGGTGTTCCTGCACCTGTTGTTGCCGGATTGATACTCATCGTCGCCATTTGCCTATTCTGTTTTATCCTGTACAAGCGTTTATCCTTGTTTAGCAGATTAAAGCCGGATCCTCGAATCGACAATATTGGTGAACGCCTGGCGCGAAGCATTATCTACGGCGTTCTACAATTCAGACAGCCTAGATATTTAGGGGCAGGAGTACTCCATATCCTCTTGTTTGCTGGATTTATGATTTTGTCCGTCCGGTCCCTCACGCTAATCGGTAGAGGGTTTTCGTCTGCTTTTCATCTTCCGTTTCTGGGTGGAAGCGCAGGATTTGTCTATGAAGTTGTCAAAGACTACACCGTCCTTATTGTTCTTGCTGTGTGCATCATTGGCATAGTGCGCCGGGCGGTCTTTCGGCCGCCTCGATATGAACATCCCGGGACAAAGGGTCACAGCGGAGAGGCTTATGTAATCCTAGGGATGGTCTCAGCGCTGATGATAACCGACATGATCTTTGACGGCAGCGTCTTGAAATCGCATTCGGGAGGAGAGGGTTTCCAATACTATCCGGCAGCCACCATCGCATCCTGGTTCATTGAGAGTTCAGTGCCCGGCGCCGCTAACTTTCTCCACATTTTTGGATACTGGTCTCATATTATAGTGTTTTTCGGGCTTCTCAATTATCTCCCCATTTCGAAACATTTTCACGTCATCACCGCAATTCCGAATGTTTTTCTATCCAATTTGCACAAAGGACAGATCAAGCCAGTGCGTCGGGGCGTGACCGACTGGATGGAACTTCCGGAGGTAGGCGTAGGCGGCTTCGAGGGCTTCACCTGGAAGCATGTACTCGATTTCTATTCCTGTGCCGATTGCGGCCGATGCACGGACAATTGTCCAGCCAATGCAGTAGGCCGCCCACTCTCACCCAAGATGATCAGCATCAAGGCCAGGGATTACGCGTACCAGCACTACCCCATCTTCGGCAGGCCGTCGGAGGCTGAGGAAAAGGATTTTACCGGCGTCATAATTACCGAAGATGAGATATGGTCCTGTACCACCTGCGGCGCATGCGAGCAGGAGTGTCCGATATTCATAGAGTACATCGACAAAATCGTGGATATGAGGCGCTATCTCCTCGATCAGGGAAGCCTGCCGCAATCACTTCAAAAACCCATGCAGCAGATAAAGAAGAAAGGCAACGCCTACGGAGGTAATAAAGCCAAACGTGGGGCATGGGCAAAGGAGCTTGAGGCTGTCCAAGTCAAGGAACTTAAAGCAGGTGACTATGCTGAATATTTGTTTTTCGTTGATAGCTGCGGGTCGTTTGATCCTAGAATTCAGGAAATAACCAAGTCCTTTGCGAGACTGATGACAATGGCGGGAATCGATTTCGGGATCTTGGGGCCGGATGAAACAGACTCAGGAAACGAAATTCGGAGGCTTGGCGAGGAAGGGCTGTTTGAACAAGTACGTGACAGAAACCTGGAGGCTTTTGCCGCAAGAAGTTTCAAGGAAATCGTAACCTTTGATCCCCATGCTTTCAACGCCATCAGGAATGACTACCAGGCGGGCATCAAGGTTATTCACGCCAGTCAAATGCTCAACATCCTCCTCGCGCAAGACAGATTGAAACTGAAAAATGACTACGTCAAAGACAAGATCGTAACTTATCACGACCCTTGCTATCTTGGACGACATAACGGCGTGTATAACGAACCGCGAGAAGTTTTGAAGAATATCCCCGGGATCCACTATCATGAAATGACGCGATCCTACTCCCGGAGCTTCTGCTGCAGCGGCGGGGGGCTTCTGCTTTGGTACGAAAACGAACACGAGAAGGAGAGGATGGGCGAAAGGCGGGTTAGGATGGCATGTGACATAGAGGCGCAAATCATTGTCACAGCATGCCCGTTCTGCCTCATCAATCTCGAGGACGCAGTAAAGACAACGGGAAACGAGGGCAAGATCGAGGTCATCGATCTTGTAGAGCTAGTGGAGAGGTCTCTGCAGTCATAAAGGCGTATGCATAATGAATGGGTGTTGCTGCAACCGAGCACCTAGAATCCAGTGATATTGATAAATAGAGTTGCGTAGTTTTACGGAATAAGGGAGGTGACATGAACATTATCGTTTGCATCAAATGGACGCCTGATACTTCCGAGGCTGACCTTGTCGTTGATGCGGAAGGCAAGGACATCAAAAGAGACAGTCTAGATTACGACATCAACGACTGGGATCGGTTTGCCATAGAAGAGGCCGTCCAGATCAAAGAACGACAGGATGGCAAGGTCACGGTTGTAAGTGTAGCGCCGGAAGAATCAGAGGAGATGCTGCGAGAAAGCCTTGCGCGAGGGGCTGATGAGGCGTTCCAGATCTGGGACGAGGAGATGGAAGGATCCGACGGCTATGCAGTAGCATCGATCCTTGCGCAATTTATCAAGAGCAGATCTTTTGACTTGATCTTGACTGGAACGCTGGCGGATGATGACGGCGGCGGACAGGTAAGCGGCATGCTCGCAGCAATTCTTGGCATTCCAAGCAGCACCCTGGCGTCAAAAATTGAGTTCAAGAATGGCGCAGTCAAATTCAATCGTGAACTGGAAGGCGGGCTGAACGAATCCATGGAAATGGACCTGCCCGCATTGCTAGCCGTCGCCACTGGTTTGAATGAGCCGCGATTCGTGTCCATACGGGCCGTGCGCAAGGTTGCGTCGGTGGAGATACCAAGTCTCAGCGCGCAAGACATTGGTATTGATCGTGCCTCGATAGGACGCTCAGGATCTAGAACAACAATCGAGAACGTGTCTCTGCCGCCGGAAGGAGAAGGCGCAGAAATCATCAAAGGAAGCCCGGAAGAGGTTGCGGCAAAGCTCGTGGAAATTCTCAGGGAGAAGGGAGGTATTGCCTGATGAAAAACGTCTTTGTTCTTGCTGAACATCGAAACCAGCAGTTGCGGGATACAACGTGGGAAGCGGTCGCCGCAGCGAGGAAGATAGCGGCAGATTTAGGAGTTTCGTACACGGGCATCCTCCTGGCAGACAAGATCGATGATATGGCCCAAAAACTTGCTACCGGATGCCCAAATGTCCTTGCCATCCAAGACGATGCATTTGCGAGCTTCAACTCTGAGCCAATTACGGAATCCCTCAAAACGGTACTCAAGGATAAGGATCCTTTCATCTTGATTATGACCAATTCCAACGCCGTGATCGATCTAGCACCCGGGCTGTCCATATATCTAGATGCAGCGCTGGCCACGGACTGCTTTGGGCTCGAGATAAGAGACGGCAATATTTTTGCCCTGCGGCAGATGTACAGCTATAAGGTTAATGCCATGATCTCGTTCAAGAATGCCGCCAACATAGTCGTCACGCTAAGAGGCGGTTCTTTTTCGTTTTCACCAGGCGCTCAAGAGGCCGGCAAGGTAGAGACAATCCCGTCTCCGTTGGGTGCTGCCTCATTCAAGAAACGTTTTCTCCGACTTGTGGAGGCCGAAAAAGGCGACGTCGATATCACCGCGGCTGACATCATTGTATCTGTGGGGCGAGGCATCGGGGACGAACCAGACATATCCGTGTTCGAATCCCTAGCCGAGACCATGGGCGGGGTGTTGGCGTGTTCTCGTCCTATCGTGGACAAGAACTTGCTTCCAAAGTATCACCAAGTGGGCACATCAGGCGTAGAGGTCAAGCCCAAGGTGTATCTGGCCCTCGGGATCAGCGGTGCGTTTCAGCATCTAGGCGGCATCAAGGGGTCGCCGCTCATTGTGGCTGTAAATAAGGATCCCAAGGCCCCCATCTTTCGGGTGGCGCAGTACGGCGCGGTGGGAGACTTAAACGAGATTGTACCTATTCTTGATCAAAAACTCCAAGATGCCCGAAAATAGATGCAAACATAGAGTCACTGTAGAAACTCTTATCGGAGTGACAAGCCTATGCAAATATGAGCAACAGCGAAAATGAGTCAGTGCATTTTTTGTCAAATAGTAGATAAGAAAAGGGTGGCAGACATTGTTTATGAAGATGACAAGATAGTTGCTTTCTGGGACGCTAGGCCGGCCGCACCTATTCATATACTCATAGTCCCGAAAGAACACATCCCGACTCTTAACGACATTCCGGCTGGGAGCGCCATCTTGGCCGATATAGCTAGGGGCGCCTCAGCCGTGGCTCGCAAGCTTGGAGTCGCGGACAGCGGTTATCGCTTCGCCATAAACGTCAACAGAGGGGGCGGGCAGGTCATTTTCCACTTGCACGCCCACCTCATTGCCGGAAAAGATTTCGGAACTTTCTTGTTAAAGGCTGCCATAGTGGCGGCGACTACATGGCGAAAGCTTATTGCGCGGGTGAAATCCCCGCGCTGACCTATTTGTGGGCGTTTCCAACGAAATAGTGATCGACGAGTGAATTGTACCTTCCACCCGAAAAGGGGGTATCGGCTGTAACTTAAGAAAGATTTGTAGCCATCGTAGGAACTTATAACTAAGTTGACTCGCTGCGCTCGCAAAATGCCTCGGCGGCCCTGTCGCCATTGCCATAACCTACCGAGACGAAGTAATCCCACCTCACATCAATCGAGCTGAGAAGCCATTGTCGGATTCGCGCTTACTTTCGACACCCGCCATATATTCTAGCAACCGTTTCGTACGCATTCTAGCTTTCTCGGTGTTTTAATTTCCTGCTTTCCATGTTAGTGTATGATGTTTGGGACTTACGACTGGCGCGGGCAGCCACTATCTGCGCTTTGTCGCATTGAGCTTTGACAACCCTCGAGGAGATAGGACTAGGGCTGAAGGAGAGACCTCGCAAGGCGATAAAGAATCTACTCTTTCAAGATCAGCCAACCACGGGGTGTGAATAAATAGCTTTGAATCTTTCGGAGGAATAGACAACGGCATGTTCAATGAGCGTCCAAGATACTATTTTCTTACGTCAGGGACAGGAGACGCTTCAACTGCATTAAACGCATTTGACGCGGCCTTGATTGACGCTGGCGTTGGAGACACCAATCTTATTAAGCTTAGCAGCATAATGCCGCCTGGGGCTACTGAAATTAAGGCATTCCCCTTCCCGAAGGGTTCCTTTGTACCCCTCGCATATGCTGAGTATGTTTCGGACAGTCCTGGTACGAGGATAAGCGCCGCGGTTGCGGTGGGGATTCCAGTAGATGAGAACGAGGCCGGTCTTATAATGGAATGCGGCGGCATAGGACATCCAGACCTCTGGGAGGAGCGAGCTCGCTATATGGTTGTAGAAGGCATGGAAGGCGTTAGGAATAGACGCATCAAGGAAATCCAAAGCATATCAGCTACCGCAGTGGTGAAGCTAGTAGGGGCTGTTTTTGCCGGAGTGATACTATGCCCCTAAATGGATCAGAATGGTTTACTGAGTGTTTTGAGGATCTCACCGCCTTTTCTGTGCGCTACAAGGGAAAGCTATACGAAGGAGAGAGCGCATTTCAATCAATAGAGGTCTATGAAACTGAACGTTTGGGACGCGTTCTCATACTGGACGGCTGCTTCATGGTAACTGAAGCTGACTCGTTCATCTACCATGAGATGCTTGTCCATCCCGCCATGAATACGGCACCAGCTCCACGTAGGATTTTGGTCATAGGGGGCGGCGATGGTGGTACAGTCACCGAGATAATGAAATATCCTGAAGTAGAATCCTGCGCCCTGTGCGAGATCGATCCCATGGTTGTCGAGACATGCCGGGAATTCTTCCCGACTCTGTCAGCGGGACTCGCCGATCCTCGCGTGACGATTGTCAACGAAGATGGCGCCGAATTTGTAAAGAAATTTCACCAAGAATTAGATGCCGTCTTTGTCGATTCCACGGATCCAGTGGGCCCGGGTGAAGTCTTATTCCGTCAGTCCTTTTACGCATCGGTAAAAGATAGTCTGACTGGCACCGGCGTGGCCGTATTCCAAACTGAGAGTCCTCTATTCATGAAAGCGGTCTTCGCAGGGGCAGTAACAAATTTGCGCCGTGTTTTTGGCTCTGATCAAGTGCGTCCTTACCTCGCTGTCATACCATCGTATCCCGGCGGATTGTGGTCATTCACATATTGCTCACTAATCGAACAATCCCTGCCGGTGCAACCTCGTAAGACACCGGGTTTTCTCAAGGGTAACTTATTATATTACAACGAGGTAATCCACAAAGCTGCATTTGCACTGCCTGAATTTGCAGCAGCTATGCTGGCCGAATGAAGACTGCCGGTGTATAGAACCGTGGAGATTTAATGCCAGGTCCAAACCGTTTCCTAGGGTGCCCCTCGAGTCAAATCATTGAAGGGCGATCGGCTCTAGTCGGTTGCCCTCTTGACATGACAGCGACGTATCGGCATGGGTGCCACAAGGCGCCGGAAGCCATTAGGAGGTCGTCAGAATCCATCGAGACTTTTTCTCCCCTTTTTTGGCAGGATCTTTTGGATGCCCCTTTCAGCGATCTAGGCGACATCGAGTTTAAGGATAACCGTATTGAAAGTTGTCTGGGCCTGATCCAGGAAACAGTGACCAGCGTTTTAGACAAGAGAGGCATGCCGTTGTGCCTTGGCGGAGAGCACACAATAACGCTGCCCATTATAAAGGCCATGGATGAGGGCTATCCTGATTGCGTAGTGGTTCAATTGGATGCCCACTCGGATCTTCGCATGGATTACGAAGGGATGCGTCTAAACCACGCCTCTGTGATGAGGCGTATTGCCGAGAGCATCGGACCGGAAAGAATAATTCAGATCGGGGTTAGATCCGGGACGAGAGAAGAATTCGAATGGATGAGAGACCATGGGACTTTTATGGAGTGGCGGACGCTATCTGAACGTCTTCTAGCACGAACCATAGAGGGCAGACCTGTATATCTTACCATCGATATAGACGTACTAGATCCCGCTTGCATGCCGGCCACCGGCAATCCGGAGCCTGGCGGACTTTTTTATGCGGACTTGGAAAGATTTCTTCGAATGATGGGTTCATTTCAGACTGTGGGAGCGGATGTTGTAGAACTGAATCCGGATCTAGATCCTTTTGAAGTGGGGAGCATTACCACTTCCAAGATAGTGAGAGAGTTACTTCTGCTGATGTCCAAGGCCTCCCAGCGAGGCGTCGGGGTATCAGTCGGAGATTCCCATTCTTAACAAGGCATCTCGACATGCGGGTGCTTTCCTATACGGACCCGGCCGCTGCCAGACAGGGTCGTCATACCTGTCATGACAAGCCAGACAAGAAGCAATTCCGACTATCCTTTTTAGCTCGTCCGAATTGAAGCCGCGGGACGACGTGTGGGAAGTGCTCTGAAGTTGGGAGCCATTCTGCGACACGAGAGCTTCCAATGGGTAGGAAATCCTGAGTCCCGCGTTATTCGAATCATAAATTGGATTTATCTCATACTGTTTATTAGCTTCAGACCACTTCATGGCACCGTCTCCGAGGCCGAGGGCCTTGGCGTTGAGATGACAGTCAACGCATCTCGGAACCTCACGTCGAGTGGTGTGTGGATGTGTTGATCCCATAGCCACGGATGTCATGCCGTTCTTAAGGCGCATGACCAGCGAGTCGTACGGTCTAACCACTGCTCCCTTTGCGTCAACCACAGTATTCCATACCTGACAGCCTGGAACCATAACGCCTACCCTGCCCCGAGAATTTATGCCGTAAATATTTCTTTCAAAGCGGAAATAGCTGCGGCCCTCGATCCACTGTCCGTCCGTATATTTTTCAGATATGTGATCGAAGCCTTTAGCGCCTAGGTTTATGGCCTGGTGACAACCGTAACATTGTGGACTCCAGGCGCTGTGGCACGAGTCACATTCAAGTCGCTGATGACCAGGCATCGAATGACCTTTCTTGTCCCCTGTCACGATCTTCACTGGATGTCCTTTTCGGGTAAGCTTACTCACAAGGACAAATCCCTTGTCCGATCGACGGACATGAGGAATAGGTCTGCCTTTTGACGTCATCAGAATTGTGTCGCCTTCTCCTACTTTGACAAATGAATTAACACGCATGAGCGCCTCAATCAGAGGATCGCCTTTCTTCACCGCAGTGGTAGAAGGCTGTTTTGAATAGCCTCCGTGGCAGTCTTCGCACCTGATCTCGATCTGGTCTTTCATGAAGCCAAACACAGAGCCGTCGCCCATGGTATCTTGAGCCGTATGGCAGTCTATGCATCCCATCCCTTTTTCATAATGAATATCCGGCACAAGATCGAGCAGAAAACGTAAGTCTGACAGGCGATTGTCGCTAAGCCCTCCCCTCACGTAAGGAGTTCCATATTGTTCGCTCTCCATCTGCCCATGGTAATTCAACCCGATGCGGCCGCTCCTATTGTGACAACTGCGGCATCGATCGTCGGAAATGCGCGTTGTGATCGTGTGGGTTGGGACATGCCCTGTTGATTCACGATTGATCGTGGGGTCTCCTCCGATATATTTCCCCCCCTCTAAGTATTGCGCGTGGCAGGCTGCACAGCCCGCAAGACGGTCGAGGTCATTTCGTTCTACGGGGGTCCAAAGGTGGCAGGCAGCGCAGAATTTTCGAAAGTGGCTCGTCGCAAGATCGAGTGTACCGTCAGGGCCAACCTCTCCTGGAATTTCGTTGAGGCTGATCTTGCCGTCAGAAACCTTGTGTATGCCGAAGAAACTGGCACTCTCCCTATCCAAACCCCATTGAAAACGCAGGATGCTGATGATGCCCGCATTAGTTGACATCAGTGCGCGAGGGACATTGACGACTCGATTGAGGATGGGATCTTCTCTTAGAGAATGGCATCCCGTGATCTGTGAATCGTTTGTTCCGCAGCTTATTGACGCAACATCCAGTCGAGAAGGGTTTCTTCCGCCCCTTAGTCCTATGTGCGCCCCCTTTAAGGTAAGATCCAGGCCATTTCCCCCGTGGCAGACAACGCATCCAAACACGGCGCTCGGGTGAGACGCGGAAAGGTCTTCTATGCCAAAGTGGCAGGACAAGCATCTCTCCGCCGCAAGCTTGCCTCCAAACGGTTTGATTTCCATGACCTTTGGGCCTTGGCTGCGCAACCTATCTAGCTCAGCAGCGAGTTCCTTCTTTTTCTCTGGAGTTTCCGCCTTGTCCAACTCAATCCCTACACGCTCGATAGCTAATCGGATGCCTTTTACTTGAAAAGTCCTCCATTCTGGATTTTGATCCCGATGTGCCACGATAGCCAGTGCAGCGATCAGCGAGAAGATGCAGCTAATAACTATGAGTTTCCCTGTCATAGCGTTGGGTCACCACACATATCCAAAAAGGGAGCAAACAACGGCTAAGAGCAAGGCTAGGAAAAATAGCAAATTCTTTAATCGCGACCCGAAGTGGAGGAACGGCATCGAAGCCACCACAAGCAAAACAATAAACGGTATCAGTACACCCGCTACCAGGGGATGAATGAACTTTAGCATGAACTGAATCCCGATGAATATCCAAGGTGCCTTGATAGAGGGAGATGCTGAAGCAGAGGGATCAGGCGGGCCCTGAGTCGGCGCGTCCATAAGAGATGAAAATACCATGGCCATGGAAGCCGCCAAGAGAGCGGCAAGGCCCTCTTTGTAAACTAGGTCCGGCGCTGATCTAATCTTGGGGCGCGAGGCTGTTTTAGGCGCCATGGCAGCCATTTAATCCTTCACCATGCGAAAGCCCACCGTTTTGTAATAGCCGCCTGGGTATGCTCGGTGAAGGTTTTGAACCCTTTTGGATGCGTGGGTGGACGCCCAGGAGCCACCCCTTATAACCTTTTCGTTTCCTGTTGCGGGCCCTTCGGGGTTGTCCGCGATCGGTTCGTACTGTCGATCCAGGGGATACCAGTCAGAGCACCACTCCCAGACGTTTCCGAGCATACCGGCAACGCCTCTTCGGCCAGGGAACGCCTCTGAAACATCTGCGCTCTCGGATTCTGTCGGCATCCCCAAGTTGTCAGGCATAGGATAACGACTAGTGAAGAGCGCTGCTTTTTCCCACTCCGCTGAGGTCGGGAGACGCCCGCCAGCCCAGGCTGCATATTCCTGGGCGCCATACCACGATACGTAAACCACTGGCTTACTCTCCTGCCCTTCCTTTGGCTTGTATATCTTGCCGCATCTCTGAATCTGACAGTCAAGATGATCTAATTTGATTCTAAGGCTTCCGTCACGAGAGGACGACACTCCTCTACTATTCAAGAAATCGCAAAATTCGTGACACGTTGTGGCATACTTGGCAATATAATAGTCTTTTACCGAGATTTTCCGCACAGGCCTTTCATCAACACGTCCTTGACCTTCAGGGCTCCCCATATCAAAGGTGCCGCCGGGAATAAAGACCATGCCCTCATACTTCCCCATTCCCTCTACTAACCGTTGGGCATCGGGATGCGACAGGGTTATCTTCACATCTCGTTCATCTTCTGGCGTCGGAGGCAACGGTACTGACAACCCGAAAGGCAGGGCCGGCAAGAGTGGAATCCTTACAACATCATGCTTGGCCGCGGCAGGCATTGCGGTGCCGGAGGTCAAAGAAATGTCGGCTGCTCCCACGGCCCTAATAGGTACAAACGCTACTAACACTAAAAGAATGCCTGCGGGGTTGCAAAACAAGTGTAACAAGATTCAGGACTACCCGAGAGTTTTTGGATTAAGGCGTCCGTGGCTGATCTGCTACCCTATCTCAGTTATCGCGTATGGGCCTTTGCCAACAATCAGCCTTACTCAGCGCCGGCAGTCATAATGATGCCAGTGGAACTCTGAGTCAAGACGCTGGTCAACAGGAGTTATGGTGGTTGTCAGAAGTAATCGTATTTTATGGCCTTCAAGAATGACTCATTTGCCTCTCTGCCATAAAATGATGAACTTTCGTTGTTCGCTAGTCTCGGGAGAACTCTGGTTGGCCGTCGGGGTCGTTTCCTCTGAGCTCCCGTATCCTTTCCAAACATTCTTTCCCGGTTGCTAATCCATGCCGCGCTAAGTAACACCCTACAACTGTTCCGGTTCGTCCCACTCCTCCCCAGCAATGCAAATAAACAGGCCGCCCGTGACTAACTGCATCGTCAATATCATCCAGAATCGCAATCATTCTCTCCAGGGGAGGAACATGGCCATCTCTTATTGGATGTCGCCTGCAATTTACCCGAACGCGCAGTTTCCCCGCTAGGTCTCTAAGGGTTGCTTCGTAGGCTACAAAATCCTGGTCGTTGTGATCTTTTTCATCCTCCTCCATGAGGTTGATCACTTCGCGAACTCCGCATTTTAAGAGCCTCATAAGCTTTTCCAGCGCCTCTTCCCTACCTCTTGATCCAGGATAACTGCCGGCAAGCAGCCTATCCGGGACCACCCAGTATGAACGGGCAAAAGGCTTCTCAGGAGAGACAAGCATATCTCCTCGTATAGCTTGGACTCACAAAATATCGGCGCGTCTTCGGCTCAACTCGAAGAGCCTTTTCGCAAACCGTTCTATAGTATTTCTAAGAGCTAATTTTTCTTTCCACTTTTTTGGAATACCGTTTGCTCCGTAATATACTCCTGCGATTTGGCCATAGGCAGCTCCCGTGCTGTCGGCGTCGTTTCCAAGATTTACGGCAAGCAGGCATCCCTTTTTGAAGTCGTCTGTCTTATGAAAGGCCCAGAGAGCAGCTTCCAAGGATCTGACTACATAGCCTGTTCCCCTGATTTCGGGCGGTTCTTTACGTTTGAAAGATCCGAGAGCAATTTCAGCGATGTCGTTCACCAAGGGTCTTTCCTCCCAGTATCCCGTAACAGGCGAGTACAGATCTGACAGCAAATCTTCCTTGTTCACACCGTTGATTGCACCGATGATAAGCCCACCCAAGTACCGACAAGCGTCGATGCAAGCTGGGGTGCAGTGGGTGGTCCGTGAACTCTCTCCACTTCGTTCCAAACCCTCCCTCGGAGTCTGCGCATAAAATAGAGGAACAGGGGCCAATCTCATGATCGATCCGTTTCCAGCCGATCTGGGATCGCTTGATCCGCAGTACGGTTCCCTAGTCTTTAGAAACTTTGAGAGCGCTCTAGACACTGTAGCACCGACGTCGAAGCACCGTGCGTTGCTGCTCAGATGGCCTTGCTGTCGCCACCGAACGTACCGTTCCAGTTGATCCACCGGATCGAAGCCTTGTTTCTGGATAAAGCTCTCCGCTAGACATAGGGCCATTGATGTGTCGTCTGTCCACTCGCCAGCTTGGAGATTGAAGGGGCCTCCACCAATCATATCGCTGATAGGCTCAAACGTACCTGGAGGACTGAACTCAAGAGTGGTTCCGAGGGCGTCGCCTACGGCTAGTCCGAGCATGCATCCCGCGTACCGTTCTAGCGTCTCCATGGCTCCTCAATCCACTATTATGTCTCGCCTGCGGGAGGCGCGCATCATTGGCCTAGACCTAAAACCGTACGTATCAGTTTCATTTTTTTGAAAAATGCTTAGTTGCAGCACGTGCTCTTCAAATTCCAGCCCAGCTCCAAAGAGCTTCGGAGAATCAATTCTTAAATCAGTTCCAAGACCCACTGATTTTCTCATTTCCAGCTTGGCGCCCATTGCCGACTCCAGTACCTTGGATGCAGCCAATCGTAAGGACTTCTGGCAAGGTTTTTTGTTAATATGAACGGTTTCCAGGGCATCCATAATGTAGCTTTGTACAATCTTCGAGAAGCTCTTGTCCATGGCTTCGAATTTGCCAATAATATCGATGCCTGCAAGGGTGCCGTCGATGAACACCGCGATCCCCAACTGGTTGCTAACCGGATGGAATACCTTCAAATAGTCAGACGCTGATTCCCTGTGCTCCTCGTATAGGTCGGCCATTGCCATTGTAGGTGAGCGCCTGGCGTTCATGCGTTCGTACTTGTCTTCGATCTCTCGCCATACAGCTCCCTGGTCTGATCGAAAATGTTGCCCCTGCCTCAGGTTCATGGCCACGGTCTCGGCCTTTTTCTTTCGGAGATACGCGCTCATGGATCGAGAGTCGCTCGAGAACCTGCGAGTGCGGTACGACCATCTTCCTTGCTCCACACACGATACCGGAATGATAGTCTCCGATTTAGGCGCCAGGAGGATCGTCACATTCAAAACCCGATTCTGTTTTGCCCCTACCAATTCCTCGCCGTCAAGTAGGAGCACCTTCCAGTCAGATTCGTTTCTCACTCGGAGGCCGGGCACGGCCCCCTCCTCGGTGATTTCAGTTATGAGCAGGAAATCTCCGGATAGGGCGTCGTCAAGGGTTTGAAAGTCCACCGCTGCATCCTGGGCAGAAAGCAAGCAATAAAGGGTCATGTTGTTGTGGGACTGCTTTGCCCCCACCTTGATCCCACTCAAAAATTCTTGCACCGGATTTTTCATGGTTGTCTCCCTTCCATGATGATGCCCCCCATCATGGAAGAGACATGTGTCAAATAAGGACAAAATACGGCTGATTTTTTTTCAAAACACTTTTTTGTGTTTTGGTGACAAAACAGATCAATCCCCGGCTCTTATGGTTCGCTAGAGGCTGCTCGTCAGCTCCAAGATGATCTGTGTGAATCGGGGGGGGCCAGTCCCCCCAAGTCCATAAGCCTACTTTCCTGCTCCTTGAGGGATTCTTCCAGCCTGCCTATTCGCCTTCTCAGGCACACGAAAGCCGTTCCCACCATTCCTATAAAGAGAAGGCAAACAACGAAAATGTTGTCTATCTTGTCCGCAAATAGAGCCGATAGGAGAGGCGCCAGAAACACGTACGTGAAGATGAACGTCTTCAATTCGTCAAGCTGCCGGCTCGGAAGGTCTTCCATGTCTGAGTCTCCAAGGTCCTAGTCCTGCACTGTATCATTAGACAAGTTTCTTCAATCAAGGTAGGACCGCCGTTTACCCGACGGCCCCCTCGCAGATCCCGGCGTGCGGTATTCCCGCACCGGGCTCCTTACTCCCCGCTGCCCATCCGACGGCCTTCTTTCGGGTTGGTCCGCCTTACCCTCTCGGAGGGAGGCAACGGGGCCTCCCAGGTTCCTGGCATCTCTCCTCCTGCGTGCTATGTTCTCTGACCCCGGCAGGCATTCCAGGATCTCACCAACACGATTCCTTTGTATTGGCTTCCGGAACGCTAACACCGTCGCCTCCTGCTTTAACGAGGCAACGAGGCTGAATAGCTTAGGGGAGTGCGGCCTCCCCTGCGGCCACAGGATTCTCTGTGTACGCTTCGGATATCTTGTTTGGGTCGTCGTTGACTTCCTCCTCCTTATCCGCAACGCTCGATACGGGCGGCTGGTTAGGCCTTACCCGACAGGGACTCCCACCCTGAAAGAGACGCCAAGCTTCGCCTGGCACACTAGCGGTTCTCGAAAGTACTGTAGGATTTCTCTCATACTTTTCCGTCGGGGAGAACACCATAGAGATTGCCACTTCGCCTCCGCCTTCTCGAAGTTACACGAGGCCGGTTTGCGTCATTGCGAGTGAAGCGAACTCGTCATTAGTTTTGGCAAGGGCTATGCTATAGACGCACCACCTAGGATCGCTACAATATCCGAGAGCCCTTTCCCTCGGAAATGCGCATGGTAGGAAGAGGGCAAGCGTGACTCCAAGGATGCCGTGACCCCTCAGTTGGATCAAGAACGGCCGCAATCCGGTTTCTTCGTGTCCGAACAGCCACGTACTTCACATAAATAGAAATTCTTTGACAGGGGCTGAGGAGCGGTTTTCTCACTACCAACAGCCCCCGGATTCTACGGTATTCTTCCTAAAGGCCTGCCTTGGCTTTTGATAACCGGGCAAGGGTTGGGGCAACCAAGCTGCCGATATACAAGTAATCTTTGGTTTCCCGTGCGCTTGTGTTCTGAGGATATTTGGTGTGGGGGTGCTGTAAATTTTCGACTACCTGACCGTTGCCGTCTATCGCAATTATGTGTCCATAGGCGGTAGCTTTAGGCCGCATGAACTTCGGCATGCGTTGGACCACTTTTCTCAGAAACGGTTTATCGCAGAGCCTATCGAGAAGTTTATTGCGGGGTGAGATTAGTGCTACCCAGAATCGGCCTTCCTGTCCCCGTGTTATGTTGTCGGGAAAGGCGGGCAATCCTTCAATTATGGGCTCGACGGTGCCTTTCTTTGGGCCCTCCAACCAGTAACGCAGTACACGATAGCTGCCGGTTTCATTGACTAAAAGGTATTGCTGGTCATGACTTACAGCGACTCCATTGGCGAAATTTAGGCCCTTGATCAGAGTCGTAGTCTTGCGGGAGGCTGGATCGTAACAGAGAATCCGTCCGTATCCTCCGTGCTCCATGATATCCAGCAAGCTTCCCTCCATAGTGCCCCCGCTTTCTTTGGCGCCGAATTTGGTTGATGCATCCGAAAAATAGATCTTGCCATCAGCCGCTACTGCAACATCATCGGCATAACTTATGGGAATGCCGTCTGCTTCGATGGCCAGCTTTGTCACGGAGGCATCGGAAGCGATGGACAAGAGTCCCCGGAAGGCGTCGGCGACTATTAGATTACCCTTGCCGTCGAAATCAATCCCCAGGGGCCGACCCTTAGTGTCAGCCCACCTCTCTGCGCCGGATCCATCTGGTTGGAGGCGCACAATAAACCCCTCATGAGTGGCTGCATAGATGCGCCCCTGATCGTCAAAAGCGACTGCCTCCGGCCCGTGGCAGCCCGCTATCTCGAGCAACTCGATGTCCTTGAGTCGATCGTTTGGCGCGAATTTGCCCGTATAGCCCGGATCAGGCGGAGCCTGCCATGCGCGTGGTTCAATGGGAACCGGCCAAGCCACGAAATAGCCCACAATCAGAATAATCAGTATCAGAAGACCTAACAACGCTTTCTTGATCATCAGCCTCTCCTTTGCCAGCAAACGCCCCATGGCGGATGGAATTACGTCAAAGCCCGATATCCAAGCCGACACCCCTCCGGCTCCCTAAAGGTGCCCTTTTTCCTTCTGCCTTAATACGAACGACAAAATGACAAAAGCACAGCCGATACTGCCATGAATCGATCCGCCAAGTCAAAGACAAGGCTTAACCTAGCCGTTCCTCATGAACCGTTTTAACTCTGGTCGTGCTGCCCAGCGGGACGGCTCCAGGGGACCGATCTCAGATGGAATCAGCTGCCTCAACGTGCCCAGTTTCTCGAAATCAATCTCCACTAGATCCCCCGGAAGGACCCATTCGTTTCGGTCAAGGCCGCAGCACCCGGGAACCGTACCCATCCCGACGATTGTGCCGGGCATAACAGTCTGAAAGCTCTTAAGGTACTCGACGACTATTGCGGGATGCACGACGTAACCCGATGTATGCCCAGTCCATCGGTATCTCTCGCCTACTGTAACAGAGACATCCAGGGAAAGGGGATTTCCGACTTCGTCAGGAGTCGCCAAAAAGGGGCCGATTCCGTTGCTGCGATCGAAGTCCTTGCATCTAGCCAATCCCAGTCGTCCCATTAGCTCAGGCCACTGCACGTCTCGCGCGGAAAAATCGTTGAAGATAAGGTAGCCTGCAATTCCCGCTTCCGAGGTTGCGCGAGTAAGCCCGCACCGGGTTCCGCCCACTACAACTCCGAGTTCTGCTTCCACATCCAAGTATGACGTGAAACTCGGCCAATAGGCGGCGTCGCCATCGCCTATAATCGCGTTATGGTTTCCCTTGTAGCATTTGAAATCTGTGGAATTGCGGTTTTTGGCGTAATCTCTTCGAACAATCGCACTCATTACAACGCTCACCGGCCATGCCTTCTCGTGGTTTACGAGCGTCAATCCCGAGTTGAGCAAGTGCTCTGGGGCAAGGGCAAAGTCGATGAGCGCTGGAGGCTTAGGCACAGGCGGAAGGATCTTCACCTTGTGCAATGGCGCTAGCTTTTCAGGGTCTAAATCCCATCCATTGTTGCTGGCTTTTTCAACAAGTTCTCGAGCGACGTCCTGACTCCCCGGAAAAGAGTGCAGATAGGCGTATATGTCCGATAGCTCCGGATAGCTGAAGTCGAATCTGCGCTGTAAAGTACTGAATGAAACAACTGAATCGTTGATGACAACGCCGAACTGTGGATTCGTCTCGTGTGGGACTCTGAAGTTAAGCAGTTTCAAGATTCATTCCCCCATGGTGACTGGCCGAAAACTGTCAGCAGCCTAGCCCTGAGGCCATGCCATTTGGTGTTGAACCCAAGGAGCTTATTCTAACAGTTGTTCCCCAAGTGCCGCTAGGCGCTGTGTATTCTTGCTTACCGTTAACCGGGTCTTCTGTGAAAAACATTCTCTTTTGTCTTCACCTGACAAGAGTCGAGTGTGGGCTACCTGAAGATATAGCCATTCTGAAACGGTACAGCCATTTTTGAAAGTTGTCACGACATTGCTTCTCTTCGCCGCTATGACATCTGGACGGCCCTCTTGTTATTGCCAGGAGCCGAAGGCGAATAAGCAAGCTCAGCTTAAATCAACTGAGCAGGGAGGCCTCGGTAAAATTCGCGTTCGTAGCGACGTCCAAAGTGGGCGCGAATTCCATGCACTGGTCCCGCTGTCCTTCCTGCGGAAAAGGGGACCCAGGACACTGGATGCCCGATCACGTCGCGCATGTCAAGTCATGACCTGAACTGCCAATACAGCAAAAACCAATTGTACTAGAGTCAATTTGAACCGCAATGACAGTTTGAGCAAACATTTTTCGATTCCTAGAGAACTTTAGAGAAGCACTATAATCATGGCATTCTTCATCTTGTAATCGCGCTACTAACACAGTGATTCAAATCGCCGGCAGCTTTCCTTACGGCACAAGATTCTGAGAATTGGTATAAACTGGAAGTTGATGCTGTTGCGGGTCCGAGAAATAAGTTAGTATTATCGTCGTCTTTCGGGTGTGACGAGAAACTATCAGAACGCCTTTGCGTCACTGCGGTGAGAAAAGCCAAACAAGGCGCTATGTGGGAGGCCAATTCATGCGCCCTAAGAGAAAATCGAGCCCATTTTTGGGGCAGCTAGGCGCTGTGTGTCAGGATCGGCTGCTCGACGAAAAATGGTTGTTAGGGCCGTCTTTGAGAGTAGGTCAACAATGGTTGGACTCGTTGACTTTGGCAGGCATGAGCGTGCTTAACTGCCGATTGTTTACCGCGCCGGGTATGGCTTTGCGCTTTGCGGCGGGTGTCATTAACGAACTTGGTGTGTATTTCTGCAACGATAAAACACAACTATTTCTTGTGGATGGCATTTTTGGAAGCTTATCTCCGAATCTGTCGAGGTATTTTGCGAAGTTAATCCCAGGACTGTCATTATCGAAGAAACTCTGCTCCATTTTGAATTCCTTGGAACTAGCAGGTCTTGGTCCCGAGGATATCGCGGTGGACCACTTCGAGAACCTGGCGAAATACGAAGATGTTATTCTCGTGTTCCGGCGCTACAGAGACCTACTCCAGGAGATGAAGCTTGTTGACTACAGCGACGTGCTGAAGATCGCGTCCCAAAGCATCGGCGGCAAACAACCTGGGATATCAAAACAACTGCCGCTGGTTATCGTTCCAACCGAACTAGAACTGTGTGAATTGGAATCACGCCTTCTCAAATCTCTGCCGGCAGAAAGGGTAATTCATGTCGGCGAAGCGGACGATTCTTCGGTCTTCCTGGATCAGCGCCAAACCCAGCAGGAGCGAATCAGGTGTGTTCTTAACATGCTCGAGGTCAGAGACCCTGAACGGAAGATCAACTTTTATACCGCATTTGGTGAAGCCAACGAAATCAAGGAGATATTAAGGAGATGCGCTGCTGAAAGCATCCATTTCGATGAGGTAGAGATAGTTCATACAGACGCGGAATCGTATATACCGGCCATTTATGAGACGGTTTTGGCCGCTTGTCCTGAGCCCTCGTCGGACTGGTCACGTCTTCCTGTGACCTTTGCGGATGGGATCTCCGCCGGATTTTCGCGGCCAGGTAGGGCGTTGCAGGCGTGGATAGAGTGGATGCGCAGCGGCTTTCCTCAAGCCGCGTTAGTACACATGATCGAGGATGGTCTCCTGGATTTTGGCGGCGGTGCAGAGGACTCGTATTTCCTTGGTTTGGGCCGAATGCTGAGGGGACTTGTCATCGTCAACGGGCGAGAACGGTATCTACCTACGCTAAGAAAACGGAAAGAATCCAGTCTTATCGAGGGTGACGACTATGAGAGTAATGATGTACAAACGCTTCTAGAAGGTGAAACGGGTGCCCAAGCTTCGTCAGATTGGCAAACGCTTTACGATTTTGTGGCACGCTTGCTAGAAATTTCCAACTTAGAATCAACATCTGTAACACAACTACTTGATAACATACGGGACTTCGTGTCTGAAGTCGCCCTTTGCGTCAATGAAGTGGACAACTACGCACGGCTCGCTATTTTGAATGAATTGGATGCTCTTCACGAATGGCTGAGCCGGCAAACCTTTTCGCTAACCTTCGATATCTTGGGATGGGCCCGACACATACCCAATTCACTGCGGATCCTTGGAAGCGGACCAAGACCAGGTTCTTTGCACGTATCGCACGTAATGAATGGCGGATATTCAGGCAGGAAGCATCTTTTCGTTGTGGGTCTAGACGAAGAAAGATTCCCTGGTTCGCCGTCCATCGACCCGCTGTTGCTAGACGAAGAGCGCCAAAAGATTTCTGACCGTCTCCCCACCAGTTGGAAAACCCATGAGCAAAAGTTACTGGCTTTTGTTCGGCTGCTCGCCCGCCAAACGGGAAACATTTGCATGAGTTATTCTAACGCTGATTTGAGCGACGATACGTCATATTTGCCCAGCAGCGTGTTTCAGGCGGCTCGGAACTTCTATTATCCGGACGCTAGCGGCGAAGATATTGAAGGATCGACGTTTTTGAGCTGCGCAGCCTTTGCCCCAGAGATGTCCAAGAGAGTTTGCACTAGGAGTGAATGGTGGCTGCAAAGAATTTTAGACGGCGCCCCACCGGCCAAGGAAACCCTGTTTGAAAAGTTCTTCCCTCACTTTTGGCGAGGGCTTGTTGCTTCACAGGCAAGGGATAGCGACGTCTTCACTGAGTATGACGGCAACTTGGGGTGTGTTGGGGACGTTTTCGACCCCACGGAGCCAGGGGGACCCATCTTGTCGGTGCAAAAACTTGAGACATTTGCGAAGTGCCCCCTCGCCTATTTTTTCAAATACGTGCTGTCGGCAACGCCGCCGGCTGAACCCGGGATGGAAGATCAAGACTGGCTCGATCCTCTGGAGATGGGCAGCCTTCTCCATGAGGTTTTTCGGGCCTTCATCGAGGAATCAATGACGCAAGGGAGACCGCCCTTGGCTGCAAGGGATCACCCGCGGCTTCACAGTATCTTGCAGCAATGCGTGGATCAGTGCAAAAAGGCGCATCCGCCGCCCAGTATGAGCGCTTTGCACCGGCAACTGAGACTCATTGAAGGCGCAGCAGACATATTCCTCGTTGAGGAAGAAATTGCATCCCGAACTCTGACCCCGAGGTTTGTGGAAGTTTCCATCGGCCTAAGGAAATCTGGTACCCAGACAGACCTGGATCAAGAGACTGCAGAAAATCTCAAGATCGATCACGGCGTGTTTATCCGAATCCGAGGGAAGGTCGATAGAATAGACGAGTCGGTTGATGGCGCAGCAAGAGAATTCATCGTCTGGGATTACAAGACAGGAGGAACCTATCGATACCAGCGGACTGATTTGTTTCACCAGGGCAGAAACCTGCAGCATGCTATCTACACGGCCGTAATCGCTGCCTTGCTGAAAAGGCGGATTGATCCTGAATCGAGAGTCTCCAAGTTCGGATACTACTTTCCCAGTCTGAAGGGGCACGGGGTGCGCATCGTAACGGTCGAGGATACAACCACAAATGGCGTTGACATTCTCAAGGGCCTTTGCCGCATGATGAGCCGTGGTTGCTTTCCGCCCACCACCAGCGACAAGGAAGACTGTGAGTTCTGCGAATATAGGGAGGTCTGCGGCGACGTGGAGACCGTGGCTGTGCAGTCTCTCAGAAAAATCAAGGATGAGTCCAATGAAATGCTCAGGGATTTTCGACTAATTCGCGGTGTTTCGTGACGATTTTGGGGACAAGAATATACATTCCTTCATGTGTGGGAATGACAGAAAACGCCGTACGGGTGATAATTAGTGATCGATTTAAATAAGCTATATAATTCGGGACGATAGCGATTCTTGAAAAGAAACGCGAATTCGACAAGGGCTTACTGTCCGATTTATGCGAGTTGAGATTGCTTTCGCACCTTCGACTACTCGCAATGACAAGAGGGCTATCGAGGCGTTATTGCAAGCTAAGCGAAGCAGTCTCGGCATAAGTTTCTAGAATGGCCATAACTTAGATAAGGGCATATGAACACGAAGATTTTTCCTCCAGATCAATCTCAACGGAATGCAGTCCTTGAGGATCTCGATTCGACGATTCTCGTGGAGGCCGCTGCCGGCACGGGCAAGACTACGAGCATTGTGGGACGAATGGTGCGGCTCCTGGCATCTGGCGCCGCCACTGTTGACAGGATGGCCGCCGTTACATTTACACGCAAGGCGGCCGCGGAACTGGCCGATCGGTTTCGCAAGGCCCTGCAAGCCCAGGCCCACGCATGCGATCCCCAGCAAAAAATAAGATTGGAGCGTGCAGTCCTGTCCTTGGATAGGTGTTTTATCGGTACCATACATTCATTCTGCGGCCGTTTATTGAGAGAACGTCCTCTAGAGGCCGGCTTACCCATGGATTTTGAAGAAATTGACGAACAACAGGACCAAAATGTTCGGGCGCGGGTATGGGATGATTTCGTCGAGCATAAGTATCGCTCGGAGGACCCTATCCTAGGGAAACTCGAAGAGATAGGTATTCAACTCGAAGACCTTGCCGGGTCCTTCCAGATGATTTGCGGGTATGAGGACGTCGAAGAATGGCCTGTTGATGAAGGGGTCATGCCTGACGGAGAGCCGGCTTTAGCCGAGCTAGAGGAAATGGTAGAGCACATCGAGCAGTTGCTACAAAAGATCCCAAACCATTTCCGTAAAGACGATCTCATGGCTGTCTATGAACGCGCAGCCCTAACCTTTCGCCAGACACCTCGCGTTCGATCGGCCCGTCAGCTTATGGATATATTGAGTCAATTCAAGGTCAAAAAGGGCCTTTCTCGGCTGTGGTCTTCGGACATTGGGAATCTCAAGGAAGAGCGAGAACGCCTTAGAGATTTCACCGAACGGGTGGCCGCGCCGCTTCTCAAACAATGGAGAGAATATCGGTATGGAAAGATCATGCAGGTATTATTGCAAGCCCTGGACTCTTACCAAGCCGCGAAATTACAATTGTGCAAGCTGAATTTTCAGGATCTTTTGTTGTACTCCGCACGATTGTTGCAAAAAGACTCTTCGGTTCGAAGACATTTCAGGAAACGTTTCACCCACATCCTGGTCGATGAATTTCAGGACACCGATCCCATTCAAGCGGAAGTGCTGCTATATCTGACGGCGGACGATCCTTGCGAAACAAACTGGAAAAAGTGCCGACCAGCTCCGGGCTCCCTGTTCTTGGTGGGTGATCCGAAACAGTCCATATACCGTTTTCGAAGGGCAGACGTCATCACTTACAACGAGGTAAAGAGCATTGTGCGTGAGAGTGGAGGCAAGATAATAAAGCTTTCTGCGAACTTCAGGACAGTAGCTCCACTCATTGACTGGATAAACGGTTTCTTCAAAGAGCGTTTTGCGGCACAACCTCATGGGACCTCTCCCTCTTACGTTGCCTTGGACAAAGTTATCGGCGAGCCAAAAGAGGGTCCCCTCAGCGGCATACGGGTCCTGCGATTATCACAGGAAGACGGTCTTGAACGGTCTAAGACCGAGCTGGATGCATATAAGATAGCCTCTATTATACGCCATGCTATGGACAGGAAGATGGAGGTGCCTACAAAACTCTCCGATAACGGAGAAATGCGGTACCGACCAGTCGAACCAGCTGATTTTCTCATCATCACACCTCGACTCAAGCACCTACATGTGTATGCAGAGGCTCTCCAGGATTTTGAGATACCCTACGAAGTAACAGGCAGCGCCACGGTTAACGAAACGGAAGAGGTATGGCTCCTGTATTCGGTCATCCGTTGCATCGCAGAACCCCACGATCCCGTTGCCCTATTGGCAGTGTTAAGGGGACCACTCTTTGGTTTGAGCGATGCTCAGCTCTATGAATTCAAGATCAAGGGAGGCGTTTTTTCGTTTGAATCAGAGGTTCCGGAAAATCTTGATGACCGCGTAGCACGAGCCTTCACTGAAGCTTTTGCTCGGCTGCGAACATATCGGACGTGGTTGACGTGTCTTCCCATGACGGCGGCGTTAGAAAAAATTTTGGATGACTCGGGGTTGCTTGTTCATGCCGCGCTGGGATCCGGCGGGAACCTCAAAGCGGGGTCTGTATTTAAGGCCTTGGAATGGCTGAGAAAAGCTTCGCGCTCCATGGTCACAGTGCACGATCTGCTGGACGCCTTGAAAGCGCTCGTCACAAAAAGTCAACCTCATGACGCCGTCCCGGCATTGGCGAGACGCAGCTCAGCGGCTCGGCTTCTGAACCTTCATAAAGTAAAAGGATTGGAGGCGCCTATTGTGTTCCTGGCAGATCCGTCAGGTTCTTTTGAGCATCAACCTCTCATGTACATTGATAGAGGCGGTGACAAGGTGCTTGGCTATTTTGCCATCCACGCTGTGCAAGGTCGGGGAAACAACCCAGTGATTTTGGCGCAGCCGGTCAACTGGGATGACTATGCCAAGAGAGAAGGTGATTTTGTAAGGGCAGAATTTCTAAGGCTGTTGTATGTGGCCGCGACCCGGGCCTGTAGTCTGCTTTCGATTTCCCAGTTCGATAAGAACTGGCGGGGCAAGAAGAAGCATCCGTGGATAATGTTTTCAGACGCGCTGAATGAAGCGCCGGAATGGTCCTCTTCATTTGAGGAACACAAGCCACATACCATCGTCCATGGTGAGATCTCGGAGCAAGAGGTGATGGAGATGGAGTCCAACCTTAGCCGCCAGTGGGAATCACTCACGCGTCCGTCGTACCATTCATCAGGAATTAAAGCCCGCACCGTGGTTTCTGAGGCTTATCCAATGGCAATGGGTGAGAACGGTGCTCAGAGGGGCGCGGCTATTCATGCATTGCTGGAAATGGCTATGGTGCAAGTCGGCATTGACCTGGAGCAGGCGGGTACATCTGTTCTCACTGGAATAGGCTTGGGAATGGAACATCTGCAGAGCTGCATTGACGCTGTGCGTAGAGTCATGTCATCGGGACTGTGGGAAAGGGCAAGACACTCATCGAAGGTCATGGTCGAAACCCCTTTCCAGTTACCAACCCTTTGTGTTGATGACACTTCATCTGAAGCGCCTCTCATATTGAGGGGTGTCATCGACTTGGTGTTTGAAGAAAATGGTGCTTGGGTACTCGTCGATTACAAGACAGACAGGATTCCAGAGGCGTCGCTAGAGAGGCTTGTGGAAAAATACCGCGGCCAGGTGCTGGCCTACGCAGGGGCATGGACCGGCATCACCGGCCAAGGCGTAAAGGAAAAGGGATTGTACTTCACACACCTGGACAGATATGTGGTCCTCGAGCCGCAAGCCAAATTGATATGATTCGGATTTTTCGCCGGGTGAATAACAGCGGGAGCGCCCAACTTTCAATGGTGGGTTTGTTCCACAACCTTGATGATTCTGAACACCGTCCGATTCACCGGAGTCGGGACCCCGTACCGGTCTCCCAGCTCCACCACTTTTCCCCCAAACATCTCAACCTCTGTCTTTCGGCCAGCCTCGATATCCTGTAGCATTGAGGTCTTGCCTTGGGGCGAAAGGGCTATAAGAACGCCGTACCAATCGTGAAGGTCTTGTTCTGAAATGTTTACCCCCGCCTTCTTCCCCACCGCCAGAACCTCGAGCATCAGCTCATCCATCAATCCTTGGGCATCCACAGAGGATTGAAAAACCCCATACGGTATGCGCATAACGGCAGACGCCTGGTTGATGCCGACGTTGATCATGAATTTCCACCACAGCATTCGGATCATGTCAGGCGGAATTTCATTAGGTATAGCTGCCCTATCGAAAGCGCTACGCACAGCGAGACATCTTTTGCTCGCGTCTAAATTTCGGGCTTCACCAAAATAGATCTTCCCCGGATTACTATAGGTAGTAGAGTTACCTTCCCTCACTGCGTCTATTCCGAGTGCAATGGCGTAAAGAACTTTATCCTTGCCATAAACCGAGCCGAGATATTCTTCGCTGTCGAGACCGTTCATGACGGAAATGATAGTTGTTTGATCCCCAACCAATTTTCTCAAGTCTCGAACGGCGTCCTCGAGATGGTGGTTCTTGACTGCTACAATAATTAGGTCTGATGGTCCCTTATTTTCATCTGGGTGGACGACGGGTACGGCGTAATTCTTCCCGTTGACGATAATGCCTTGTTTCAGCAATCGAGTATAGCGTTCATCGCGGGCTACGAAAAAAGTCAAAATATCTGGTGCATCGAAAAACTTCGACGCATAAACCGAACCCATTGCCCCTGACCCCAGTATGGCGACCGTCTTAATTTCTCTCACAAAAAAAATTCTCCTTTCCGTGGATTGTTTAGCTGGATCGTATGAAGATTATCTATTTTACTCCCTCATGACAAACAGCGAGGAGTCATGGCGTCCTGAGATCAAATGATCACAAAGCCGCGTTGGTGGCCTCCCTGAATACTTCATACACTTCTGGGGATAGAGATGTGAACCTTAAGACAACCTTGTAGCCTTCGTCTGTCTTCGTGACTTCAATGGCTTTGGCATAGACATCCCCGGCTACATGCTGGCGAGCATCCTTAATCAGGCGCAATCGGAGGTCTTCCCACTGTCTGATTTCATTTCGCAAAACTAAAACAGCAGATGTAGGTGAGACGCTAGTGATAAGGCCTGTGGCCTGTGCGATCGATATCGTCTTCTGATCCAGCGTGTCAATTTGTACCGTGATCCCTTCTTTGAGTTCAACCCGCGCTCGATCGCGCTCAGGCAAAAGCAAGTTGTAGGAGCCTCTGATACCCCTTATGTCGTAGAGTTCAACAAGACCGGGCACGCCCTTCATCTCCACCCGGAGTATGCTGCCCAGCACCAGAATGTCTGACAGCTTTTCATAGGTCGTCTTGCTCACCAATATCTGTCCACCCACTGTAAACGATTCTATTCGGCCTGTGAAATTAACTTGCGACCCCACTGCTCCGTACTTGGAGCGCTTCTCTGATCCTATGTTTCCGACTACCACGATCCCTGTGTTGACAGCCACCCCCATCTCGAGATGCGGCAACCCTTCCAGCTCGTTCATCTCATTGATCTCGTTCATGGCAAGCTGCATTTTCATGGCGCACGCCACTGCACGGTCCGGATGATCCTCGAGGGGTTCAGGAGCGCCGAAAAATGCTAGGATTCCATCCCCTATGATCTCGTCGATGGTTCCCCGAAATTCTATGAGAACATCCACCATCTTGGCGAGATACCGGTTCAGGAACTTTATAACCTGCTCCGGCTTCATGGTGGACGTCATTGCAGTGAATCCGCGGAGATCCGACATGATCATCGATATTTCTCGACTCTCACCCCCCAGTCTCAGACCGTCTTTGGATTCCAAGAGACGATTTACAACTTCTTTGGTTAAATAGCGGCCAAATGTGTCACGGATGAAGTCTCTTTCTTTAAGTCCCCTAGCCATGTGCGTCAAAGCCCGAGCCAGTTGACCTACCTCGTCTGTGCTCTTAATATGAGTCAGATCAACGTCCAGGTCTCCGGAGGCTATACGATCGGTAGCTTGGGCCATGCTGCGCAGCGGCCTTGCGATGGACCTAGCGACTATGACACTGGCCAACAGCAGCAAGACGACTCCTCCTGTACCCATAACCAACATAATCTTGTGTAAGTTCAACATTTCAAAGAGGAGTTCGGACTTGGGGAATACAGCGCCAATCACCCAACCCGGGGAAGGTATCTTTGCATAAGCTAGATAGGCTTCTCCAATTTGGAATTCGTGTCCAGCATCCAGAAAACCATGAGAGCCTCTTATTATGGTCCTTCCCACATCACGCCATTTTTGACTATTTCTCTCTTCGGCGATACTGAAAATAGATTCGTTCATAACTAATGATCGATTCTTGTGTGCAACGAACGTACCAGTATCTGAGATTATGAAGCAGTATCCTGTTTTACCCACCGGAATCGATTCGACTATTTGATCGAGCCAATCCAATGAAACATCGGCGGTTACTACCCCCCAAAACTTCTTCGCTTCGGCATCATCAGTGGACGTGTTTTGTGCGCGCCGGAAAATTGGCACGGAGAAGGTCGTCATAAGAACTTCCCCGCCACCCTCGTCAAAATAAGGCGCTGTCCAAGTGGGCTTTCCAAGCACCTCTGGCAGGTGGTACCAGTCTTTCTGAAAGTAACTATACGTCTGAGACCCCAACCGTTCGTATTTCAGACCGTTCGGACCCTTGCAATAGTATGGAGCGAAGAACTTGACTCCCGGGGTGAAGGCTCCCGGAGCAAAAGCCGCGGTCGAGCCAAAGACTTCTGCGTTGTTCTTGACCGCATTGCGAAGCAGCTTAAACAGTACTCTTTCGTCTGGCCGCTGTATTTCAATGGTGCGAGCTAGGTTTAGCGCCACCTTCTCTACTGCTCGAAATTCTTGCTCAACTCTGTTAGCTGCCGCGGCTGTGACTCCTATGGCGGTTTCCTCAGCTTGATCTAGTATGATTCTATGCATCTTCACGTAGCTGTAAGCCAGCACAATTCCGAGGATAACCACGCTTCCTAACCATACTAGAAGGGTTATTTTTAGCTTCACACTGTTGCGAAATTTCGTGGTCATGGCCTGCCCCGATAGAAGTCTTCGTATGGAGGAATGCTTTCTATGAGATGGTTTTTTCTGAGTATGTTGGCGACATACTCATAGTCTCTACAGCCCAATTTCCCAAGACGGGTATCCGAAGCGGAAGACAAAATGAGGTCTGTCATCCTGTCGAGCATCCAGCGTTGGTGTGGTCTATTGGTACCCGTGTGGGCAGTATCGGCGTACTTCATCACTATATCCAGAGCCTCTCCCTTGTGATCAAAGGCCCACTTCCAGCCTTGAAGAGAAGCGTCAACAAAGCCTCTGCACATCTGGGGATCAGCCTTGTATGTCTCCTGGAGGGTGTAGAGTCCATCTTCAGGAAAATTGCGGCCAGATGAATTCATCAAGAATACAGTTAATTCCTCGGGGTTAATGCCGCTGTTCAGTATCAAGTGGTATTCGTTGTACCACATGATGGCCATGGCATCGACCGCGCCCCTAAGGAACAATGCTATTGAAGAATAGTTTGGGATTATTTCTACCGCGATACCGTGTTTTCGGAAGAACATCATAGGCTGCAGGTATAAGTGTCCTGCCCACAGTCCCACTTTCTTGCCGTTAAGGTCTTCCGGCTTCTTTACATTAGGCCCGGTAACAAGCATGAGCGAGGAACGCTGAATTATCTGAGCAAGACATACGATCTTTTCCCCAGCCGCCCGTTCTTGAATCGCGTTGGACAACCAAGACGTCACAAACGTGGCCCTTCCTGATACAAGGGCTTCCAATGGAGGTATTCCAGGCCCTCCTTGCAACAGGGTGAGGTCGATTCCGACATCTCTATAAAAGCCTTTTTCCAGAGCTACCATGTAACCCGCAAATTGTGCTTGAGGGATCCATTGCGGCAGGAGGGAAGCGCTCTTAAGGGGCTTTTCTTGGGCCAGAGCACAATTTGGAAAAGGTGGACCCAAGCTCATAGTGATGCAGACGGCTAGGACGAGAATCTTCGCCATAGGGATCCTCCAGGAGACGAGGGTATGTGTGGTACATATTGTCACTGGTTACGGATGGACGTCAATGTTGCGATAAGCCTCCTTGCTTATCTAGGTCGAGGCGCCGTTGGTATCTCCGCTTCATTGATTACCATATCACAAAGGGTCCCGGTTGACACGGTTACGAAGGTCGCACATAAGAATAGCACGTCACACAACAACCTGTTACAAAAGCCATAAAAAAACAAAATGACATAGTTACTCACAGGAAATGCATCGAGCAGTAAAGCGTGCTGGAAATCCTCAACCTCTTTCAAAGCGACGGCCCTATTATAATCAAGGTAGGACCGCCGGTTACCCGACGGCCCCCTCGCAGATCCCGGCGTGCGGTAGTCCTGCACCGGGCTCCTTAGGACTGCTCACCTCCGCACAGGTGGGGATTTGCTATTCCCCGCAGTGAGGTTTGCATAGGTCGTTCCGGAATTTCGTATCCAGCCCATGTTTCCTTTGCGAGCTAGGCGGCCCTGTCGCTGCCTTCCCCCGTGCGCTCGGCGCTACCGCCGCATAGTACTATGGAGCGATCTGACTCCGGCCTGCCCATCAGACGGCCTTCTTTCGGGTTGGTTCGCCTTACCCTCTCGGAAGGAGGCAATGGGGCCTCCCTCCCAGGTTCCTGGCATCTCTCTTCCTGCGTGCCACGCTCTCTGACCCCGGCAGGCCCTCCAGAATCTCACCATCACGATCCCTTTGTATTGGC
>Ga0172370_10000939_pt1 | contig 45288 bp, 46 predicted proteins | sample LakKiv5m_FD_114538 | JGI IMG/M metagenome (GOLD analysis project Ga0172370, IMG submission 114538) | Freshwater microbial communities from Kabuno Bay, South-Kivu, Congo - kab_022012_11.5m | ecosystem: Environmental > Aquatic > Freshwater > Lake | place: Democratic Republic of the Congo...
TGTGCGTTTCTGCGGATACGTGGTCGCCTACTTCAAAGCCCTGCACTGCCTTTCCTACCTCCACTACTTCGCCTGCCATTTCATGCCCGAAAATGAGCGGGGGTTTTATCCTGCCTGCTGCCCATGCGTCCCACTCGTATATGTGCACGTCTGTGCCGCATATTGAGGTTGCCTTTACGCTTATGAGAACGTCTAAAGGACCGCATTTGGGAATTTCCGCCTCTATGAGCTTTGCGCCTGCTGCTGCGCTTGGTTTTTGCAATGCCATCATTTTTGCCATAAAATACACCCCTCAAACGTTATGCAGTTCATTGGAAAAGGAGGTTTAAAAGTATTCGTAGCGAAGTTAAACAACTGACGATGAAGGGATGAGGATACTTGCGCTTGGGAAGGGTGCGCAAGATGGTGGTATTATGAAAAATTTTCTTCTTGTTGGAAACGGGGCGCGCGAACATGCGATTGCGGATGCTATTTGCAGGAATAAAGAAGTGAAATTGTTTGCATTTATGAGTGCCAAGAACCCTGGGATTGTTGCGCTTTGCGAGAGGAGCGGCGGGGAGTATTCTGTTGGGGATATTTACAATGGCAAGGAAATTGCAAAATGGGCTTCTTCCAAGAGTATTTCGCTTGCTTTTCCCTCCCCTGATGCTGTGCTTGAGGCAGGAGTTACGGATGCGCTTGAGAAGGCGGGCATAAAATGCGCTTCTCCCCTGCGCGGAGCTGCAAGAATTGAATGGGACAAGGCATATGCGCGGGAGCTTATGAGGGATTTTGGGGTGGAGGGGTGCCCGCGCTTTGGGATATTTGAGAAAGATGCGGAAGCTGCTTCCTTCATACATTCGCTTAAGGGGAACGTTGTTGTAAAGCCGGTTGGGCTTACTGGCGGAAAGGGAGTGCAGGTTGCAGGAGTGCATTTGAAAGATGAGGAAGCTGTAATTGCATATGCTAAGGAAGTGCTTGGGAGTAAAATAGGCGGGAAAGCGCAAGTTGTGCTTGAAGAGAAATTAGAAGGGGAGGAGTTTACTTTGCAGGCATTTTGTGATGGAGAAACCCTTTCCTTTATGCCGCTTGTGCAAGACCATAAGCTTGCGTATGTTGGGGATGTCGGACCAAATACGGGCGGAATGGGAAGCTATTCACAGGAGGATGGATTATTGCCGTTTGTGGATGCGAAACAATGCGAGCGGGCAAAGAGTATAATGCTTAAAGTTATTTCTGCTTTTTCCAAGAAAACGGGCTTGAAATACCGGGGAGTTCTTTATGGGCAATTCATGCTCACGCGCAAAGGCCCCATGGTGATTGAATTCAATGCGCGCTTTGGAGACCCTGAGGCAATGAACGTGTGCTCTCTTCTTGCGAGTGACTTGTATTCGCTCTTTGAGAAAATGCAGCTTGGAAAACTTGGAGTTGCGGATGCGAAATTTGAGAAAAAGGCGAGCGTGTGCAAGTATTTAGTGCCGCAGGGGTATCCGATAAAATCAGTAACAGACCAGCCCTTGAGCATTGATATGGAGAAAATAAAAGAAAGCGGCGCGAGAATATACTATGCAAGCGTGTATGAGAAAGAGGGAGAGATATACACGCAATCTTCGCGCTCCATTGGAGTAATGGGATTTGGAAAAAGCATATTTGAGGCGGAAAGGATTGCGGAAAGTGTTTGTGGAGCGGTAAAAGGGAAAGTTTGGCATCGGGAGGACATTGGGACAAAAGAGCTTATTGAAAAGAGGATTTTGCACATTAGAAGAGTGCTTTTTTAAATCCTGAATGGCAATTGTTATTGGTGGTTGCATGGTGTTCGTATTTCAAATAGGGGCTGAAAAAGTCGCTGAAACAAAGATGGCAACTGAGTCAAAGCCAGTTTTATATTGGAGTGGAACGTTGGGCCACACGCTGCTTGTTGCGGTTGCAAAGAATGTTGTGCAAAATCCTGAAGTGAAGAATGCTGGGAAAAATGAGGATGGCAAGACCAGCGAATATGCCAAAACAATGGGAAAATATACTGTAATTGTCTCCCTTCCTGCCGGGACGGGGCTGGACAGTGCGTTGAAAAATGCCGCAGTAGGCATAACAATCAAGGACAGAGATGAGAAGTCGGTAAGGAGCACGCTGCCAGGTTGCAACTTGACTGCAGAGAAGGCAGAGGCGACTCCATCGCCCAGGGCGGCATACATGCTTGCCGAGATGAGCAAGACGGGCGCAAGCAAAGAGCAGTTGGAGAAGATTGGTGCAGATATGTTAAAAGAAAGCAAAAACAAATTATCAGATGCCATTGATTACCTTGACAAGCAGATGGGTGAGTTCGGTCCAAGAAAGTGAGGAATAACAACTAATTTCTTAAACCCTTTCAGCGTATATTTGCTGTGGGAGCATGGTTAGCCGCATAGAGGTAACACTCAAAACTGGTGTGGAAGACCCGACGGGAAGCTCTGTGAGAAGGCGCATTTTAGAAGACTTGAAAATTAGCAGCGTGAGCACCGTTCGGACGGCGAGTGTATATACTATTGAGGCAGAGCTTGGGGAAATGGAATTGAAGAGAATTGCGCAGGAGATATTTACGGATGCGGTTACTTCGCATGTTACGGTAAATGGGCCGTGCATATCTGAAGGATTTGCGTATGCAGTAGAAGTGGGATTCAAGGCAGGCGTTACGGACAATGTGGGCGGCACTGCGAAAGAGGCAATTGGGGACTGCCTTGGGAAAAAGTTACAGGGGGGAGTGTATACTTCAAGGGTGTATTTCCTGCATGGGCAAGTGAAAAGGGAAGAGGCGGACAGAATCGCGCAGGAAATGCTTGCAAATGGGCTTATTGAAAGGTGGAAAGTGCTGGATGCGCTTGAGTATGCGAGGGAAAAAGCAAGCGTACCTAAAGTACAGCCAATGCAAACGCCATCAGTGCAGAATATTTCACTTGAGATAAGCGATGAGCAATTGGTTTCACTTTCTAAAAAGAGGCTGCTTGCGCTATCCCTTGAGGAGATGAAAAAGATAAGGCAGCACTTTTCTGAAGAGAAAATGAGGAGAATGCGGGAAAAAGAAGGGCTTGCTGCAATGCCTACGGACGCGGAGCTGGAAATGCTTGCGCAAACGTGGTCTGAGCACTGCAAGCACAAAATATTCAATGCGATTATAGAGTATGAGGAGAATGGGAAGAAGGAAGAGATAAACTCGCTTTTCAAAAGCTATATTGTTGCGACTACGAAGAAGGCTGGGAAAGGGAAAGACTGGTTGCTCTCTGTATTTTCGGACAATGCGGGGATAATGAAATTCAATGAAGAGTGGAACATTGCGATTAAGGTGGAAACGCACAATACCCCTTCTGCGCTTGACCCGTACGGGGGCGCGCTCACGGGCATTCTGGGGGTAAATAGGGATGTAATGGGCGCGGGAATGGGCGCAAAACCCATTTTCAATACTGATGTGCTGTGCTTTGCGCCTTTTGAGTATGCTGGAATGGTGCCGCCTAAATTGCTGCACCCAAAAAGAACGCTTGAGGGAGTAAGGAGAGGAATAGAGAGGGGAGGGAATGCAAGCGGAATTCCTACTGTGAATGGGGCAGTTGTATTTGAGCCAAGGTATTTGGGAAAGCCGCTTGTGTATTGCGGCACGTGCGGCATAATGCCTGCGAAAATAAAGGGAAGGGAAACGCACAAGAAAGAGGCGAAAAAGGGCGACAGGATATTCATGGTGGGGGGAAGGGTTGGGAAAGACGGCATACATGGAGCAACTTTTTCCTCTGTGGGCCTCGATGAGCAATCCCCAACGAGCGCCGTGCAATTGGGGGATGCAATTGTGCAAAAGAAGGCAATGGACTTTTTGCTTGCTGCGCGGGATGAGGGGATGTACAATGCGATTACGGATGATGGGGCGGGTGGATTAGCCTCTTCTGTTGGGGAAATGTGCCAGGACACTGGGGGATGCGAGATGCACCTTGAGAGGTGCCCGCTTAAGTATGCTGGGCTTGCGCCTTGGGAAATATTGGTGAGCGAATCGCAGGAAAGGATGACTGTTGCGGTCCCTAAAGAGAAAGCGGGAGAGTTTGCTGCGCTTGCAGCGCTCTATGAAGTTGAGGCAACGGATTTGGGGGAGTTTACGGATAGCGGGTATTTTGTTGCGAAATATGCACAGAAAACTGTTACAATGCTGGAAATGGAATTTTTGCACAAGGGAGTTCCACAGATGAAATTGGAAGCAAAGTGGGAAGAGAGGTGGGGTGAGAAAGAGAGCAGGTATGAGATGCCTGCGCTCGGAGAGGCGCTTGTGAGATTGCTGGGGAGGCCAAACATTTGCTCAAAGGAGTATATCATACGCCAGTATGACCATGAGGTAATGGGGGGAAGCGTGCTCAAGCCGCTTTGCGGGGAGAAAAATGATGGGCCATCTGACGCGGGGATTGTTGCGCCACTTGTGGAAAGTGAGGAGGCAATTGCAATTTCAAATGGAATTTGCCCGCGCTATTCTGATGCTGATGCGTATTGGATGGCTGCAAATGCAGTGGATGAGGCAGTGAGGAATCTTGTGGCAAGTGGAGCGGATATTGAGAGCATTGCGGGGCTGGACAATTTCTGCTGGTGCGACCCTATTTATACAAAGGAGAATCCGGATGGGAAATATCGCCTTGCGCAGCTTGTGAGGGCGAATAGAGCGCTTTATGATGTGTGCGTGGAATATGGAGTACCACTTGTAAGCGGAAAAGACAGCATGAAAAATGATTATAAGCATGGGAGCATTGTGATTTCTATTCCACAGACATTGCTATTTAGCGCGATTGGGAAAGTAAAAGACAGGAAGAAGAGTGTGAGCAGCGACTTCAAGGAAGAAGGGGACGTTGTGTATGTGCTTGGGAAAACTTACAATGAGTGTGGAAAAAGTGAATATTTCCTTGAGTATGAGATAAAAGGCGGGAAAGTCCCGAGGGTGAATGCAAAAGAGAATTGGAAAATGTATGGGAAGCTTGCAAGTGCGATGGAGAAAGAGCTGGTGCGCTCGTGCCACGATTGTTCGGATGGGGGGCTTGGGGTTGCGCTTGCTGAATGCTGCATTGGGGGAAGAGTTGGAGTGCGCGTGGATTTAGCGAAGGTGCCAAAAGTGGCGGGAATAAGTGACGATAAAATACTGTTTTCTGAGAGTGCGGGCAGGTTTGTTGTGAGTGTGAGGGAAAAAGACTGCGGGAAATTTGAGAAAGAAATGAAAGGATGCGAGTTTGGGAGGATTGGGAGCGTGAGGAAAGATGAGGCATTTGAGGTAAAGGGAAGCGGCGAGCAGGGAGTCATTTACACAAAAGTGAATGTGCTTGTGAGTGCTTGGCAGAAGACGATGAAGTGGTAAGGAAAAACCGAAAGGGCGAGAGTAATGGGAGAGAAACCGAAAATTCTTGTATTGGAGGGCTTTGGGCTCAATTGCGAGAAGGAGACAGCGTTCGCGCTAAAGGAGATGGGCGCGGATGCGAGGATTGTGCATTTCTATAAGTTGCAAACAAGAAGGGAAAAGCTGGAGGAGTATTCTGCGTTTGTAATACCTGGGGGCTGGAGTTTCGGGGATGACATTGCAGGCGGGAAGGTGCTTGCGAACAGGATTAAGTACAGGATAGGAGAGCAGGTGAAAAAGTTCAGGGAGCAGGAAAAGCCGATTGTGGGGATATGCAATGGGTTCCAAATGCTTGTAAAATTGGGGATATTGCCGGACTTGGACGGAGAAGGGAAGCAGGAAGTTACGCTTACGAACAATGCGAGCGGGAAATTTGAGGACAGGTGGATTGCAATGAAGGCGGAAAAGAAAAGCAGGTGTGCGTATGCAAAGGGAGTGGACTACATTAGCGCGCCTGTTCGCCATGGGGAGGGAAGGTTCATTGCACGTGATGGGAAGGTGCTGCAGAGGATAGAGGAGATGGGGCTTGTTGCATTCAGGTATTCGCACGCGGACGGAGAAAGAAAAGAGGGGGAGAGCGTGGGGTATCCGAAAAACCCAAATGGGGCGCACAACGATATTGCCGGCATATGTGATGAAAGCGGAAAAGTTTTTGGCATGATGCCGCACCCTGAGTGCTCTATTTTCCAGTGGCAGTGCCCGCATTTTAGGAAAGGGGAGGCGCACGTGAAGGGAAGCAGGAAGTTCTATGAGAACATCGTGAAAGAAGCGGGAAAATTCTGAAGAGAAAGAGAAAGATTTAATTATACAATGGGGTATAGTTACTATGGACAAATTAACGCCCCTAGAGGGGAAACGCGAATATTGCGGTGCGTTCGGGGTCTACTCTTTTTCAGGAAAGGATGTTTCTTACGACGCATATAGGGGAATTGTTGCATTGCAGCATAGGGGGCAGGACAGCGCGGGAATTGCGAGTTTTAATGGGAAGAAAATTGAGATTACGAGAGAGCTTGGGCTTGTAAGCGACATATTCACAAATGAAAGGATGAAGGTGCATGAGGGCGCGGCTGCTGCGATTGGGCACACGAGGTATCCCACCATTGGAGCGGGCGGGAAAGAGGATGCGCAGCCATTTTTCCTTGAGGGGATAAAAGGCGGGATTGCGCTTGCGCACAATGGGAACATTGCGAACTATGGGAGGATACGGGCAGAACTTGAGAAGGAGGGAGTAAAGCTTTGCTCCACGTGCGATGCGGACCTTATATTGAGCGTATTTGTGAGGGAATATAAGCAATGCAAGGACTATTTTGAGGCTGCTAAAAGGACAATGCAGGTGCTGGATGGGTCGTATTCTGTTGTGCTCATAAGCGGGGAGGGCGAACTCGTAGTTTTCCGCGACCCGCATGCAATAAGGCCGCTTTGTTTTGGGAAGGATGCGGAGAAAATAATATTTGCATCCGAGAGCGTTGCGCTGGATATCAATAATGTTCCTCTTTTGGGAGATGTGAAGCCGGGGGAAGTTTACGTTGTGGGCAAGGCGGGCGTGGAGAACAGGGTGGTGCTTGGGAAAGAGAAAAAGCACTGCATGTTTGAATACGTGTATTTTTCCCGCCCGGACTCTGTAATAGAGGGAAAGCTTGTGCACTATGCTCGCGTTGAGATGGGAAAAAGGCTTGCGCGCTCTGCGCCTGTGAAGGCGGACATTGTGGTTGCGGTTCCGGACACTGCCCGCTCTGCTGCAATGGGGTATTCAAAGGAGAGCAAGATACCGATTGAAGAGGGGCTCATAAAGAATAGGTACGTGGGAAGGACGTTCATAATGCCGAGCCAGCAAAAAAGGGAGAATGCCGTGAGGCTTAAGCTAAATGCGGTAAGAATGGAGCTTGCGGGGAAAAGAGTGGTGCTAATTGATGATTCCATTGTGAGGGGCACTACTTCGGGGCCTATTGTAAAGCTTGTGAGGAGTGCGGGTGCGAAGGAGGTGCACGTTAGGATAACGTGCCCGCCTGTAATCGCGCCGTGCTTTTATGGAGTGGACTTGCCGACTTATGGGGAGCTTATTGCTGCAAATAGGAGCGTTGAGGAAATTTGCAAATACATCGGCGCGGACTCGCTTGCGTATTTGAGCGTGGAAGACTTGGTTGCATCAATCGGGCTTGGGAAAGAAAACATGTGCCTTGGGTGCATCACGGACACCTATCCTACTGCTTTTGGGAATGAGATTGCGCAGAAGATGAAGAAGGAGGGAAGGAAAGACGGCGTGAGGATTTGGGAGGAGAAAGTTTAGAGTTCTTCTTTTGAGAGAATGAGGAGTTTTTGCCGCGCGGAATTTATGTGCTGCTGCGGCGAGTTGCCAAGTGAAATGTCGCTTAGTGCGCGGTAAAGGTCTTTTTGTGCGAGCGAGAGCAGAGTTGTGAGCCGCTCAAGGAGAAATGTGTATTTTTCTATTAGTTCTCCCTGCTTTTCAGTTGCATTGTCAAGGACAGAGAGGGATGAGGGAAGAGGAAACCCTTGCCTGCTTTCAAGCGAGGCGGGTTCTGTCGGAGTGGAAGCTATTTGCGCAAGCGCTGCCCATATTTCCCGATTGCCGGAAGTTTCAGGCACGATGCTCAGCAAATGGTGCGCAAAAATCTGGATTGCAAGGGATTTGCCCTGCAACTTTTCGCGTACTGAGGTTGCTTCTATCAGGTTCCTGCGCGCATGCGCAACGCTGATGCTCACCATTTTTGGGGGAGGGGAGCGGAGTTTTTCAGTAGCTGCGTCAAGCAAGGAAGCATTTAGAAGGGCAATGGGCGGGATGCCTGCTGCGCTGAGGGGATGGAAATTGCGGTTTGTTGTTTTGAACATTGCAATACCTTTTTCTCTAATTGCGCAATGATTGGTTGTGAATTATTAAAGTTCTGCCTGCCGCTCTGGCTGCATTGGCTATGCAGGCGGCTTTTCCGATGGTGAAAGCACCGGGGCTGCTCCAAGAATTAAGAGCATGGCGTGGATTGTGTTGGACAGCGCAGGGTTGGATGGCTGGCTGTTTGCGGCTTCCAGTGCCTTGGCTGCAGCGTCTTCCAGCGCATTTAGCCTTGCCCCGTCTTGCCTGTTTTTCTCGTGCACGCCAAAATAAGTTGTGACTGCAAGGCAATCGTCGCTTATATCGCAGGCTGCATTTTCAGGGATTTTCTGGCTTTCTGCAAGCAGGCCCGTTGGCTTGTCAAGCACCGAGTAAATCAGAAGGAGTGCGTCATAAAAAAGCTGGGCTGAATTTTTATCGTCTGTGATTGAGGCTGAAAGCTTTTCTTTTGCGCCAAGGATGGCGTCGCTGCATCTTCGCATTTCATTTAGCATTACGCTGCTTGTTGCGCGAAGAACCATTATTCGCTCTGCAAGTGGCACTGAAACGGATGTTTTTCCGCCATCGAAGCGCGCGCTGGATTTTTGCAGGTCCAGGAGCATGATTTTCGTTTCAAGCATATGCTAACCTTTTTGTATTTTGGTGAATATATGTGGAGTTACATGTATTTAAACGTATGCCTTTTTATATGGGAAGAGAAGGAATATATACGGAGTGGCGGGGGAGCGACTAACCGGTCCCTTGGGATACGGAGGAAGTTCTGCCCACCGATGAATTTGCGCGCCTTATAAAAAGGGCGCGGCTTAGAAGCCCCGAAGCGCTTAAGGCGCAATCGGAAACAGAAACGATACCTGCCTCCCCCTATGAGGATGAGGAAACGCACATATGTGCGCTACGAGAGGGGGATGGCTTGCTGAAACGGTCCGTGCGGGCAATCGCCGATGGCGGCCCTGCTGCATGAAAATGCAGGGGGCAAAATGTGCGGTGCAAGGCTTTATGCCGCTCAGTCCAATGTCGCTTAGAAACAGAAGGCAGGCTACCACCTGCCACTCCAATATTTATCAATGTGGCGAATTTTATGAGAGCAAAAGAAAGGCGAATGGGGCAGTGCTTCTTGGAGGATGCGCAAGTCCTGAAGATGGAGGCAAGGCTTGCGGACGTTGCGGGAAAAAGCGTGCTTGAAATAGGGGCGGGGGACGGGCGGCTCACGATTGAGCTGCATCGGGCTGGCGCAAAAAATATTGTTGCTATTGAGAAGGACAGGAAACTGGCAAAAGAATTGAGAATGAGATTTTCTTCTTATAAGACGATAAAGATTGTGCAGGCTGACTTTTTGGAGTATGCAAAAGATGCGGGAAAATTTGAAAGGATAGTTGGGAACATACCGTATTACATCACGTCCCAAATACTCTTTTCGCTTGCAAAGATGGAATTTGGGAAAGCGCTCTTGTGCGTGCAAAAGGAGTTTGCGCAGAAGATGGTTGCAGAGGCGGGCGAGAGGAATTATGGGCGGCTCTCCGTAACAAGCCAGGTGAATTTCAATGCGCAAATCGTAGGGTTTGTAAGCAGGGATAAGTTTGCCCCCTCGCCGAAAGTGGATTCCGCGCTTGTGCTCCTTGAGAAAACCGGAAGGGGGCTCGATGAATACGAGAGCGGGTTTATTGCGGCGGTTTTTGCGCATAAGAACAAGAGCGTGCATGCGGCGCTTTTTGATGCAAGGTCTTATTTTGGGAAAAGCAAGGTGCAAATGCGCGAAATTGGGGCAAGCATTAAATATAATGCAAGGAGAGTGAATTCGCTAAGCAAAGATGAGGTTTTGGAGCTTGCAGAAGAGATGAGGGGAATACATGAGCGAGGAAGACAAAGTAGTTGAAACGGAATATGCGCAGGACCCTTCGCAGTTTGCGCTCAAGGTGGCTGCACAGATTGCAGTAATCTGCGCATTGACCATGGTGTTCTTCCATTTGTATTCTGAAAACATTTACATCGCAACCTTGGGGTTTGCTGCTGGCGCGACAATAGGCTCGATTGCCTGCTGGAAGAACGTGCAGGCGGCAAGGGCGCTGATTTTCCTGTCGGTAGTTGCAATAGAATGGGTGATGCTGCTGCGGGTGTCAGGTTCGCTCTTGGCCTTTTTTGTGGCGGCTGATGCGCTGCTGCTTGCGTTCCTTGCATACGGGTTTTTGCGCGAGGGAAAGAAAAGGAAGAGGTAGGGACTTTTTTATACCCAGCCGTGCATAAAATTTCAGGGCCCGTGGCGCAACGGATAGCGCGTCTGGCTTCGGTCCCATAAGGTGGGCTGGCGCCCCCCTTGAGGGTTTCAACCCCCTGCGGCAACGCAGAGGCGAGAATGGCAACAATCTTGAAACAGGGTTGTACTATGCCGGAAGAGACCAGAAGGTTGCGGGTTCGAATCCCGTCGGGCCCGTATGGTAGGGGGGAGGGCCAGGATTAAACCTAAAACTTGGGATGGGGCGCAGCCCCCTCCGCGGTTTATGTCCCGTCGGGCCAGTTTGCTTTTTTTGCTGCTTCTTTTGTGCGCTTGCGTTCATGCTGGAAGGCTTCTTGTGAGCAACGCTACGCTTGGGGAGAAGATATATGTGCTTTACGAGGGAGAGGAACTGCCGGACGGGAGCGTGCTTGTGAAGCCGCCTTCTGGTGCGGGATTTGAAGCCGCGCTGTGGGGGAACGCGGCAGAATTCAATGCGAGCGAGGAGGGGAAGTGGGGCATTGTTTTTCAAGGGGGGAACTATGCTGCATTTGTTTCTGGGCAGAGGGAGGGGGATATTGAGCCAGTAAAAAATGAAGGGAGGGGCGGGACTGTTTTGCTTTTGTTCATGCTGCTCGTGTTTGCGTGCGTATTCGCATTTGCAGCCGCAGTATGGAAAAATGCAGGGAAAAATGAAATGGAATTTTATGCGAAAAACGGGAAGCTCGTGCTGCAAAGCGTGCATGGGCTGCAGGAGCCGGCGATATCTGATGCGGAGGGGAAAGTCCTGTGGTCTGCGGAAAAATTTGACAGGGCGGGAAAGCTTGAGATAAGCCTCCTTGAGATGAAAATGCCTTTTTGCCTTAGGGCTAGGATGCACGGGAGGGAAATTTGCATCTGGACTGATGGGAAAATTGGCGGGAAAGCTCCTGCTGCCCAAATGCGTGCGGATGAAAAAGGAGAGGGAGGGATGGGTGCGGTCGGGAGTTCAAAGAACACGAGCGTAGCAAAAAAGAAACTGGACAGGGTTGAATCCTGAATTTACTTCGTAAGCAAAACAGCGCTATCGTGCTCAACGAGCATTGTGTGCTCATGCTGCGCAACTATGCTGCCTTGCGAATCAAGAAGCACAGGGTAGGGGCGAAGAGCGCCTGCGTTGAGAAGCTCCTTTAGGCCCGAGCTTAGCAGAAGGCGGGACTTGAAATTCTTTGAGAGCCAGCGTTCTGCAAAAGGAAGCGTGAAATATTCGTTTGCGATGTGGGAAATAAGCTGGCGCGACTGGCGCATGCGCACGCGCGCGCCGGAAACAAGGGAAAAAATTTCCACCTGCGTGCCGTCTTTTACGTGCCCGCTTCCGGTGCTTGCAAAGGGTTCTATTGCGAAAATGTCGCCCTCCTGCAATTCGTAGGGGTTTGCGGATTTTATGTTCGGGATATCTATGCCTGCGTGAAGCGCGTAGGGCTCTATTTTGTGCCCGCACAGGTTCTCTATGGGCTTAAAGCCGGCTGCTTTTATTGTGTTCTCGATTGCAGCGCTTAGCTCCTCTATTTTCACGCCAGGCTTTGCGGTTGCAACTGCCGCCTCCACTGCCGCCTGCGTGCACTCAAGCATCTTGCCCCATTCGCCGGAGAGGTCTACGGTGTATGCAGTATCGCCGCAGCAGCCCTCCACCTGCGCGCCAAGGTCAACTTTTACTACGTCCTTTTCCCCCAGTAGGAGCTCGCAGCCGATTTCTGGCGTTAAGTGCGCTGCTGCGTTGTTAATGGAAATGTTTGCGGGAAATGCAGCCTTTACGCCTGCGTCAGTTATGAACTTTTCAATGCTCTCTGCAATGTCAAGGAGGGACTCGCCGGGCATTATCAGGCTCTTGCTCTCTTCGCGCACCTGCGCGGTTGCTTTGCACGCCTTTTTGAAGCTGTCCATCATGTGGGCATATTCTTCCTCCGGAGACATGTTTTCGTGGGAGTGTGCGTGCTCGGAATCGGATGCAGCGTCATGCGTATCGTTATTTATTGCCATTTGTTTTCAACCCTTTGTTTCTAACCGCATGTAATAGGAAGAATGATAATATAAATATCTCGGCTGTTATGGGCTGCCGGAAGGCCGGGAAAGAATGAGGGGAAGTTCCTTAAGGCTCAGAATGCACTTGTATGCGCGGCTTTTTGCCTTTGGCTCATTGGCGCACACAAGCACTGCGTTCATGCCTGCTTCTTGTGCAAATGAGAAGTCTTTTTTCGGGTGGTTGCCCGCCATGAGGCACTCTTTTGGGGAAAGATGCAGTTTTTTTGCGCATGCGCGGTAGAACGCAGGGGATTTTTTTGAAGTTATGAAAACGCGGGCAAAAAAATTGTCCAGAGATAGGCGTATGAGCTTGTCCCATTGTTTCAGGGACTTTCCTTCGGATGCGATGCAAAGCGAATAGCCACGCCTTTTTAGCTCGCGCAAGGTGGAGTGCGCTTGGGGAAATGGGTGGATGCTTGTTTTTGTGTCGTGGTATGCTGCGATTGCGGCGGCTATTGCGCGCTCTTTGCTGGAACAGGGAAATTTTGAGGCAAGAACGTTGAAGTGCCTGCTGAAATTTGAGCCGTATTTTTTCACTATTTTGGAATGCGCTGCGAGCGCCTTTTGCTCGTTCGCGCGCATCCCTGCGCCTATCATTGCACGTATTGCGTTCCTGCGCGCGCGGGTGGAAAATTCCCTGGAAGGGAAAAGCGTGTCGTCTATGTCAAAGAGGATTGCCCGTATGGGCACGGCGCTGCTTTTTTGCATATTGAAACCTGGAATATTAGCCAACTGACGAACATAAGTTGGATAGGTATAAAAGGGTTGTGCAGCATGGAATAGTTGGAACATTTCTATTTAGGTACGGCTCCCGCAAGGGATTGGAACATTTTCTCTGGATTTCAGAAAAAGAAGCGATAGTTATGGGAATTTATCTTGCATCCCTTGACCATAAGCCGGATTGGTCGCACCTTGTAGACAGGGTTGCGCGCTACGTGGACTGGTGCATACAATACAAGATGGCGGTGCAGATGGCGCGCGGCGGCGGCCAGATGTTCAACGTAATAGACTACGTGAACGGGCGCATGGACAAAAATGCGCTTGAGTCGGTGAAACGGCTTGCGCAGAAGGAAAAGCCGAGGGGAGGCGGACGGACGGAAGTTGTGCCAAAAACAGATAAAATTGAAATCAATAGTGAAAATGTCCGCAAGGTTCAGGCGATTAGTGCCAAAAAACCGCTTACTGAACGCCCGTTGCAGTCGTCTTATTATGGAAAATTTGCGGTGCGGGATGTTGAACTGCCCAAAGAAAAAACTGACAGCAATGCATCAGCCGCCCTAAAGGCCGCCTTGCTAAAAGTGAGTTTTTCGAATGGGCGCAAAGAGGCTGCGGCTACTGTTTTGTTTACTGCGCAAGAATCAGTTGCAATTGAAGGTGACTTTGCAACCGGACGCGAGCCCGAGAAGCAGGGGTACAAGCCGAAAAACATTGTAAATGGAAATGTTGCAGTGCCGTGCGCAAAACCAATTGAAATTAGGAATAGTGTTGCAATAGCGGCGAAGCTAAAGGAAATGGGCAGGGTAAATCTTGGGCAACTTTTGGGCATTGCCCAAAGTTTTGCGAATTTGAGCGGCGAGTTTGCAAGGGAGGCGCAAAGGACGGAAAAGTACGGCGATATGTATAAGCAGATGAAAATCATTGCTGTTGGGAAGGATATCTCAGTTGCAGGAATGATCTTGGAAGCCGGGAGTACTGCCACTTTACGCAGCGAATTCTTTGCGTTTGCAATTGCTCCAGAACCGGTTGCGCAGAGGATTAGAAAACTGCCGGCACCCAAAATCTTGGTTTCAGCTCAAAAAGTTGTATCGTTTGCGAAGCCTAGTGTCTCAGTTGATGTAGCGCAGAACTTGAAATCAGGAGTTGATGTGCAACATGCGCATGCGGCTGCTGGCGCGCACTCGCGGGCTCGGCACATTCAACAGATGCCTGCAATTGCACAACCCCAACAACTGAGCGTTGCCAAGGTGGAGATTCCAGCGAAATCTGATTACCAATCGCAAATGCAGCCAAAGCGGCTTGCATCTGCAAATGAACCACCACCTGCAGGCTCCAGAGAAAAAAATGTTGGGAGAAAACCGCTGAGTTTTACATCACAAACTGCATCTGCACTCGGCTAAACTAGTTTTCTGTAAAGTGAGAGCAACACATCTGTCCGTTTTGAAGTGTCAAAATAAAGCGCGCTTTTTTTTGCTGCAGCGCGGTATTTTTGCGGGGAATCAAGAAGAGTGCAAAGAGAATTGGAAAATTCGTGCGCATTTGCATTGCACAGGAATCCGTTTGAGCCTTTTATGATGTCCTCAGATGCGCTTTTTTTTGCGCCAACTACGGGAGTGCCGCAGGAGAGGGATTCTATTGCTGCCAGCCCCTGCGTCTCAAAAAGTGAGGGGAATGCGAATGCGTGTGCGCTGCGGTAAAGCGGGACTATTTTTTCCTCTGGGACAAAGCCAGGGAACTTTACGTAGGAATTTATGCCAAGCTTTGCGGCTGTGTGGCGCAGCTTTTCAAGGTGAGGCCCCTTGCCCCCTATGAGAAGGAACGCATCCGGATGCTCTTTTTTTATCAGGGGAGCTGCGTGCAGGAGAACCTCTAAGTTTTTCTCCTGTGCAACGCGCCCAAGGGAAAGTATGAGTTTTGAATTTTTTGGAATGCCATAAGAGGAGAGGAGTTTTGCATCGCGGGCGCCTGGGGAGAACTTCTTTGTGTCTATTCCCAAAGGAAGCACTGCTGCATCCATATCGTGCTCCCTTAATTGCTTGCGCGCAAAATTGCTTGGGACAGTTGTAACGTCAAACTGCGAGGAGTAGTGGCGCACGTAATGCCAGAGTGCGCTGCCAGTTGCGCCTTGAAGGTGTTTTGTTGGGACAACGTAGTGCGTTGCGCTGCTGAAGAAAGTGTGGAAGGAAAATACGGAAGGGAGATGCAGGGACTTTGCGGCTGCAAGCGCCGCAATGCCAAGCGTTGCTGGGGAATGGGAGTGCACGAGTTGCACATTGTGCGCCTGCACTTCCTTTAGCGCGCGGTAGGGGAAAAGCGCTGCGCGGTACTGGGGGTAGGAGGGAAGGGAAAGGGAGGAGTAGTAGAAATGCTGCTTTTGGGGAAGCTGCATTTTGTTTTTGGAGCCGCCCTTTGGGGCAAACACATACACGGAGTGTTTTCTTTTTTCAAGCTCGGACTTGAAATTCAGGATGCCGCGCACAACGCCGTCCGTGTGCGGAAGATATGTGTCCGTGAAGAACGCGATTCTCATGAGGATAAATGAGAATATGCGGTTTAAAAAAGCAAGTGTTTTAAAAGCGCAAAGAGGAAGTTTAATGCGTGTTTTTATGAGAGTGGCAATGATTGGGTGGGAGTTCCCCCCGTTTGCGTCCGGGGGGCTTGGGGTGCACTGCCTTGAGCTTACAAGCCGCCTGTGCAACATGGGAATTGAAGTGGACTTTTTCATGCCAAAGAGCGGGGAGGGAGTGAAAAGTTCGCATCCGAAACTGCGCATCATAGAGGTTGCAAAGGCTGAAATTTCCCCGTATATTTTTGTGAGCAAATCAAGGAGGCACAGCACGTATGGGGAAAACCTCATGCACGCAGTTGAGCAGTACAACAAGGAGTGCGCGCAGGCGCTTGTGCAGCAGGCAGGGGAAAGGGAGTATGCGCTCATACATGCGCACGATTGGCTGGGAGTGAAGGCGGCGTGCGAGGCAGGGGCAAAAACAAAATTGCCAATTGTGCACACTTTCCATTCTACGGAGTTTGACAGGACTTCTGTTCCTTGGGACTTTTTGGTGGACATTGAACGCCAAGGCGTGCAGAATGCGAATTTGCTTATTGCAGTGAGCAGGAGAACAAAGGCACAGTTGATGAGGCTGGGCGCGGATGAGGGAAAAATACGCGTCGTGTACAACGGAGTGGATGCGCAGAAATTCAACAAAGGGAATAGTGGAAATGCTGCGCTGGAAAGGTTCAGGCAGGGCAGGAAAACAGTGCTTTTCTTTGGAAGGCTTACGGAGCAGAAGGGACCCATGCAATTCTTGCATGCTGCAAAAAAAGTATTGCATGTTATGCCGGACACGCTCTTTCTTGTTGCCGGGAAGGGGGACATGCTGCCGCTTCTCATAAACACTGCAATAGAGCTTGGGATAAAGGACAGCGTGATGTTTCTGGGGTATGTGAGCGAAGAAGACCAGAAGAAAATTTATTCTGCTGCGGACTTGTACGTGATGCCCTCAACGTCAGAGCCGTTTGGGATTACTGCACTTGAGGCAATGAGCGCTGGAACGCCTGTAATAATATCAAGGACGTCGGGAGTTGGGGAAACAGTTAAGGGCGCACTGCTCGTGGACTTCTGGGACATAAACGGCATGGCGCAGAAAATGCTCTCTGTGCTTAAATATCCTGCGCTGGGAAACAGCCTTTCAAATGCCGGAAAAGAGGATGCGAGGAAAATGAGCTGGGAGAAGACGGCGCAGAATACGATTGAAGTTTACAATGAGGTTTTGGGACGGGGAAAAATATGAAAGTGTGTTTTTATTTTCAGGTGCACCAGCCCTTGAGGCTCAAGAGATTTTCAATTTTTGAGTCCCATGAGAAATCCGTGAGGGAGAGGTATTTTGACAACGAGCTCAATAGGCAGATTCTGGAGAAGGTTGCGAAAAAATGCTATTTGCCCACGAATGCACTCATGCTGGAGCTGCTGCAAAAGCACCCGAACATGAGGGTGAGCTATTCCCTTACCGGCGTGTTCATGGAGCAGTGCAAGATGTTTGCGCCGTATTTGCTGGATTCATTTGCAGCGCTTGCAAAAACAGGCAGGGTGGAATTCCTGTCGGAAACGTATTACCATTCCCTGAGCGCGCTCTTTCCAAGCAAGGACGAATTTGTGGAGCAGGTAAAATTGCACCAGAGCGAGGTGGAGAAGCTTGGGGGAAAGCCCTCTGTGTTCCGAAATACCGAGGCGATGTTCTCAAATGAGATTGCGTACCTTGCGCAAAGGCTTGGGTACGATGGAATACTTACGGAGGGCATTGAGCACGTTTTGGGATGGCGCTCGCCGAACTACTTGTATTCCGTGAAAAGCTGCGAAGGGATAAAGGCAATGCTGCGAAACTACAAATTGTCGGACGACATTGGGTACCGCTTCTCTGCAAAATGGTGGAGCGAATACCCCCTTACTGCGGACAAGTATGCGAAATGGCTTTCTTCCCTTGAAGGGGATTGCGTGAACGTGTTCATGGACTATGAGACTTTTGGGGAGCACCACTGGGAGGATACGGGAATATTTGAGTTTTTGCGCTGCCTTCCGACTGAAATGGGGAAACATTCGAATCTGGAATTTGTAACTCCATCCATGCTTGTGAAAAGCGCGGGAGCCGTAGGGGAGATAGACGTGCCGCACGTGATATCGTGGGCGGACATGGAAAGGGACACGAGCGCGTGGCTGGGAAACGAGATGCAAAGGGAATGCTTTGGGATTTTGCAGGAGCTTGAGGCTCCGATAAAGGAACTTAAGGACGAGGAACTTTTGTCAGCATGGAGGATGCTGCAGAATTCAGACCATTTGTATTATTTGTGCACAAAAAGCCTCTCGGATCAGGACGTGCACAACTATTTTTCGCCTTACGACAGCCCATTTGACGCGTACGTGAACTTCCGCAATATTCTTGAGGATTTGAGGGGCGAAGTGAAAGCAAGGCAGAAGGCATAATAAGTAGAGAAGAGAAAAAACTGTGAAGCAAAAAGAATTAAAATATTAAAAGCAAATATAGAGTGGGAGTGCTATGGTATTTGAAAAAGCCTGCGGCGCAGTCATATATCGCGAGGAAAAGGCAAAAGTGCTGTACCTTCTGCTCATGCACAAGGAAGGGCACTGGGATTTCCCAAAAGGGCACGTTGAGCACGGCGAAGGGGAAATGGAAACCGCGAGAAGGGAAATACTTGAGGAGACCGGGATTCGGGACGTGGAATTTGCACCTGGGTTTAGGAGGATAATAAATTACGGGCACATGCGCGATGAAATACGCGTGCAAAAGCAGGTCGTATTTTTCCTTGGAAGGACAAAAAGCTCAAAGGTAAAGCTTTCCAAGGAGCACAAGAAAATGAGATGGGTGAATTTGAAGGATGCCCTTGCTACTCTTACGTATGAGAATGCGAAGAATGTGCTGAGGGCTGCGGATGCGCGCCTTGCTAAGGACAGAGTGGAGAGGGGCTGAACATGAAAGCACCTCCGCGCTGCATGTCAACGCAGCACCCCGATAATGTGAATACTCCTTTTTTCTCCGAGGGGGAAGTGCTTGCGGGCGAGAATGAGATTAAAGAGGCATATTACGTTTTTTCGCATCTTGGGATATCTGAGCAGATGTGGGACTACGAAGGCAAGGAAGTGGACAACCACGTTGTGGAAAAGCTTCTTGCAAGATACCCGAAATTCTTTGCGCAAAACAATATAGGGAAAGAGGTGCGCCTTACGCTTCGCGTGCCAAACCCTGCCGTGCAAAAGGGGCAGGGGAAATTGCTTCTTGAAACCCTTGAATCCATACCGAGGAACTTTGACATTGCACAGATGTGCGGGCAGTCTTGCGCGCCCATATGGGAAGTGATATTGCCCATGACGACAAGCGCGCAGGAGCTTGCGCGCATAAGCGAGTATTATGAGAGGATAGTAGTAGGGAAGGCGGAAATGAGGGTGGGGGATGCGAGCGTGCAGGAATGGATTGGGAAATTCGCGCCTAAAGAAATAAGCATAATACCGCTTGTGGAGAATAGGGAAGCGCTCCTTGATGCGCATAATATTGCGGGCGAATATGCAAAATCGCAAAAACTCGAGAGCATGCGGGTATTCCTTGCGAGAAGCGACCCTGCGCTAAACTACGGGGCTGCGTCCGCAGTGCTCCTTGTGAAAATTGCACTCATGCAACTGCAGGAAATGGGGGAGAAAAATTCCCTTGAGGTATATCCCATCATAGGGGTGGGAAGCGCGCCGTTTAGGGGGAACCTCAAGCCAACGAACGTTGGGAACTGCATGGGGGAATACCCATCGGTTCAGACTTTTACATTGCAATCTTCTTTCAAATACGACTATGATGAGAGGAACGTGAGGGATGCGGTGGAAGGGATTAACTCAAGCAAAAGAGGGAAAGCGCTCTTTGTGGAGAAGAGAAGGGCACTGGAACTTGTGGACAAATTAACAAATGCGTACCAGCAGGACGTTGCTGCGCTCTCCCCTATCATAGGCATGCTTTCAAAATACGCACCTCTTAGGAGGGCAAGAAAATTGCACATCGGGCTTTTCGGGTATTCGCGCTCATTGCAGGGGATTTCATTGCCGAGGGCGATTCCGTTTTGCGCTGCGCTTTATTCCATTGGGGTGCCGCCTGAAATGCTGGGGCTTGGCGGGTTGGACGAGAAGGATGTTGATGCACTGAGGGAAGTTTATGTGAAAATTGGCGAGGACATCAGGGACAGCGCACAGTATTTGAACATCAAAAACATTGAAAAACTGCCGCAGCCTGTTAAGGAAAAACTTGTGCGCTCAATGGAACTTTTTGGAATCAAGGAAGGCGCGGACGAGGAATATTCGCAAATAAGCACGGAGATTTGGGAAACCTTGCACTCGGAAAACAGGAGCGCGCTTTATGAGCTCATAGCCAAAGCTGCGTGGAAGCGGAACTTTCTTGGGTAGCAGGGGCAGGCGCAGTTGTTTTTTGAACAGCCGGATTTTCGCGCAAATGCTCAAGCAGCACGTCTGTAATCAGCACCACATTTTGTGCAGCATGTATTGGGTTTTGGGTTGCTTCGAGAAAAATTGAAGCATATTTTGGAAGCCTCTGCGCCGTGTGCAGGGCGTTTTGGTCGCAAAGAAGGCTTACTGCCTTTGAGATAGTTGCACCAAGGGTGCTGTCCGCAAAATAAGCTCCGGAACCCCTTGTTAGCTTCCCCAGCTCAAGAAGCAGCCCTTTTCCGTCAGAGCCGCAGGTTTTGGGGGCTTTTTGCATGTAAAAGAGGAACATTTGCTCTTCTGGCGCGGCAGCAGATAAAGTTGCAAGGCTTGCGGCTGCAAGCAGCATTGCCTCCGGGTCTTTTAGGGAGCTTATGTGCGCTGCTGCGCTTTCGCAGGCGTGCCTGGAATCAGTATTTTGGAGGATTTTTGAAACCATGCCCTTCACAAACAGGAAATCCCTGTCTTCGAGCATTGAGGCAATTTTCTTCACGTGCGGGGAATCGCATTCTGTGCCAGGCAATTGGGCATTTTCCCTTGCAGGCACAAGCGCCCCTTCCACGATTTCGTGCGTTCTTGCAAACTCCTTTGCGCCGCGCATGCTCGTGAGCACCCTCATTCCGGCAGGAGTATACATGTGTGCCGCCCCTTGGTTAGAGTAGGGGTAGATTTTGAGCTTCATGTAATAATTGTGGGGATTGTTATATAAAAAGGCATCGAGGAATGGCGCTTGCTTTAAAAACTTATACGAACAAATACAGTTGCTCTTTTTCAGGGGCACCAATGAACACTTGAGGTGAGAATATGAAAAGTTACGTGAAGTTTGAGACTCCAAAGGATGTAGCCGCAAAGGCGCTTGAAGCAGTCACAATGGCAAACGATACTGGCAAGGTGCGCAAAGGCACGAATGAAGCCACAAAGGCCATTGAGGGAGGCGTTGCAACCCTTGTTGTAATTGCAGAAGACGTTGAGCCAGAGGAGATAGTGATGCACCTCCCGACGCTTTGCGCGGAAAAGGGCGTTCCTTACTGCTATGTTGCCACCAAGAAGGAATTGGGAAGCGCGGCAGGAATACCAGTCCCGACGGCGGCAGTTGCAATTGAAAAACAGGGAAGCGCAACTGAAATAGTGCGCTCGATTGCTGAAAAGCTCAAGCAGCCCGTAAAGGCAGAGGGCAAATCCGAGGCAAAGAAGGAGCACAAGGAAGAGAAGAAGCACGAGGCGCCGAAAGCGGACAAGCCGGCTGAGGCAAAGAAAGAGGCAAAGCCAAGGGCGAAAAAGGAAAAGAAAGAATAAGTGAAATTCAAACTTAGGTGTATTGATGGCAAACGAAGCAGTACCGGTTGAAGTGGCAGAAGTGCGCGTAAAGACGGGCATTCACGGCGAGGTTTACCAGGTCATGTGCAAAATCCTTGATGGAAAGGACAAGGGCAGGGTAATCCGCAGGAACGTGAAGGGACCCGTACGAAAAGGCGACATCATAATGCTGCTTGAGACCGAGCGCGAAGCAAAGGAAATAAAAGCGAGGTAAGAAAATGTTTTGTTCTTTCTGCAATAACACAATAGCAAGGGGTACCGGGATGCTGTACGTGAGAAAAGATGGCAGCGTGCTCTCGTTTTGCTCGCAAAAATGCAAGCGCAACCTCCTTCACCTTGGAAGGGAAGGCAGGCTCACGAAATGGACGAACAAGGGGCTTGCAATATTGAGGCACGAGGGCAAGGAAAAGAAGGAATCAGTGCTTGCAAAGGAAATCGCGGACAAGCTTGCAGCGAAGAAAGACGCAAAGAAATAAAACAGGCAGGTTTTCAGGGGTGTCGTCATGATGGAGCGCACGCTAATTATATTAAAACCCGACTGCATGCAAAGAAGGATGTGCGGGGAAGTTTTTTCGCGTTTTGAGAAGAGAGGGTTCAAGGTAGTTGCATGCAAAATGCTGCGCATGGACGGAAAACTCTGCGAGGAGCACTATGCGCACATTAAAGACAAGCCGTTTTTTCCAAAAATCAGGGAATTCATGACGAGTGCGCCCGTGATTGCGATGGTGCTTGAGGGCAAGGAAATTGTAAAGCTCGTGCGCGACATGCTGGGCGTTACGAATGCAAGGAATGCGGCTGTCGGAACTATTCGGGGGGACTTTGCGCTTTCAAACATGATGAATCTGGTGCATGCATCGGACAGCGTTGAGACTGCGCAAAAGGAGATTGCGCGCTTCTTTAAGAAGGATGAGCTTTTTGAGTGGAAAGCAACGCTTGAGGCAAGCACGTACGGAACGGATGAGATTTAGTTCCTGCGTTTACCGTTCCTTGAAGGAACCTGGTTTTTTGGAAGCTGGCTTGTTTTTGCCGCAATTGGCTGTTGTGAAAGCGGCAATTCTTTTGAAAAACGATGCATGTTGGAAACGTGCTGAGAATCCGGCAGGTTTTGCGGCAATGCGCTGGACGCCACGGTTGCTTTTACCACGTAGCCCACGTTCTCGCGTATGTTTTGCATAAGTGCTTCCATGTCTTCGGTGGCGTGCTGGAAGCTTGTCTCATGCCAGTGCGCAGACGGATTTTTTTGCAGGGCTTCGAGCATGCGCTCCACCACTGCCTGCGCACCCCCGTTGAAGCCTGCGGCAAGTGCGCACGTCGTCTGCAATTCGCTTGAATACAGGACGCGCGAGGGATCCCGGATTCCGTTTGCATCGAGGAGAGTTATTAGCTCAAGGCGCGTGGAAAGCGTGTTCAGGAGATTCCTGTTTGCGCGCAGGAGGCGCTTTGTTTCCTTTGTTTGTTTTTTCCTGTCAAGCTCGTTTATGCGCGCATTTACTTCTGAAATTTTAGCCTGCATTTGGGAGCTGCTGGTGCCGATTATTGTTTCCAGGGAACTCAATACGTCAATGTGGTGGAAGTGCGCCATCATTGAAGACATGTAGATGTCGCCCGTGGAAGTTTTCTCGCCGCTCCAGCGCGGGCGGTAGTTTGCAGCGCGCGCCCACTTGTCAAACACTTTTTGTATGCCGTATTTTTTGAACAGGTCGTGCCTTGTTTGGGGCATCACCTGGACCATGCCCCGCGCACCGGCGCTGCTTACCGTGAGCATCTTGGACTGGTCGCGGTTTGTTGGCACGTGGTAGAGCAGGCGGGAGATTGCGCGGCGCATTGAGGTGCCGTTGCCAAGGTTCTCTGGGCCTATTTGCTCTATGTGCGAGATAAGCACGTTCATGTTGTTTGGGACCTTGCCCAAAAATTTGCATGCGTAGTTGTTGCCAGAATAATCCAGTATTGCGTTGCGCATCAACAGGTCGACTTCAGAGAGGTATGAAAGGCCGGTTTTTGCCATTTCGCCAGAGGCAAGCTGTTCGCAATAGGGCGTAACTATAAAGAAGCGGTTGCCGTGCGTTGTGGTGGTGACAAATAATTTTACTGCAAGTGCGACCCATGTTTCATCAGGCGCTCCTTTGCAAAATACCTTAAGCTGGGAATATACGCCGCTTGGGTCAAGGTCTTCGCGCGGAATTTGCACCCCGATTGGGACTTCTTTTGGCTGCCCGTATGCCCTGCGGACCAAAAATCTCCCGTCCTTGCTTGTTTTTGCGCCGCCCGGCTCTGGGCGGGCGGTTATTATTATGCGGCGGTTGCCCAGGCTGTTGTCTTTGCCAAGCTGCGCTATTGCGATTGCCTGTTCGCCTTTTTTTAAGCCCTTGACATTTGAGAGCGAGGCATGCGCATTGTCTATTTCCCTTAGCAAAGTGCCTGGTGCGATTGCGTTTGGGGCGTTGAGAACTGCACAAAAATCAGACTGCACCCTTGAGAGAAGGAGCTCGTGGGAAGAGAGCGGGAGGATTTGCAGCTTCTCGTTTTTTGGGGCGCAGGCACGCCACATTACTGCTGCGACTGCAATAGCCGTGCCAGTGAGCAGCGCCTTGCGCAAAATGTGCCTGTTTGGTGCTGGCAAGTGCGGGTATGAGTGGTGCGCGCTAGCGTGTAGTTTATGCTGCATATGTTATGTTTATAGATGTGTTAGTTTATAAACATTTCTGGAAAAATAGGGGAATGGAAAAAGGAGAGTGGGATTTGCCGGCTCTTGGGGATTACTGGGTTTTCTTGCCTGCAAAGAAAGTGTATGCTGCAAAGAGCGCTGCAAGGGCGAGTATTGTCATGCCAGCAAGCTCAAGGAGCTGTGATACGTCCTTTGTGCCCGCAAATGCAGCCACTGCGGAGAACATATCGTTGCCTTTTGCGCTCTCAACTGTTGCAGACAGGGGCGTTTCCTCATTTAGGAGAAGCGAGGGCGATGCGAATGCGCTTATCATTTCGGCGCTAAGCGCGCGCGGGACGCGGTATGTGAAAGATGCTGCCTGCCCTGAGGAAAGCGCGCTTACCTTCCAGTAAAAAGTGCTCGGAGAGGTTGAGGAGAAACGCGGGTACGAAGTGAATGCCAGGGAACGCACGTCGGAGAATACGGAAGATGGCACTGATTCTGCAATCTCAAAGTTCAGAAGCGGCGCCTGCGCGCTGTTTGTGAACGTTGTGGTTATGTCGGCATAGTAGGATGCTGCGCCGTCACCGTCTATTGATTTGTACACCTTGAAGGTGCGCGCAAAATTTGCACTCACTGCCTGCTTTTCAAGCACAAGGGATGCGCCTGCGCCTTGCGCAAAAGAGAGCGCGCCCTGAGGGGCTGCTTCAAGCGGGCTGCCTGCGCCTTCACAGGAAGAAAGGTAGAAAGACACCCTGCCTTCGCGCATTGCGTCCTTTGATGCTACAAGCTCGTAGTTGCCCTCTTTTTCAGTCTTAAGCGTTGCAGCGCCGTTTGAATCTGAGGTTGCCTGCGAAACAAGAATTGCATTTGCGCCTTGCTTGAGGTAAAGGCTTACTGTGGCACCGCTTAATGCACTGCCCCAGTCGCTCACTGAAACGAACACCGGCTCACCTGCGCACGTGCGCTTTGCGCCCACGCTTGCAGCGGTTCCGACTGTGCCGCCGCTTTGTGAGGTGCGGCCTGCACCGCCTGAAGAGCCGGATGCCTGGGGAGGCTGCGGGATTGTGCGCACGCCCACGGTTGCATTTGCGCTCATGTTATTGTAGAGCGCGAAAATTGTTGCATTGCCCTCCTCAAGTGCGGCAAAAAGGCCAGTTGGATTCACGACGCCCGCGCTTCCCTGCGAGGACCAGTTTACCTGCGTTTCGTTTGGCACCATTGAGTTGTTGTAGTCGTCGTACCCTAGCACTGAAAACTGCACGGAGCTGCCCACTTGCAATGATGCAGACTGCGGGGAAATTGCAATGCTTGTCAAATTGCCAATTGTAACTGTTGCGAATGCGCTGCAGGAATAGTTCCATTCAACGCTTGAGGCTGCGATTGTGCCATTGCCCATGCCCGCTGGCGTGAAAATTGCGGTTGAATTGGAAGTCGCATTGATGCTGCCCAGTGCGGATTCCCATTCCAGTTCAGGGCAGTCTGTTTGGTTATCGTCTGCAAAGCAGGTTGCTTCCATTTCCTGCACGCTGCCAAGCTGCATGGAAAAATCAGAGGGGGTTAGGCTGCACGAATAAGTGACATCAGTAACTTCTGCAGGCTGCATCCTGGGGGCGCGGGCGGGCTGCGCACTTTCGTTTGAATCGTTGGCGAATATTGCATTGTTGCCCGTGGGATTTGAAATTTGCACGCTCTTTTTGTGCAGGCCCTCGCCCACGTAGCCGGATATTGTGCCGCTTTGGGGCAGGGTTGATGTGGAAGCAGCGTTAGGGGCAATGCCCTTGGAATCAGGAAGAACTGCCGTGCCTGAAGATTCCACCTGTGCGGAGGCAGTGCTTGTTGCCGGAGAAATTGAAGGCTCCGAAGGGGTCTGCGTTGACGGGGAAGGCATGGTTGCCAGTGAAGGGGGCGCTTCTGCTGGAGAGGACGGCGCTTCTGTTGTAGTGGGAGCGGCTGTTTGCGAATCTGTTTGCGGCTCGGTAGCGGCAAAAAGCGCGCCAAAGAGCAACAATAATGCAAGCATTGAAAACAATTTCATGTTCCCACCCCGGAAAGATATCGTATCTTCTTCTATGATATTGCAGGAAGTGCTTATATTCGTTCGCTTGATTTGACACAAAATAAAACCTGCATGTTATAAGGCAAGGGTTTTAAGCAATAATGCAAAAGGAGGATAGTGAGAACATGATATTGCCAAAGCACATGATAGAAGAAAGGAAAGCGGTTGCGGGAATTGCGCACCAGTCGCAGATGCAACCTGTGGGTGTGGATTTGACGCTGGGCGAGGTGCACGCATTTGAAGGGGAAGGGAAAATAGACTTTGACAATTCTAAAAGAAGGCTGCCCAAAACAAGGAAGCTGGAATTTGGGGATGAGATAACGCTTGGGAAGGGATGCTACAAGGTAATTTTCAACGAGCACGTGCACATACCTTCCGATTGTGCGGCATTCGGGTTCCCCCGCTCATCGCTTCTAAGGTGCGGGGCGAACATGCACTGCGCAGTCTGGGATCCTGGGTATGACGGAAGAAGCGAGTCGCTGCTTGTTGTTGAGAACCCGCACGGCATTGTGCTTGAGAAAAATGCAAAGCTTGCGCAGCTTGTGTTTGTGAGATTGGCGGAAGAGGCAAGGGAGCTTTATTCCGGCGTGTATAAGGGGGAGAACAAAAAGTAGATTATTGGCTTGGGTGGTTTGGATGAAAATAACTGCTGAAAACGCTGCTGCATGCGACGTGTACGTGCAGTTTTGCTTTGAGGGGCAGCCAGTTTCCATTTCCGGAGAAGAGGGGAAAATTGCAAGCGCTGCAATTGCGAAAAAGGAATTCGAGGGAAAAGAGGGCACGCAGCTTCTCATAAGAAGCGCGGCTGGGAAGCGGCTTCTTTTGGGGATGGGGAAGGAAAAGGAATTTGAAATTGATGCGCTGCGCGTTGCGGCTGCTAAGGCTGCGTGCTTTGCGCGGGAAACGAATGCAAAAAGCATGCGCTTCAAATATTCCAAGAGCACAGTTGTTGGGGCAAAGGGAGTGAGAGCATATGCACAGGCGATTACGGAGGGCGTTCTTCTTTCGCTTTACAAATTTGACAAGTACAAGACGGGCGAGGAAGCGCAGAAGCAGAGGGAAAAAAAGCTGGATGCCGTGTGCATAGAATGCTCGCCTGTAGAGAAAGGGCAGGTATGGGATGCAATAAAATATGCGTGCGCAGTGTGCGAGGGCGCAAACTTTGCGCGGGACGTGGGCAATGAGGCAGGGGAAAGCGCGCTTCCAACTGAAATTGCAAAAAAAGTTTCAAAGATGGCAAGGGAGAACGGCATAAGGTGCAGGGTGCTTGGGAAAAAGGAGTGCGAAAAGGAAAAAATGGGGCTCTTTTTGGCAGTAAATTCAGGCTCTGCGCACGAGCCTGCGTTCGTGGTGATGGAATATTCGCCAAAGGGCGCAAAGGGCACGGTGTGCCTTGTGGGAAAAGGGGTTACGTTTGATTCGGGCGGGATTTCGCTTAAGCCCTCAAGGGACATGGAAAAGATGAAGCACGACAAGTGCGGGGCTGCTGCAGTGTATGGGGCGATGCTTGCGGCTGAAAAGCTGGAATTGCCTTTGCGCGTAATCGGGATAACGCCACTTGTTGAGAATTTGCCAGGTGCAAGCGCAATAAAGCCTGGCGACATAGTGAAAGCCGCAAACGGGAAGACGGTTGAGATACTTAACACGGATGCCGAGGGCAGACTCATACTTGCAGATGCGCTTTTGTACGCCCAAAAATACAAGCCTGATGCGATTGTGGACCTTGCAACGCTTACGGGTGCGGTTGCAGTTGCGCTGGGCCCGCACGCCGCGGGGGTGCTTGGGAACAATGCCGAACTTGTTGCGAAAGTTAAAGATGCGGGCGAGGCAACGCACGAAAGGGCGTGGGAATTGCCGCTTTGGAAGGAATATTTCGAGGTTACAAAGGGCGAATTTGCAGATATGAAAAACATAGGGGACGGGGATGCTGGCACGATAACTGCGGCTGCGTTCCTTGCAAGCTTTGTGGAAAAAACGCCTTGGGCGCACATAGACATTGCTGCTACGGGATACACTTACAAGCCAAAAGGGTACAACATGCAGGCAGGAGCCACCGGGTTTGGGGTAAGGCTGCTTGCACACATGCTAAGCGCATGGAAGAAAATTAAGAAAAAATAGGGATTATTTTTTTGGATTTGTTTTTGCTATGCCTTCGCGCAACGTTTGTGTGCAAAAGAAAACACCGCCGAATGAGAGCTTGCTTTCGCACCAGTCTTTGCGATGGCACTTGTAAAGATTTTCTGTGTAGCGTGTTGCCTGCCCCTCTTTCTTGCAAGCCTCAACGTTGTATTTTTGTTCTGGCATATTCTAAACCCTCGTGTGTACATATAGTGGCAAAAGAATAAAAAATAGTGTGTTAAGGGCTTGCTTTTTGTAGTATGAAGCGCTTTTCGCCGCGCGAATCAACGTGCACCACGCGGTTTGCATACGAGCTTATATCGTCCATCTGCTCCTGCTGCTTTTCGCTTATGGAATAGAAAAGCACGCGCGTGCTGCAATCCTGCGCCTGTTTTGCGAGGCGCGAGACAAAAGCTGAAACAGGGGCCTTGCCCTGGTATGCAAGCGCGCTTGTGAGCGAGTCTATCACAACGTAGTCAAAGCCGTTGTCGAAAAATTCGTTTATCACAGACGATAGCTCTGCAAGGGCGCCTGGAGAGCTTATGAAATAGCAGCCTGGGATTTTTGAGGCGGATGCCGTCCCGACGGTTTTTGAGATGCCGTCTATCACTATTATGTTTTTCGTGTTCACTCCGCTTTTTTCAAACATTTCCTTTAGGGATGCAAACGTCTTGTTAAGTGACACGTAGCATACGGTGTTCTTTGCTGCAAGGGTTGCGGCATGCGCAAGCACGAGTTTATTGTAGCTTTCAAAGGGAAGCACAAGAAGAAGGGCCTTTTGCTCTGCAAGCTCTTTTTTTATGTCCATGGAACCAGCGGCATTTTGGCATTGTTTTTTCAGCCTATTATTTTTTTCACTTTTGAGACAAGCTCCTTTATGTCAAAGGGCTTTTGTATGAAATCCTTTATGTTTTTCTGCCCCAGAAGGCTTTCGCGCTCCGCCTCGGAGACGCGCACCACGCTCAGGTAGGAGATTGGAACGTCCTTTATCTGCGGCACAATGTCGCGCACGGGCGTGCCGGGCATCATTATGTCAAGGAGGATTAAGTCGGGCTTCTGTGCCTTGAGCTTCTTGAGGCAGTCGTCGCCGTTTACTGCGGTTGTGACGTTGTAGCCTGCCCTCTCAAGGATTGTTTTTACGGAGGTGCGGATATCATCCTCGTCATCAACAACCATTATTGTTTTCTTTGCCAAAGTTTTTGCCAGAGTTTCCACCCTTGGGCGCCTGAGCCCTTGGAACTGACTTCTGCGCATAGTTTTTTATAGGTTTAACATGGGGGCAGGGGGATGCAGGTTTTTAAAGTATTCAAAAGAATTAGCCATATGGGGGGGCAGTCGGCAGCCGGTTGGAAAGGCACAGTGGGAACAGGAAAGCGCGGGCAGGCATCACTTGAGCAGCTTATCATTACGGGCATTGCCCTTTTCATTGTGGCAATGATATTTTATTATTCGATTAATTATGCGCGGGACTCAGCGCGCATTGCGCAGGGAAAGGACGCCGTTGAGAAGCTTGCAAAGAGCGCGGACTACGTGCATGCGCTTGGGGAAGGGGCAAAAACCCGGGTGGATTTGTACATCCCTGAAGGGGTGGAATTCATCAATGCGTCAGGCGGGCGGATACAGATGCGCATATCGCTCTCAAGCGGGGAGACGGACATTTTTGCAAATACGCAGGCAGGCCTTGTGGGGGAGATACCGATAATTTCAGGCGCAAACGAGGTAGCCGTGAGCGCGACTGCGAATGGCAATGTAATGTTCGGGGAATCCTATATATCGTGCACGCCAACCTTCATTGTAAGGAGTTTTGTGCAGGGGGGCAGCGGGAACGATTCTGTACTGATAAGCAACATTGCGGATTTCACTATTACGGATATTGTTGCGAACTTGAGCGGCGAGGCTTCTTCGCTTGTGAGCGTGGGAAGCTACGCAAGCACGCTAGGGGCTGGGAATTCCACAAGCTCCCCATTAACGTTTAGCATACCTTCAGGGCAGGCAGTTGGGGCTTATGGGGCAACGCTCCTTGTTACTGCAAGCAACTTCAGCGAATGCAGCACGCACATCACGGTTTCCGTGAGCTCTTCTTCCGGTCCGGATACGCAGGGGCCGATTGTAACGCTTATTTCAAATTCGCCGACAAGCCCGAACAATGCAACAGCCATTGTGATAAATGCGTCCGCAACCGAGGTGGGCGTGGGAAACGGCACGATTTCGCTTTGCCAGCTTGCAATAGATGGGTCCGGAGTGTGGAACGACATGAGCGGCGCATACGGGCAAACGACCGTTTCAGTAACGTATTCTGTTGGGCTGCTGGCGGTTGGCGCGCACAACGTGAGCGTGAGGTGCATTGATTCTTACGCAAACATGGGGAATTCGAGCACCCACTCGTTTGTTGTTACTGCGGCAGCAGAAACGCAAGGGCCAATTGTTACGTTCATTTCAGTTTATGACAGCCAGGTGAGCACGAATGTGAGCACAACCGCAAATGAGAACACGGTAGGCAGCGCAACTTGCACCTCTGGCACCATATCGGTCTGGTCGTCAATTTATGGCACAAATTGCCCGAACAACAATGCGACTGCATGTGGCGTTTGCACGGTCGGGGCAACAAGCTGCAGCGTTACGTATTCCAACGCCGCATGCGGATTTGACCCCTGTTACGGGACTTTCAAGCAAGGGCAGCTTAATCTCACGTGCTCGCAGCCTGCATTTAATACCTCAAGCACGCTCACGCTTTATGCTACTGCAAGCGATGCCAGCACTGGCGGGAGCAACATATCGCTGTGCGAATTCTCGCTGGACGGCGGGGCATTCACTTCCATGAACGCTGCGGGAGGCACGTACAATACGTCTGTTACGCAGAGCGCAAATTATTCGATTGGCACGGTTTCGCCCGGAACGCACAATGTGAGCGTGCGGTGCTACGACAGCTTCGGGAACATTGGCAATGCAAGCAACTACTCGTTCAACGTGAGCCAGATTTTTGACACGCAAGGCCCGATTGTGAGCCTGATAACGAGCACGCCCTCCAACGCAAGGACAGGGGAATCCGTTAGGATAAATGCAACAGGGAACGATACGGCGAGCGGCGGGAGCAACATTTCCATATGCCAGCTTAGTTTTGATGGGGGCGCATTTGCCAGCATGAACGTTTCAAGCGGCGCGTACAACACAAGTGCGGTGCAGAACGTGGATTATGTGCTGGGAACGCTTGCGGCTGGGACGCACAACGTGAGCGTGAGGTGCAACGACAGTGCAGGCAACATGGGCAATGCAAGCAACTACTCGTTTAACGTCAGGCAGCGCAGGGAAATCGTGTTCATCACATCCACTGCGGCATACTCCACTGATGAGGAGAGGTGGCTGAACTGGATTGGAAATCACAGCTCCGGGCTTGGCTTCAACTGGACAAGGGACATTTACACCATAGCAAACGTCACTAACGGGGACATAAACATGTCCGAGTACCGCATAATGGCAATGGCGGAATATCCGGCATCCAACGCAGCGTATGATGCGCTTGTGAATGCCACAAGGAATGCAGGGCATTACATTGCGCTCCTTGGGGATGCGATGGACAATGGGATTCCAAGGCTTGGGGCAGGCACAGGAGGGGGAAACACTGCAAACAGAGCAGCAGTTGAGGTGCACATTGCAAATTACATAACAACTGGGTTCACCGTGAACACGGATTATACAATACTTTCAAGCAGCAGCTCAATAAACTACCATACTGCGTTTGCAGGGACGGACGTGCTTGCCATGGACAACAATGATGGACGGCTTGTGAGCGGCATACATACGAATCTCATAACATTTGGCCCGTCGCGGCCTGACCTCTTTAATGCAAACGGGAACACGTTTGCAACGCGCATACTGGACTATGCCCTAAACAATTCGGTGCAGGGTTGATTTTTCTGAAGGCAAGGAAGCGTTTGAAGGCAGGGGCTTGGGCGCAAGGGAATGCAGGGTTGGTTTTATGAAAGCACAAGCAGCATTTGAATTTTTGGTGCTCGCGGCGATGATACTTCTGCTTTTCACAATGGGCGTTGGGATATACTTCATGAACATGCAAGACGGGATTGCGCTCAACGACAGCCTGAAGGCAAATTCTCTTTGCACGCGCGTTGCGTCAACGCTTAATGCGCTTGCAGCAACTGGCGGGAATTCCACTTACATTTTTGGGCTGCCTGAGCTTTTGAACGGAAAGGAATACGTCGTGAGGATATCCGCCGACGGGCGGTCTGCGCGCGTTGATTATGGGGAGGGGGGCGCAAGCTGTGCGCTTGGGTTTGGAAACATCACAAACGCCACAGGCGCAACGCTCTTTGAACTTGGAAAAAATGCGACCGTAAGGAACAGCAACGGGGCATTTGTGGTTGGATAGCATGAGGGGCAAAAAAGGGCAGGTAAATTCAATGGATGCGCTGCTTTCGGTAATGGTATTTGCAATATTGCTTGTGTTCATTTTTGCATCCTGGATGGGAGGGGTTGCCTCTGCTGAAAATGCGGTCGGGAGAAGCAGGATGGAATATGCCGCGATTTCCGCAAGCGGGCTCCTTATGGAAAGCACTGGCACGCCTGCGGATTGGGAAGCGAATTCTTCCGCAGTTCTCATGCTGGGGCTTGCGAATTCGCAAAATACGCTAAGCGCTGCAAAGGTTGCGAATTTTAGTGCGCTGCCTTATGAGACAAGCAAGAGCCTCCTTGGGACTACAAGCGAATTTTATTTTGTGCTTCAGGAGATTGGCGGCGGCACGCTCTATAGTGCGGGAAACTCCACGCTTTTGGGCAGCACAAAAATCGTCATTGAGAGGTACGGGATGCTCGGGGACAAAAAGGTAAGGATGAGGCTTGTGTTCTATGAATAAAAAGGGGCTTGGGATGAGAAAGGGGTTTGCGTTTTCAATTGACGCGCTTTTGGCAGTGCTCGTGCTCATGGCATTCCTTGCAGGCGTGCATTTCCTTTCTGCAGGAGGGGAAACGGACAACTTCACGCCGCTTCTTCTGAAAAAGCAGGCAGGTGATTTGCTTGCAGTGCTGGATAGGGGAGGGGAGCTTGCTGGAATGAACCAGAGCGCGATTGAAAGCACGCTTAACTTGAGCGTGCAGACCGCATCGTGGAGGATTGAGCTGAAGTATTACAATTACACAAACGGGTTTGTTGAGGCAGCTAACATGAGTTTTGGGGATGGCATGGAATATGCGGACGAGGTTGTGATGGCGCAGAGGGAATTCCTTGTGATGCAAAACGCGGGCGTTAGGCATTACGGGGTTGCAAAGCTGAGGTTATGGGCAAAGTAAAAAATTCTCATAAGGGGATTGCGATTACGGCAGCAGTGCTTTTGCTCTCAAGTGCGCTCTTGTACCTTATGCTTGCGGTTTCCACTTATTCGAATTCACTCAAGGACAATAATGCGCAGCTTGTGCAAATCGAGGAAATTGATGCGCAGTTTGAATCAGTTTCATACGGGCTGAAAACCCTTGAGCTTTGGGAGGGTGCGAACATAAGCTACAATGGCAACAACATCACATTCGCGCAAAATACCTCCAAGCTCGCGAACTATTCCAACGACGTGCAGAGGTGGGCTGCTTTTGCGGGCGCTTTTTCGCCTGCGAACGTTAGCATTAACACAAGCGATGCGATGAGGCCGAAGCTGCACGTGAGGGGCAGGGGGATTGAGGTGGACAATGCTGCCGGCAGGATAACGTACACGCCGCAGGATTCGCAAGGCAGCGCGGAAAACGTGAGCGGATACGACGTATCAATATGGATTTCGCGCCCTACGCCGGGATTTAACTGGACAAGTTCCTCAAACGTCAGCCCCTCAAGCCCGGATGCAATGTATTTCCACATCGGGCTGCAGGGCACGAACGGGACCGTGTCGGACACGCGATACCTGAATCGGAGCGCATTTAGCGAGCTTAGGATGGTTGATTCAAGCAATGCGCAGGTCATTGTGGTGCAGGCACAGTCTCCGGCGGCGCTTAAAATTTTCTACAACGCGGACATATATATAAAAACCGTGCTTCAGTTAAGTAGCAGTGGCGGGGCAGTTGAGCTTGGGAATTCTGCACTGAACGTGTCGGTTGGCAATGCACACAAAATTGGGAGAGTGATTGTGGGTGAAAATTAGGGAAATGATGCGCAGGGATTTTGTCTCCTTCCAGTCTGATGACAGCCTCCAGCACGTTGCAACTGTTTTTGCAAAGCAGCACTTCCGCTCTGCGCCTGTTTTTGAAGGGAAAGAGCTCTCGGGGATTGTGAGCGTTTCGGATTTGGTGAGGTATTTTTCGCCGAAAAAATTTGCGATTTTGTGGAAGGGGAACAAGCAGGCTCCAATGAATGAGCTTAAGAAAACCACTGCGGGGCACCTTGTGAGAAAGCCCGAGGCAGTGCTGCAGGCAGGCTGGGAACTCTCGGACGCGCTTCCAAGGCTTGTGAAAAACGCCGACTGCGTGCCGGTCATGGAAGGGGGAAGGTGCGTAGGGATAGTAACAGGCGTTGACGTTGCGCAGTTCTTCCTTAAGGAATTTGCAAGGGAGGAGTATGCAAAAGAAACAGTAAAAGAAGAAGCGGAAGAGGAAACCGGTATGCGCGCCGGCACGGAGATTGACGAGATTTACAGGATTGTGCGCAGGGAAAACGAGGTGCAGGCAGCCAAAATCGCGCAGGAACTCGGGCTTACAATCGGCACTGTGGAGAGGCTTGCAGACATACTCAAAAGGCACCATCTTGTGGACGTGAAATATTCGTTCTTCAAGGGAGTTGTGCTCAGGAGGATTTGATATGGTGCGCAAAAGCGGGCGGAAAAAAAGCAAGGCTGTGAAAAGCGAGCTGGAACTTGGGATGCCAAAGGTCCCGATGCCAAAGGGCAATGCGGATTCGTATTCAATAAAAGAGGGCGAGCTTGAGGCAAAGGTTAACATAGAGAAAGTGGAGGGAATGGGAAGGGTGTATAGGCTTGAGGTGCCGCAGTGGGAAAAGGGCACAAGCGCGTTCATGGATGATTTGAAAGCGGAACTTCTTAGGAAAGTCCCAATCACAACGCAGGAGGCGCTTAACATAAAGATGGCGCAGCAGCTGCGCGAAAAATTCCTTGAGTACGGGCGCGACATAATACGCGAGAACATGCCGCACCTTAATGCAAGGCAGACGGACCTTATTGCAAGGGGAATTGTGCATGAGATGCTGGGGCTTGGGGACATTGAGTTTCTCCTCAAAGACGACTGGATTGAGGAAATTTGCATAAACGGGGCGCAAATGCCCGTGTGGGTATACCACCGCAAGCACGGCTGGATACCGACGGACATTACGATAAGCACGGAAAACCAGGTGTGGAACTACGCAAGCTCGATTGCGAGAGGCGTGGGCAGGCAGATAAACACGCAGAGCCCGCTTTTGGATGCGTACCTCCCTACAGGAGACCGCGTGAATGCCACGCTCTTTCCCATTTCGTATTTTGGGAACACGATTACGATACGAAAATTCGCAAGAAAGCCCTGGACAATCACGGACTACATAAAACTTAAGACAATAAATTCCGAAGTTGCGGCTCTCTTGTGGCTTGCAGTGCAGTATGAGACGAACATAATAGTGTCAGGAGGCACGGGTGCGGGAAAGACCAGCCTTCTTAACGTAATGGCAATGTTCATACCCCAAAACCAGAGAGTAGTGAGCATTGAGCAGACAAGGGAGATTACGCTGCCTGCGCACTTGCAGTGGGTGCCCCTTGTTGTGCGCGAGCCCACAAGCGAAAAAACCGGCGAGGTTGGGATGCTGGATTTGATGGTGAACTCGCTTAGGATGAGGCCGGACAGGATAATAGTGGGCGAAATACGCCGCTCGGACGAGGCGCAGGTGCTCTTTGAGGCAATGCACACAGGGCATTCCGTGAATGCAACGCTGCATGCTGAAACCGTTTCGGAAACCGTGAGGCGGCTTGTGAACCCGCCCCTTGACATTGCACCGGTAATGATGGAATCCTTGCACCTGATAATATCCGCATACCGAGACAGGAGAAGCAACATAAGGAGGGTGTATGAGGTCGGGGAGATAGTGCCAAGCGACCGCGAGGGAGTGAAGGCAAACATAATATACCGCTGGAGGCCCTTTAGGGACGAGCTTGATGCGTCGGAGCCCAGCGTGCGCCTGCTTGAGACAATAAAGAACTATGCGAACATGGACGATGATGACATAAAGAGGAACCTGAAGGAAAAGAAGGAAATACTGGACTGGATGGTGCAAAAGGACGTAAGCTCTGTTGAGGAAGTCGGAAAAATAATTTCAAGGTATTACGACAATCCGGCATCTGTGCTGGAAATGGTGCGCCAATGATAACGAACATTCCGCTCCTTCCAATGCCCTATTGGGCTGCAAAAGGCATAATACACGGATTTTACCCCCTTGGAAGCGTTGTTGCGAAATTCTTTCCCGGCCTTGAGAATGAGCTTGCGGGCGCGAAAAGCAAAATTGATGCACGAGAATATGCAAGCGGCGCGCTTCTTGCGTTTGCGCTTTACCTTATTGCAATAGGGGGGATACTTGCGATTTTTGTGTACCGCAACAACCTCGCATCCAGTTTGCAGGCGCGGCTTGCGGTCGTATTTATAGCAGGGGCGATTTCACTTGCCATATTCACGTACATAATGGCGTTCCCAAGATGGCTCATGTCAAAAAACAAGGCGGAGCTTGAGAAGAATTTGCTCTTTGCAGCAAGGCACCTTATGGTGCAGACAAGCGCGGGCGTGCCGCTCTTTGAGTCAATAGTGTCCGTGAGCTATGATTTTGAGCAGGAAGACATGGGGTACGGGGCGATTGGGGAGGAATTCCGCAAAATTGTAAAGGAGGTGCGCTCGGGAAAAGAGCTTTCCCTTGCGCTTGAGGAAAGCGCCTTGAAGAACCCTTCTACCTATTACAGGAGGATTGTGTGGCAGCTTGCAAATGCGAACAAGTCGGGCGCGAACATGGGCTTTGTGCTCAAGCAGGTCGTGGAATTCCTTTCTGACGAGCAGAGGATACTTGTAAAGGAATACGGCTCGCAGCTCAACCCGCTTGCGCTCTTTTACATGCTGGTGTGCATTGTTGCGCCCACCATGGGGCTCATATTCATTGCGATTGCGTCCACGATTGCGAATTTGCCTGTGAGCGAGGCGCTCTTTGGGGCGATACTTGTGCTTCTCGTGGTTGCGCAGATAATGTTTATCGGGCTGATAAAAAGCAGGAGGCCCACGGTGGCGCTATGAAAAAATCCGCAAAATCGCCGGCAAAAACAGGCAGAGGGATAGACGGCACAGCCCGCAGGAGATATGGACCAGCTTCTGCGCAAAGCGAGGCTGGCGTGCAGAAAGATGAGGGAGGTATTGCAGAGAATGCGGGCGGAAGGCAAGGTGATGCCTACTCGCGCAGGGATGACGACGAGATTGTTGCAAGAAGGGGATTTGAAGCCCAGATAGGCGGGCTTTTGCAAAGCTGCGACCTTGAGTTTGAGGCGCACGAGGCAATAAGAAGGATGTTTTTGTACGGGATTGGGATAGGGATTGGGGCAGGGCTTATTTTCTTCAACCACTCGCTTTCCTTTGCGCTTATGATAGGCACTGCGGTATTCCTTGCGTTTGAAGCGAGCGTGTACGGGCTGCTGGTCGTAACTTCGGCAAAGAGGATTGCGGCGATTGAGGAGTCGCTCCCTGATTTCCTTAGCATGATGGCAAGCCACATACGAAGCGGGCTCACGTACGACAGGGCGCTGCTCATGTCCGCGCGCAAGGAATTCGGGCCGCTCTCAAAGGAAGTAAACCGCGCTGCGCGCGAGACAATGACTGGAAAGCCGCTTTCGGATGCGATGCTGGAGATGACTGCAAGGATACGCTCTGAGACGTTCACAAAGACAATGAAGCTTATTGTGGAGGGGTACAACTCTGGAGGGAACCTGGCAGAGCTTATGGAAAACACCTCCCTTGACATGCGCCGCTTTGGGTCAACGAGAAAGGAGATTGCGGCGACTGTGCTCGTGTACAGGCTTTTCATGTTCTCTGCAGCGTGCATTGGGGCACCGCTTCTTTATGCGGTTGCGACTTTCCTCATAAAAGTCATCTCGGAAACAAAGAGCAAGATGAATGTGAACTCCTTTGATGCCACTCAGGCGGGATTGCCGCTTCTTGGGGGGGCTTCATCGCTTTCCCCTGAGACAGTATTTTGGTTCTCGCTTATTGCGATTGGAATCGGGGCATTCTTCTCCGCGCTTGCAGCAGGGGTGATATCAAAGGGCAAGGAATCTGAAGGGATGACGTATGTGCCGCTTCTTCTTGCGGTTGCGATTGGGGCGTTCTTGCTATTTACGTATGCGCTTGAGGCGCTCATGGGCGGCTTTTTTGGAAGGGCTTAGCCTGCGGAAAAAATGTTTGTGAAGGCGGGCTTTGAATCGGCTGTGGAGAAAGATTTCTTCTCGGTTCCGTGCACGATTTTTGAAAAAAAGCTAAAGCTACGGGCACATAAAAAGAAAATAAAAAGTGGAAAAGCTTAGTTCACTTTTCCTACAAGTGTCCCGCTGTCAAGGTAGCTGAAACCGCTGCTCGTGTCGTTGTAGTGTATTTCAACGCGTATTGAGTACGAGGAGCCTGCAGAGGGGGTTGCGGAGCTGAAGTTGCCCACGCTGAATATTGCGGATTCCCTGCCGTTTGAGAGCGCAAAGAGAGTGGAGTTTCCGATTGTCGTTACGCCCAATGTTGCGTTTATGCTCGTTATGTTAACGTTTGTGCCCGCGAGGTTTTTGAGCTTGAGCGTAAGCATGCCGTCAGAGGCAAGCTTGTAGCCTGAAACGCCTATCTGCGTAAAGCCCGATGTCTTGTTTCCCATGAACGTCCCGATGTCGAATATGCCGAGTGCGAACAATGCGCCCACGACGAGTACGACGATTAGGAGTGCCCATCCGTAAGTCATTAGAAAATCTAATGCTGCCTGTGCCTTCATCAAATCACCGAAGATAAGACACGCATTAGTTTTATAATGGTAATCTTAAGCTTAGGCGGCAGGCTGCACAAGGGATTCCATTGTCACAAGGGCGGCTATTGCAAACGCGGTTACGGTTGCCGCAAAGATGGGCGGTGCGAGATTGCCAGTTATGTCGGGATACACGCCAAAAAAGTTTAGCGAAATCATCCCTGCCCAAAATGCGCCCAAAAGCGCGCCAGTGGAGTATACGAGCCAATAGGAGGATATTTCGCGAGTCTTGTGGTACGTTTTCATTGCAACTATGAAAGCTGCTATGAACGCGAGAGAGCCAAGTGCCGAGAATATTGCAGGAAGTTCCATGTTTTCACCTCTTTTTCGTAACTTTCTTTATTGCGTTTGAAATCTCCTTTACTTTTTTGCGCTCAATGCTTGCAAGCTCCTTTACCTGGTGGCGCTCCATTTTGGCGCTTATGTTTATTTTTTCGTGCACCTCGTTCACCTGCCTGTAGCTGAGGTATGCGCACAGGAAGAGCATCACGCCCGTGCCAAACACGCCCACAACGCTTTTTATGAGCACAAGCTGGTCGTAATACGCAACGTTCTTGAGGACTTCCGAGAAGCCGCCTATTAGGAGCGTTGTGTACGCCATGAAGAGAAGCATCGAGTTGAAGCGGCGCAGATACATTGCAAGGATGGGCAGGTAGCCCGCAAGCAATATTATCAGTATTATCAGTTCGTCAGCGGCTATTTGTTGAGCCATACTACCACCCTCGTTTTGTCAGTTATTTTCTTTTTACCTCGTCCACGAATCCTGCTATCTGCTTGAGCACGTCGCTGTTCGCATCCGCTTCAAATGCCGACATCACGGTATCAACGTCGAGCGCGCGCATGCGGTTTATAACGAAGTTTGAGAACCTTCCCATTGTCACGTGGTCATTGTAAAGCATCATTGTGCTTAGCGAATCCATCACAAGCAGCTTTTTCCCCGGCATCTTCTTAACGCTCTCGTTTATCGCGATGCTTATTGCAGTAAGGTTGCGGGGATTCTCAAGGAAAATGCAATTTTGCGCACTGAGCGCTTTTTCGCCTATCGAGCGGGAAACGCAGTCTATGAAAAAAATGTTGTCGTCCTTTATGCCTGCTTTGCGCAGCATGCCTGAAACCTGCGAGTAGGGCTTTGTTGTTGTGACGTAGATTACCTTTTTTCCCTTGCCCGTGCTTTTTAGTATGTCCATTAGGTGCTTCGTATATGCATCTGCACTTATCGTGTAGAGCGCTATTTTTGGCATGTCTAGGACCGTTGTGCTTTCCATTTTATCAGGCGTTTTTTATTGAAGCTGCTTTCAGGAACTCAGAATACTTCGGCATCAGGGTACACTACGAGCCCGTCGGGCTTTATTTCAAGTGGCACAAGCTTTAGGGAATGGTTGGATTTTTCCATCTTGCGCACAAAGAGGGTTCGCACGTAGGAGTTGGATTCTTTCTTGAATGCGAGGTCAAGCACTATCACGCCCGTCACAACGAACTCCTCGTATCCTGTGAAGGAGTAAGTCTGCTCGCCCTCCTTTATGTCCGCAACCACAAGTGCGGTGCAGTCGAGTTTTTGCATTTGGCGGCGCAGGCTTGCAAGCGCTTTTCGTGCGTCGTACACGTTTGCAAAATACGCTGCTATTAAGCCAAAGGGGTTTATAACAAGGCGCTTTGCGCCTATCTTGTCGATTTCATCCTCTATTGTTTTCTTCAGGGTGTCGAACTTCGTAATTTCCGGCTTTATGATTGAGATTTTCTTGTCCTTTACGAGCTTTTCCATGTCCCATCCAAAGCGCTTCACGTCCCCCATCACTTCCTCGGGCTCCTCCTCAAGTGTTATGTACACCCCTGGCTCGTTCTTTTCCTTTGCGCCATGGTATATGAACTGCGTTGCAAAAGTTGCCTTTCCGGTTCCGCAGTGCCCGGAGAGAAGCGTAACGCCGCCGCGGGGCAGCCCTCCCTCTATGAGCTCGTCAAGCCCGCTTATGCCGGTTTGTATGCGCTTTATGTCATCTTTTGAGGCGGGTGCGGAAGGTGCAGCGCCAAAAGAAGATGCCTGTTTTTTTGCCTTCGAAGAAGGCTGCTTGGGCTTTGGTGCCATGGGGGAATTTAGAACGCGGTTATTAAATAGCTTTTTATTGCTTGTGATTGGAAAAATTGCTATGCCTAAAAGCAGCGTGAGCACCAACACGTGCGACTTCCTTAAGCTTGCAAAGGGAAGGAAAACTGTTTTTGAGTTCACAGATGAGAGCATAGGCAGGGAAGAGATTGGAAAAATACTTGAGGCTGCGAGGTGGGCGCCAAGCGCGCACAACAGCCAGGACTGGAAGTTTGTAGTTGTGGAAGATGCAAAAGACATTGATGCGCTCGTGAAAGCGTGCCATTATGGGGCGTTTTACACCTGCCCGCCAATCGCAATTGCGGTTGTTGCACAGCCTATTTATTCCAAAAAGCCAGGGCTGCTTAGGGGGGAGGCTGCGGGATTTGCGGATTACCACAAGTACCTTAACGTTGCGATGCCGGTTGCGAACATGGTGTACGAGGCAGAGTCCCTTGGGGTTGGGACGTGCATACTCTCGCCCATTGTGGATGAGGCAAACAAAATCCTCGGAGTCCCAAAAGGCAGCGAAGCGATTCTTGTAGTCGGGTTTGGGCACGAGAAAGAAGGCGCGTTCCAGAAAAAGCGGGAAAGAAAGGGACTTTCTGAAATAACTTCTTACGGGAAATACAAATAGGGGATGCGTCCGTGGAAATTGCACAACAACTGGATAAAATTCACAAGAAGGGAGTTTACCTTGTTAAAATGGACGGGAAAACCCAGAATGCAGTGTGCCCTGCAATAGTGCGCCACCTGAACCAAAAGACAGGGGCAGGGGTGTACGTGATAGTGAACGGCAAGGCGGACGATATACGAAACGGGCTTAAAAAACAGGGAGTTGACCATTCAAAAATACTTTTCATACAGTGCGGCAAAAATGACGAGTGGCGCGGCGGGGACGAGGGCGGCACAAGGCATGCCTACACCCCGACTGAGATTTCGCTCACTGCCGCAGATGAGATTGCAAGCGGCAAGTACGACTATTTGTTTTTCAATTCCGCAACAATGTTCCTTGTGTGCCATGACGTGGAAACAACAGAGCGGTTCATGCAGTATCTCTTGAGCAAAGTGAAGCTTTTTGGGTTAACGGGCGTCGTGATTGCGCTCAACGACGAGCATTCCAAGGCGATTGTGCCCATGCTGTCGGGGCTTTGCGACGAAGTAATAGAGCTCTGATGCGGCTATCCGGAGTTTGCGCGCATTCGGGCTGCCATAGCTTTTTATTCTTGGGAGTGGAATGCATAACAATGCCTTTTGACGGGTTTTTGTATGGGAATGCGCCAGCCGATAGTTGCAGTGATGGGACACGTGGACCATGGGAAGACTTCGCTACTGGACAGGATACGCGAAACTTCGGTTGCGAAAAAGGAGGCAGGCGCAATCACGCAGCACATAGGCGCAAGCGAAGTTAAAATTGAAGAGATACACGACGTATGCTCGGAAAGCCTGCGCAAAACAAGGACAGAGCTGAAAATTCCCGGGCTTCTTTTCATAGACACGCCGGGGCATGAGAGCTTCACGAATTTGCGCGAGAGGGGAGGCTCGATTGCGGACATTGCAATACTTGTCGTGGACGTCATGCAGGGGTTCCAGCCGCAGACGATTGAGAGCATAAAAATATTGCGCAACTACAAAACCCCGTTTGTTGTTGCTGCGAACAAAATAGACATGGTGAACGGCTGGAAAGCGCAGGGGACATCGTGTTTTTTAAATTCCCTTGAGGTGCAGAATGCAACTGCGCAGGCTGCGCTGGATGCTGCGATTTACAGCATGGTTGGGAAACTGGGCGAGCTTGGGATACAGAGTGAACGTTTTGACAGGGTGGAGGATTTCACAAAGCAGATAGGGATTGTGCCTGTGTCCGCAAAAACCGGCGAGGGCATAAGCGAGCTCCTTCTTTTCATTGCTGGATTGTCGCAGAAATTCCTTGAGCAGCAGCTGCGCACGGACGCGGCAGGCCCTGCAAAAGGGTCCATTTTGGAAGTGAAAGAGGAAAAGGGGATAGGGACGACGCTGGACGTCATAATATATGACGGGGAACTTAAGAGGAACGACACTGTCGTGTTTGGAACGATAAACGGGGCTGCGCAGACAAAGGTAAGGGGAATACTGCGCCCAAATATAGGTGGCGGGGAGAAATTCGCAAGCGTGGAGAGCGTGTGTGCGGCGGCAGGAGTGAAGATATTCGGGCCTGGAATGGAGGATGCGGTTGCTGGCTCGCCCATACTCGGGGCTGGAAGCGAGGGCGAGGAAATCGGGGAGATAAAAGAGATAAGCGAGCAGATAAGAGGGATACTTTTCTCATCGCAAAGCGAAGGGGTTGTGCTAAAGGCAGACACTCTGGGCTCGCTTGAGGCGCTCCTTAGGATGCTAAAGGAGAAGGGAAGCCCTGTGAAGGAAACCGGGATAGGGAAGGTTACAAAGCGGGACGTTGTAAGCGCAAGCGCGGTTGCTGCTGGCAGCAAATACGTGGGGGTTGTGCTTTCCTTTAATGTGCCCCTTGACGAGGGAGTGGCGGAAGACGCTGCGGCGTATGGAGTAAAGGTGTTTGAGTCAAAAATCGTGTATGCGCTCCTTGATTCGTATGATGAATGGGTGAAGGAAGAGAAGGAGCGGGAGAAAAAAGAGGCCCTGTGCGTGCTTGCGCTGCCTGCGAAGGTGCGTGCGCTGCCGGGATGCACGTTTAGGGCGAGCGAACCTGCGATTTTCGGCGTGGAAGTCCTCGGGGGGAAATTGCGTGCAAAGTGCAGGCTCATGAACAGGAAGGGGGATGAGGTTGGGACAATAAAACTCATGCAGCATGAGAAAAAGCCGGTTGAGGAGGCTACAAGGGGCATGCAGGTTGCGATTTCAGTTGAAGGGGCGACATGCGGTAAAAGTTTTGAGGAGGGAGACGTCCTTTACACGGTGATAGGGAAGAAAGAGGCACAGGAGCTTTCCCAGAAATGCGAGAGCGAGCTTAGCGAGGAGTACAAGCAGGTGTTAAGCGAAATACTTGGGATAACGAACGCGAGTGCGATTTGAAATTTTAAAATTCTTTTAAAGAGGAGGGAAGTGGGAGTAGCGGTATTCCTCGTAAATGCGGATTGGCTCCTGCTCCACAATGTACTTGAAAAATTTGTGCGAGATTTGCTCCCTTACCTTGCGAAGCTCCGCCCCGCCAGATACGACCGCATCGTAGCAGAAGTCGTATTCGGACACAAGGGTTATCATGCGCGTTATGGAAGGCATCGCAGAGATGCTGGAAATCACTGTTTCAAGTGCCTGTGAGTTTGGCACGTTGAGCTTAACGTACACCCTATAGTGGTGCGCGCCATAGAGATTGGGATTCACGCTTATGGAATAGCCGAGTATTATCCTGTTTTTCTCAAGCTGCTTTATGCGGTAGCGGATTGTTTCGGGCGGCATCTTGAGCATTTTGGAAAGCTCAAGGTAGGATGCGCGCGCGTTTATGCTCATCGCGGAAAGTATTTTCGTGTCCTTTTCGTCTATGTGGAAGATTTCGGTCTTTTTCCCAAGCGCAAAAATCGGGGACTTCACATCCTCCTCTGCCTGCGGCATCCTAAAGCGCAAGGAGCGCATGTGCAGGAAATGGTATTCCTTTACGATGTGCCCGCGCAGGAGGAACCGACACTGCTGCTGCATCTGCGCAAGGTCGTAAATGCTGCTTGTCACAAAGCCTATCATGAGGTTCCATTTGCCCTCGCACTTGAATAGCATGGACGGATTAAAGGACAGGAGCTTTTTGAAAATTGCCTTTTCCTGATGCTCCGAATACGGGCTTATTTCATAGCACAGCATGTCAAAAGTATAACCCACGCGCGAGCGGTCTATCATAGTTATGAACGCCTTTATGCTGCCCTCGCGGTAGAGTTTTTGTATGCGATAA
>Ga0172370_10000942_pt1 | contig 45197 bp, 31 predicted proteins | sample LakKiv5m_FD_114538 | JGI IMG/M metagenome (GOLD analysis project Ga0172370, IMG submission 114538) | Freshwater microbial communities from Kabuno Bay, South-Kivu, Congo - kab_022012_11.5m | ecosystem: Environmental > Aquatic > Freshwater > Lake | place: Democratic Republic of the Congo...
CTTTTGTAAGCGATGTCAAATCAAATGTAATGTTTATTCTGAGAACTTGTCGAAGCATCAAAAAAAGTAAAAAACTTTTTTGAATAAGATTTTACTACCAGCACCTTAAAAAAAGATTTGACCATTCTTTTAAAATAGCTAATAAAAATATTGATTAAACATAAAAAAAGACATAAGTAACTTCATATTTTAATTTTGTTTTAATTTTTTTAAATCTTTTTTCTAAAGTTTAAATAATATTTTATTACTTTGCTTTTCATTAATCTGATTTTAAAATACTTGTAATAATGTATAATATTAATCAAATTTCTAAAGAAAAAGCAATTATGACGAATTTCCTATCTGATAGAATTAACAATCTCGCTGAGTCTGAAACACTCGCTATGGCAAATTTAAGCAGAGAGTTAAAGGCACAAGGACACGATGTGATTAGTTTAAGTTTAGGCGAACCCGATTTCAACACACCAGATATTATAAAGGAAGCTGCAAAAAAAGCTATAGACGATAACTATACAGTATACACACCCGTTAGTGGCTATCTGGATTTGCGTCAGGCTGTATGTATGAAGTTAAAAAGAGACAATAATCTCGATTATGAACCTTCTCAGATAGTTGTTTCTAACGGAGCTAAGCAATCCATTGCTAATGCTGTTCTCGCATTGGTAAATCCCGGTCAGGAGGTCATTATACCTGCCCCTTACTGGGTGAGTTATAAAGAAATTATAAAATTAGCCGAAGCAAAACCTGTATATATTTCTGCCAAAATTGAAAATGATTTTAAAGTCACACCTCAACAGATTGAAGAAGTTATTACTCCCAATACCAAACTCATCATGTTCAGCAGTCCCTGCAATCCTACAGGGTCTGCCTATAATAAATTGGAACTGATGGCTATTGCAGAGATGCTCGAAGCTTATCCCCATATATTTATTATTTCTGATGAGGTATATGAACATATTAATTTTGTCGGGCAACATGAAAGCATTGCACAATTTGATAATATCAAGGACAGGGTTATTACTATTAATGGTGTTTCCAAAGGATTTGCCATGACAGGATGGCGCATTGGCTATATGGCTGCCCATAAAGACATTGCCAAGGCTTGCGACAAATTGCAGGGACAGATTACATCAGCACCCTCTTCTATAGCTCAGAGAGCCGCACTCCAAGCACTCAAATGCGACAAAACTAACGTTAAATACATGCTCGAATCTTTCAGAAAAAGAAGAGACTTAGTGCTCGACCTGCTTAATGAAATTCCCAATGTGAAAACAAACATTCCACAAGGTGCTTTTTATGTGTTTTTTGATGTGTCGTATTATTACGGCAAAAGTGATGGAACTGTAAAAGTTAATGACGGGGCAGAACTTTGCATGTATATTCTGAATAAAGTCTTTGTAGCAATGGTTCCAGGCTCTGCTTTCGGTGATGATAATTGCATCAGATTTTCTTATGCCACATCCGAAGACCTCCTTATTGAAGCTGTCAAAAGAATTAAGTCTGCTTTGTCCGAATTAAAATAGGCAGTTTTCTCTGAATACAATTTTTTAACTTTGATTTTATTCCATTTTTTATGGATTAAGTTGTTTTATCTTTATTAATGCGATATTTATTTAGGACGATTGTATAAAAATGTGAATGTTAAAAAAATAATAATAATTGTTGCTTTTGCAGTTTTTATTTATTACTTTTATCATTTTACTTATATTAAAAAATCCAACTTTAATCTGTTTTTCGACTTAATAATTATATTATTCAATTTATTTAAAATCAACTGCTTATGAGAAAAAAAAGACTTTTATTGTTTTTTGGAATGCTAATTATTTGCTATTACATAAATGGTCAAACCATTCAAAATTCTGTAGTTTCAAGTACAGGAGGTTCTGTGTCAACAAGTACCTTGAAGATGGACTTTACCTTAGGAGAAACTGTTACTGAAACACTTTCAGCAGGTGGCAATACCCTTACACAGGGTTTTCATCAAACCAATCTCACATTGGTAGCTATTGAAAATGTAGAATTGTTTGCCGAAATCAGCATTTTTCCCAATCCTACCAGTGAGTTTGTCAATATTGACATTCCTGTAAATTACAAACTGATGGAAATCAGTATGTTTGATGTGACCGGAAAATTATTGAAAACCAAAGCTAATGCAACTGGTCTGGTTACATTTGATGTCAATAATTTGGCTACAGGAACTTACTATTTGCAAGTTATAAATCCAAAAAACAAAGATTTAAAAACGTTCAAATTAATTAAAAACTAAACTAATCAATTATGAGAAAAAAGTTACAATTTTTAAGAGTAGCGTTAATTATCACATTAACACATCTGCTCATCAGCACATCGCTTTGGGCACAGGCGCCGCAAAGTTTTAAATATCAGGCAGTATTGCGTGATGGCTCAGGCAATATCATTGCCAATCAGAGTGCCCCTATAAGGATAAGCATCCATCAGGGATCTGGCACAGGAACAGTGGTATATCAGGAAACATTTAGTCCCACTACAAATCAGTATGGACTTGTCAATCTGAGTGTCGGCAATGGTACTTTGGTAAGTGGAAATTTTTCAACAATCAGTTGGGGCACTAATAACTACTATATTCAGATAGAAGTGAATATGGGTTCGGGTTATATCGATATGGGCGCTACCCAATTGCTTAGTGTGCCCTATGCATTATATGCAGCCAGTTCAGGTACAGGAGGCGCAACAGGAGCCACAGGGGCTACGGGTGCAACAGGAGTAACAGGAGCAACAGGAGCAGATGGCGCTACAGGTGCAACAGGTGCAGCAGGAGCAATAGGTGCAGTCGGTGCTACAGGAGCAACCGGTGCTACAGGAGCAACCGGTGCTACAGGAGCAGATGGCGCTATAGGCGCTACAGGTACAGCAGGAGTAACAGGTGCTACAGGTGCAACCGGTCCTACAGGTGCAACCGGAGCAACCGGAGCTGCATCTACAGTCGCTGGCCCAACAGGTGCAACAGGTCCTATTGGCCCAACAGGTGTTACAGGTCCAATTGGTCCAACAGGTGCAGCTTCAACAGTTGCAGGTCCTACTGGTCCAACCGGAGCTACAGGAGCAACCGGAGCTGCATCTACAGTCGCTGGCCCAACAGGTGCAACAGGTCCTATTGGCCCAACAGGTGTTACCGGTCCAATCGGCCCAACAGGAGCAGCTTCAACAGTTGCAGGTCCTGCTGGTCCAACAGGCGCAACCGGTCCTGTCGGTCCAACAGGTGTTACCGGTCCAATTGGTCCAACAGGAGCAGCCTCAACAGTTGCCGGTCCAACGGGTGCTACAGGAGTAACAGGTCCTACAGGAGATCAAGGTCCGATAGGCCCTACAGGAGCAACAGGTGTAACGGGTCCATTAGTACCTGGTGACCTTGATCAAACTTTAAGATATAATAACGTAAGTAGTTTATGGGAAGGCAGTTCCTTCTTGAAGAATAGTGGTACGTCCGTTGCTATAAATAGCACTCCAAATAGTAATTATAAGTTAATAGTACAGGGTGCAAATGGAGATTTCGGTGCTGATAAATCTTCTATTTATGCTTTAAGAGCAGGTTCAACGACAGAAACTGATGGTGGTACTTCGTGGGCATATGATGGAATTGATGTAGCAATTAAAGGATTTTCTATATGGGGTAATAATTATACTGCAGGTATTGCAGGTTATAGCTACTTCGATTATCCACGCTCTATCGGTGTGTTTGGAGGTAGTTATGATGCGTCATTCTGGGGTGCATTAGGTTATATGGATGAATTTTATAATACGTGGGCCGGTTATTTTAATGGTAATGTTAATGTCAGTGGCATTTTAAGGATTCAGGGAGGCTCTCCAGGTGCCGATAAGGTGCTCACTTCAGATGCCAATGGTGTGGCTACATGGACTACTCCTGCAAATGGAACAGTCACTTCAATTGCTACAAACAATGGTATTACTGGAGGCCCCATCACATCAACCGGTACTATTGGATTAACCGGTAATGCATTATCTTTGCATAATCTTAGCACAACAGGTATTATTGTCAGATCTGGCGGAAGCATTATTACAAGAAGTATATTAACAACCGGAAATGGCATTAGCATAACAAATGGCGACGGCATAATTGGCAACCCAATTTTATCTTTAAATATTGGTACCTTAGGTAATCAGGTCGCAGCCGGTAATCATTCTCATGCAGTTCTTACAAGAGGGACTGGACTTACAGGGAGTAATTATGACGGCTCAGGCACTGCTTTATGGGCAGTTGATTTTGGAACGTCAGGCTCTCAGGTGGCTGCAGGTAATCATACACATACTGGTTTATTACCAACAGCTACTATAGGTCAAACATTAAGATATGATGGCACAAACTGGCTTTCAAACAGCTTGCTTTATAACGATGGTACAAAAATCGGAATAGGTACAACTTCACCTACCGGCGCTTTGGATGTTGTTACAGATGGTTCTTACTTAAATGGACTTCGCATTTCTAATACAAATTCAACAACTGTAGGGGCCTCATTATTTCTTAATGGTGCTTCTAATAGTTGGACAATGACTGCAACCAACAATGGAAGTGCTGCTGGAGGCAATAAATTGATTTTTAGAGACTATACAGGTGCTAATGACCTACTAACAATGACTTCTACCGGTTTTGTAGGCATTTCTACAACAACACCTACTCATAAACTTGAAATTGAAAATCCTGTTTCTACAGCTGATTCTACCGGTAATATTATGGTTTTTTCAAACGGAGGTGGTTATTCAAGTGCATTAACTGCAGTTGATAACGCCTCAGGAGTAGCCGGCGTTGGAATAAATTATGCAATGGCTCAATTAGCTACATTTAGTGCAATCGGAGATATTGGGGTAAGGGGACATGCTTTCAATAATGGGACTTATGGCGTTTTTGGTTCCCATGGTCCATCATTATCAAGTTATACGAGCTATGGCTATATTGGTGCTTATGCTATAGGCGTTTTTGGTTCTTCTTCCAGAATTAATAATGCAAATAGAGGCATATCAGGTTCAGCCACCGGAGCTGGCACATCCATTAATTATGGCTTATATGCTACTGCATCAGGCGGCACAACCAATTATGCTGGATATTTTGATGCAGGTGATGTCTATATAAAATCAGGTGAATTAAACCGCGAAAAAACAACTGACGCCAATCTGGTACCTATTGCTTATGCTAATGTTACTGTAGCTGCTTCTGGTGCTTTACAGGCAACATCAACGACATCAAATGTGACTTTTGCTTCTCATACTGCAGGTACTGGTTCGTACAATTATACTATAACAGGAGAATCTATTTATTACACAGATTACGTAGTTATTGCCACACTTAACAGTGCATCAGGAGAAATATCTTGGACTTCTATAGGTGGTCAGTTGGTTATTAATACCTATAATAGTGCTGGTGTTGCTACCGACAAGGCTTTTAATTTTGTTGTTTATAAAAAATAATTTCAATTATCCTTCTGTCAAGCTAATTAGCTTACTTTTCTATTATAAAATAGCTTTTATCAAAATTTTTGATAAAAGCTATTTTTATTTAATAAAATAAAATTTGTAATTTTGCAAAACTTTATTCTAAACAGAAATATAAATTTAAAAAATCAAAGTCTATGAACAAAAACCTTTTTCTTTTAATGGTAGGTTTATTTCTAATGGGTTCAACTGTCTTTGGTCAAACCATTCAAAATTCAGTTATTTCAAGTACCGGTGGTTCTGCTTCAGCAGGCAATGTAAAGATGGACTACACCCTTGGAGAAACTGTTATTGAAACATTTTCTGCTGGTGGAAATACCCTCACTCAGGGCTTCCATCAAACCAATCTTACATTGGTAGCTGTTGAAAATGTAGAATTGTTTGCCGAAATCAGCATTTATCCTAATCCCACAAGTGAGTTTGTCAATATCGACATTCCTGTAAATTACAAACTGATGGAAATCAGTATGTTTGATGTGACAGGTAAATTATTGAAAACAAAAACAAATGCAAGTGGTCTTGTAACCTTCGATGTCAATGATCTGGCAACGGGAACATACTATCTGCAAGTTATTAACCCACAAACCCAACAATTAAAAACTTTTAAATTAATTAAACAGTAATAATTTTAAAATTCAAAACATGAAAAAAAGAGTATTTACATTTTTCATTGCAGTACTATCTGCAATAACACTGTGGGCGCAAGCACCACAAAGCTTTAAATATCAGGCTGTTCTGCGTGATAATTCAGGAAATATAATGGCCAATCAAAGCGTAAGTCTAAGGATTACATTACATGAAGCTTCAGGAACAGGAACTGTAAAGTATCAGGAAACATTTACATTGACTACTAACCAATATGGTTTAGTAAATTTGAATGTTGGAGCAGGAAATGTCGTAAGTGGTAGCTTTGCAAGTATTACTTGGGGAACTAACAGCTATTATATTCAAATTGAAGTAAATCCCGGCTCAGGCTATGTGGATATGGGAGCAACACAGTTATTAAGTGTGCCTTATGCTTTATATTCAGCAACTTCTGGTGGTAGTGGAACTACTGGTCCAACTGGAGCTACAGGTGCAACAGGTGCTACAGGAGCAACAGGAGCAACAGGTGTTACAGGTGCTAATGGTACTACCGGAGCAATGGGTGCTACTGGACCAACAGGAGCTACAGGTGCAACAGGCGCTACAGGAGTGACAGGTGCTACAGGTGCTACAGGTTTAAACGGAGCCACAGGTGCTACAGGTAGTCAGGGTATAGCTGGTGTAGGTCTTAATAACAGAGGTAATTGGGTAAGTGGAACTTCTTATGCACCAAACGATTATGTATTTTCAACTTCTTCTACAAACCCATCAGTAAATTCAATGTGGATCATGCAAGGTAGTTCCAGTTACGTTTCAACATTGTTACCTAAAAACGATTTAGCGCATTGGGTAGAATTTCAAGCACCGGCTGGTCCAACAGGAGCAAATGGAACAACAGGTGCAACTGGTACTACTGGTTCAACAGGTGCTACAGGCACAACAGGTTTAACAGGCAGTACTGGTGCAATGGGTGCAACTGGAGCAGCAGGCGCAACAGGTGTTACTGGTCCAACAGGTCCAACAGGTCCAACGGGTTTAACTGGTGCAACAGGTGTTACTGGCGCAACAGGAGCGACAGGAGCAACTGGTACAATAGTAGCCGGCACTACTAACCAAACGCTAAGATATAATGGTACTGACTGGGTTGCCAATAGTTTTCTTGCCAATAATGGCACTGCCATTGGAATAAATGCTACACCCAATAATAAACATAAACTTTATGTCGAACGCCCCATAAACGAATTTGGTGCAGATTCTTCTGTTATTTATGCTTACCGCAATGGCGCCTATACCGCAACAGCTGGAGGTAAATCTTGGCGTGTTGATAGTGTGGATGTTGCCATAAAAGGTTATTCATACAATGGAAGCCAATATACTGCGGGTGTTGCAGGTTATAGCTTTTTAGACTTTGCTCAGTCTGCTGGTATCTTTGGAAGTCGCTATGATGGCAATTTGTGGGGTGCATTGGCTTATAAAGATGCGCTTTTAAATGTATGGGCAGGTTATTTTAAAGGTAATGTTAATGTTACCGGCACAATGTCTATAATGGGTGGCACTCCCGGTGTAGGAAAAGTGTTAACTTCCGATGCCAATGGTTTAGCTTCATGGCAGATTGTTTCAGGATCTTCTCACTCTCACGCACTTTTAACCCGTGGAACAGGTCTTACAGGTAGCAACTATGATGGTTCTACAGCTACAACCTTTGCAGTAGATTTCGGCTCTGGTGCTTCTCAGGTAGCTGCCGGTGACCATACACACTCTGCTTTATTGCCAGTAGGTACATCAGGCCAGACTCTCAGAAATGATGGTACTAATTGGGTTGCTAATGATTTCTTGTACAACAATGGTACAAATATCGGTGTCGGTACAACAGCCCCTGCATATACTCTTGATGTGAATCCTTCTGCAGGCATTTCTTGGATCAGATCAAAATCAAATGATGGTTATGCCGGCTTTATCGTTGATAAAGGTAGTGCAGGAGCTAATGGATATGTCATGTACAGAATTTCTGGCGTAGATAATTGGTTTACCGGATTGATGGGTGACGATAATTTTGGTATTTCCAGAGATTTTTCAGGAGATGGTACTTTCCATATTCTTAAGTCTAATGGATTTATAGGTATTGGAACTAAAACTCCTACTGCACAATTGCATACAACTGGTACAGTGCGTTTTGCAGGTGCCGGTACTCCTGCTGCAGGAAATGTGTTAACCTCTGATGCTTTAGGTAATGCTACTTGGGGAGCACCTAATAATCATACTCATACGACACAGGCTTTATTTGATAATGCATCATGTTTTGAACCAAGTGCAGCTTCTACTTATGCCTTTGCCGGTCCAAAATGTACAGTTACTATTACTTCGCCTACCCAAAAGGTATTAATTACTTCAACAGTAACTATGGGCGCTGGCGCAACTGCAGGAACAGGTTTAAGAATATATCCCGCTTACAGTTTAACTTCAACTACTACTCCTTCATTAGTTGGTGGCGGTACATGGGGATTGACTTGTCCTGCTAATTCAAGAACCAGCTTTCCTTGTACCGGTGTAATCACTGGTTTAGCTCCTGGTACTTATTATATTGGCCCAGCAGTTTATGTATCTACACTCGGTCAGTGGACAAACAATGAGTTTGGATATGTTTCAGTAGTTGTGTTCGATTAATATTATAATTTGTTTGCTTAATTGCAAATGATTTTTAAAAAAATAGCTTTTATCAAAAATATTTTGGTAAAAGCTATTTTTAATTTATAAATATAATTCGTAATTTTGCAGAACTTAATTTAAAGTAGAAATATAAATTTTTAAAAATCAAAGTCTATGAACAAAAACCTTTTTCTTTTAATGGTGGGTTTATTCCTTATGGGTTCAACTGTCTTTGGTCAAACCATTCAAAATTCAGTTATTTCCAGTACCGGTGGTTCTTCTTCAGCAGGTAATGTGAAGATGGATTACACCCTTGGAGAAACTGTTATAGAAACTTTCTCAGCAGGTGGCAATACCCTCACTCAGGGCTTCCATCAAACCAATCTGACATTGGTAGCTGTTGAAAATGTTGAATTGTTTGCCGAAATCAGTGTTTTTCCCAATCCTACCAGCGAGTTTGTCAATATTGACATTCCTGCAAATTACAAACTGATGGAAATCAGTATGTTTGATGTGACCGGAAAATTATTGAAAACCAAAGCCAATGCAAGTGGTTTAGTAACTCTCGATGTCAATGATCTGGCAACCGGAACTTACTATTTGCAAGTCATTAACCCTAAAAACAAAGAGTACAAAACGTATAAATTAATCAAAAATTAGAAAATCCAAAAAATTATCAATTATGAAAAAAACATTATTTTCTTTTTTAATGGTGTTATTAACTGCCGCTACACTTTGGGCACAGGCACCTCAGAGTTTTAAATATCAGGCTGTATTGCGCGATAACAGCGGTAATATTATAGCCAGTTCAAGCGTCAATGTCAGAGTTACTATCCATCAGGGTTCAGGATCTGGTACTGTTGTATTTCAGGAAACTTTCAATCCAACAACCAATCAATATGGTTTGGTTAACTTAAGCATTGGCAATGGCACTCTAGTAAGTGGTAATTTTTCTACCATTTCCTGGGGCACAAGCACTTACTATGTTCAAATTGAAGTAAATACAGGTTCAGGTTATGTGGATATGGGTGCTGCCCAGTTATTAAGCGTTCCTTATGCATTATTTTCACAAAATTCAGCTGTTCCTGGCGTTGCAGGCCCAACTGGTGCAACTGGTGCAACTGGGTTAACAGGTGCAACCGGAGCAGCAGGAGCAGCAGGAGCAGCAGGAGCAGCAGGTCCAACAGGTGCAACAGGCGCAACAGGTGCTGCAAATATCAGTGGCACTGCCAATTATTTGGTTAAATTTACAGCAGCCAACACAGGTGGTAATTCAGTAGTATATGAAAATACTTCAGGATATATTGGAATAGGAACCACTTATCCTAATACCAAATTGCATATAAACTGTATTGCAGGTGATGATCCTTTTAGAATACAAGTTGCTGGCAGTACAAAACATTTGCTTGGCACTAACGGAGGTACAACTCTTGGTGTATTCAGTACAGGTGCTCCTGCTAATGGTCTATATGTGAACGGTCAGACACTTATCGGTGTTTCCAGTGGCACAGGTGGTTCTTTATATCAAGTGGGTGCCAAATTACAGGTTCAATCCAATTCAATTTATGCAGCCTATTTTTCAACAGATAGTTTATATTATCAGTCTTATGCTGTATATGCAAAACATACTGCTTCAGGCACCTATGATTCAAGAGCATTTAAAGGTGAAGCAAAAGCTCAAGGTGGATATGGTTTTGGTGGCGATTTCCTTGGTGGTTATTATGGTATAAATGCAAAAGGTGAAGGTGATGCATACACAGGATCTGTATGGGGTGTATATGGTTATTCAAGCGGTTCTGCAGGATACAGATATGGTGTTTATGGCGTTGCTTCAAATACTGGTGGTATAAGTGCTTATGGTGTTTATGGTGCTGCTTCAGGCGCTACAAACAATTACGGTGTTTATTGTTCTGGTAATGGTGTTTACACTGGTACTTGGACTCAATCATCAGACCTCAAACTCAAGAAAAACATCAAACCTTTAACAGGTGCGCTTGACAAAATCATGCTACTCCAACCCTCAGAATATGAAATGAGAAGAGATGAATTTCCATCAATGAATCTGGCTACAGGAAGACAATTCGGACTTATTGCTCAGGACCTCGAAAAAGTATTTCCAGAAATGGTTCATGTTATTTCTCATCCTATAAGTACTGAAAAAGGTAAAGAAACTTATATGGAATTCAAAGGTGTTGATTATATCTCATTAATTCCTGTCCTCATCGAAGCTATTCAAGAGCAACAAAAAGAAATTGAAACTCTTAAAGCTAAGATTGATAACATGAAATAGTTTTAAACTTAAATTATCTTAAAAAAGCTTCTGTTAATTTTTAGCAGAAGCTTTTTTTTATTCTATAAAATAATTTGTATATATTTGTGAAAATATTAATAATCAAGTTTTTAACTTCAATGAAAAGGTGCTGTTTAATTTCTATATTGTTTATATGCAGCATTGTTATTGTCGCACAAACTGATAATCGTTCATCTTCAGTTGGCGTAACGTTTTCAGGTGCTTCGGGAAATTTGAAAATGGACAGTGTGTTGTCAGATATTCTGAATAATGCATCAGAAGATACTCAGATATTGGACGGTTTCAACAATGGCCTTTTATATATAAGCATACTTGAGGCCAATGACTCCCTTAATGATATTTTAGTTTATCCACGAAATAATACTGCTGATTCAATAAATATCAGTATTTCTGAAAAATATAAATATTTGGATTTCCGCATTTATAACTCAGAAGGCAACATGTTAATTAACAAAAGAAAAGGAGCAGGTTTTAATACGATTGATATTGCCAAACTGACATCGGGCACTTATTACATGCAAATTTTCAATCCCAAAAACAACGAGCATAAAACCTACGGATTGTTGAAAAAGTAATTTCAATCTTCCAAAACAGTCAGTACTAATTTCTATTTATTTAGGCATTTTGAATCAAAAAAAATGCTTAGGTTTGTGATAATTTTTTAAATAATATTTCAATGAGCGACGATAAAAAAATAATATTTTCGATGGTCAATGTGGGTAAAAAAATACCACCGCACCGTCAGATTCTGAAAGACATTTATTTGTCATTTTACTATGGGGCCAAAATTGGTATTATTGGTCTCAATGGATCGGGCAAGTCCACACTTCTAAAAATTATTGCAGGTATAGATAAATCATTTCAGGGTGAAGTTGTTTTTTCGCCCGGTTATTCTGTTGGATATCTGGCCCAGGAACCCGAATTGGATAACAGCAAAACAGTCAGACAGATTGTAGAAGAGGGCGTGCATGAAACAGTTGCTCTTCTTAAAGAATATGAAGAAATCAATAACAAATTTGCTGAACCCATGAGCGACGATGAGATGACTAAACTCATTGAGCGACAAGGTGTTGTCACCGAATTGATAGAGCAACAAAACGCCTGGGAATTGGACAGCCGTCTTGACAGGGCTATGGATGCGCTGAGGTGCCCCGACAGTAAGGAAAATGTATCACATCTCTCCGGAGGTGAACGCCGCAGGGTAGCACTTTGCCGGTTGTTATTGTCCGAACCCGATATTTTGCTCCTTGATGAACCCACCAATCATTTGGATGCCGAGTCGGTTCAATGGCTGGAACAGCATTTGCAACAATATAAAGGCACTGTCATTTCTGTAACTCACGACAGGTATTTCCTCGATAATGTGGCCGGATGGATTCTCGAACTCGACAGGGGAGAAGGCATCCCCTGGAAAGGCAATTACTCTTCATGGCTCGAACAAAAAACAAACAGATTGGCTCAGGAAGAAAAATCAGAATCGAAAAGACGCAAGACACTCGAACGCGAACTCGATTGGGTGCGTATGTCCCCTAAAGCCCGCCATGCCAAGTCAAAGGCGCGTCTTACTGCATACGATAACCTGCTTAATGCCGATGTAAAACAAAAAGAAGAACGCCTAGAAATTTTTATTCCCAATGGGCCACGCTTGGGAAACAAAGTGCTTGTTGCCAATGATATAAGCAAATCATTCAGCAATAATATATTGTTTGAAAAGCTTAGTTTTTCATTACCTCCTGCCGGTATTGTGGGTATTATTGGTCCTAATGGCGCCGGTAAAACGACACTCTTTCGCATGATGATGGGTCAGGAAAAATCCGATACCGGCCATTTTGAAATTGGAGAAACTGTTAAAATTGGCTATGTTGATCAAACCCATTCCGAAATTGATCCTGAAAAATCGGTTTATCAGGTAATATCAGGCGGTACTGAGTTGATGCAGGTAGGTGGGCGCACCATGAACTCACGGGCTTATGTGGCGCGTTTTAACTTCAGTGGAGCAGACCAGGAAAAGAAATGTGGCATACTCTCCGGAGGTGAAAGAAACCGCCTGCACCTTGCCATGACACTTAAGACTGAAGCCAATGTGCTGCTCCTCGATGAGCCTACAAACGACATCGACATCAACACGCTGAGGGCTTTGGAAGAAGGTCTCGAAAACTTTGCAGGTTGTGCCGTGGTCATTACCCACGATCGCTGGTTCTTAGACAGAATAGCCACTCACATCCTTGCATTTGAAGGCGACTCTCAAGTGTACTTTTTCGAGGGCTCTTACTCCGAATACGAAGAAAACAAAAAGAAAAGACTTGGCGATATTGAACCTAAACGTATCAGGTACAGAAAACTCAAGATAGATTGATAAACAATACGCTATAAGAAAAGCAAAAAGTAGCTTTATCAAATTTCAAAAAACATGAATCGAAATACAAATAAATTCCAAAAATTTAAAAAACAAATTCAATTTTCGAAACAAAACTTGTAAACATTAAAATGACAAATGATACAAAACCAATTTATGACTTAGAGGAACGGACCTATCAGTTTGCGAAAAATGTAAGATTATATATAAAGAAATTACCCCAAATTATTGCAAATATTGAAGATGGAAAGCAATTAATTAGAGCTTCTGGTTCTGTTGGTGCTAATTATATTGAAGCAAATGAATCTTTAAGCAAGAAAGATTTTTTAATGAGAGTTAAAATAAGCAGAAAGGAAGCAAAAGAAAGCGCTTTCTTTCTAAGGTTAATCTATGAAACAAACTCTAAGGAGTATGAAAGTGAAGGAGTTGAGTTATTTAATGAAGCCATTCAACTCAAAAAGATACTTTCATCAATTATTGAAAAATCAAAATAGTTATCTTCTGTTTGGTTATTAAATTTTGTATTTGAGATTTATTTGTATTTTATTATTTGCTGTTTGTTTTTGTATTTTGATTTTTTGATATTTATTTGTCATTTGTAATTTGTTTTTTGGTGCTTATTTGTTTTTTGTTATTTGAAATTTATAATTTGATATTTGTAATTTGTTTGGAATTTGTAATTTGTTATTTGGTGCTTAATGCTTCATGATATGTCTTTAATAGCTCTCATCATCTTCATTATAACATACATCGGCATCATCTTTACCCGACTGCCCAGAATCAACATTGACCGCCCTTCTGCAGCCTTTTTTGGCGCTGTGGCCATGATATTATTTGGCGTTTTATCATTCGATGAAGCCATGGCTGCTATTGATTTTAATACCATTACATTGTTGCTGGGAATGATGATTATTATAACAGCGCTCGAAATGGATGGCTTTTTTGCTCTGATAGCCCGGAAAACGGTGAAATATTCAAAACACCAGCACCATCTTCTTTCGATTATTGTCTTTTCAACAGGTATTTCGAGCGCTTTTCTGGTCAATGATACAGTGGTTTTACTTTTTACACCTATCATCATTTATATTTGCAGGGCTTCGCGTCTGAATCCCATTCCTTTTCTTATTGCAGAAATATTGTCAGCCAACATAGGAAGCGCCATGACCATTACAGGCAATCCACAAAATATGCTCATCGGTATCAACTCCGGTATCGACTATGGCATGTTTTTACTTCACCTCTTACCCGTTTCTATATTAGGAATGTTAGCAACAATAGGGTTTGTAAAATTGTTTTTTAAAGCCGATTTTAAAGAGAAATCGATGGTCAGTTGTGAAGAAGTTGATTTTGTTTACAAAAGGTCGGCTATGAAGTACTCAGTGCCCATTTTTTTAGCAGTGATTATCATGTTCTTTTTAGGAAAAATAATTCATCTGAACATTCCTGTTATAGCTTTAGCCGGAGCTTCTCTCATTATTATTTTTTCTAAGAATAAACCTTCCGAAATTATTAAAAAAGTCGATTGGGTGTTGTTGCTGTTTTTTGCTTGTTTGTTTATTGTGGTACATGCCTTCGAAAAAGCGGGATACATGAATTATTTCCTTACTTATGATTACTCTGAAGTTGGATTACAAAGCATCACAGCTATACATGGCATAAGTTTGTTGTTGTCTCAGATTGTGAGCAATGTGCCCTTTACGGTGCTCATTCTTCCCCTAATGAAAACCGCTCACAGTGATGTGCTTTGGATAAGTCTGGCATCGGCGGCTACACTGGCAGGCAACGCCACCATAATTGGCGCCATGGCCAATCTTATTGTTATTGAATCGGCCGAAAAACTGGGTGTGAAAATAAAATTCTTTAACTTTTTAAAAGTTGGACTCACTGTCACAATTGTCACTTTTATTATTTCAATCGTGTTGATTTATTTGCAATTTATGATGGGAATGTTTGGGGTTTAGATTGGATCAACATCTACAATGATTTTGACAGCTTTAAAAGCATCCTGTTTTTTGATATTGTCTATTTCGATGGTCAGAATATCCCTTATTTTTTTTATTGTTATAGCTTTTTCGGCTTTTACCAATATATTTTTTATAAATTCATTTCTTATTTTTGAAACATGAGGATATTCAGGTCCCAATATCCGTTTGGGCAATTGAAGGCGCAGGTTGTCTGAAAGTTTAGCGGCTGCTTTGTTAAGCGTGTCAAGATTGCGATGTTTCAATGAAATATGTATCAAACGGCAGAAAGGTGGGTAAAAGAACTTAGAGCGGTCGTTAATAGTAAACCCGTAGAAGGCTTTATAATCATTTTGAATGATGCAGTTAATAGTAAAATTTTTGGCATCATAAGCCTGGATAATGACCTTGCCCCTTTGGGTTTTTCTACCGGTACGTCCACTCACCTGAGAAATAAGCTGATAGGCCCTTTCGTGAGATCTGAAGTCGGGAAAATGCAACATGTTGTCGGCATTCAGTATGCCAACCAGACCAACGTTATCAAAGTCTAATCCTTTGCTTACCATCTGTGTGCCTACTAAAATCTGTATGCGGTTTTCTTCAAAATCATTAATTATTTCCTGAAACGAATTTTTTCCGCGGGTAGAGTCGTAATCTAATCTGCCTATTTTTGCTTTTGGAAAAAATATGCCCAGTTCATCCTCTATACGCTCAGTACCATAACTTTTTAAAATTGTTTTATTTGAAGTGCAGGCAGGGCATTTTTGTGGAATTTCAATGGCGTAACCGCAATAGTGACATTTTAACAAGTTGCTTTTCTTGTGGTAGGTAAGGGTGACATCGCAGTTCTTACACCCTGGTATATGATGACAGTTCTGACACTCCATCCACAGAGCAAACCCCCTGCGATTTTGAAAAAGAATAACCTGCTCCCGATGAGTAAGGCACGATTCAATCTGCTCAAGCAATACAGGTGAGAAAAATGATCTCATGGCTTTTTTCTTATACAAATCTTTAAGATCAACCACGTTAAATTCAGGCAATTGCAGGTTGTTGAAGCGTTTAAAAAGATTAACTTTCCCGTATTTGCCCGATTCACAATTATAAAATGTTTCAATAGATGGTGTTGCAGAGCCGAGCAAGGTCTTGCACCCATACAAATGCCCCATGTAAATGGCACAATCGCGGGCATTGTAAAATGGGGCCGGATGATGCTGCTTGTAACTCACCTCATGCTCTTCATCCACAATGATAAGTCCCAGATTGGTATAAGGTAAAAATAAAGCAGAACGTGCGCCCAGAATAATTTTAAAGTTCTTTTGCTGCTGTGAAAAATTTTCTTTGTTTAAAACAGAATACCATATTTCTGCACGCTCATTATCGCTGAATTTAGAGTGATAAACCCCTATGTCATTTCCAAAAAATTTGATAAGTCGCGAAATCATTTGTGTTGTTAATGCTATTTCAGGCAGCAGATAAAGCACTTGTTTGCCGCTTTTTACAACTTCATCAATCAATTTGGCATATATTTCTGTTTTACCGCTTGAAGTCACACCATGCAGAAGAACCACTTCTTTATTCAAAAAACTTTCTTTTATTTCGAGGTATGCCTGTTGCTGACTTTCAGTAAGTGTGAGTGTTTCTATAAGGGGCTTGTCATAATCTTTCAACCGTGAAACCTCACTTTTAAAAACCTCAAAAATTTCTTTCTTAATCATGCTGTCAAGTACTGCAGCACCGTATTCACCATCTTTAAGCAATGTTTTTTTAGCAACAGGAAAAAACATATCTTGCTGCTTTTGTGCAAGTTGTATGTGTTTTAACAACAATTTAAATTGTTTTTCAGCTCTTTTTTCCAGATTGTCAAACAAGGTTTTAAGCTGTTGTTCATCTTTAAATACAGGGGAAAGTTGAATGAATGTTTCTGTTTTAGGCTTATACTTGACTGTTATTTCTTCTTCAAGAATTACCACACCTTTGTCAATCAGGCTTTTAACCACATTAAAAACTTTTAACTGCTCTATAATTTTCGAAACCTCTGTCAGGGTTAGTACATTCCTTATAGTAAGTGCTTCAGCCACAAGGTATTCTTTGTCATTCAGGGTGTCAAATTGTTGATTGAAACCTGGATTTAAAATTATTTTTGTTTCACTTTCCAGCTTGAAAGAATGGGGCAGGGCAGCATTCATTATGTCGCCCAGATGACAATAATAATAGTAAGCCATCCATTCCCACATTTTGAACTGGGCCCCAAAAATTATAGGGGTTTTGTCTAAAACAGATAAAATATATTTTACGGAATATTTTGTAGGGGCATTCTGATGTATCTTATATATAAGTGCTGTATATATTCTCTTTTTCCCGAATTGTACAATTACTCTTTTGCCGATACTTAATTCATCATTGAGCTCAAAGGGCACCCTGTAAGTAAAAGTCCCTTCTACAGCCAAAGGCAAAATAACATCAACAAAAAATGTTTTTCTTTCCATAATTAATGTTAAGTGACTAAAGTGAGCCTAAGTGAACTAAAATGCCTAAAGTGCTTCTTTCTTTCCAATTTTGACTTTCTACTTTTGTCTTTTGACTTTCATACTTTTCCCTTATACTTTCCTCTCTCATTTTCAAATTGTCTCATTTTCAAATTGCATCATTTCCTTACCCCTATATTCCCCTATATCCTTATCCCTTTATCCCTTTATATCCTTATACCTTTATACCTTTCCTCCCTTATCCCTTTCCTCCCTTATCCCTTTATACCTTTATACCTTTCCTCCCTTTTACCTTTTACCTTTTGTCTTTCTCCTTTAATACTCCCGCTAATCTCCAAAGCTAATACCTACACCACGAGCAGTTTTCACTAAAGCAGATGATTGTTTGACAAAATTATATTTATCTATGGCCTCTGACAATGGAACAGAAACAATTTTAGGATGCCGGTACGAAACCATTTCTCCAAATTTGCCTTCCAGCACCATCTCAAATGCCTTTACACCAAATTCAGTGGCAAGAATCCTGTCATTGGCAGTTGGGATGCCACCTCTTTGTAAATGACCTAAAACAGTTTCTCTCATTTCTGCTTCCAATCCGGCATCTTTAAGTTCGTGCATAAGCTTATAAGCTGCTCCCCCCAGTCTTAAATTGAGATATCCGGGAACATCACTCTTTTCATATACCATGTTGCCTCCCTTTGCTTTAGCGCCCTCAGCCACAACAATAATAGCAAAGCCTTTTCCATTGACAAAGCGTTTATTCAACCGGTCAACAATCTTTTCTATGTCATAAGGTATTTCGGGTATGAGACATACTTCTGCCCCTGCGGCAACTGAAGCATGCAGTGCAATCCATCCTGCAAAGCGCCCCATCACTTCCAATATCAATACCCTGTTGTGGCTTGCAGCTGTAGTAACAAGTTTATCAACAGCTTCGGTAGCTATCTGCACAGCTGTCTGAAACCCAAAAGTAAAGTCAGTACCCGACAAGTCATTATCAATGGTCTTTGGAACGCCAATGATGTTACATCCTTTTTCAAATAAAGCCTGAGATATACGTTGCGACCCATCACCTCCAATGTTTATGACAGCATCTATACCCATATTTTTAAGATTTAGCAGCATTTCATCTGAACGATCTACACTGCTCCATGTGCCATCATCGTTTTTAATGGGCCAGTTAAAAGGACCTCCTTTGTTGGTTGTGCCTATGATGGTTCCTCCTCTTACGTGTATGCCAGCTACTGCAGCGTTATCTAAAAGCATTATTTCTGTGGGATTCTTCAATACCCCATCAAATGCCTGAATGCTGCCTAAAACCTCCCAGCCCTCCTCCTGACCAGCTCTTTTAACTATGGCTCTGATTACCGCATTCAATCCGGGACAATCGCCCCCACCTGTGACAACTAATACACGTTTCATATTTTAATTTTCAATTTTATTTCTTATACAAAGTAATATCTTTTTTTGTCTTTTTTAACTAAAGAAAACGTTTTTATTTTTTTATTGATTTATTTAGCAACTAAAATTTTACTCCTCGTCTTTTATTCCGAAATGAAATAATTAATAAACCAAAAACCTATATGTCATGAAAAAGAATTTAAATTTTATCGGCATTTTATGTGTGGCAATTACATTGTTTTTTGCTTCATGCCAAAAAGACAATTTGCCTACACCAACCGACACAAACAAACCGGTTCCAACCAATAATTATCTTGCCGGATTAGGCAACACTCCTGGTTTTCCTTCGGGACGTCCTTTTGTTTTGCCAAATAATGTGAGTATTTTGGGCGATATTCGCGGCGGGCAAATGTATAAAAGCACTGAAGTTGATAAGGATAAATACACAGGTCCTTTTCCAATAAACATGATCCCAAAATCGTGGGTGGCCTATGGCACAGGAACTTATGTTAATCTGTACATTAAATTCTTTAATTCATTGCCGACACCATCCTCTGTTACCATCCCTGGTGGTCTTATTTTTATCGATTCTTTAGATACAGATTCATCAAATGGTATGTATCAGAAAGGTTTTATACTTCAGGATATAACTATTCCTTTACCTGCTATGGATACTGCTTTTGCAATATTACAAGCTTATTGTCTGAATCATACTTTGGCGCCAAGCAGTTACAATGCAGTTTATTTTATCGGACCTATCACCAATAATCCCAATTTAGATTCAATTGTTAGCATAATGGCTCCCAAACAATTACCGATAGGACAGGAATATGACATTCAAAGTATTATATGGAATGTTACCGATTACGGACAAAACTTAACGGCTCAAGAAGTTCAATACCTGAACAGCTTGCCTTAAAAGATACCAGCTTGTTATCCAAGTTGTTTTTTAGTTAGTTAGTAGGTTGCCTCGCATAATGTGGGGCAACTTTTTTTATGGGCCATATTTTTTTACTACTTTTGATAAATAGAATACCCATCAATTATGAGCCTTTTTTACATTGATAATTTTGAATCAGCTACCGGCATATTTGCTTTGGATGAAGAAGAATCAAAACATGTTGCACGAACGTTAAGAAAAAAAAACGGTGATGTTGTTTATGCAACTGACGGCAAAGGGACTTTGTTTACATGCAGAATAATAGATAACAATCAAAAAAAATGTCTGCTAAAACCCGAAAATTCTGAAGTCGATTATAACAAAAGAAATTTTAAAGTTCACATTGCTGCTTCACTCACAAAAAATATAGCACGCATTGAGTTTTTTATTGAAAAAGCGGTTGAAATAGGACTGGATGAATTTACCCCTGTTGCGTTCAAACACAGCGAAAGAGTAATCTACAAAGCTGATAGAATGCGCAAAATCGCTATCAGTGCCATGAAGCAATCGAAAAATCTCTATTTTCCTGAAATAAACCCCATTGAGTCTTTCGATTCTTTTTTAAACAGAATAAAATTATCAGACGCGCAAAAATTTATGGCTTACCAGTCGGATAAAGAACAACATCTTAAATATAAAGTAAAACCTTCTCATGATGTCGTCGTTTTAATCGGACCCGAAGGCGATTTTACTGATGATGAAATTGAAAAAGCAAGAAAACATGGCTTTGATGTGGTTCATCTTGGCTTTAACAGATTAAGAACTGAGACTGCAGCACTCTTATCCTGCAGCATTGTAAGTTTGTGTAATTTATAAATTGAAAAACCGACCAATGAAAAAATATATTTTTTTCTTCATCATATTGACTTGCTTTAGCAAAGTTTTTTCGCAAACAAATCCTACAGTTAAGATTGCTTTGCTGAAATACAGGGGCGGTGGTGACTGGTATGCCAACCCTACATCCATCAATAACCTGATTAAATTCTGCAATAAGCAGCTTGGTACTAATATTTTTCCCGAAAATGATGTTATAGATGCCGGCAGTCCCGAAATTTTTAATTATCCATTTGTTCACATGACAGGACATGGCAATGTTATTTTTTCAGACCTTGAGGTGTCGAATTTAAGAAAATACCTTATTGGTGGCGGCTTTCTGCATATTGATGACAATTACGGTTTGAATGAATTTATCAGGCCTCAGTTAAAAAAAATATTTCCCGAACTTGAACTGTTAGAACTGCCATTCAATCATCCCATATATCATCAAAAATATGAATTTAAAAACGGACTGCCCAAAATCCATGAGCATGATAACAAGGCACCACAGGGATTTGGATATTTTTGGGAAGGTCGGCTGGTACTTTTCTATACTTATGAATGTGATTTGGGCGATGGATGGGAAGACGCCTCTGTACATGGAGATTCGGAAGATACCCGTCTTAAAGCTTTACAGATGGGCGCTAATATTTTACAGTATGTTTTTGGTTGCGATAAAAGTCAGTAAGTGTCTTGGCTTTTAACTATTATTATATCAGTTGTATTTGGAATTAAAAACTTTCCAAATACGCTTTCTGTATATATTTTTAAAGAAAATATACAATTTATTTCCCATTGAATCAGGCATTATTTGTTGCATTTTTTTTATTAAGACTCTTGCCAAATCAAAAAAATAATTTCTATCATTTGATTCATTATAATACCCTGCTTTTGTTGCCAGATTTATAGCTTCTAATCTATCATTATATGGAAATTCAGGCGTCTCAAAAACTATTCTGGGCTTTATTGAATGATAGTTATGTATAATATCTGAATATAATTTCCCATTATTTCTGACATACTCCCATTGGGGTGTACCTTTAAAGGGCAAAATGGAATAAAACATGACAAAATCCAGCTCAGAATGCTTGGCGTATTCTAAAGATTCTTTAACTGTTGCTAATGTGTCTCCGGGACTCCCAATTACAAGCTGTCCGAGAACTTCAATGCCTGCTTTTTTAAAAAAATGAATACCATTGGATATTTTTTCAATATTGCTTTGTTTATCAATGTTTTTTAGAATATTATTATTTGCCGACTCTATTCCGATACCCACACTAAAACATCCTGCTTTTTTCATTTTATTTGCAAGTGTCCTATTTATATTTTCTGCACGAACCGGTGTTGACCATAAAAAATGAAAGCCTTTTTCAATTAATATATCACAAAATTCGTCAACCCTATTCATATCTATATTAAAAGTATTGTCACTAAAGCAAAATGTTTTTCTTCCATAATTTTTAATAAGAAATTCCATTTCAGCAATAACATTTTCAGCACTTCTTTTTCTCCATTTGTTCTGCCATATAGAAGTCGAATTGCAAAAAGAACACTTATACGGACATCCTCTGCTGCTTACTACCCTGTGAAGCGGGTATCTGTTCATTTGAAATAAATCATATGCTGGTAACGGCAGATTATCCAAATCAGATATTTGTTCTCTTGGTGCATTTGTTATTATTGACCCTGAATCAGCTCTATACATTATCCCATTTATACTTTCAATCTTTTTTAAGCCTTTTAAATGATATATTAAGTCGGAAAAAGTTAATTCTCCTTCTCCATATACAGCAAAGTCAGCAGGTGTATTTGAGAATATTCCGTCCATGAGTGTAGTGACGTAAGGGCCACCCAAACAAATTTTTATTTCTTTTTTCTCTTTTCGGATGTAATTGAAAATACTTATGACTTCATCGTAAACGGGTGATAGAACCGTAATGCCAATTAAATCAAATGAATTTTTGTAAAAAGCTCTCACTTCCTTTCTCTTTGCTACTCTGGTATCGAGAATATAAAATTCAATATTATTATGCTTGCTTCTTGCATATGAAGCTAAATAGCCAAGTCCTAAATGAACTGTGCGGTCTTTCCTGTCTTTATTCGGGAAAATAAGTCCTATTTTCATTAATTGTCATTCCTCCATGCCTTCTTTGTCAGTACATTTAATTTGATAAAGTTGAGTGTTTATAGAATAAGTATTTTCTTATTTCACCAAACTTATCCAACCCTTGAGTTGTGTTTCTTTGTTGTTGGCCTGATAGCTTTTTGATTTGTAAGTTATAACCCAGAAATAAGTGCCGTCAGAAACCTCTTGCCCGTTTATTGTTCCATCCCATCGGGCAGAAATATCATTGGTCTCAAAAACTTTATTGCCCCATCTGTTGAAGATGGTCATAGTAAAATATTCAAGGTAATTACCCTCAATAATAAATTCATCGTTGATGCCATCGCCATTAGGTGTGAAAACATTTGGAACAAGCACATCAATACAGGGTTTGATAATAACAGTATCAGATGCAATACACCCGAAATTATCAACAACAACAGAATAAGTGCCTGCACCGGTCACCTGAATAGTTTGATTGTGTGAACCGTCTTGCCATAAATAATTCTGGTAGCCGTTGCCCGCATCCAGGTTAATAGAAGGGGCTGAACACAAAAAGATACTGTCACCAAGCGATACAACTGGAAATTGATGAACTGTTAATGTTATGTTGGATGATGATGAGCAGCCGTCAGCAGTAGTACCCGTAACTGTGTATGTAATAGTATGGGCAGGAGTAGCAGTTACAACATCAGAAGTGTTTGTTGAAAGATAGGTAGCTGGTGCCCATGTGTACGATGATGCTCCGGAAGCCATTAAAGTGATATTATCACCCTCACAAACCGATGGGTTTTGTGGCTGCACTGTTATATTGGGATTGGGGTGTAATACTACTAAAATACCAGATGTATCTGTACAAGACCCGTTAACAACGGTCCAAAGAAAAGTGTAAGAGCCAAAATTGCTTACAGTTACAGTAGGGTTAGGGGCATTGCTAGATGGATTGAAAGTGGCAGTTCCTGTTCCACTTAACAGTTGCCATTGACCGGTGCCTATATTGGTAGTACCAGTCAAACCAAAGGTAAGCAAATTACATGTGTCAATGTCATTTCCTGCATCAGCTTGAGGGATTGGATCAACATGAACATTTATTAAAGCTGAACCTGTACACCCATTGCTGTCGGTAGCATTTACTGTGTATTGAATGGTTGAAACAGGATATGCGTTAACGGAGCTGCCCGAAGTAGAAGAAAGACTTGTAGCAGGTTGCCAAGTATAACTACCACCACCACTGACATTTAAACTGACAGTATCGCCAACGCAAATATTTGTATCAGAAGGAGTTGCGCTGATTGTCAAATTGGGATTTAATGTAACAGTTGTTACCGCTGAATCAACGCAAGCACCGTTGGTAACCACCCACGTATAATTATAAATTCCATACTGACTCACAGTCACAGCAGGATTAGGAACTGAATCGCCGGGTGTAAAAGAAGATGTTCCTGAAATAGATGATTGATGCCACATTCCATTTCCACTGCTGAGTTGTGCAGAAAGATTAAATGTTAATATCCCACACAACTGCTGATAGCTGCCAGGGTTCGCTAATGGTACAGAATCGACAATAATGGTGATAACATTAGAATAAACATTATTGCAACTATCGGTAGCTGTTCTTACAAAATAGATTGTTTGTGTCAGCGCATTGGGCTGATAATTTAAATTAGTAGCACTTGGAATGCTGTTCCAACCTGTAGTTCCGGGTATATTGCTGGAAGTAGAGTAATACCATAAATAGGAAACGTTACTTCCGGAGCCACTGATGGCAGGAGTCATGCTTATAAGTGAGTCGGGTACTGACCCTTCACATATTGTAGTATCAGCAGCAATAATACCTCCTGTTAATTCGGGCAATACAATCACAGTTACTACATTGGAGTAAACCATACCGCAACTGTCAGTAAATTGCCTTACAAAAAAAGTCGTATCGCTGAGGTTGCCGGGGCTGTAATCTGTACTGTTGGCTCCCTGAATGTTAGTCCATTGACCTGAACCCGCAATATTGCTTGTGTTTGACATTTGCCATTGATAATTTGTAAAATTTCCCGAACCTCCACTTGCTGATTGTATATTTATAAGTGTAGGAGGGGTGTCGCCATAACAAACTGTGACATTATTCCCTATCAATCCGGCACTAATCTCAGGGAAAATAGTTAAGTTTTTATAAACAGGTATTGACCACCCACAGCATACATCTCTTTGTCTTAGTTTAACAATGTAGGTGCCCTCAGGCAAGCCTGTAATCTGAGGACTTGCAGCAATAGAAGTGAAAACAGCACTATCAGGATTATTGGCATAAACTTGCCAGCTGTATTCTAAAGCTAATAAATCGGCTGAGAGATATGTAATACTATCGTAACAGGCCGGTGATGAATGGATGATAATTTGGGGTAAAATTCGGTCATCTGTAATTCTTAAATAAGTGTCGAAGAAGCCATTGTTAGCGCCAATAGTATATGTGCCCGGCAAATTGAAATAGGTAATGATGCTGTCGTCTGCATTGGTATAAGAGGAAGTTGCTGGGTTGATATCGTTTACTAAATGCCCGTTAGAAGGTAAAACCCATAAGCCATCCAGCTTAGTCATTTCTATTTCTGAATTTGTGCAGCCTCTGAAATTGTTATAGTTTACAGTAACAGATGTAGGATGTGGTATTGCAGAGCTGCTGCCGTTTAATGTGGCATTGTTGCCAAGAGCTATGGGTACAATAATACCCTGAGCCCCGTCCTGGCCCTTACCGCCATTACCACCTTTACCGCCATTGCCACCGTTGCCGGCGCCTCCATTGTCGCTTAAGCAAGTGAGATCGCCAAGACCACCTGCACCGCCATTACCTCCAGTGCCACCGGTGTAGCCAATACCTCCTAAAGGAGCAGGTCCGACAGGCATGTTGATGATGCTTGAAGTAAAAGTGCCATTACCCCATCCTGAACTGTAGATGGCAAAAGAAGAACCGCCGCCGCCGCCGCCCTGACCGCCTGTAGCACCTTCACCGCCGCTGCCGCCGCCGCCGCCGCCATTGCCTCTGCCAGGCAGGCAAAATGGAAGAACTCCTGTTCCTTGACCTGAAGAACCACCGCCTCCTTGACCACCGCCTCCGCCATAGCCATCGCCACCATTGAGTCCATAAGAAGGAATCCATAAATAATTGGTATAATTGTAATTTGTTACAGCCGGTGTGAGATATGAAATGCCATCTTGTCCGACATGCCCTGCTTCTCCTGCTGCTGCATCGCCGGGCGTGCAGGCAGATGCTCTGTGTCCTCCTGCACCTGCATTTGTACCTCCTGGTGTATTGACGTTGCCTCCGTTGTCTCCGGGATAACCTGTCTCTCCGGTACTGTAGAGGCTTAACTCCTGATAATCACCCAACCCACCGTTACCACCTGCACCTCCCTGCCTAATACCTGTTCCAATGGCAGCAGCTCCTATACCTCCTTGTCCGTTTGAACCAAGATCACAATTTATAACCCCACCACTGACCTCTCCCCCCGCAATGCCATTACCACCACTTTCCCCATCAATACCGTTACTGCCTGTTAAACCATCTGTTCCTGTACTGCCCAATCCTACTTCTATTTGGCATCGGGAAATAAGATAGTTGTTACAACTGTCTGTTATATGTATGCCATATATAGAATGCCCGTTACGGTCTGTAGTGCCACTTGCTCCGGCCAATTTGACATTGATAAATAAGTCCTGCAAAGTCCAGTTGCTCACTTTGTAAGCTGCTATTCCCCTGTAAAATCCATGGTTGATACCATTAAATAAAACTGTTTCCAGCGGTGGGTCAATATTAATGATTGTAGTATCATCTGACGATTTTATCCAAACATTATTATTGACAGAGTATCCGCCATCAATGGTGATATCATCATTCATATTAATAACGTGAGTCTCGTTATAGATGCCGCCTTTCATACGTATGGTGTTTCTGGAGCCTGTAGCCATTGTCAAGGCATAAGCCAGTGTTTTAACAGGTTCTGCCGGAGTACCGGCAATGGATGTATCTGTGCCATCGGGTGAAACATATACAAAATCGCAATGTGAAGATCCAACTATGACCTGACAAGCAGGTGATATCGTATTTAGACCCGAACATGCGTCAATGTATTCAACAGAAATTTGATACAAGCCATAAGAGGGGAAAGTAATGTTTGTGACAGATGCGTTGGGTGATTGAAAAATCAAGCCCTGTGAGCCACTCCAAAGGAAAGAAGCATTTACTATGGCATGAGAATCAGGGGGTAAAACGACAGAAAAAGTATGTGTTGAATTGGGCAAAACCATTGAGCCACAAACCTGACTCAAAATAGGGGATGCGGGATAGGGCTGATAGGTGACTCTTACACTTTGAGAAATGGCAGAGGTATTTGTAAAACCCGGAATGCAACCTGAAGAAACAAGCACTCTGTAATTTCTGGTACCCGAAACAATAGGAACAGTATATGTCGAACTTGTAGCACCACCTATATTTGTCCAACCTGCAGCAGGATTAAGTGATGTGTTGCTGTTTTTCTGCCATTGGTAGTAAACAGCAGAACTGTCTGCTACAACAGTGAGTGTTAACGGGTCAGGAGCGCACAATGTAGTGTCATTGCTTGGGCTGGTTGGTTGAATAAGAATAACAGGGGGATTGGCAATTTCCCAACGGATGCGAACTTTTACATCAAAAAGGCCCGATGAAAACCATCCATAATAGTTCCATTGACATTGGGGATCATTTTTGAAATTGATTGTTGTCAAAGCATTGGTTTGTGTGTAAAATTCGTCGGCAAGAAAACAAAAAGGCTGGTCACAACAACCGTCATAAAGACATCTGTCTGTTACACCAAACCAGGCGCAGTCTTTTTCAAATCCTTCAAAACTTAAATTTATTTGTGTGGCCGATGAATTAGTAATAGACCTGATAAAATAGGGCAGCTCCCCGCTTAAATCTAATGTGTCGATGGTGTAAGGGACAGGGGTGACATCGTCTCTGTAAATACAATTACCCCCCGACCAAACCAAATCGGTATTATCATTGGCCCACACTTTCCATGTGGGATCGGGCCCTCCAAATATACCGTCTGTAGTAATATTGGTTCTTAAGGCCACAACCTGAACTTCGTAATTGATATTTTGAGAAAATAATGAAAGTGTTGTTGTAAAAAGAAACAGTAAACACAAAAAGTGTTGTAATCTTTTCATTAGTTGCATCATGTAGGTGTTTACTATATATAAATTAGAATAGACAAACCTACATATTTTTTAAGTAAAAACCAAAAATAAATACTTCTAAATAAGATTATTATTTTCCGCCATATTCCATCAGATAGGATTTGATGAAAGCGTCCAGATCGCCATCCATAACAGCCTGAACATTAGATGTTTCGTGGCTTGTGCGGAGATCCTTGACCATTTTATAGGGATGCATTACATAATTTCTTATCTGTGAACCCCATTCAATTTTCTTCTTTGAACTTTCTATCTGAGCAATAGCTTCACGTTTTTTTCTTAATTCAATTTCATATAATTGCGATTTAAGCATCTGGAGTGCTTTCTCCCTGTTTTGAAGCTGAGAGCGGGTGACCTGACATTCGATAATGATGCCACTTGGTTCATGCCGCAGTCGGACTGCTGTTTCAACTTTATTCACATTTTGTCCGCCGGGTCCACTGGAACGGAAAGTGTCCCATGAAATATGTGCCGGATTGATTTCAATGTTAATTTCTTCATCAATTAAGGGGTAAACATAAACTGAGGCAAATGAAGTGTGCCTTTTGTTGGCAGAATCGAATGGAGAAAGCCTTACCAGGCGATGAACACCATTTTCACCTTTAAGATAACCATAAGCAAAGTCCCCGACAATTTCGATGGATACTGACTTGATGCCGGCTACATCGCCTTCCTGAGTATCAAGAATAGTGGTTGTATAATTGTTTTTTTCAGCCCATCGGAGGTACATGCGCATTAACATTTCAGCCCAATCCTGACTTTCGGTGCCTCCTGCCCCTGAATTAATATTTAAAATGGCACTAAGCCTGTCTTCCTCATTGCGCAACATGTTTTTAAACTCAAGGTCTTCAATGACTTGAAGTGTTTTTTGGTATTGTTTTAAAACTTCAGTCTCGTCAATGTCACCTTCGTTAAAAAAATCTGATGTAACAACTAAGTCTTCAAAAGCTTCTTTGGCTTTATTGTAATTAATAAGCCATATTTTTTGTAACTGTATGGCTTTCAGCTTGGTTTGCGCTGTTTTTGGATTGTCCCAAAAGTCGGGAGCTTCGGTATCTTTTTCGAGATTTTCTATTTCTATTATTTTTGAATCAATGTCAAAGAAACCTCCTCAGGTCTTCAAGCCTTTTTTCAAGATATTTTACATCTTCATTTATTGCCATTATATATTTATTTAAGTGTTTTCAATAAAATGTTTATACTTTCAAATTCAAAGCCTTTGGAAAAACAATAATTAATTATTTTTTGTTGCTTAAGCTGTGGGTTGTTTTCCTTAACAAGCTCTTTGTTTTTTTTTATTATCAGTTCTGAAAGTATTTTTTTGTAAAGTGTGTCGTCTATATTTTTTACAAATTTACTGATAATTTCTTCAGGTATTTTGTGTGCTTTTAGTTCAGCAATAATTTTTATTTTTCCCCACTTATTAAGCTTTAATTTGCTGGTGACAAAAATTTCTGTAAAACGTTCCTGATTAATAAAATCATCTTCTTGAAGCTTCTTTAAAACTAATGTGATGGTGCCTTCACCTGCTCCAAGTTCTTTTAGTTTTTTTTCTGTTTGATAGACTGACCGTTCCTGATAGGCACAAAAGCGTTGGGCTTTTTGCATGAACAAATTGAATGTGAAATCTTTAGATAAATTTTTATCTGTGTTTTTGGGGGATGGCATAATCACTAAATTTTGAATTCATCATCTTTTTTATTAAAAAAGTGATATTCGAGTAAATTAAGTGATGATGTTGGAATGATTTTAATCCAAACACGGTTTTTCATCATCCATTTAAGCCTGAAAGAGGGAAAACCCTTTACCAGATAAGCATGAATAAATGGATGAACGTGAAGTTTAATAAAAACTTCGTTTTGTTCGTTCGCAAGGTATTTAATGTAGTTCTCTATTTCGAATGTGGTTACTATACTGGCTTTAACTTCACCTGTTCCACCACAAGCCGGACATTTTTCAGTAGTAACAATATTCATTTCCGGACGTACCCTTTGTCGGGTTATTTGCACAAGCCCGAATTTGCTTGGGGGTAAAATGGTATGCTTAGCCCTGTCGTTTTTCATCAATTCGGTGAGTCTCTCGAAGAGCATTCTTTTATTGGCCGCCAAATGCAAATCAATAAAGTCAACGACTATGATGCCGCCCATATCTCTTAATCTCAGTTGGCGTGCTACCTCAGCAGCTGCTTCAAGGTTTACTTCAAGGGCATTGTTTTCTTGATTTTGATCGGCATTCATGCGGTGTCCGCTATTAACATCAATAACATGTAAAGCCTCAGTATGTTCAATGATTAAGTAAGCACCACCTTTAAAAGAAATGTTTTTGCCGAATGAATTTTTAATCTGTTTGTCAACACCGTAATGTTCAAAAATATTTATTTTCGATTTGTAATGCTTAACTATTTCAACTTTATCTGGAGAAATTTTCTGAATATATGATTTGATTTCATCTGTCAGTTGAGCATCGGACACATAAATATTGTTGAATGATTCATTGAGCAGGTCTCTTAAAATAACTGATGTTTTATCAATTTCACCAATGATTTTTTGTGGAGGCTTGGCGCTTTTTAAATTTTCATAGAGCAATTTCCACTTTAAAAACAGATTGTTGAGGTCGGCGTCCAGGTCAGCTACTTTTTTATTTTCGGCAACAGTACGTATAATGACACTGAAGTTTTTTGGTTTTATGCTTTGAACAAGCCTTTTGAGTCTGTTTCTTTCTTCAGGACTTTTAATTTTTTGTGAAACTGAAATTTTATCAGAAAAAGGAACAAGTACCAGATATCTTCCGGCAAGTGATATTTCAGAGCTAATTCTGGGTCCTTTTGTAGAAATAGGTTCTTTAGCAATCTGAACTAAAATCTGTTGATTTTGAGCTAAAACATTGGCTATTTTTCCATTCTTCTCAATCTCGGGAGAAAAATTTAAATTATCAAGCTTGTATGTTTGGATTTTATTTTCTGTAATTCCTTTAGTGTACTGATTAAGCGTTTTTATTTGTGAACCTAAATCAAGGTAATGCAGGAAGGCATCCTTTTCGTACCCTACATCTACAAAAGCTGCATTAAGGCCGGGTATTATTTTTTTTACCTTACCAAAATATATATCACCGACAACAAAGTTATTGTCGGTTTTTTCTTTATGCAACTCAACAAGCTTTTTATCCTCTAATAGAGCAATAATAACTTCATTGGAAGTATTGTCAATAATTAATTCCCTGTTCACGCTTTATGCTGGTTTAAGTGTCTATCTGTGTTTTTGTCAGGGGATAAAGGTATTAATAATCAAGAAGATACAATTTTATAAATCTATATAAAATTATAAACTAAAGAATGTAGAGAATGAGATTATTTTTTCTTTTTATGCCTGTTTTTTCTAAGTCTTTTTTTACGCTTGTGAACAGCCATTTTATGTCTTTTTCTTTTTTTTCCGCTTGGCATAATTTAAATTTTTTAATATGTTTAATAAACGTTTATAGTGTTTGGTTTACTTAACGTTATTTTTAATTTTAGTTACAAAAGTTTTAGCAGGTTTAAACGAAGGAATATTATGAGCCGGTATTATTAAAGTGGTGTTTTTAGAAATATTTCTTCCTGTTTTTTTAGCACGTTTTTTAATAATAAAACTTCCGAAGCCTCTTAAATAAATGTTTTCTCCTTTACTCATTGAGCCTTTTATTGAATCCATAAATGATTCAACTGTTTTTTGCACTTGTACTTTTTCAATTCCTGTTTTGTTGGCTATTTCTGCAACAATTTCTGCTTTTGTCATAAGAATTTTGATTTTATGTAATTAATATCTTTTTTCAAATTTGGGTTGCAAATATACACTTAATTTATTAAACCAATATAAAATTAATATTTTTTTTTCAATTTTTATTTTTACAAAAGATTGTATATCAAATTAATTAGATAAAAAGTGCTGTCTAAATATAATTTGTAATAATTTGTACCAAATCAAAAATAATATTAATAATTTTGCAATATTTGTAATTAGAATATTAAGTCAATACTTAAAATGCAAGGTAAAAAAATATTAATTGTTGAGGATGATTTAATAAGTGCTGATTTGTACAAAGTTATTCTCGAAAAAGAGAATTATAAAGTGGCTAAAATTGTACAAACAGCTGAAGAAGCATTTGATATTGTCGAAAGCATGCCTCTTGATTTAATTCTTATGGATATTGGGTTGAAGGGAAAAACAAATGGCATTGAGTCGGCCAAGGAATTGAAACAATTTAATGTTCCTTTAGTTTTTATAACAGGGAATAACAGTAAAACTATTTACAAAAAAGCCAAAGAAATAAAACCGGCAGGTTATATTATCAAACCTATCAACGATAAAGAGTTTTTAACTACGATAAATCTGGCCATTAATAATCAAGATAAGATTATTCCCAAAAGTCTATATCTCAGAGAACTTCAGAAAAAAAACATTATTGAGGAAGCAGGTGAACGTGCATTTAAATTTTTTGAAGGCTATTTTGAAGAAGAAAACAAGAAAAATCTTGTTGTTTCTACAACAACAAAGTTTAATATTATCAATCAACCTGAAGATAATTTTGACACTATTATCAATTTGCAAAAAATTAATAATATAAAACGTGTAAATAAATTCTTCGAAAGTGTTAACGCTAAGTTAAGTGATGGCGGTATTTTTATTGGTCATGGACAGACTAAGGGTCTGATGAAAAAAAAGATTTTATCAAAAAATCCACCCGTAATAAACTATATTATTTATACACTGTATTTTTTATACAAAAGAGTCTGGCCAAAATTGCCAATACTGAAAAATATTTATTTTTTAATTACTAAGGGCAGAAACAGAGCGATGTCAAGAGCTGAAATCTTAGGTCGTTTGTATTCTTGCGGGTTTGAAGTTTTAAAAGAAGAATTTATTGACTCTAATTTGCATTTTGTTGCAAAAAAAATAAAAGCGCCGTTCTACGACATGAATGCGTCTTATAATTTGATTTTTAAAATGAGAAGAGTAGGACAGAATGGGAAAATTATATATGTATATAAGTTTAGAACAATGCATCCCTATGCCGAATATTTGCAAGATTATATCCTGAAAAATAATGGCTATTCGAAAATTGGCAAACCTGCTCAGGATTTTCGATTAACGTCATGGGGTAGGTTTATGCGACGGTTTTGGCTCGACGAATTGCCACAATTAATAAATGTTTTTAAAGGTGAAATGAAACTTGTAGGTATCAGACCATTAAGCCAGCGGTTTTTAAAAGAATATCCCGATGACATGCTGAAAATGAGGGCCAAACATAAACCCGGATGTGTGCCTCCTTATGTTGCTTTGTTAAAGCAAGATGTTCAAGAATATATTGAATCGGAAAGGATTTATTTACTTGAAAAAGAAAAAAATCCTTATACTACTGATATTAAATATTTTACTAAAGCTATATATAATATTCTTACCAATAAAATTAGAAGTGCCTGATGGAAAAATTAACCCGATTTGCTATAATAGGATGCGGACGTATTGCACAAAGACATGCCGAACATATTGCAAAACATGGAACGCTGGTAGCTGTATGCGATATTGATAATGTAAAAGCTGATGATCTGGCTTCGAAATATGACGCAAAACCATTTTATTTTATTGATGATTTGTTGGCATCCGAGAATAAAATAGATGTTGTTTCAGTTTGCTCGCCCAATGGGCTCCATGCCGAGCATACTATTAAATCTCTTAAAGCAGGTTTTCACGTGCTTTGTGAAAAACCAATGGCCATTAATGTGCACGATTGTGGAATGATGATTCAGGAAGCTGAAAGAGCTAATAAAAGACTGTTTATAGTTAAGCAAAACCGTTTTAATCCCCCTATTAATGCCCTTAAGGAATTGATTCAATCTGATAAATTGGGGAAAATATACAGTATTCAGTTGAATTGTTTTTGGAACAGAAACAATAATTATTATCAGGAATCGGATTGGAAAGGGACTAAAAAACTCGACGGGGGTACTCTTTTTACTCAGTTTAGCCACTTTATTGATCTCCTTTACTGGATGATAGGCGATGTTAAAGATGTTTCTGCTTTTGGAAATAACTTTAATCATGATAAAATAGTTGAATTTGAGGATACAGGTGTTGTTGCTTTAAGATTTTATAATGGGACTTTAGGAACTATTAATTATACTGTAAATTCCTATGCCAAAAATATGGAAGGTTCCATTACTGTTTTTGGTGAGAAAGGTACTGTCAAAGCCGGTGGACAATATTTAAATGTGTTTGAATATCAGTCTATGGAAAATTATGAGATTAAAGACCTTCCCGAAGGCAATCCTCCGAATAATTATGGACAATATATAGGTTCCATGTCTAATCATGGTGATGTTTATAAAAATGTCATTGATGTTCTTAACAACCATGGCATTATAGCCACCAATGGGTTTGAAGGCTTGAAAACTGTTGAAATTATTGACAAAATTTACAACAGCATGTCGAGAAATACCATTTAATTAATTCTGCTTTTTTTATATTTTTTCTTAAATTTGCGGCTTTCAGTAAAGTCAGTAGATAATTTTATTCGAATCTATGAAATACAATAAAAAAGAAATTTCAATAAGAAACGTGAATTTTGGAGAAAATGTTACTGTTGTAGAACCTTCAAACATTTACGATTGCACCATTGGTGATAATTCTTTTATAGGCCCTTTTGTTGAAATTCAGAACGGTGTGGTGATAGGTAAAAACTGCAAAGTGCAATCTCATGCATTCATTTGTGAATTGGTGTCTGTTGGAGATAATTGTTTTATATCACATGGCGCTATGTTTATAAATTATTTGTTCAAATCAGGCAAATTGTCGGGAGGTGATAAATCGTTGTGGCATAAAACAACCATAGGCAACAATGTTATTATCGGAACAAATGCTACAATTTTACCTGTAAAAATTGTTGATAATGTTGTTATAGGCGCAGGCTCAGTTGTTGTGAAAGATATATTGGAACCGGGTGTGTATGCCGGCAATCCTGCAAAGAAAATAAGAAACACAAACTAATTTAATAAAAAATGAACGTTCCATTTGTTGATCTTAAAGCTCAATACCTCACTTTAAAAAGTGAAATAGACAATGCCATTAAAAGTGTTATTGATGAAACTGCATTTGTAGGTGGGAAATACACAGCCGATTTTGAAAATGCTTTTGCCAGGGCTTATAATGTAAAACATTGTATTGGCGTTGCCAATGGCACTGATGCCATTTTCTTAACACTTAAAATGCTGGGCATTGGAGCAGGAGATGAGGTAATAACTGTTGCCAACAGTTGGATTTCAACTTCTGAAACCATTTCACAAGCAGGTGCAAAGCCTGTGTTTGTTGATATTGAAAGGGATTACTTTACAATAGATACGGCCCTGATTGAAGAGAAAATAACGCCCCGCACCAAAGCCATTATTCCTGTTCACTTATATGGGCAGATGGCTAAGATAGACGATATAAAAAATATTTGCCAAAAGCACAAGCTTTTCCTTATTGAAGACTGTGCCCAATCTCATTTTGCCGAATATAACGGGCAATATGCTGGGACATATGGTCTAGCTGCTACTTTTAGCTTTTACCCTGGAAAAAATCTGGGCGCTTATGGCGATGGGGGTGCTGTTATTACCAATGATGATGAACTGGCCTCAAAAATCAGAATGTATGCCAACCATGGGGCTTTGAAAAAACACCAACACCAGATTGAAGGTATAAATAGCCGTCTCGATGGTATTCAGGGAGCCATTTTGAGTGTTAAACTGCCTCATATTCACGATTGGAATAATGCACGACTGCATAATGCTCTTATATACAATGAGTTATTGGCTGATGTGGCACAAGTTAAAACACCCAAAATACGTGAAAATGGCAAGCATATTTTTCATGTTTATGAGTTAAGAGTTGAAAACAGAGAAAAATTGATTGAATATCTGAATTCTCATAATATTCAGACTGCTATACATTATCCAGTGCCCTTGCCTTTTATGCCTGCTTACAGTTATCTAAACCACAATAAAAGAGAATTTCCTGTGGCTGCGGAATATATGAATCAGATATTAAGCCTGCCCATGTATCCCGAATTAACAGCATCTCAAATAACTTATGTGGTAGATACAATTAAAGCTTTTTATAAATAAAGACAAATCTATAAACTGTCTTTTAATACCGAAACTGCTTTTATAAAGAAATCGTCAATTTTATGAATATTGGGGTAAAACGCCTCATTACTGTACAGGTTTCTGCCGATATAGGCTTTAATTTGTGCTTTTATAGCAAAGTCTGAATTTAATTTTTCACTTCTGTCTTTCTTAATGCCTCTTTTTTCGGCAAATACCATAACATCATTGAACAGATTGGGCGTAACAATAAATTGATTGTTAAAACTTTTGGGGTCTTTATAAATGCTTTTCAGGCTGTCCCTGTAGTTATCAGCATAACTGAAACAGTATTCGTAAATGAGGCCTTTGTCATTCAGCTGACCAAAATATTTTGAAAACTTGTGAGGGTTGTATTCAATCATTATGTCGGGCGTGATGCCACCTCCGCCATATACCACCTTGCCTTTGGGAGTGTAGAATTTTATTGAGTCCTTTGCTAAAGTATCATTGCCTGCAATGCTGTCGTTTTCATCCAATAACCTTTGATAAAAAGCCATATAATACTCATCGCTATTGCTTGAGTAGGGCCTTTGAATACATCTTCCGGAAGGTGAGTAATACCGTGCTACAGTCAACCTCAGAGCTGAACCATCATTGAGGTCGATTTGTTCTTGCACCAGTCCTTTGCCAAAAGAACGTTTCCCAATTATAACTCCCTTATCATTATCCTGAAGTGCACCTGCCAGAACTTCACTGGCCGATGCAGACCACTCATCCTGAAGAAGCACAAAAGGTGTATTTGTTAGCGAACCTTTGTCGGTGGCATACTCATAAGCCTTTGGTCTGCTGATGCCTTCGGTATAGACAATGAGTTTTTTCTTTTCTAAAAATTCGTCTGCAATATCAATTGCGGCATTTAGATAACCTCCACCATTGCCACGCAAATCTATAATAAGTTTTTTCATGCCCCTGAGTTTTAACTTTTGTATGGCTTTCGAAAATTCATCGGAAGTGGTGGCTCCAAAACGGTTTAATTTTACATACCCGATTTCTTTGTCAACCATATATGCAATATCGAGACTGTATGTAGGGATGACACCCCTGGTAATTTTAAAACTTAAAAGCTCTTTGACATTTTTTCTGAAAATGCCCACCTTAACTTCAGTATCCCTGGGCCCTTTTAACTTGCTTATAACTGTCTGATTAGTAATTCCGACACCTGCTATGGTGGTATCGTTTACTTTCACAATTCGGTCACCTGCCATAACACCTGCTTTTTCGGAAGGCCCACCCGAAATGACATTAAGCACAATAACAGTATCGTTTTCAATCCTGAACTCAACACCAATACCTTCAAAATTACCCTGTAAACTTTCATTCATTTGCTTGAGTTCATCAGCCGGTATATATGCCGAATGGGGATCAAGTTTGCTCAGCAATCCGGTAATGGCATCGTTGATTAAAGTTTCTTTATCAACACTGTCAACATAACTTTCGGAAATGTATCTTAAAACATCATTAAACTTGTCATAACTTTTAACATTCAAACCTAATATTGTTTCTTTAACAGTTTTATCGGGCTCAAACCTTATGCTCATCATTACAGCGCCAAAAAACATTCCTGCAACAAACAAAAGTGAAAATATGATGGGTTGATAATATCTTATCCTATCGCTACTAAACATATAATATTATTTTTTTTAAGTCGGGCAAAGGTATTAAATTTATGAAATATGAGAAAAATTCCAGTCCGGTTTCTCTATAGGTAAAAGGCTGAAAGATTTAAAATCATCAAATCACCACATTACCTCATTCTCACATCATCACATCTACTAATCCTCTTTTCCACTGCCCCATTATTCCACTGTCCCATTATTCCACTATTCCAAAAACTATATTTATCAACGAACTTTTTTGGGAAGTATTATTCTAAAGGTGGTGCCTTTGTTGGGCGATGACTGTTTTACAAAAATGCGCCCGCGGTGGTATTTTTCAATAATTCTTTCCGACAACGACAGACCTAATCCCCAACCTCTTTTCTTACTGGTATATCCTGGATTAAAGATGGTTTTAAATTTTCTTTTGGGAATGCCTTTGCCTGAGTCGGTACAGTCAATAATTGCATTGTTTTCAGTTTCTGAAATATCAATAATAATTTCCCCCTCTCCACCAATAGCTTCAGCAGCATTTTTAAGAAGGTTTTCAATAACCCATTCAAACAGGTTTATATTGAGTGGCAAAATAACATTTTCCACATTCATATTTGTGGTGTACTTTATTTTTTTAGAAGTGCGTTGTTTCATATAATCAACACATTCTTCAATAATATTGCACAGATTGGCATCATCAAGGGTTGGAATGGAACCGATTTTCGAAAATCTGTTGGTGATGTTGGTCAGTCTGTTTATGTCTTTGTCGATCTCATTTAATATGCTTTTGTTTTCTTCTTTGTCTTTAAGCAGTTCGACCCAGGCCATTAATGATGACAAGGGCGTGCCTATCTGATGGGCGGTCTCTTTGGCAAGTCCTGCCCAAACCTGATTTTGTTCAGCATTGCGCGCCATACTGAAAAGAAAATAGGCAATTAATAAAAACAAACCAATAACAATAAATTGTATGTAAGGGAAATAGCGCAATTGAGTGAGAATGTACGATTCTTTATAAAAAACATAACTTTTCCCGTAGTTCACCAACTCAATTTCAAAAAACTGTTTGCCCGATGCCATGCTCGCAATTATCTCTTTTGTATTGCTTTTGTCTTTTATTAGTGTGGTATCCATATTACCGTAAGCAATGATGTTCTGCCGCGATGAGTCTGTTATTATGACAGGTACAGATGCCGAATTATTGACGACTTCTGCTATAAAAGAACTGATAATGTCGTTAAGTACATTACGCAGCTCATTGAAAAGCAGAGATTCTTTGTAATATAAATAACTTTTTTTACCGTGGAAAATATTGACAACAATGGGTTCAAAAACAGTAAAGTCTTCCTTTACTTTTCCTTGAAGGATTTTAAATGTGTCAGTGCCGAAATCGACATTTTTAGCTGAAATAATATTGTCTTTTTCATCGGTTAAGATTACGGGAATATTTGTATTGCCCGAAATAATGTCGGAGTAAAAAGTCAAATCTTCGTCAATACCGGCATTTATTAACCTCTTTGTAGCTTCAGCCCAAAGCTGAACACGCTTCCGTTCTTCAATTTTAAGTTTTTCAAAAAGATTTTCAGTGTATTTTACCAAACTGGCCCGCCTCTGAATAGCTTCCGCCCACAATTTGACCTTTTCTTTTTCATCCTGAGCTATTTTACGTACTAAAATATTGGTGTACCATAAAGAAATAGAAACTATAATTACTGCCATTGTGAAAAGCAGCCATTTCCAAATCCGTTTCTTATGATATATATTCACTTGTGATATTTTATGCGTATAAACGCCGTTTAAATAGTTTTATTTCTATAAAAAGATGTTACAAATTTAGAAAAATGTTAAACATAAATGTAAAATAACATTATTGAGGAACTTAAATATTTGTTTCAGGTAAAATTTATGTTTTTGTAAAGGATAATATTTATTTTTGTTTTAACATATTTTGAGTCAATAATTTGATAGGTTATGCCGTTTTATAATAAAATGAAGAGATGAAATAGCCATGATTGCAAAAAAACAACAATGATGAAAAAATTGCACATGGCGTATTCCATGTGACAATTAAAAAACAAATTATTTACACATGAAAAAATTTGCCAAAATAATAAGCATAGTGTTTTTGTTTATTTTAATGACTGCTTTGCTGAGTAGTTGTCACAGACGTGTTTGCAGGGGTATGAGGCCTCATATGAATGATGTCAAAAGAGGGATTGCCAGCTAGCATTTATTAAAATTCTAATTCAAGAAGCAATAGACAATTGTCAGATTGTAATACATCTGCATTGTATTTTAAATTGCAAATTTATTCCTCTCACACTATCCAATAGAAGCGGGATTATCAAATTTAAAATTTCCATTTTAAAATTTCCAATAGTATTTTACTGCATAATATCTTAAAAGTCTATTTCTAAAAGTACTGGACAATGGTCAGAGTGCATGGCCCCTGATAAAATAACGGATCTTAGCAGCTTGTCTTCCAGATTTTCAGTTACCATATTGTAATCAATACGCCAGCCCAGATTCTTCGAGCGTGCATTGGCTCTGTAACTCCACCACGTATATTGATGAGGTTCTTTGTTGAAATGCCTGAAGCTGTCAATAAATCCGGTATTTATAAATTTCGTTACCCATTCACGCTCTTCGGGCAAAAAGCCTGAACTGTGGGCATTTCTTACAGGGTCGTGTATGTCGATGGGTTTGTGGCAAATGTTGTAATCGCCGCAAATGATGAGCTTTTCTCTGTCTTTTTTAAGCTCATTAATATAATCCAGGAAATCATCAAGCCATTTCATTTTAAAATCCTGTCTTTCATCTCCACTTGTGCCCGAAGGATGGTAAACGCTTATAACAGAAGTATCGCCATAGTCTGCCCTTATAAACCGACCTTCGTAGTCATAAATTTCTATGCCCATTCCTTTTACCACCTTGTCGGGTTTTGTTTTACTTAAAATGCCCACGCCACTGTAGCCTTTTTTTTGAGCCGGGTACCAGTAATGATGATAGCCGGCTTCCTCAAAATCAAAAATAGGAATGGATTCATAATCGGCTTTAATCTCCTGAAAACAAACAATATCCGGAGCCACACTTTTAAGCCACTCTGTTAGCCCCTTGTTTAAGGCAGCTCTGATGCCATTTACATTATATGTTATGATACGCTTCATGAAAAATCTATAAATATTAATTGTTTAAAATTACATTATTTTTCTCTATCGTCAGATAGATTTTTTAATAGATATTTACAATATTTTTTAAATTTCAAATAGCCACAGATTCACAGATTTCCAAATTCGCCATGGCGAATTTAAAAAATCTGTGTAAATATATAAAGGATAAATCTGTGAATCTGTGGCTAATATTTTAAATTGATGGAAAGCAATTCTTTTAATAATTAATTATCAAAGTGTTATTTCTTAATAACTTTTTTATATGGATAATAAAAATAAGTAATCAATAAATTAACTAAATTTGCTTTCCCAAAAAATACAGAAAAAATGTGATCATATTTTTATAAACTGATTTTACGGGGAGGTTTGATATGAACAAGGAAAAGAAAGTATTGTTAGTGATAATGGACGGCTGGGGTGAAGGCGATAAAAGCAAGGCGGATTTGATTTCGAATGCCCCAACTCCCTATATCAAGAGTCTTTATCAAAAGGCAGCACATGCCACATTAAAATGTTCAGGATTGGAAGTGGGTTTGCCCGAAGGACAAATGGGCAATTCGGAAGTGGGTCATTTGAACATTGGTGCTGGCAGAGTTGTATACCAGGATTTTGTTAAAATAAATCTTGCAGTAAAAGATAACAGCATAAGCTGTAACCCTGTATTAACAGACGCTTATAGATATGCTAAAACACATAATAAGAATGTCCATTTTTTTGGCTTGGTATCAGAAGGAGGTGTGCATTCATCTACCAAACACCTGATGAAATTGTGCGATGTTGCTAAAGATTTTCAAATCGAAAATGTTTTTATACATGCTTTTACTGATGGCAGAGATACAGACCCTAACAGCGGATTGAAATTCGTTGAAGAACTGGAAGAACATCTGAAACATTCTGCAGGTAAAATTGCAACAGTTTGTGGCCGCTATTATGCCATGGACAGAGATAAAAGATGGGAACGTGTTAAAATGGCTTATGACATGCTCAGAAGCGGTATAGGTAAAAAGTCGGTTTCTCCGCTTGAAGCTATAAAAGAGTCGTATGATGAGGGTGTTACCGATGAATTTATAAAACCTGTTGTTATTGTCAATGATGATGATGAACCCATAACAGTTCTGAAAGATGGAGATGTGGTCATTTGCTTTAATTTCCGCAGCGACAGATTGAGAGAGATAACGACTGTTCTAACCCAGAAGTCTCTTCCTGAGTTTAGAATGGAAACAATGCCGCTTTATTATTTGACAATGACTAAATATGACGAAACATTTAATGATGTTAACGTTATATTCGATAAAGATGATATTGCCATGACCCTAGGTGAGGTAGTATCTATACATGGAAAGACTCAGCTCCGCATTGCAGAAACAGAAAAATATGCACATGTGACCTTTTTCTTCTCTGGTGGGAGAGAAGAGCCTTTTGCCAATGAAACAAGACTTTTGGTTGCTTCACCAAAGGTGGCTACTTACGATCTGAAGCCATCAATGAGTGCTTACGAAGTAAAAGATGCCATTATTAAAGACATGAAAGAAAATGCGGCAGACTTTATTTGTTTGAACTTCGCTAATGCAGATATGGTTGGACATACAGGTGTTTATGAAGCAATTAAAGAAGCGCTTGTTACTGTGGATATTTGTGTTAAGGAAGTGACAGAGCAGGCAAGAAAATTAGGCTATTCGGTAATTATTACTGCCGATCACGGCAATGCTGATTATGTTGTGAATGATGACGGTTCTCCCAATACAGCTCATTCGACCAACCCGGTGCCTGTTTTTCTCATAGATGATGATTATAATAGTATTGCTGATGGTACCCTGGCCGACATTGCACCAACTGTTTTAAAGTTGATGAATATAGCTGCACCACAGCAAATGACCGGAAAAATATTAATAAAATAAATATAATGGAATTTAGATGGGTAAGAAAAAAAATTGAAAATCAAAATACAGTAAAACAATTAGCAGAAGAGTTATCAGTTGACAGAAATATCGCAAAATTATTGGTTCAAAGAGGAGTAAACACCTTTGATGAAGCTAAGAAATTTTTCAGACCTGAGATGAAAAATCTCCATGATCCTTTTTTAATGAAGGACATGGATAAAGCTATTGAAAGAATTGAAAAAGCTTTGCAGGATAAAGAGAAAATTCTCATCTATGGCGATTATGATGTTGACGGAACAACTGCTGTTGCTTTGGTATATTCTTTTTTTATAGAAATTACAGAAAAAAAAGAACTTTTTGATTTTTATATTCCTGACAGATACAACGAAGGCTATGGCATATCTGTACAAGGTATTGATTATGCAGCAGAAAAACAATTTTCTTTGATAATAGCTTTAGATTGTGGCATTAAAGCCAATGAAAAAATTGAATATGCCAATTCAAAAAATATTGACTTTATAATTTGCGATCACCATTTGCCCGGCGATAGCATCCCTAATGCTGTTGCTGTGTTAGACTCAAAACGGCAAGATTGCACCTATCCCGACAAGGAATTGTCGGGTTGTGGGGTTGGCTTTAAGCTTATTCAGGCCTATGCATTAAAACACAATATTGACCCTCTTGTTTTAGAGAAATATCTCGACCTTGTGGTTGTCAGTATTGCATCAGATATAGTTCCTATTACAGGTGAAAACAGAATTTTGGCCCATTATGGCTTAAAACGCATTAACAATGAACCGCGTCCTGCAATAGAAGCCATATTAAAATATTCAAATGTAAGAAGAAAAACAGAAGAAGGGCAGAAAGCTAATGATGACGACTTGTCGGGGATTTTTTCCAAAGATGTAACTATAAACGATTTGGTTTTTTTAGTGGGGCCACGTATTAATGCCGCAGGCCGAATCAGCGAAGGACGTTTTGCTGTTGAACTGCTTATAGAGAAACATCACGAGAAAATTATCGATCTGGCAGAAGTCATTAATGTTACCAATAATGAAAGAAAACAACTCGATTCATTAGCTACTGAAGAAGCTTTGAAATTTATTGAAACTGATACCTTTCTCAAAAACAGCAAGTCTTCTGTTTTACTAAACGAAAACTGGCATAAGGGCATTGTAGGCATTGTTGCATCCCGTCTTACCGAAACCTATTACCGGCCAACTGTAGTGTGCACCAAGTCGAATGGACTTATTACCGGCTCAGCACGTTCTGTAAAAGATTTCGACATTTACGCCGCTATTGAATATTGCAGCGATCTTTTAGTGGCTTTCGGAGGTCATAAATTTGCTGCCGGCTTGTCGTTGAAACCCGAAAATTTCGAAGCCTTTAAAAACAGGTTTGAAAAATTTGTTTCAGAAAATCTAACCGAAGATATGCTCACGCCCGAAATAGAGGTCGATTTGGAAATAAATCTCAAAGAAATTACCCCAAAGTTTTACAGATTACTTAAACAATTTGCACCCTTTGGGCCAGGCAATATGTCCCCGGTTTTTATAACCAAACATGTGTATGATGAAGGGTTTGCAAGGATTGTAGGCTTGAATCATTTGAAGATGAGTGTTTCTGAAGAAAGTTCCCCGTTAGCGCATCTCGATGCCATTGCTTTCAAAAAATCTGAGTATTTGCCCTTAATTTCAAAAGGATTGCCTTTTCAAATTTGCTATCATATTGAAGAAAATGTATGGAGAGGAAATGTTTCCCTGCAGCTCAATATAAAGGATATAAAGATTGAGTGCTAGTTAAAGTACCTTGGTGATTTGCTCATCATGGGTTTCTGACCACGGTTGATGGAGTATGAAATCATGGCTTCATGCGAGCCGTCGTTGTATGATTTCATAGGTCCGGCGCTGTAGTCGTAAGAGTAACTGAATTTCAGGTCTTTGGTAATGTTAAAACCAATGATGCCTATGTAAGCTTCATCTAAGCGGTAAGCAGCACCGATCCAGAATTTATTGTTATAGAAGAAGATAGCGCTTAAGTCGATTTGCGTAATAAACTGACTGCTTTTAACCAAAAATGTAGGCACGATATTAATC
>Ga0172370_10000945_pt1 | contig 45156 bp, 33 predicted proteins | sample LakKiv5m_FD_114538 | JGI IMG/M metagenome (GOLD analysis project Ga0172370, IMG submission 114538) | Freshwater microbial communities from Kabuno Bay, South-Kivu, Congo - kab_022012_11.5m | ecosystem: Environmental > Aquatic > Freshwater > Lake | place: Democratic Republic of the Congo...
CAACACCGGTTTGACGATGGTTTTGAAGATCGTTGTATTTGATAGCACCGATTCCGACAGCATGGGCCACTTTCTTTTTATCAGCGGAGGTGAGTCTTGGATTCTTCTTCTCTAACACAGCGTACGCCCGTTCAACTGCTTCTTCCACTAACGCTTCCAGCATTATTATTCTGCCTTTTCTGGTGCTCATTTTTCCTTCTGGTAGTCGCATTAAACCATGTGGCGCGTAAACTAGTTGCTCTTTTTTTGCCCAACCAGCTCTTTGAGCTATGGTAAACAATTGCTGAAAATGTAATGCTTGTTCGCTACCAACGTGGTAAATAACCATGTCTGCCTTCATATCAACAATCCTGTGTTTCAACGCTACAATGTCTCGCGTCATATATAAACTTGCGCCGTCTTGTTTTACAAGTAGTGCCGGCACAGTACCATCGCTGAACTTCACTACCACCGCTCCTTCGCTCTCCCCTGCAATCTTCTTTCTTTCGAGCTCACTGATAACTGTTGACGACTCCTTTATGTATTGGCTCTCGCCCATAACCTTATCGAATTTTACTCCAAGAATTGAATACATCGTGTTAAATTCTTTCATACTCCACGCGGAAAATTTGTGCCACAACGCGACCGCCTTTTCATCACCACTTTCCAGCTTCCTAAACCAATATCTTGCCTTGGATTCGATAGTTGGGTCCAACTCGGCTTCAGTATGGAAACGAACATATAACTCCAACATTTCCTTAATAGGGTTGTCCTCGAGCGCTTGTTTATCACCCCACTTAATGTAAGCATAAATCAACTTGCCAAACTGCGTGCCCCAATCACCGATGTGGTTGATTCTAATTACATTGTTTCCCAAAGCCGTATACGCGTTAGCCACCGCATCGCCAATGATGGTTGAACGCAGGTGTCCTACTCCAAACGGCTTAGCTATGTTAGGCGATGAATACTCAACGACAATCCTTTGCGGTTTGACGTATTTCCTTATCGGTAAAGTTACATTGTGTGTCATCACGTCCAGCAGAAAACTATCACTTAAAATTAAATTGATAAAACCCGGCTTAACCACCTCTACACCGGTTACATATTTGGGCAATTTAATTCGGCTGATAATTTTTCCCGCAATATCCTCGGGGTTTTGCTTGCTCTTCTTTGCCAATTTCATCGCTACGCCGGTGGAGAGGTTGCCAAACCTCGGGTTTTGCTGATACTGTAAATCCACTGGCTCGTCTAAGCCCATTTTTTTCAACTCTCTACCCAGTATCGCCGATAGTTCTATCTCCGGAAAAATCATTGAATAATTTTAATGAATCGTAGTTTACCAACCTTAACAATTGTCTCACTTGTCGGGTGAGCCGATAGATCTTGCCAATCCACAATCTTGCCGTTAATTTTGACTGCATTTTGTCTGACTAAACGCTGAAGCTCGCTAGACGAAGGCACAACCCCGATACGCAACAAACAGGATTTGATAGATTCGTCTTTGTCGATTCGTTGTCCACTAATGTTGTCAGGTGCTTGCTTGTCGTTATGAATCCTTTGAAAATGATCTCGAGCTTGTTGGCCACTACCCGGCGACAATAATTCGACAATACCATAAGCCAATTGCTCCTTGATTGCTTTGGGGTGGTCAGAACCTGACAACTTCGACAAATCATATATTGTTTTTCCCAATACCAATTTGGCATATTGTGCAACCGTTTCATCTGGTATTGACATAACTTTACCAAATATATCTTCCGGAGAGTCGGTCAGTTCAATAGTGTTACCGACACTTTTACTCATTTTCTTTTTGCCATCAGTACCGACCAGCAACTGCATCATAACAACGTCTTGAGAAGGCATATCCATTTTTTTCTGCAACACTCTACCAGAGAGCATATTAAAACGTTGGTCGGTGCCACCGATTTCCACGTCGGCTTTGAGCATTACCGAATCATAGGCTTGCATTATTGGGTACATCATCTCGTGGATTCCCAGTGATCGATTCTCATTCAACCGCTTCTCAAAATCATCTCTCTCTAAAATCTGGTTAGCGGTGAATCTCTCAGTTATTCTCAGCCAATCGCCGAACGTCATTTCTTCATACCATTCGCTGTTATAACGAATTTCAATTTTTTTTGTATCTATAACTAACGAAACCTGATCAATATATGTTTTAAGGTTCGCTTTAATTTGTGCAAGGCTTAATATCGGTCGCTCTTTGTTCCGACCGCTTGGGTCACCTATTGTCGCGGTAAAGTCGCCTACCAAGAATATTACCTTATGACCCGCTTCAATAAACCGCTCGAGTTGCTTGATAAGGACATAATGACCAAGGTGTAAATTTGGCGAACTTGGGTCAACTCCGAGCTTAACCCTCAGACTTCGGTCTGAGTTAATTTTTTCATCAAACGACTTCCTATCAATAACTTCGGAAACCGCTACTGACAGTATTGACATTTAACCTCTTTCTTGACTTAAATTTTACCGCAGATTATGGTACACTGCAAATATGGTCAAAGATAAATTATTTAGAAAACTTGGTTCGAAAAAAAGAAAGCACGAGCGCTGGTCCTTGAAGCTCCCAAGGCGCCTAAATAAGAAAAAGATTTGGCGATTACTTCTTTACGGAGTTGGCGCTATCGTGTTGTTCGTGGTGTTACTATTTGCATGGTACGCCAAAGACTTACCCACTCCCGAGAAACTAGCTGCGAGAAAGGCCACCGAGAGCACCAAGATCTTCGATAGAGATGGTAACCTACTCTACACAACCGGAGAAAAACGTCGAACTGTTATTAATGCCGACCAAATGCCTCAGGTCATTAGACAAGCAACGGTTGCAATAGAAGATAAGGATTTCTACAAACACCATGGTCTCAATTTCAAGGGCATCGCCCGAGCAATTGTTGCAGATGTTACTTCAGGTAAGAGGTCTCAGGGTGGCTCGACCATCACACAACAGTTTGTAAAAAACGCGCTTTTGAGTCCCAAGAAAACATTTACCAGAAAAATTAAAGAAGCTATTCTCTCGATAGAACTCGAGCAAACCAAATCAAAAGACGAAATTCTCACCCTCTACTTAAACGAAATACCATATGGTGGCAACGTTTATGGCGTTCAAGAGGCATCGAAAATGTTTTTTGGTAAGGATGCTAAGGATTTGACACTTTCCGAAGCCACCACGTTGGCCGCATTGCCACAATCGCCCACCTATTATTCTCCTTATGGATCTCACACCGATGCGCTATTTGCCCGCAAGAACAAAGTGTTAGTCAATATGGTAGAAATGGGTTACATAACCGACAAACAAGCAGATGAGGCAAAAAGCGCGGCACCCAATAGTAAAGATAAGAAATTCGCCAAACGTCAGGAAAACATAAAGGCGCCACACTTTGTAATGTTCGTCCGCGAAAGATTGGTTGAACTATATGGCGAACAGATTGTCAATGAAGGAGGCCTACAGGTCACTACGACCTTAAATAGTGAGTTGCAGAATATGGGCCAAGAAGCCATCGACAGTGGTGCCTCCAAGTTGTCAAGCTATGGTGCCTCCAATGCCGCGCTAGTATCAGTGGACCCAAAAACCGGCCAAATTCTTTCTATGTTGGGGAGCAAGGATTATTTTAACACCGATAACGACGGCAACGTAAATGTAACTGTCGCCGACCGCCAACCCGGTTCATCGTTTAAGCCCATTGCCTACGCTACAGCATTCAAGAAACAATACAATCCCGCCACCACACTATTCGATGTTAAAACAGATTTTGATGGCAATTACTCCCCTGACAACTATGATGGTCGTACTCACGGCGCCGTGTCCGCGCGTTACGCTCTTGCCAACTCGCTCAATATCCCCGCCGTAAAAATGCTCTCACTGGCTGGCATAAAAAACACAATCGATACCGCCTCCGACCTTGGTATTACTACGTTAACAGATCCCAATAGGTACGGATTAGCGCTCGTACTCGGCGGAGGAGAGGTAAAACCGCTTGAAATGGCTGGCGCTTACGCCACATTTGCCAACGGTGGTCAGCGCGCTACGGTGACGCCGTTTATGAAAATTCAAGATTCCAGTGGTAAGACACTGTATGAATATAAAGATGGTAAGAATGTCAAAAGCGCTCTTGACCCACAGATTGCCTATGAAATCACCGATATTCTCTCTGATAACGATGTGCGTCGAGATATTTTCGGTACCTCGTTGGTAGTTGGCGATTATAAGGTTGCTGTTAAGACTGGTACTACGCAGGAGTTTAGAGATGCTTGGACATGTGGTACAACTCCGACACTTTCTACTGTTGTCTGGGTTGGCAATAACGACAATACCAAAATGAGGGCTGGAGCAGATGGGTCGGTGGTAGCGGCGCCAATTTTCAGAAATTACATGCAACGAGCACTTTCGAAAATCGGCACAGAAGATTTCAAGAGGCCAAGTGGCATTCAGGAAGTCACGGTTGAAAAATTTTCTAACAAGTTGCCAACTAGTAATTCTCAGCAGCTGATAAAAGATATTTTCGCCAGTTGGCAGGTTCCGACTCAAAAAGACAACGTAAATATTGTAGTTAAGGTAAACAAATCCAATGGTTTGATAGCCACCGACTCCACTCCAGCGTCGCTTATTGAAGAACGAGTTTATCGCGATATTCATTCTGAAAGACCAGACTACCCGAACTGGGAAAATCCGGTTCGTGCCTGGGCAGCCGCAAACGGATTTGTCGGCAAACCTCCTTCTGGCAAAGACGATTCGTACGACGGCAAGATGCCAACAGTCAACATCACTAGCCCGTCAAACGGCCAAAGTTATGCTACCGGATCGACAGTAAGTGTATCTGCCAACGCCAGTGCAAGTAATGGCGTAAAAGAGGTTGTGTTTAAACTGGGGAACGCGACATCAACAGACAAAGGTTCGCCTTACACTGCATCATTCAACACTACCGGCTTTGCGTCGGGTGATTATAACCTAACCGCAACAGTTTATGATAATAATGATGTTGGCTCTGAATCAAAAATCACCATCACTATCACCCCATCTACTCACACACAGAGCAATATCCGTTCGTCAGGTGTCACAAACAATAGCGCAGTGGTTAGTTTTGAAACAAGCGTTCCTACTACTGCACAAGTTTTTTATGGCACAGACCCGGCAACGCTTAGCCAAGTCAAAAATGATACGTTCAACTCGTCAAGCCACTCGGTGACCATAAGCGGACTAACGGCCGCCACAAGGTATTATTTTAAAGTCAAAACCCAAGCCGGCTCCTCGATAGTGACCTCAACCGTGTACAGTTTTATGACACTTTGACTTCTCGGTAGGTCATCCCGACTAACATGGAGGGATCCCTCGCCCCGCTGTCCTATTATTAATACGGCTCCCCCCGTGTCATGCTGAACTTGGTTCAGCATCTAGGTTAGATCCCGAAACAAGTTCGGGATGACATGGTTCAGGAGAGTAAAATTTCACCTCAGCCCAATCTCTTTAAGTGCTTCTTCTAATTTTCTAGATTTTACAGTTTTGGTATATCCCATACCAGAAGCTGTTTTAGTTCGAAGCGACGTATCTTTAGGGTAAACAATCTCGCCGAGCAAACCAACTTCGCCAAATACACAATATTTTTTATCAATTGCTTTATTTTTAAATGCGCTCACTAGTGCCGTAGCTATCGCCAAATCAACATTGGCCTCCTTGGCGGCGAACCCAGCTGTCGCCTTTACGAATACGTCATAATTTCTCAAACTGATTTTAGCGCGCTTCTCGATAACTGCCAGTAGCAACTCCAGCCGTTGCGGATGGATGCCGACTGCGGAGCGGCGCGGGAATCCGAAAACCGTCGGCGCTACCAGCGCCTGAACCTCGACAAGGATAGCGCGACTTCCCTCCACCATGGCGGTGATGATAGATCCGGGCAACGAGGCATCGCGCGTCGCCAAAAACGCTGATTCAGGGTTTCTGATCTCTGCGATTCCAGTTGATGATATCTGGAGTAGCGCCACCTCCTGCGTTGAGCCAAAGCGGTTTTTGGCGACGCGCAACAGTCTTATATCTTCGCTTTCTTGCTCGATGTAAAAAACACCATCGACAATGTGCTCTAAAACTTTGGGGCCGGCGATATCGCCAGATTTTGTGACATGGCCAACGGTAAGAAGCGCGATATCATTTTTCTTCGCGATACCTTGCAGTTTCATTGCCGCTTCGCGCACTTGCACTAAGCTTCCGGCGGTGGATGGGTAAGAGGGATTAAAGATAGTTTGGATTGAGTCGATGACAACAATGTCCGGCTTCTGGTTGATGATTGTCGATGCGATAATGTCGATATTTGTTTCGGAAAGATATTTTAAATTATCGTTGCGATGCCCCAGTCGCGATGCCCTGTCTTTGACTTGGTGCAAAGATTCCTCGCCACAGATGTAGATACAGTTATTGTTAATTTTATTGACAAGAGATAGAAGCAGTGTGGATTTACCCACCCCCGGGTTTCCACCAAAAAGGAGTATCGAACCCCTGACTATACCCCCGCCTAACACCTCGCTGACAAGTGGTGATGCTACGTCGATGCGTTTGAGTAGTTTATCGTCAATATCATCATACGAGTATGTCTTGGCCGGTTCGGTTTTGCGTGAGGACGATGCGCCAGTCGATGACGATTCATCGATTTTCAGTTCTTTAAAAGTATTCCACCCTTTGCAATTGGGGCACTGCCCCGCCCATTTGAGCGACTCATGCCCGCAACTATCACATACATAATAAGTGGTTGATTTCTTTGCCATAGTTTCTGGTGTCATTCCGACCGAGCCCGATGGGGCGAGTGGAGGAACCCCTTTCCCTTATATAATCTATGCCCCTATTATCTCTTTCCTCTCCCAAACATCAACCCACCCGCCCCGTGTCATTTCAGCCCGAGCAATACACCTCGTAGGTGGGTTTGTGACTCCAACGAGGTGTCTGCGGTGAAGCAATCTGACGTAACCGTCATCCCGAACTCATTGCGGGATCTTCCCGCTTCGTTCAACATCGCCCGCGAGAACTATTTACCCACTGTTATTGTTCCGACAATTGTTTTAAATAGCGAGATACCCTGTTGAATATCATTCTCGTCTTGTCCCTCAAGCCAAATGCCTATATTGTTACCATTAAATTGATTATCCGTTGTGGCAATAATAGCATATCCTCCTCCTGATTCTCCGGGAGGCTCTTCACGTTTCTTGCTACCCAATACCACTGCGTTGCCTTCTATTTTCGTTGACATATAATCAATAAATTTTGACACACCCTCGAAACCACGAGCGGCGCCTTCGTGTTCAAGAACTAACGTCAATGTTTCAACAGAGTTATTTTTGACTGTAACATATTTGTCTAAATATTGCCCAGACCCAGAGTTGTCAGCTCCCAGGTTGTCTTTTTCGATAGACCATGTAGCAGGGTATTTGAAGCTAATTTTTTGATTCTGGTTACTATAAGTCTTCCATCCCGCGGTCGGATCAACCGCCGAGCTTGTTGTTGAGGTCGTCGATGACAAGGTTGTGCTACTCGTGGTCGATGGTGACGACAGTTGGTTCTTGAGTTTCTGATTTTCGGCTTTGTACTTACTACTGGCTACCCACCACCCTACACCGACCAATATCACCGCTCCGATGATACCTATTAACCACCGCCCCCACTTGGGAAATCGCTTCCTATTTTTCTGTAGCTCTTGATTACTGGGTTCCATTATTCCCTCCTTTTTATTCTACACAACCAACATAGATTACATTGTCTTTGCTCCCGCCGATATTAACCTCGGCTTCGTTGACTTGGATAATGTACCTGTTATTCGTATAGTCCTGAACGACTTTGTTGTCACCACAACTACCAGCTGGTAATTTTGATATTTTATCAAATTTAGCATTTCCCGCCTCTTCTTCTGCGGTACACTTACCATTCTCGCCACTCCCACAATAGAAGTAGCTTGCACTATCTTTCAACGTGACTACTTTCGAGTTCACGTTGACACTGTAGATATTCGTTTCCCCGTATGGCCCATCGCCACTGCTATGTTCAACCAATACAGCATTTGTCGATTTGTCGTAAGAGAATAGACTCATGCCGTCGTTACCCATATTCTTAAATTGGCCGTCTGCATCTTCAATTAATATCTCGCTTTTTCCACTTACAATATCATACACACCCAAATCGCACGATAGTCCTTCTCCGCAACCTCCTCTGAGGAAATACAATTTATCATTCGCCAGTAATATGCTATTGATACTTTCGGAGTAGCTCGCAGAATTACTATTGGTTCTTGCACTAACACCTGCAATTTCAACTTTTGTATTTGACTTCGACACGAGGTTAATTTTCGATAATGTACCTACATTATTCCGATAATATAAATCGTTACCTGAAAGCTGATAATAATCTGGTTCGTTACCCTTGGCTCCGTCATTAATGTTCGCCAATTCTGATTTTGACTGATCGGCTGGATTGTACTTCACTAGTGTTCTTTGGCCACCGCTATCAAGCCCGTATATTATCAATAAATTGTCCTTCGCCACACTCTTACTGGTAGTTGATGATTTACTTTTCGTCGTGACAGAAGATGGGGTTGGAGTTGATTTGTCAGCCCTTGTGCCAATCCAATACCCGCCCCCAATTAGTGCTAATACTCCAACAATCCCAACAACCCACCACCCCCACTTGGGAAATCGCTTCCTATTTTTCTGCAGCTCTTGATTACTGGGTTCCATTATTCCCTCCTTGGTTACTCTACACAACCAACATAACTAACATCTCTTATGTTTTTTGTTTCTTTGCTGTCGATACTGATACTCAATTCATCATAACCCTGCAGTTTATGTGTCTGGCTGATTGCAAACTTCCCACAAGTAAACTTATAATCATACATTTTAATAAACTTCTCATTGCTTGTTTTATCTTTATTGGTACAATTTATTCCTTCGGTATCACAATCGGTATATTTTACGCTATCGATTTTTTTCATTTCGTTATTATTCAAATTGATTTCATATATGTCAATACCTGCATAGGGACCGTCGCCATCACTATGCCATAAGATAACAGTGGAATTTCCTTTATTTTCTATCAAACTCAAGCCTGAGTTCGCTTTGCTGGCAACTTTGCTTTCAATGTTGCTGATAATTGTTGTTGTTTTACTGGTGCTTATATCATATACTCCCATAAAACAACCCTTCATTGTCTCTGCACAACCACCTCTCAAAAAATATAATTTACCGTTTACGATTATCATACTTGCCGCACCGTTGAAACTACCATCACCTTCTTGATGACTCTCTATACCACCTATTTCAAGTTTTTGGGTCTTTCCTGTTGTAAGATCAAAGGATGATATTGTATATTCATCGTTAATGAAATACACCATGCCACCGTCCACTGCCATAGTATCTCTTTTATCTGGTCCAGCTACTTTAACCAATCCAATTTCTTTGGTATTTACGCCATCAGTATCAGGTTCCAATAATTTTGTATCTCTGATGTTTTTAGAACCACTATACTGAGCCAAAATTGGCTTAACTGGAATTGCAGTTGATGATGACGTCGTCGATGAAGTAGCTGAAATATTTTGGTTTGTTGCTGATTTTTGTGGAGTACTTCTTAGTGTTGCTATCCACCACCCAGCCCCAACCAGTATCACCGCTCCGATGATACCTATTAACCACCACCCCCACTTGGGGAATCGCTTGCTATTCTTCTGCACCGATTGATTGTTTGGTTCCATCAGCCCTTTTCTCGATAATTTTTTAATTCCTGATAAATATTGAACCAAGTGGGCCTACAGAATAATCTTTAATATTTTTCAATTGATTGTACCTCGATTGAGCCAAGCATCCGCCTTGACATTTATCCTTGGTTTCATATATTTGGATAAAAGAGGTAATCTTATTATAATCACTCATATCTGTTGTCCATAGCTGATAAGGACCCGCTTCACCAGCCCTGTTGCGTCCAGCAATTAGAAATTGACGATCCTTGGTATATACAATTATATTTTGTCCACCCGCATCCATATTTACTATTGCGGGCGCACCAGGAAATTTAATAGGGGATTTTTCTTCTTTTGCACCAGACGTATTGCTGAATACGGTAGTAACACCCCATATCCACAACTGACCATCATAATCACTAGCTAGGTAATAACCATTACCTGCCTGTACTTCATAAATGGGGCGACTAAAACCAGTGACCAGTGTGGGTGTGGTATGCTGAGAATCCCATGTATACACTTGTTTGTCATTACTCAGTGCGATTTGGTAATTACTATCAGAATCGATCGTATCAAATATCTTGTTTGTTGGTAGTTTCACCTTAACAGGTACAGATGAGTTTGTTATTTTTGAACCGATCCCAAGTTGACCCAAATGATTATCACCCCATGCATATACTCCATCGGTAGTTATAGCAAAACTAGTCCCCGCCCCGGCAATAATTAATTTGGGTTTCGGAAGTCCCTTCACCTCTATGAGTTTCCCTGAGTTATTATAGTTGCCATTACCCAGCTCACCGTTGCCGTTGTAACCCCAACTATAAACCTTATTGTAGTTTGTATCTATTGCTAAAGAATGATAATATCCAGCCGCAATCTGACTGAAGGTTGATGTACTCACCTGATAAGGTTTAACAATTGTATTAATAGGCTTGCCATTCAGTGTTTCGCTTTTATCAGCAGTACCCCAAGCGTATATATGATTAGAATAATCAATTGCCAAAGCATGCTTGAGTCCCATTGAAATTCTCGCTATATTAACATCTGTTGGAAAACCGTCTTTGATATCATTTACATAACCATATTGGGTACCATTACCCCCTCTTGTCACAGGCTCGCCTGAATACCATCCTGCGTTTCCCAAGCTTGCAACCCCTTTACTGCCAGACATACTTGTTGCGCCGATTTTGCCGTTTTTGACCAACGCAAACACCCCCAACCCAACTATCACCAGCACTCCGGCTGCTATAAGCAAACCTTTAGTCAATTTACTTGACATAGTTCCTCCTTAAGAACTTAATATTAATCAATCTAATTATATAATACCCCCCCCCCGACGGCATTGTGCAACTTTTTCACCCCCAAATTGTAAATAACTTTTTTGCCATGAGGTTCAGCCACCAAATTTCACAAAAAGTTATCAACAATGCAACAAGTCTGCGCTTTCTGCCCTCTCCACAACCACATCTTTATTCTTGGATTATATTCTTATTATACTCTTTTAGTACATAATTTTTTTCTCTATTCCCGTCCAATAAACAACCATATCCACCTACCCCTACCCACCCCCTGCCTACACCTTATATCTCTCCTAACACCGCTATAGCGGTGTTATGAAGATAATGCTATTAGAAGTAATACTATTAGAAGCTAGTATCTTATAAGAGCCAGGCGTTGAGCGTTGAGTTATGTCGATGTTATTGATATGTAGCTATCGAATGAAAGCAGTGCCGGGTATTGAGGTGTATTATAAGATAACCAATAAGTCTATCAAGTACAATTAATTGACAGTTGGGTTATGTAAGTGCAAAACGGTTCATAAGCTCTTTTTGGCCGGGTAAATGATCTGTGGTTAAATACGCCACATATTCATCGATACCATAGTAGTCTGCTATTATTGCATTCTCTTCTTTGCACTCAAAAGGGTATGCCCATAAGCTATCTTGTATTTGCGCAAAGTCGAGTCTAATGAGCCGTTGTCTGAAATAGTCTCTCTCTGTTTTATATTTTTCCGGAACATCGTAACACACTAAGTGCCATTGACCATCCCAAGATTCAGGGATATTTATTCCAACATCTTCAATTTCCATCATCTTAAATAATTTTTGCCCTCTCTTGGTCAGTTTAATTTCATCTCCAGACAGTTCTAGGACACCGCGCTTACGCAATTTTTCAACTGACTGCTTAATTCGGTAGGTTTCCTTTGCGTCTTTTGGCTTTAAATCTTTTAATAATATAGCCATGCCAGGGCACACCATTGCAGATGCCACTAAAACCCCAACGCCCACTGCTTTTATAATCTCTTTTTGATTTTCCGTAAAACGGACCTCGTTAATCAACCGCCGTATTTTATTTTTCATAAACCCAAAATAAATGCTTGTTTGCTACGATAATATTCCTCGATAATATTTAACTGGTTTATCGTGATCGTATTTATACCACAATTCACCATTCCCATACTACACGTCTACTATACCACATAACACCGCTATAGCGGTGTTTAGTTGATGCTGTATTGAGGTGCTTCTATTGTTACTTGAATAATCCTAATTGCTGATTGATTCTATTACAACAAAGCACTTGTAGTAGCCAAGCAATCATCTTATTTCACGTAGGCCTTGCCGAGGACGCGGAGGTCGGCATAGGTCCTAATTTCACCACGCTTTTCCTTATACAAATAATTGACAGCATCGAGCTGAAGGTCGAGAGGTTGCATTATGTCAAAAATCAAGCGCACTTTTTTATCGGTCACCACTTCGAGTGTAAAGCTCGACTCGCCGATATCAAGCTCAATAATTTTCTCGTTTTCAATCCGACTTGGCATATCGTCGAGTAATTTTTGGGACGCCTCCACAAAGGTTCGGCTGGCGATTTGTTGGCCCAGCGACACCGATAAATTGTTTTTATCCACAATTGGTAAAACCGTCTCGCCGGGCGCCGTACCTAAGTCTTTATATGCCACGCCATCAACATCTATTAGATAATAGTGTTTATTGCTCAACCAAACTAGCGCCTCGCTTCTTTCGTGTGTATCAACCTTCAAAGTGTTCGGTAATCCTCGATATATTTTCATATCCTTGACCGAGGGTTGGTCTTTTTGGATATTGGCAATAAGCTTTCCAGTTCTCACTATATAGATGTTTCTCCCCTTAAGCGCTTCTATTTTTTCTTTGACCGATGCGCTCGGTTCTGAAGTGTATGTGATGTTGGTCACGATAAACATATTAGAAAAAAACAACCACCAAATTAAAACGCCAAAGACATACAAGAAAAGTACAAAAGATAGCCGACCATAATTTATTTCCCAGTTATTTTTAGGTGGAGGTGGTATCTGTTCAACTAAAATTTGGGGCGCTTGTTTTTGCGCAACTTTATGACTATGATCGGTTCTGGAATAAAAATCTAATGGCACTTTATCACCGCGTCGTTATTGTTCGAGCGACCCAAGGGAGTCGATAACTATATGGAATACTTCTCGATTCGCTTCGCTCTCTCGAAGGGTAATCTATCCGTGGGGTAAGGGATCCTTCAGCTTCCCGATTGCTATCGTGAACGTTCAGGATGACATCTTATTAATTTCGCAACCAACCAAAGCATAACTCACTTTGTAAATATCAGTGGCGCCCATGGTGATTATTATACCTTTGAAATCAGTAATGCCTCTGACGTATCTTTCGATATTTTCATAAGGCAATGGCACAAATCTTGCTTTGTTGGGTGTTTTTTTGTTGATTTTATCAACAATACCTTCGGCCGAAACTTCTTTCTCTTTTTCTCGTCCCGCAACCTCGTAAATATCGGTGGCTATTATGTTGTCGGAACGCGACAGCGCATCGACAAATTCATCAAAAAACGCATGAGTTCTGCTTACTTGATGCGGTTGGAATATCGTAAGCAATCTCTTGTTCGGGTATTTCTCTCTTATGGCACTTATTACAGCTTTTATTTCTGTAGGATGGTGACCGTAATCATCATAAACCGGATTCCCGTTATACTCGCCAAGATATTCCGTCCTTCTTTTTGCACCCTTAAACCGTTTTAAAATATCCCACGATTTTTCTTTTGCCACACCCAACTCTACACAAGCGCATACGGCAAGTGATGCATTTAGGTAGTTATGTCTTCCGAAAAATAAAAATTCTTGCCAGTTAATGCCATTTGAAATACCAGTCTTTATTAAGTCGATATCCGTTCGTAATTCTTGTGCTTGCTGAGCAACCTTTTGGATAGTTGGTTGTGGACTGATAATAAGAGTTGAACCAAACCGACTACCAGAAATAAAATCGATAAATGTTTTTTCTATTTCTCTGAGGCCACCTTTAAAATAATCAAGGTGCTCCTCTTCAATGTTGGTCACCACAGTTACATCTGGGTGAATATCGCAAAATGATCTGTCGTATTCGCATGCCTCAACGACCGCAGCAGAACCTTTACCCCAACCAGATGCACCAACCCCAGAATACCCATTTTCATCCGGGACGCCTATTAAATACTTAGGTTCCAGCCCCGCTTCTTTCAAAATAAAAGTAATCATACTGCTAACAGTTGATTTGCCATGCATGCCACTAACAGCTACCACTTTACTACTTCCAAGTAGTTTAGAAATGAATACCGATCTTTTGAAAACAGGGATTTTGAGCTGTATCGCCTTTTCGATTTCAACAAAACCCGGCGCGCTTTCACTTGAAGCTGCCGAACTATATATTACTGCATCGATATTTTTATTTATATTACAGTCATTATGTCCACTGATTGCGAGGTCGGAACCGCTTACGTTGTGACCTTGCAACCGAAGAATTTTAGCGATACCAGACATCGACACACCTTCTATTCCAACAAGATGAAACCTTCGACAGCGAGTAAAATACGCCTCGTCTAACATCTCTCCAAGTACTATACCAACTTCTTCGACCGCCTCGCTAGGCATAATCAAATCGGTTGATTGCATGTCTATAGTTTTTCTGCCAATACCAGAAATAATTGTCGATAGCAGTTTCGCCGGCGTCAGGTCCTTTTCCTCTATGACCTTTATCCACGGGAACTCATGTGACATAAATATTGCGTTAAGCCGTTGATGGTCGCCTGCTGACTCGGGCAGTGGTATTGCAATTGCAGGTACTTCACAATAAACCATTTCCCATAAACTAGTTGAGCCAGCACGACCAACAACCAGCCTGGCTTTTGAAATGATTTCGGGCAATTGGTCGGTCTCTTTAACGACCTCAACGCGGGCACGAATATTTTCGGGCAATTTCTTGCGCGCTAGAATGACTCTTTTGTAATCATATACTCCCGTCACATGGACTACGCTAGCAATACCAGTTAATTGTTCCCAGATACTTTCGACACATTTGTTTAACCTGACCGACCCTTGGCTACCTCCAAAAATGACTATTTTTCCACTTGATTTCCGGGTACTAGGCTCGAAATACCGAGGGTGAATCGGCATCCCCACATAGCGAGTGTTTATTTTATCAACATCTTTATATTCCGTGCAAGGAAACGCCGTCAATACTTTGCCACCCTTTTTCAATAGCCATTCATTCGCCTTACCCATTACAATGTCCGACTCATGGGAGATTATCGGGATTCCTAAAAATCTCGCCGCGATGGCAGTAGGAACCATGCCATAACCACCCTTACCAAAGACATATGCTGGCTTAATCACACCAAGCCAAAACAGAGCCTTAAGAACGCCGAAGGGCATTATCGCGATATCAACGATATTGCTAATCGCAAAATAATTTCTTCTTTTACCGCTGGGTATACTGAATTGCTTGACCCCTTCTTTACGCCACACCCTACGCTCAAGCGTCGAACCAGTACCAAAATATATGGGACGGATACCCAGATTCTTTTTTGCCCATTTGACAACAGTTACCAGTGGCCAGATATGACCTCCGGTGCCTCCGCCAGTAAATACAACCGTCTTGTTTGTATAATTAAAGGTTGGTTTCATTTGCGTTTGCTTGTTTGGAAATATTTATTAGTATTCCAACAGCGACTAGCGTTGCAATTAACGACGACCCACCGTATGAAATAAACGGTAGTGGCACGCCAGTAAGTGGCAAAACGCCCGTGATAGCGCCGATATTGATGAATGCCTGCAACACAATCCACACGGTTATGCCCGTCGCCAGTAGTTTACCAAATTTATCGGGTGCGTTTTGAGCCACCCGAAAACCACGCCAAGCCACCAGGGCGAAAGCAAAAATAATAATACTAGTTCTAAATAATCCTAACTCTTCGGCAATTATCGCGAAAATCGAGTCGGAATATGGTTCTGGCAAATACAGATATTTTTGAATTGATTTTCCAAATCCTAGACCCATAATTCCACCGGAGCCTACTGCGATTATCGCTTGGTTAATGTGATAGCCCGCTCCCTGCGACTCAGTGCTAGGGTTCATAAACGTTAAAAACCTTTGCCAACGATAAGCGGAACTACGGATGAACACTCCAAAAAGTACAGATAATATTCCAAGCCCCGCAAACAACTGCATATACGACCCACCAGCAGTAAAAAATAATGTTATTGCGATGCCAACGATAATAGTAAGTGTACCCAAGTCAGGTTGCGAGATTATTAGCACAGACATTACCCCCACAATGAGTAGCAATGGTAAAATATTGATTTTCACTCTACTTGAAAACCAACTGCTTAAATATACTATAAATGTTAGTTTGGCGATTTCGGACGGCTGAAAGTTCAGAAATCCAAGTTCAATCCACCTATGAGCACCCTTTGTTTCCTTGCCGATTCCTGGTAGCAACGACAAAATTAACAGGAAAATCGTGATTATCAGTAAAACAAATGCGTACTTTTTATAACTGCGGTAATCTATGCCTTGGGCGAAAAACATCAAAACCAAACCGATAACTAAACTCACCGCCTGCTTGCCGACAAAATAATAGTTGTTATGGCCATCGAATCTTTCAAAAGCAATTAACGACGATGCCGAACCAATCATCACCAAGCCAAAAAGCGCCAAACCGATACACAACAGCACTAGAAAATAATCCGGCTTGGGTCGAAATTTGCGAAATTTAGTTTCTGTTAAGTCCATATACAATTTTATTAAAGGCCTGGCCCCTGACTTCGTAATTGGTGAACTGATCGAAACTAGCTGCTCCCGGCGAGAATATCACCGAGTCGTGAGGTTTCGACAACTCCACAACCTTCTCGACCGCTTGTGCGAGATTTTCCACCATCACAAACTTATTATACTCGATAGATGTAACTTCCGGCATCTCCTTCCTCAACTCTCCATAGACAATTATGGTGATGATATTTCCATCGCGAATCAGTTTTTTCACCATATCGTCGTATTCCAAACCTTTATTTCGCCCGCCGATTATCAGGTGTTTCGGACCGGAAACAGCCGATGTGGCCGCTAAAACAGTCTGTGGGTTAGTAGATGCGGAGTCATTATAGTACGTAACCGAGCCAAATATGCCAATGTTTTGCAATCGATAAGGAAGACCGGTAAAGACAGTTATTCCCTTTATAATTTGCGCAATGTCGATGCCAAGCGCCAGCGCTGCGCCTGTGGCACAAGCGATATTGACCATATTATGAGCGCCAGTGATTTTTATATCTCGGTCCGTAACAACCTTTTCACCCCCTTCACTTACCGTTTGGTTCAAGGTGTGCTCGTGCCACCAAACTGATTTTTCAAGACAATTGCTTAACAGCGATACCCCTATCTTTTGAGCGTGCGATGCTCCAGCAAAATCATCAAACGATGGATTTTGGCAGGTTATAATTAGCCAACCTTTAGACAACTGATGTTTAACTATTTCGAGTTTTGCCCTCCTATACTCGTTCACATCTTTGTGATAATCCAAGTGCTCGGACGAAACATCGAGCACCACCGCTATGTCAGGGCTGACACCAAGCTCCATCAACTGAAAACTAGAGAGTTCATAAACCGCCACAGCATCTTTATTATATTTTGCGATGTCAGTTAAGCCCACCTCACCGATATTTCCCATTAACACAGAAGGTACGCCCGCCTCGTTTAATATTGACTTAATGAGCGAGGCGGTCGTCCCCTTACCTTTGGTCCCAGTGACTCCGATGACTTTACCCGGCCATAGCTCAAAAAACATTCTCGTCAGCGAGGTCAGCTTCTTTCGGACACCAAGCAATCGAGGGTGGTTGATACTGATACCAGGGCTTCTGAAGATCACATCATATTTATTAAGAGATGCGAAGGCATTCGGCTTGATGACAGTGCAGAAACCCTGCGCAACAATATCTGCGTCATCGGCGTTTGAATTTTCATCCAAAAAATCTGCGTCTATCCGCTCCTGATTAAAAAATCTCGCTAGCGCCAGACCCTCTCTACCTAACCCCAAGACAGCGATCTTTTTTCCTTTTAGTTCCATTACAATTTATCAAACAATGCAATAGCCAATCCGATAGCCGCAGAGATCGCCGAGATAATCCAAAATCGCATTGTAACCTTGGTTTCCGGCCAGCCAATGGCCTCGAAATGATGGTGAAGCGGTGACGATAAAAATACCTTTTTGTGGAATAATTGTTTTGAAGTTATTTGGATGATTACCGATAATGCCTCCATAACACATACAAAACCAATAATAAGAAGCACTATCGGTGTATTAGTTAAAAATGCCACAATTCCTAGCGTCATTCCAAGACTCATCGCGCCCGTGTCTCCCATGAAAAATCTTGCAGGGTAAATATTAAACCACAAAAAAGCCAAAATAGCACCGAGAATCGTGGCACAAAATATTGCCAATTCAATTTTGTTTTGGCTTAAGGCAATTAAAGCGTACGCACCGAAACTAATACCCATCACTCCTCCGGCCAATCCATCCAGACCATCAGTTTCGTTTACTGAGAATGAGAAGAACACCAATATGGCAACAAATATCGGGATATACCACCAGCCGAGGTCGATGCTGGGCATAAATGGGATATGGAATATACTCCATTGGAGTTTAGTATAGAACCACCACGCACCGACTATAGCAATAACCAGATAAAGCAACAGCTTATATCTGAACTTAAGACCTCCTCTATTTGGGCCTATCCCACGAATGTTTAATATATCATCAAAGGCACCAATAATCCCTGCGCAAACCAACGTAAATAATGGCAACCAAGTCCCTGAACGCGTGAAATTGAACAGAATTGTGATTATTGCTACTGGGATCCAGATAATCAACCCACCCATTGTTGGAGTATTCTCTTTAGATTTGTGAAGTTTGCTGTATATCGGAGCCTTTTCGCCAGCGTAATCGGTGTGCCTTATTTTTTTGCCCAACTGGTTTCGATAGAGAAAATCCGTAAAAAGTGGCGTTAATAAAATGCCAATAACAAAAGCGAATGTCGTGAAAGACAATATTCTAATAAAGTAACTTGGTATGAATAAATCTAACATATAAATCTGTGATTAGTGATAGGTAACGGGTGATAAATCATGAACGATAATATACAATGATAGTTCAACCGTCCTGCAGTGACACCATCGTTTTGGTTTTTAAGATTTGGTTTTTCAGATTATCTCCATTATACCTCAATAAATGGTCTTTTTAGCCATGCTTTCGATTGTCGCGGTAATACATTTACAGCAATTTCAGGGTTAGCCATTATCGCCTTAACCACTAATTCCATACGCATCGACTGTGAACCCTTGATTAAAATAAGTGAACCCCTATCGATATCTTCCTTGAGGTACCGTGCTGCGTCATATGGAGAACTGAAATTTATGTTGCCTCCACCGGCTTCGTGCATACGTAGTCCAACAGTAATGACCTTGTCAGCAACATGAGATGCATGTTTAAGCACCTCGTAGTGCGCACGTTTGCTTTCTTGCCCAAGCTCCAACATATCCCCGAGCACAGCAATTTTGCTAGTTGCTGGAATTTGTTTTATTAAATTCAACGCTGCCTCAACCGAAAGTGGATTCGCGTTGTAAGTGTCGTTGATGATAGAGGAATTATTGATGCCTGCGATAATGTTTCCTCTTCCAGGCAAGACCCTGAACTCACCAATAACTCGTTGAACTGTATCAACAGATAAATTATTCTTAATTCCAAAAACTATCGCCGGCACCACAGAGGCAACATAGTGCGCACCAAGCGCGCAAATTTTAAATTCTTTGCGTATCCCTTCCATATGAAAATTGAAGGTAGTAGCACTTGTGCTTATTTTGGTTGATGACACCACTACGTCATATTGATTGTTTTTTCCAAAACTATAAACAGAGTATTTATTATTTTTCTTAATACGCTTTGATAGTATTTCGTCTTCACCGTTGACCACTAAGTTACTGCCTGCAGGCATCGATTCCATTAAGATCAGTTTTTCATCTATCAAATCCTTTTGATTGTTAAAGTTCTCCAAATGTACGGACGTGATGTTAGTCAACACTGACCAGTTCGGCTTGGCGATACCTGTCAAATACTTCATATCACCAGGACTGTCAATAGCATATTCGAGTACGTAACATTTTGCCGGCTTCAGAAAAAACGACCGCAGAATTGCCGACACAAGCAAAATGGGGTATTGCCATATAGTTGGTAGATTTTGATAGTCCAAAATCGTCAGCGGTAGGCCGATCTCATTATTTAGATTACCCGGTGAAACTACCGCTTCGCCGTGCCAGATGTGTTTTGCAACAAGACCAAGCGCTTCCTTGGTGCTGGTTTTACCGGTCGAGCCGGTAACTCCGACGATAACAACTTCCTTTGGAGCGCGTGCGATAACTCGTCGAGCGCAAAACGCCAAGTATTTCGATACCACCGTAAATAACCATTTTTTCATAAAAATATCATATCGCTATTACTCATATGCTACAAGCAATATTCATTAATGGATGTTTCTTGTATGGGTATAGTTTTATAGGAATAAATATTAATACCATTTCTATCGACGAATTATTGTCGATATAACCAGAGTTGTAACTTACGAATTAATAACAATATGCTATGATTATTTATAATAATTAGTGAGTAACCATTTGGCTATGGTGCCAAAAGTTGGCGCAGCTGAACTTTCGGCAAACTCCACATTCTGAGGTTTGTCGAGTTTAACGAGCATAACAAATTTCGGGTTGTCGGCTGGCGCATAGCCTACAAACGAACCAATGTGTTGGTTTTCCTCATAGCCACCGCCTTTTTTGGCTATTTGCGCCGTACCTGTTTTACCGGCTACCTTATAGCCCTCAACGGCTGCTTTCTTACCGTGGCCATTGTCAACAACGTTAATCAGCATTTCCTTCATTTTGTCTGCAGTTTCTTGTTTGATAACTTGGCGTACGTCCGTAGTCTGAATTTGTTTTTTTTCACCGTTTGGTGCAATAACCGTATCTAACAAATGGGGTTTAACCAATTTACCGCCATTCGCAATAGCTCCGTAGGCTGTTACCATCTGCAAGGGTGTTGTTAAAATACCCTGTCCAAAAGAGATGTTAGCACGTTGAACCTTACTCCATTTTTTGGGGTCTATTGACATACCGATACTTTCCGCTTCTACGTCGATTCCCGTCTTCGCGCCAAAGCCAAAATCTGTCAGGTATTTAGCCATTATGTCTTTACCCATTTTCTCCGACAACCATGCCATACCAATGTTGTCAGAGTTTTTAATGACTTCGGTCATTGTCTCCATTCCGTAAGACTTATCTTGAGCGTTGTGAATTTCGTAATCGTCAATAGTCACTACATTGCCAAAAGGCTTTTCTGGCTTTGTATCTGGTTCCACAGTACCGCCATCGATTGCTCCTGCCATAATTACTGGCTTCATAATAGAACCCGGCTCCCACACATCAGTCACAGCAGAGTTAACGAATTTCCACTGCTCACTCTCGGGCACTTTATTAAATGCATTGGGGTCGTAGGCTGGTTCATTGGCCATTGCAATAATCTTGCCTGTCCTTGGTTCCATTATAATAACAGTGCCACCCTCGGCCTTGTAGGCTTCTATAGATTTTTTCAGTTCTTGCTCAACAATAAATTGCACCGTACTATCAATACTCAAAACAATGCTGACTCCGTCAGTCGCCTTAGCTTGATCGTTAACTTCAATTACTCGGCCGTGTGTATCTTTAAGGCCGTAGATTACACCCGGAATCCCCTTGAGCTCGCCATTATAATATCTTTCGATGCCATAGGCACCTTCGTCTTCGTAGTTCACGAATCCCAGCACTTGAGCCGCCAAACTACCTTCAGGGTAATAGCGTACTGTCGTTGGCACAGTCATCACCCCCGCCATATTCAATTTAGAAATTTCTTCTGCTTGATCTTTCTCCACCTTTTTAGCTACCGGAGGAATGTATATTTTTTTGGATTTGATGTTGGTGGCTAATTTGTTCTTGTCGATATCGGGAAACCTTTTTGACAACTCATCCACTACCCTATCTGGGTCGATAACGTTTTTCGGCACTACAACGACATTATATTTTTGCATATTTATAGCAAGCGGATGGTATTGTCTTTCACCTTCCTTAGCAGTAACACCCATATCCCCCGCAGTTTTGTCGTAAGCGTAAATAATACCTCTGTCGGGCGTGCTTGTTAGCTTGGCGGTTTGCTGGCCCTGAGCCATAGCTTTGTAAGTACTATATTCCAATACCTGTTTACGAATAAGCTGAGCAACCAGAAGTGCCAATAGCAAAACGAAGATTACCCGTAATATAGCAATACGACTTCCGTATCCATTGCCGATGTCTTCACTTGACAGCCTTGAATATTGATATCTATTCTGGTTCAAGGTTAAGCTCCTTGGCCTTGTCTTGGATTGAGTTTAAGGATTTCAGACGCATCGCCTCCACCGTCATATCGTCCTTTGCGCTTTCCAGCTCTTTTTTTTGGTCTTCCAAGTTCTGAATAGTGTAGTTCCGTGTCGCACTCTGGGTTGATTGTGCTAGGTAGAACAACCCCAGCAGCGCCAGCAGGACAATACCAATTATTCTTGATGACATTGGCCCCAACGTAAAAAATCTTGACAACGACCTTTTACGCCGACCTTCAGTGAAATTTTTTGAATTAGTTACGAGCATCATGCCTCCTTGTAGCCGTGATTTAAGATTCAAGATTCAGGATTTATGAATGATTCATAAATCTTAAATCATAAATCTTAACTCATTTCATGATGGCTGCACGCAATTTGGCGCTACGGCTTCTGGGGTTATCTTTAATCTCCAGTGGTGATGCGGTAATTGGTTTTTTTGTTAAGACCGACCATGTTTCTTTATTCTTAAACTCATTCTTAACCAACCTATCTTCTCCGGAATGAAACGATATTATCACCGCGCGCCCGTTGGGCTTAAGTATTGTCGTCAATTTAGATAATATCTTTGTCAAGTTACCCAATTCTTGGTTGACCTCCATCCGTAATGCTTGAAATGTTTTTGTCGCCGGGTGAATCTTGCCCCTTCCACCGATCGATTTTTCAACCACTAACGCTAAATCTCTTGTGGTATTGATGTCGATTAAGTTTGCTTTGATTCCACGAGCGATTCGTCTGGAGCGATATTCGTCTGCGTTTTCATATAATACGTTTGCAAGATCGTCTTCACTCAAACCGTGCAACAGGTCGAGGGCTGATAACTCGGCATCTGGCGATAAACGCATATCGAGGAGAGATTCGGTTTGCCAGCTTAAACCATGCTCCTTGCTTTTAATTTGGTAAGAAGAAACACCTAGGTCAAGCAGTATGCCATCAACTTTGTCGATATTGTTACTGTGCAATATCAATGGAACGTCGGCAAAATTTCCTTGCTGGAGTTGGATTTGTGGCCAATTCTCTGACATTTCCGATATCATTTTCAAGGTTCTTGCGTCTTGCTCGATACCGATAAGTTTCCCCTGCGCGCCAATTTTCTTAGCGATTTCTTTTCCGTGACCGCCAAAACCGAACGTGCCATCGACAATTGTTTGCCCCGGAAGGGGTTTGAGGTAGTCCAATGCTTCTTGAAGTAATACTGGTTTATGCATAATTATCCCCATCTATCATTCCGTACAGAACGGAGTATCTGGTACGAAATCTCGTTGTCATCTCGAACGCGAGTGAGAGATCTCATGAGATTTCTCGTCATTACTACTTCTCGAAATGACACGCGGGTTGATTTTAATGCTGGCCGGCAGCGCAGCCGAAGTGTGTTGTGATTGTTACTGGTTATGCTATCTCCAAGGTTCATATTGGCTTTATGAAACGATATTGATTACAGCGCAACCGGCATATCACCCCTCCCTAACTTTTGTTTTTTGAAAAATACGAGTACCTCTCAAATTATTTCAGACATAAAGATGCGCGAGGTAATCTTCGCATTGTGCAGTAGAGCTTCAACCGTGGCGCCAAATGCCACCGCAACCGCGAAGATGTGCATATTTTTGTTTCTGACCTGACAAGTTAATGAACTTTGACAGGTAGCAACCACACTGCCGTCCAGTTGTAAATGTAATGCAGGCGGCGGTCTATATTCCCCACTCGGTCAGCTTTGACGCGATACCGGTTGCGTCCGTTTCGGACTTGTTTTGGTAGGCCTGCCAATCTGTCTCGTTCCAGAGCTCGACTCGGTCAAACAGTCCCGCAACGACCACCGAACCAGACAGCTTGGCAAACTTACGTAAATATTGGGGGATGACTATGCGTCCGACTCTATCCACGTCCACCGACATAGCGCCAGCTAACATAAAACGAGCAAAAGCGCGAGCGTTGGCATCTGTTAAGGGTAAATCGTTGAGGCGTTTGGCGATTCTTTTCCAGCCAACAGTAGAATAGACGCTCAAGCAATTGTCTAAGCCCCGCGTAACCACCGCGCCACCACGCAACTGCTCCCTGAATTTGGCAGGGATGGCGATTCGCCCCTTGGCATCTAAATTGTGTTTATATTCTCCGATGAACATTGCATTCTTTAGTTATAAGTAGAAGGTGGAAAGTAGAAAGTGAAAACGCTAATTAATTCATTATCACCTTATACTTTCAACCTTATACCTTTTACTTGGCATCACGCACAAGCGGGTATGCCACATACACCCACTTTGACCCACTTTTTGCCACTTGTCTTCAATATACTACCACTACAATAGTTGTCAAGTGCCGATGAAATCGGCTCGCCGACCCACTACTTTCTACCTTCAACTTGTTACTTTCTACTACCCAAATCCTATTGACTTTTATCCTGAAATATGAGACACTTAATTGTCACGCTGATTCGCATCGCGACGGTGTGACTAGGCGGCCTAACACCCCCTGATACCCCGAAAGGACTGGTGTGACATGTCAGATCAACCCAACCCATTTGCAGGGTTGACACGTAGGCGGTTACCTGGGATGCACATGATCACTGCCTGCGATGGCGGCATGCCCCTGGGCGATGCGCTCGCCGCCTTCTTCTTCATGTTGCTTCACGACAAGGTGGAGCATAACTGCCTCATCAAAAAGGCGTCTGAGGAACATGAAGAGAGAGTGAGACAGGTAGCAAACAGCGCAAAGTCTCTGGACGACGCAACTATGGTTAATGTCTTCGGGCTAATTGGATCGAGTGGACTGGTTCTCGAAGAGTGGTCCTATCTTGACGACGAAGATACGTTTGTCTTCTACTTGCTCGCAGACTCAACGATCGAGCAAGTCCAGCGATGGATCTCGGAAGGATCGCACACACCCTACACCCTCCCGCATCTCGGAGGTGAGATCGTACAGCGACCACAATGGGCGATCGAGTACTTCGGCACACCCGATTCGCCGAAGCGCTGTGAGGCGAGAGCGTATGTCAAGGGTCTTCTCGACGAAGTAGAGGACAACCGAACAAGTACGCCAACCTCACCCTAAGACAGGCAACACTACTTGCACACCGCCCCTAGGGTTCACACCCGAGGGGCGGTTTCGTTAATGTATATATCTAGAAAGGGATCCCTCGGCTTCCCGATTGGTATCGAGATCGCTCGGGATGAAAGCGGTTAGTTCAGTTTTTCTTCGAAATTTTCTTTGAGATCGATAATTTTAACTCTTGTCTGTTCCATGGTATCGCGATCACGGACGGTGACGGTATTATCTTCTAGCGAATCAAAATCGACAGTTACGCACCAAGGCGTACCAATTTCGTCTTGACGGCGATAACGTCGTCCCACCGAACCAGAGGCATCGTACTGAACCATAAATAATTTACGCAAGTCGGTGCAAATATCTTTAGCAACCTGTGGCAACCTGTCCTTATTGACCAGCGGGAAAACCGCCACTTTGATTGGAGCTAATTTAGGGTGTAGCTTTAAAACCACATCACCACCTTCGCGGTGCTGATATGAATCAACAATAAATGCTAGCGTCGCTCTATCGACACCGGCTGCCGGTTCAATGACATATGGATGAAATTTCTCCCGTGTCACTTCATCAAAATACTGCAAATCTTTACCCGAGTGTTTTTCGTGGGTTTTAAGGTCAAAATCCCCTCTATTGGCAATACCTTCAAGTTCCGACCAACCAAATGGAAACTCATATTCAACATCTTGGGCACGGTTGGCATAATGCGCCAACTCACTTTGTTCATGCTCGCGCAACCTTAATTTCTTTTCGTTGATACCTAGATCTTGGTACCACTTAAGCCGCGAAGCCGTCCAACCTTCAAAATGCTTTTCTGCTTCGTCTGGTTTGACAAAGTATTCCATTTCCATCTGTTCAAATTCTCTGGTACGGAATATGAAGTTACCGGGTGTGATTTCGTTTCGAAAACTTTTACCAATCTGAGCAATTCCAAACGGCAACTTGAGCCGGCTGGTTTCCATAACCTGTTTGTAGTTAATGAAAATTCCCTGTGCCGTTTCGGGTCTCAAATAGGCAAGATTATTTTCATTGTCAATAACTCCCATAAAAGTCTTAAACATCAGGTTGAATTCCTGAGCACTAGTTAAATTAGATGCAACATCATCACCTTTGTGTTTTTCCTTGAAATGGTCGTCGATGACATTTTGGTGGTCGGCGCGAAAACGCTCGTGACAAATTTTGCATTCTACCAAAGGGTCGCTGAAGCCTTGTTCGTGGCCACTGGCTTGAAGAACTTCGCGTTTGGTTAAAATAGCACTGTCCAGCCCAACAACGTCATCTCGTTCCTGCACCATCGCTTGCCACCACAACGCCTTGATATTGTTTTTAAGAAGTACTCCCATTGGTCCAAAGTCCCAAACCGAGCCAGTTCCGCCATATATCTCGGATGATTGGAACACAAAACCCCTCCGCTTGCACAGTGAAACGATTTCTTCCATTGTATTGTTGGTTTTTTGAGTTTCTTCTGTCATTTCGAACCTTATTGGGTGAGAAATCTCATGAAATCCCGTATCAAGTACAGGATGGCAACATCACTAGTCACCTGTCACTTGTTCACTTGTCACTATCCTAAACTTCCAGCTCTTCTACCTTGTTCTCATAGTAGTGCCGGTAGATGTTGGGCGAAATACGACTTACTATTTCGTAAGGGGTTGTACCTGCCCACCCCGACACCTCGTCTGCGCTTATCATATCACCCATATCAGAGCCAATCAACGTTACGTCGTCACCCAGTTTCGCTCCCGTACCTGTAACATCAACCATAGCCATACACATTGAAATATTGCCGATTACCTTGATTCTTTTACCGTCGAGAAGCGCGTAACCCTTATTGGACAAACTTCGCGGATATCCGTCGGCATAACCAATAGGCAATACGCCAACAGTGGTGATACGGTCTGTTTTATAGGTTAAACCATAACCGACATAGTTGCCTGCCGGCACTTTTTTGATTTGGATAATTTTTGTTTTCCAGCTCAATACCGGGACCAAGCCCTCGAAGGTATCACCCAACCCATAAATTGCTAAACCCGGTCTGACCATATCAAAAATTGATCCTGAATATTTAGCTATAGCTTCGGAACGCGCCATATGCACTTGAGGCAGTTCAACGGCGCCAGTTTGTTGTAGTGAAAAAAGTGCACCCTGCATGTTTTTGATTTGTTCAATAGAGTACTCGTAATTGCTACAATCCGCAAAATGCGAATAAATAGCTTCTACCGTGAGGTAGTGCTCTTTATTGATTGCCGATACAAAATCCGCTAATTCGTTAGTGGCGATACCAAGTCGGTTTAGACCAGTATCAACCTTAACATGTATTCGTATTGGCGTGTGAGCTTCATTTGCCACTTGTGCCAGCTCGGCGATATCTTCTTTGTTAAAAAGTGATACCTGTAGATTGTTTTCTACCAAGCGATGGTAGTCACTGTGTTGGACATAGCCCATAACCAGAATGGGCGCTTTAATTTTGGCGATTCTTAGCGATACCGCCTCGTCAACATCACGCACGGCTAACATCTCTGCACCACCTAACCATGCCGCTCTCGCCACCTCGACAAGCCCGTGACCATAGGCATTTGCTTTCACCACTGCAATAATTTTCGTTTCAGGTTCTAACGACTTTCGAATAACACCTATGTTATGCTTGACCGCATCCAGATTAATATTGATCCAACTCAACATGATAATAGGGTGTTTATTAGTATATTATTTATAAAGTCCAGTCATTATTCTATCGCTAATAATCTCTCTTTCCAACACCCATTGAGTAAAATCAGTGACGCAGATATGGGTTTGTTTGATGATTGATGGTGGTGCTTTGAGTTTTTCAATTATTTGCCAATCATTTAGAAGGTACCGAAGGAGTTTCAAAGTGGCGGAATCGATAATACGTCCGCGCGCCACTGGGTGGCAAACCACACCACCATCGGCAGGGCTAAAATACAGTTTATCATTTTCACTCAGGCGATTGCGTGTGACTACACACTTGCTGAGCTCAGGCTCATAGCCTAAACTTTTAAGCCAGTGCATTACAAAATAGTCAAGCGCCAATAGGCTGTTATCCTTTTCTATTAGAGCAATACCAGCAGAGAGCAATCGGTACAACACGCGACTTGGCTCACGTTCGTGCGTGCTTTTCTCAACCAGTTCACCGATCCAATAGGCGTTTTTTATATTTATTAGATTCTGGATAATGCCGGAGTGAGAATTAATAATATTTGATTCTGCAATAATGTCGAAAGTTTTACCTCGGGCGATATATAACTCGCTCTCGCAAAACAAGTTTGTGCCAGCGGCAAATCGACTTTTGGGTCGTCTTGCACCCTTAGCGATAGTAACGATTTTGCCAAAACGTTCCGTAAAAAATACCACCCGTCTGTCGGCCTCTCCAATGTTGTTGCGCTTAATGACAATACCACGAGTTTTATAGTTTCTCACCCCCTTACGATACTCGAGCTCAATATCATTGACAAATGCAATTAGTAAAAGGTTGAAAGTTCATCAAGTTTGAAAGTTCCAATATAGCACCGTAGCAACACACAGATCGGGGGCTTGCCATATCTTTAGCTATTCCTTATTAGTTCTTACCTATTACTTTTCTGAATAATTTCTTCTACTTCCTTGAGTTCATCGGGGGTGTTTACGCCTTTTATGGCGTTAAGATTTTTGATTCTCACGGCCTCTACTGGTTCACCGTCCTTAATTGCGATATCAACCAAGTCGGTAATATAGTATTCGCCCGTAACTTTACTTTTTTCAATACGTTTTAGTGCGCTCCAAAGCCACTTGTTTTGTGCAACATAAAAACCAATGTTTTTTTCTTTAATTTTGAGTTGTTCGGGTGTAGCGTCTTTAGCTTCAACAACACCAATTACCCTACCCTTCTTGTTGCGTATTACACGACCAAACGATATATGATTATTCTCTATTGCCGATGCAATAGCTAATGTCAAACCGCTTTGCATAGCTAGAATCATTTGCCTGAGTGTTCCAGCATCCAAAAGCGGATGGTCTCCGTTGATTATTAGGATGACTCCGTCCCTGTTCTTAAATAGTTTTGATGCTTGGACCGCTGCATGAGCGGTACCCAACTGTTGTGCCTGATGCGCAAATTCGACACCTTCGTCTTTCAGCTCCTCTTCTATCTTCTGCACGCAAAAACCAGTTATCACCACAATATTTTTTGTAACCTTTTTCACTTCACTAATAACATAACGAATCATCGGCTTACCACCAACCTCGAGAAGCACCTTTGGTTGGTCAACACAATTTAGTCGCGTCCCCTTTCCACCCGCTAGAACCACCGCATAGATATCTTGTTTGTTCATTTTGTATGCGTTTGATAATTCCTAAATAAGATACCAAGAATAAGGATTTGTCGCAATGCATATAAGATTTTGGATTTATGATTCAAGATTTATGAATTGACGCAATACGATCCGCGTCAATCTGCGTATATATCCGCGTTAATCCGCTTTTTTCTGGCACATCGGGCAGAAAAAAGTACTGCGACCACCAACTTTGACACGGGCGACAGTACCGCCATCTTTTCTGTGACACGGCTTACCTTCGCGGTGGTACACATCGAGGTGATCTGTAAAAGTTCCCTTGGATCCATCAATCTTTACAAATGTATTAGCCGACGAACCACCGTATTTTATGGCCTCAAGCAAGAGGGGTTTTATTGCGTTGGCAATAGCATCGATATTTTTTCGTGGTAGTTTCGAGACCAGTATTAGTGGATATATTTTGCATCGCCACAAAAGTTCGTTGACATAAATATTCCCCATTCCCGATACAACTGTTTGATCTAGTAATGCTTTATAGACGCTGATTTTGGGATGTTTTTGAACCCTTTTGATGAAGTCGCTTTTGTCAAAATCACTTAGTGTTGGGTCGGGAGCTACCTTAGGTAAATCGTTTGTTGCAACGACTTTCATCCAGCCAAAACGACGCAAATCATTAAAATACAGGTGTGAACCATCGCTGAAACTGATGATAATGTGAGTGTGCTTGTGCGGAGGCGCTGTGTCGTAAACTTTTTGAGTGTGGCCACCTTTGTAACCCTTGCCATCTTTATCGATAAAGATCAATTGACCGGTAAGTTTAAGATGAACTACGAGCGTATGCTTGGTACTTAATTTTAGAAATAATAGCTTGCCATGCCTTTCGACTTTTGTGATGCTTGCGCCGTTGAGCGATTTAACAAAACCGGCGACATGGCTTTCGCCACCAACAACTTTAGGGTGCTTAACATCCACGTTCTTGATGAATTTTCCGAGGATTTTTTCACGCAATCCTCTCGCCACCACCTCAACTTCTGGTAACTCCGGCATTTAATCCTCCTACTTGGGAGTATACCTGCCTATAAAAGCTGATGCAACTGCGTCTACAAGAGGTCGCCGAACCGGTCAAATCGCACCTCGTAGGTGCGATTTTAGTTGGTAATCAAGAGAAGGACCCCGCATCCGGTGAAGGAATTGGGGCCCTGTAGAGCAAACAGAAGTGCATCAGCCCGCCTCCTAATAGGGCTGGTAGTCGGTCTGCGGAGCGGAGATGGTGCCACTGTACTCAGCGGAACCATCACCGTCGAGGTCGATGTAGACGTTGGACAGAGTGAGCGACCCGGTGGTCGGATCGGCATCGCCCTGCTTGTTGTACTGGGCCTGGTTGCTGGACCAGACGCCGCCGGGGAAGACATGGTAGACGTTGGAGCTGTCATACCAGCCTACCTCGGCGCCACTAACTGCGCCGGTGGTGAGATCAACCTGCCCGTTGACGACGAGGTTGCCCACGTCGTCGTAGAAGAACAGGTTGATGTTGCCAGTGGTGCTGCTCGGCGGGGTTGCCACCGTCAGCGCCATCTGGTTGTAAGCGAGTGCGCCGGAGGGGATGTAGAACGTTACCACATGCCCCGGCCACTCGGCGAACTGCTCCAGTACGTTGACGATCTGGAAAGACCAGCTTGTTACGTCGGTTCCTCCGGAAGTCGTCGTCGCCTCGACCCACGCAGAGTGAGTGCCGGTCGTGAGTGGCACCACTACGCTCGGGTTGAGTGTGGTTTGGGTTGCCTGCAGGATGTCGTCGACGTAGACGTTGCAGGTCGGCACGCCTCCGCCGATGTCGGCGACATGCGCGCCGACTGTGACGTCGGTGACACCGTACGTGGTAGAGCCATGTGCCGGAGTCTGACCGCTGAACAGCGGAGATGTGGCATTGAGTACCACAGCCGCGTTCACAGTCTGACCGCCGACAATCTGGACCGCCACTGACTGACCTGTCGTGATCAGCGTGGACGGTCCGAAGAGCGACTCGTTGGCAGTGGAATACGCGTTGACGTAGACCACCACCCACTTGCCGTCGGTGATGCCCCCGATGCTACCTGTCGGGTTCGCCCACGTCAGCACGAGCCGACCGTAGAGCGCGCCCGAATCCCGGTCGCGAGCGAGCACCTCGACTGCCTCGAGAGACGGGAACCTGTCCCGAAGTCCCTCGGCCACTGCTCGCTCCAGGAGTTCTCGTACCCCCTGAATCGAAGCGGTCACTGCGCCGGTACGACAGTTCGGGGGATCGGCGGGACATACTGCGCCACTGCCACACCCTACGAGGGAGAAGCAGAGCGCAAGGACGACTCCGACGAGGGAGAGAGTGACGAGTCGTGTCATCACTTACCCCCTCCCACGCTGGTGATGCCGACGTTGACGCCACCGGTGGTGTCAACGGTGTAGCTCCAGCTTGTGCTGGAGACACCGCTGTTGCTCGCCGACAGGTGTGACGTCGTCGTAGACGTCAATACCATGACATGCGCGCCGTCCGGCTGGGTCATCACCCAGCTGAACGTGTAGCCAGTCAGCGTGTCACCCGTGACCGTCGGGGTCGCGGAGACCGTCGCGCCGTTGTCGGTCAGGACGACGGTTGGTTGCCCCCCACCCAGATCGAAGACCTTGACCTTGACGACGACGTTGTCGTCGTTGACCGTTGCTCCATCGAGTGGAGCCTGCACGGTCAACACTGCCTTGGTCGCGATGAGGGTGATCGGCGCCGACTTATTCTGGCCGGCTTCGATCACCACACGAGGGCTAGCACCGGTCGTGATGTACGACGCGCCCGTAGGCGGATTGACCGCATACAGTGGCGCATACACCTTAACCGGAGTACCTGGCGCGATCTTGTTGAACGTAGCCGAGGGGTTCGCCCTCGTCAACGTCTTCGACGCGATTACGGCTTGCGTGTCATCGTTCTTGGCGGTGACGATGTCCGAAGCCCACCCTGGCCACCTTGAGGTGACGCTTCTGATGCCCGCTTCGGCGAGAGCGAAGACATCGGACATGGCGTTCGCGACATCCCTGGCGACCTGATCGAGGCCGTCGAAGAACGTCGTGATGCTCCCGCCCTCATCATCGTTCGGAGGAGATCCCGGTACGGAACTTCCGCACCCGAGCAGAAGCGCGGTCGCCATCGAAATGGCGACAAGTGCGACCAACAGGCACCTCATGATGTTTCCTTTCGTGTCTCCCAAGGCGACCACCCGACTACTCGATGGGGACGATGATGCCCCCGCTGTTGCTCACCGTGACTGTGTAGGTCATCACGGTGACGTTGCTGGCACCGTCGGTCACGCGGACCGTAACGGTGTGTTGCCCGTCCGTGAACCCAGCTGTGTTCCAGCTCCAGGTCCAGGGACTTGAGCCACCGGAGCCGTATTGCACTCCGTCGATGTAGAGGATGATGCCGGCGATGCCGGACGGGTCAGAAGCTGAGACGTGAACCGGGACAGTGCCCGAGACCGTCTGGCCATTGGAGATTCCCGACACCACCACCTGCGGGCCGGTGGTGTCAGTCGTGCCTCCGGTTCCCACCACCGTCACCGGGAAGGAGTAGGTACTCCCGTCCCACGTGAAGGTGATGGTCAGTGTCCGGCTTTCGCCCGACGGAATGGAAGCGATGATGTCACCCATGTTCTGGTTGAACACCACCGTGAGGCCATTGCCGTTCTGGGTCAGCGTACCGACCAGAACGGACTTGCCCGACCACGTCGTGTAGAGGGCGATCCCCTGGCTTGGCAGTCGCCAAGAGAGGTTGCCCTCCACGTTCATGACGTAGATCTGCCCGACGACGATTGTCGTCACCGCCGGGAAGGACAGGGTGGGCTTCGCGTCGGGGTCTACGCCGATGACGTAGGGTTCCCCGATGGTCTTGATGTTGAGCGTCGTCACGACGACGACGCTCATGGCCTTGGAGTCCGAGGTGGCCGCGAAGGTAACCCATGCGGCACCCGCTCCATCAGCGGTGACGGAGCATGCCCCAGGCAATCGTGGCGCCCAGCCGTAGGTACCGTAGTACCCGCGACAGTAGCCGTACCACCTGCCATTGAGGTAGAACTCGTCTCCGACCGTGGGGTTGGTCGGAAACGAGCCGTGCGTCATGGTTGCCTTGGCGTCGTACGCCGACGCCTTGATGACGTACGAGCCAGAGTCACACCCGCCGCCAATGACGGCGAGTTTGACCTTCCACCCAACAGGAAGCCGGGTGAGGTCGACCGTGTTGAGATCGTGGACCACACCGTACTGGTCCTTGACCTCCAGAACCCGAAGTTCCGGGTTCGTGGTGGTGGGGCACGAAGCCCCACCGCAGCCCACGGCACCCAACATTGCCCCGAGGGCAATGAGGGCAACCAGGACTGCGTAGAACACACGATTTGTCAAGGTAGTTCCCTCGCTTTCAGTACCGTACCCCTCACGGGGCGATTCCGATCGTCATCCAAGCATGGACGACTGTCGCCTCTGGGCTAAGCCCTTTGCAACGGAGAACCCCGGTGAGATTGCCACGTCGCTTCTACTCCTCGCAATGACAATCCACTGGGGTACTGCCGTTACAGACGACTCGTGGTCGTTACTGTGCCTACGTCTTCCATACCTTCTTCAGAATCGTTCTTCTTTCTCAGCCACAACCAAGCAATTAGAGCGCCGATTAAGACTAGAATTAAGAGGATAAGTGCCCACAGCCAAGCTGTGATTTTGGAGCATTGTTCAACTCTCATATTACCGAGTAACACCAACGGTCCAGTTTGGCCATTAAGCTCAGCGGCTTTGGCGTAGATTTGGTAGTTACCACTTTCAAGCGGTTTCTCGGTAACAAACTCAAATGTGTCACCGGTAGTAGCTCTGACAAAACCGATTACAGGCATATCACTACCGTCGCGCTTCAGGTAAAGAATTATCATCAAGCCTTCTTTGGCTTTACCGATTATTCTTATGTCTCGGCAACTATTAAGGTTGCCACCTAGACCGTCGGCATTTTCAGCAGAAATAAACCGGATGTCGGTTAGAGCATTATCTGCACTAACAGGTTGAATGTTCGATGTGTCAACGTTTTGAGCCATGGCCGATGTTGCACCAAGGTAGCGGTAGAAGTAATTGTTGTTTGTGGTTTCTGAATTGTTTGTCTCGTTGTTTGTGGTATTGCCGTTGTTGTTGTCGCCACTCTTGCTGATGGCAAAGTTGACAACTTTAGTAGATACATTACCGGCAGCATCAGATGCAATTACCTCAACTCGGTAATTTCCGTTGGCGGAAACCGTCTTACCACTATTGAACTTAGCGCCATTCAAATATCCGACTGCTGTACCTTCGTTAGTCGAATAAGTAATAGTAAGATGAGTGTTGTTGGGCAAACCGTAAGTGACACCGTCCTTAACACCACCGATGGTGATAATAGGAGCAGTTTTGTCTATGCTAAAAGATAGATTTTGGATTGTGGTATTGCCGGCAGCATCTCTTGCGGTTACGGTAATACCATGGTTGCCTTCACCTGTAACAGTCGAACCGCTCGAGAAAGCGTAACCATCCAATGTTGCAGATACATTTTGCAACCGAATGTTGTCGGTAGCTGAAAAAGTCGGTTTGACATTAGCATTGTACAGGTGACTCTGGCTCACATTACCGATATGGACTTGCGGAGCGGTTTTATCGATAGTAAAATTTCTGCTGACTGTTTTTACTTCGCCACCCTTACGCACTGTGACTACCAAGCCATAAGTTCCTTCGTCGTTTACCCACTGACCACTTGGAAACGAACGGCCATTGATTGTCGCACTAGCCGTAGCGCCGTCATTGGCCGAAAAAAATGGACGAACACTATTTCTATAATGCATATTACTGGCAACACCTGAGACCGTTACATCGAAGGCCTGTGCAACGCCAGCAAAAGGCATTAATACTATCGCAAAAAGCGACAGGGTGGATACAATTTTCTTAAACATACATTCTCCTCTTGTTTATTATTTTGATATAATTAAATGTTATATACTCAATTTATACTACTCACGTGTATTTGTCAAGACTTTTTCTACCTATATTATCATTAGCCATTATTTTGTTGTCTGGTTGCACCCAGAGTAATACAAGATATGCTTTATTAGCTATTGGCAATAACGAATATAAGCTGGAAATTGCCGACAGTAATTCAGAGAGGGTTCGTGGTTTAAGTTTTCGTCAAGAAGTTGAGAGCGGGAGTGGAATGTTGTTTATTTTTGACAATAGCGACTACCACAGTTTTTGGATGAAGGACACTTTCGTTCCACTGGAAATTCTTTGGTTAGATGAAGGTTTTCACGTAGTTGATAAAAAGATAATGTCGGTAGAGAAAGATCCAGCACGCCCAACCTCGAATTACGTTCCAAAATCGCCAGCTCGATACGCCATAGAGATCAACCCACTTAGCGACAATGTGAATGTTGAAATTGGAGACAAAATCGATATATCGTTCGAACGACGGTGAGAACTATTGGTTTATTGATCTCGACTCGTGGCTACACTCATTCGAACAACAATTAGAAAGGGATTCCTCCGTTTCGCTTTCGCTTCGCTCGCAATGACATTCAAAATTTTGATATGTCATTTTGAGATTTGATTATTGATTTTTGAGATTGAGCTACGGTGTAATTTTCTATAATATCCTATTACAAACCTGTGGGCTTCGTCGCGGACTTGTTTGAAAAGCCGTAAATTCCGTTCCGGTACGTGGCCACGAAAGCGAAAATCATCGCGTTTGCGCTGTGGCCCCTTGGCAATAGCGACCAGCGGAATATCGCCGTGGCCGGAAATTGATAGCACTTTCGCCACAGCATTTAGTTGCCCCTCCCCTCCGTCGATGACAATTAGGTCTGGTAGTGGCCACTCCTTATTATGGCGCAAGCGGCGGGTCAGTACTTCTTGCATCATTGCAATATCGTTAGCGCCAGCCACTGATTTAATTTTAAATTTGCGATATTGACTTTTTTCGCTGGCTCCATCCACAAAGACTACCACACTTCCCGTTGCCATGACCCCTTGGATATTGGAGATGTCGTAGCCCTCGATGCGATTGTATACGGTCATTGGCTCGTCTTTGGCGATAATGGAAATATCTTTGATGTGTTGAAGCCCAAATACCCTGTTGCGTAATTGTACCGCCAGCTCATATTTTTTTTCTTTAGATGCCTGTTGCATTGCCAGTTTGAGCGATTTGATAACAACGGATGTCTTGCCCCTCAATATTTGTTTTATATCTGCAATCTGTCTTAAGTAATCAGCCGAGGTAATGATATTCTCACATGGCATGCTACAAAGGCCAAGTACGCCATATAGACATCGCCTTTTCGGCAACTTACTGCAGGTTCTGTACGGTATTATCTTGCGAATCGTGTCCATTGCATTTCTCAGCGACGGTCCGGAAGTATATGGCCCGAACAGGGTTGGCGACTTTTCAGGAATTGTGTGCAGTTCTGTGCATCGCACTAATTCAATGCGAGGAAATGGCTCTTTTGAGATCCAGACATACAGATAACTTTTATCGTCCTTCTCTTTTATATTATAGATGGGCTGATGTTTCTTAATGAGGTTGGCCTCTAAAATCAACGCCTCCAGCGCAGAGTTGGTGTTTTGGTGCTCCAGCGACGCTATTTCCGATACTAAGAGCGAGGTCTTGTCGTCTTTGGCGCCACGGAAATAATCCGATACACGTCGTTTAAGATTGATAGCCTTACCAATATAAATAATTTTGCCCGATTTATCGCGGAAGATATAGATACCGGAAGAATGAGGTAATTTTTTGATTTGAGATTTGGTGGTCATAAATATCATCTTAAACTGTCATCTCGAGCTGATTAGCGAGAGATCTAAATAGATCAGATTTCTCACATTAGTTCGAAATGACAACTGGGTAAGGGGTCCCTTTTCGAAAGAGATTCTCACGTCGTCCTTCTTATTATTGATTATATTGACAGGACTCCTCAGAATGACACTGTTTTTATGATTATATTTTTTCCTTTAGAAAGTTGCCCGTATAACTGTTTTTAATGCCGGCGATCATTTCCGGTGTGCCTGCGGCGATAATTTTGCCACCCCGCTCTCCACCCTCTGGTCCCAAGTCGATGATGTAATCGGCGGTTTTTATGACATCCAAGTTGTGTTCAATGACTATGACTGTATTACCCTCATCGACTAAACGATGTAATACTTTTAAGAGTTTATTTACATCATCGAAATGAAGACCTGTGGTCGGTTCGTCCAAAATATAGAGCGTTTTCCCGGTAGAGCGACGCGCTAATTCTGATGATAGCTTGATACGCTGGGCCTCGCCACCCGAGAGTGTTGTGGCCGATTGGCCAAGGTGAATGTAACCGAGTCCAACGTCTTGCAGGGTTTTAAGTCTGTTATGAATTTGGGGAATGTTTTCGAAAAATACCGCACCCTCGTCAACCGACATATCCAGCACTTCAGAAATGTTTTTTGATTTGAACCTGACCTGCAAGGTTTCGTGGTTGTAACGTTTACCGCGACAAACATCGCAGGGTAGGTACACGTCGGGCAAGAAATGCATTTCAACTTTAAGAGAGCCGTCGCCTTGACACTTTTCGCAACGACCGCCACCATTTTTAGCTGGTACGTTAAATGAAAATCGCCCAGGGCTGTATCCACGGACTTTCGCTTCGGTTGTGGATGCGAACAATTGACGAATGGCATCGAAAGTTTTTGTGTAGGTAACAGGGTTAGAGCGTGGCGTTCTGCCAATAGGATTCTGGTCGATGACAATGACTTTATCAAGATTTTCGATGCCTTCAATTGTCTCGTGCTTACCCGGCTTAAGCCAACTTCGGTTTAGTTTATTGGAAAGCGCCTTGAAAATAATTTCGTTAACAAGGGTTGATTTACCACTTCCCGAAACGCCGGTTACTGAAATAAATTGGCTCCCGAGTGGAATCTTGACGGTCAAATTTTTTAGGTTATTTTCACGAGCGCCGATTACTTTAAGAAATTTTCCGCTGGGCGCGCGTCTCTTATTATCATGCTCAATATTTTTTGTGCCACTTAAGTATTGGCCGGTGACCGACTTGGCGTTAGCGACGATTTCGGTTGGGGTTCCCTCTGCAATCAAATAACCACCATTATTGCCAGCTCCAGGACCAAGGTCAATGATGTGGTCTGCAAAACGCATGGTTTCTTCGTCGTGCTCAATGACGATCACGGAATTTCCCAAATCACGTAAGTGCGCCAAACTTTCGAGTAATTTCTTATTGTCGCGCTGGTGCAAACCAATGGAAGGTTCGTCTAATACATACATTACACCAACAAGCCCTGAGCCGATTTGACTGGCTAAGCGGATTCTTTGAGTCTCGCCACCGGAAAGTGTCGCCGAATTACGACTAAGCGATAAATAGTCTAGACCGACGTTGACTAAAAATTTAAGTCGCGAAATAATTTCTGCCACTAACCTTTTTGAAATTGTTACCTCGTCCTCACTAAGCTTAACCTCGTTAAACCACTTTCCCAAATCCAACACACTCATCGCTGATAAATCTGCGATATCTTTATTCTTAACTTTTACGCTTAATGCTTCGTTATTAAGACGCTTACCTGAGCATAAGTGGCAGGACTGCCTTGTCATATACTTGCCCAAGTCCTCGCGAATATAATCGGAGCTGGTTTCTTTGTATCTTTTTTCTAATATGCCCATTACTCCGTTGAATTTCATTTGCCACTCGAAAACACTACCGCTTTTAGTGCGATGCTTAACAGGTATCAGTTCAGTACCATCTCCAAACAGCAACCATTTGATTTGACCCTCCGGTAAGTCCTTAACAGGTCGGTGCATATTAATGTTTTTATACTGACAAATGCTTTTCAGTAACATTCCCCACCAGTTGTTGAAAGAATAACTCCATGGCAAAATTGCGCCACTGGCAATGGTTTTAGTTTTGTCTGGCAAGACCAAATCAGCATCAAACTCCTGGAAAAATCCTAAACCATCACACTTCGAACAAGCGCCAAACGGGCTATTAAAGGAAAATAGACGTGGCTCCAAGTCGGGGAATGCTCCATAAGAGCAGTGTGCGCAAGACAGTTTTGACGATAAATTAAATGCTTCATCGCCGGACCTGACAATTATTGAACCCTCCGCAATGTGCCCAGCCGATTCAATAGCTTCGGAAAGACGCAGGCGCCCATCCTCGCTAAGTTCACTTTTTGGGATATCGATTTCATCGACCACCACTTCAATGGTGTGCGCTTTGTAACGAGCTAATTTGACACCATCTGACGATGCAACAACCCTGCCATCGACTTTCAATTTGTCAAAGCCACGGTTCGCCAAATCCTTAATCAATTCGCTGTATTCACCTTTGCGCTCCCTGACCACCGGAGCACAAAACATAACTTTTTTGCCGGACATTAAATCTGAAACCATTCCTATCATTTGGTCAACTGTTTGAGCTTCGATTCTATGACCGCATTTAGGACAATACGGAATGCCAATTCGAGCAAAAAGAACTCTCATATAATCGTAAATTTCAGTGACTGTTCCTACGGTAGAGCGAGGGTTCTTGGAGACCGATTTTTGGTCAATAGATATGGCGGGTGATAAACCTTCGATATAGTCAACGTCAGGTTTATCCATTTGCCCTAAGAATTGTCTGGCGTAGCTCGAGAGGGACTCGACATAGCGACGCTGACCCTCGGCGTAAATAGTATCAAAAGCCAAACTCGATTTCCCCGAGCCAGATAACCCTGTAATAACCACGAATTTATCGCGTGGAATATTAACATCAATATTCTTTAGGTTGTGCTCTCTGGCGCCTTTGACAACAATACTATTTGACATTGATGATTTCTGTTCCATAGACTTATATACTACCGTACATAAACCGATAGTTCAAGGTTGTAACAAGTGGCAAGTGAACAAGTAACAAGTTGAAATGACACCTCTGCACTTTTCACCTGTCACCTATCACTTTTGACTTTTATGAGTACTTCTCTATCAAATAACCCAAACTACTATCGTTTTTAATGCGGAGGCGAGGAGTCCAGAGCCAATAAATGCCTTTTTGGGCAACGCCCATTCGAGTTGAGGTGGCCGTTTTATAGCCAGCGTCGTAAACTTGGTCAACAGTTTTGGTGGTTGCTTGGCCGCCAGGGTAACAAAAGTTGTTGATTGCAACACCTATCTTCTGCTCAAGGATTTTTTTTGATTGGGTCAATTCAAACATTTTTCTAGTGTCAGTAAGAGTTTCTGACGCCAAATTGGCATGGTTCATGGTGTGACTCCCAAAAGCCATGCCCCCGGTCTGCATCTCTTTGATCTGATCCCAAGTCAGATATAAATCCTTATCAACAAAATTAACGACAATATAGAAGGTTCCCTTTAGGCCATACTTATGTAAAATCGGGTAGGCTTCTTTGTAAGCATCCGCGTAACCATCATCGAAAGTGATGATAACTGGATTATCCGACACATTACCGCTGTAGAAATCATCAAGTGAAATACTGTTGTAACCCATTCTTTGCAAATACGACATTTGATTGTCAAATTCCTCTGGAGTTACTGAAAGTGTTTGCCCAAGCGGATCATCATCACCAGGCATTTCTCTGACGTAATGATACATAAGGATCGGTATTTTTTTAGTTTTAAGATATTGTCCACCCATTAATTCGGCAACATCGACAGGTATAGTTTTTCTGTCAACTACAGTCGCTGACTTGTTAGATGTGCCTGGTGATAACGGTACGTTACTGATATTTCTTGAGAGTATCCAAAGAGTTCCGAAACCAACAATAATAAAAACTAGGGCGATGCAGGTTAAAATTAGCGCATCGCGCCAAAAAATCCCCTTTTGTTTTTTTCTCAAGGCCTTAATGTACGCCTCGTGATATTGTGTCATTAGTACTATTATACCGCACTAGAGTATACGTTTTGGCGTGTAGAAGTTAGAGGTTATTAGCTGTCATCCCGACCAAGAGTACGAGTGGAGGGATCCCTGTTCGATGAGATTGCCACGTCCCTACGGTCCTCGCAATGACAGCTCTTTACTTTCGGCTGAGTTTCTTAAGTTCTATCACCTCATCTCTAAGAATTGTGGCTTCTTCGAAACGTAGGGCTTCGGCAGCTTCGTGCATCAGTCTTTCTTTTTCGACTATGAGGGCCGGCAGATCTTCACGGGCCATTACTTTTTCGACACTGTCAAGGCGATCTTTTTCGACCTCTTCAAGAATAGATTTGATATTTTTCTGAATGGTCGTTGGAGTAATATTGTGTTTTTTGTTGTAACTGATTTGCTTGTCACGGCGCCGCTCGGTTTCGTCTATAGCTCGTCTCATTGATCCAGTAACAGTATCAGCGTAAAGCACCACCCGACCGTTAATATTCCGAGCGGCGCGTCCGATTGTTTGAGTTAGCGATGTTTCGGAACGCAGAAAACCTTCTTTGTCAGCATCAAGTATCAACACTAATGACACCTCCGGCAAGTCCAAACCTTCTCGCAGTAGGTTGACGCCGACCACCACATCAACCTTGCCTTGGCGCAATTCGCGCAGAACTGCGATTCTATCCAATGTGTCAACATCACTGTGCAAATACTTGACCTTAATATTTTTCTGCGTCAAATATTCCGTTAAATCCTCGGCCATTTTCTTGGTTAAAGTGGTCACAAGAGTTCGTTCTTTGTTTTGTATTTGATGATTGATTTCGGTCAATATATCGTCGATCTGATTTTTCGTTGAACGGATTACAACCTGAGGATCAACTAAACCCGTTGGACGGATAATTTGCTCGACGATCTGCTTGGAATGTTGTCGCTCGTAATCGGATGGTGTTGCTGATGTGAAGATTGCTTGGTTAATGCGTTTTTCGAACTCACCAAACTTTAGAGGACGATTATCAACTGCGCTTGGCAACCTGAAACCGTGTTCAACCAACATTTCCTTGCGTGACTTATCGCCCGCAAACATCCCGCCTATCTGGGGCACACTGACGTGTGATTCGTCGATAAATAGAAGATAATCCTTGGGAAAATAATCAATAAGTGTAAACGGTGGCTGTCCGTGCTTGCGACCATCGAAGTGACGCGAATAGTTCTCAATACCATTGCAGAAACCAATCTCTCTGATCATTTCTAAGTCGTATTTTGTCCGGCGTTCAATTCGGTCCGCTTCCAGTAACTTGTCGTTTTTCCTGAAATATTCGACTCTCGCCTCCATTTCTTGCTCAATAGCTACCAACGCCTTATTTTGCATAACCGGATCTACTACATAGTGTTTGGCAGGAAAGATCCAAACTTCTCTCTCTTCAGGAGACACTAATTTGCGGGTTACGTTGTGTAAAACCTCGATCGAATTTAATGCTTCGCCTACGAGCGTGAGTTTATATATTTGTGATTCTTGCGATACTGGCAAAATTTCAATGCATCCGCCACGAACCCTGAATGACCCTCGGTGCAGGTCGGAATTAGTACGCTCATATTGTAATTCAACCAGTTTTCGCATAATCTCTTCGCGCAATATTGTATCGCCTTTAACAAGATGTAATACCGAAGATTTGTATTCCTTGGGTGAGCCAAGTGAGTATATAGCACTAACCGATGCAACAATTATCGTATCTCGCCTTGATAAAATTGATTGTGTCGCAGCATGACGAAGTCTGTCAATTTCATTGTTTATTGTTGCCTCTTTTTCAATATATGTATCACTGTTTGGCAAATATGCTTCCGGCTGATAATAGTCGTAGTAACTGACAAAATACTCAACAGCATTCTTAGGAAAGAGTTCGCGAAACTCGCTCGCCAGTTGAGCGGCTAGAGTTTTGTTATGAGCGATAACAAGAGCTGGTCGTTGCAATTTCTCGATAACCGATGCCATAGTGAAAGTTTTACCTGAACCCGTCACGCCAAGAAGAGTTTGGTATTTGTTACCTGCTTTGATGCCAGTAACCAACTTCTCTATTGCCTCTGGCTGGTCCCCACTTGGCTTTAACGTGTCAATTAATTTGAATTTCATTATAAGTGATATCTTATACCAATTTCGCTTATCTGTAAATACGATAATTCAACCTGTTAAATCTTTACTAATCGGATACAATGTTGTATAATCACTACTGAAGCGGGTCTGTAGCTCAATGGTAGAGCAATTGCCTCTTAAGCAATTTGTTGCGGGTTCGATCCCCGCCAGACCCTCCATGGCGCCATCGTCTAGTGGTCAGGACATCAGGTTTTCATCCTGGTAACAGGGGTTCGATTCCCCTTGGCGCTACCAAAATGAATGCGCCCGTAGCTCAATCGGATAGAGCGTTTGGCTTCGGACCAGAAGGTTGGGGGTTCGAGTCCCTCCGGGCGTACCATTCGACTCACTTCGTTCGCTCATGGTCTTCGACCAGCTTTATGGTGATCGTAGCTCAATTGGCAGAGCTCCTGTTTGTGGAACAGGCGGTTGGCGGTTCGAGCCCGCTCGATCACCCCACGCTCGCGTAGCTCAATGGATAGAGCGACTCCCTTCTAAGGAGTAGGTTGCAGGTTCGACTCCTGCCGCGAGTACCATAGATGCGTAAAACGCAGAAGTATGGTACTCCCCTATGGAGTCGAAAGCCAGAGCCACGACGGTGGCGAGGCGGGGTCGCGCAAAATTTCAGCAGAAATTTATTTGTGACCGACACCTGCTCCAGTACCATAGTACAAGGCTATGCCGTATTGACGGCATTTTATAATTTGACAAACTTTTTTTTGTGCATAATGTTAGAAATACATTTATAAAAAATGGTATGCGCAACCCTGGACCGTACGGTGCAGGAGGGAAGTGCGGTGTGATTCCGCCACAGTCCCGCTACTGAAATCTTCTCATGCCGAGAAGTAGTCAGAAAACCAGCATGCTATCCCGCCTACCCAAGGAAGTAGAGCGGCAACTACCCCGAGGAGGGACCATGCGAACTGTCGCAAAAATTATTGGAGTTCTTACGTTAAGCGCTCTTTTTGTTTTACCAATTAGCCAAGCATATGCGTCATCGATGTCGAAAGACATTGATTCGTCGCTCGACTATCTTGCCCAGCATCAAGATTCGATTATTGGTGGAATATTTGAGGAAAGCGATAAGACACCTTCGGCGATGCTCAGTGGCTGGACCGCAATTGCATTTGCCTCAGCCGGCTATGACCCCGTGAGCGTTGGAACAGGTATTATCAATTTTATCAAGCAGGATGCTTGTCAACTAACATCGGCAACAGACATCGAAAGGACGATACTAGTTGCTTCCGCCGCCGGATTGGATTCGTCAAGTTTTGGTAGTTGCGATCTGTCAGCCAATCTTAATGCCCTAATTGATGCGAAAACCGGTAAAATCGGCAACGATATTGTTAGCACAATCTTCGGAGTA